>Ga0126305_10000422_pt1 | contig 18355 bp, 26 predicted proteins | sample Plot26_FD_92536 | JGI IMG/M metagenome (GOLD analysis project Ga0126305, IMG submission 92536) | Serpentine soil microbial communities from UC McLaughlin Reserve, CA, USA - Plot26 | ecosystem: Environmental > Terrestrial > Soil > Grasslands | place: USA: UC McLaughlin Reserve, Lake County... | reverse complement strand
TCGTCGCGCAGCGGCAGCACCTGGCTGCTGAAGATGCTCGCCGACCTCGAAGGGGTGGTGCCGATCGACGATCCCCATCTCGGTCATCACCTCGGCGTCTGGCGGCCGATCCCGCTTGCCTGGGCGGCCTGCGAGGACCCACCCGAGCTCAGCACCCTGCTCGAGGTCAAGGCCGAGGAGCCCGGCTACTTCTTCGCCGAGCGCTATCGCGACGCCTGGAGCGAGCCGCTGCGGGAGCTGATCGGAGCGCGCTTCGAGGCACAGGCGAGCGATGCGGGGGTCGAGGACCCGGCCGGGGCGGCGGCCTTCGTCGTCAAGGAGCCGGGCTCGCACGTAGCGCCGTTCCTGGCGGAACTTTTCCCGCAGTCGAAGGTGATCTTCCTCCTGCGGGACGGCCGCGACGTGGTCGATTCCTGGCTCGACGCCTACAGCGAGGGCTCCTGGGCGATCCCGGGCGGGGCCTTTCCGGTCGCCGAGGAGGGCCGCATCCCCCTGATCAGATGGCTGGCGACCGTCTGGGCCTACCGCAGCCGCGCGGTCAAGCACGCCTATGACTCCCGCGATGCCGAGCACCGGATCCTGATCCGCTACGAGGATCTGCGGGCCGATCCCGAAGCTCGCCTGTTGCGGATCTGCGAGCTGATCGACGTCGACCCTGCCCGCGTGCCGGAGGTGGTCGACGGGCATCGCTTCGAGAAGCTGCCGAGTGCCGAGCGTGGCCGCCGCTCCTTCACTCGTCAGGCGCGGCCGGGCGGCTGGCGCGACAACCTCAGCGTCGAGGAGAAGGAGGCGCTGCACGAGGCGCTGGGCGACGCCCTCGAGGAGTTCGGCTACACCGCCGATCCGCCGCTCGCCGCAGCCGGTTGAAAATTCCAGTGGGCAGTTGAGCACCGTATAGGTGTCGAATCGACCTCTCGCTAGGAGCGAAGCCAGTCGACCCAGCCGGCGGCGAGGACCAAGCGTGCGATCTCCTCGTAGCCGGCGGCGCCTGGATGGGCGCCGTCCCCCGCCTCCAGCTCGCGCCGCCAGAGGTCAGAGCGCCGCAGGTCCTCCACCAGCGGCACGAACGGCACCCCTCGATCGCCGCAGAGCTCGGCGAAGGCGGCGGAGAGCGCGGCGATCCGATCGTTGTCGGCTTCGTCGTCGATCGCCGCGGGACCGACGACGAGGCTGCGCATCTTCATCTGCTCCGCGCCGTCGAGAACCTCCTCCAGCGCCGCGAGCGATTCCTCTCGGGACGCACGCAGACGCCGGTCGCTGAGGGTGACGTCGTTGACCCCGAAGGCGAAGATGGCCCGGGGGTCGCCTTCCTCCGGCAGCCTCGGCTCCACCTCGCGCCGCCACCGTGCCGCCACCTGGACCGAGGTCTCGCCGCCGACGCCGAGGTTGTAGGGGGCGACGGGAATCCCGGCGGCGATCGCGGCCGCCGCCACGCGGCCCACCCACCCCAACGCCTGCGGGTCACCCGAGCCGAGGGTGTGGGAGTCACCGCAGAAGAAGAGATAGCGCTCCAGCATCCGTTCATTCTCGCGCCAGGCCAGAATGGGGCCGTGATCGCGATCCTCGCCGACACCCACATGCCGAAGGGGAAGCGGGCGCTGCCGCCGCAGTGCGTGGAGAAGGTCGGCGCCGCGGACGCCGTCATCCACGCCGGTGACTTCTTCGCCGCCCCGGTCCTGGCGGAGCTGCGCGAGCTCTCCCCCGCCGTCCTCGCCGTCTACGGCAACGTCGACGAGGAGGAGCTGCGGCGGGAGCTGCCGGAAACGCTCGCGGTCGAGGTGGGCGGCCGCACCGTCGCCGTCGTCCACGACGCCGGTCCCGCCACCGGCCGCCTCCGCCGCCTGCGCGCCCGCTTCCCCGAAGCCGACGCGGTCGTCTTCGGGCACAGCCACCTGCCCCTCCACGAAGAGGAGGATGGCTTCCAGATCTTCAATCCGGGCAGCCCGACCGAGCGCCGTCGCGCCCCCCGTCACTCGATGGGCCTCCTCCACCCCACCCCCGCCGGCCTGCGGTTCGAACACGTCTGGCTGGGGTAGGAGTCCGGCACCAGCCACCCACCACCGAGGAGGAATGACGATGGCCGAGCTGACGACTTTGGAGGAGAAGCTCGCGGAGGTGATCGGACTCGCCGAAGCCGCGAAAAAAGCGACCGAGAAAGTCGAGGGCCTCGTCGACGACGAGCAGATCGCCGCGAAACTGCGCCAGATGCGCGAGGAGGCCGAGGAGACCGCGCGCCGCGGCACCGAGGTCGCCGACCAGCGCGACGGCAAGAAGACCGCGATCCTCGACAAGGCGCAAGAGACCAAAGGCGAGGCGACCGAGATGATGGAGACCTACCTCGGCGATGACGCAGACGGGCTCGACGGCTTCGAGTTCATGACCATGGCCGAGGCCGGGGAGGTCGGCCACTGGGCGGTGCTGCAGAAGCTCAACGAGCAGGCCGGAGAGGAGCAGGTCACCGAGCTGGTCGAGTGGGCGCTGCCGATCCAGGAACGGCACTTCAGCGAGGCCAAAGAGGGCTCGCTGCAGCTTGCAGGCGAGAAAGACCCTTACGAGGAGGCATAATCGCCCGATGGCCGAGAGCGCAGGACCCGATCGCCTTCTGGCCATCTATCTGAACGACCACCTGGCGGGGGCCACGCTTGGAGTCGAGCTGGCCCGCCGCCTGCGGTCGAGCAACCGCGGCGACGCCGAGATGGGCGAGCCGCTGGCGAGGATCTGCGCCGAGATCGAAGCGGACCGGGAAACGCTGATCCAGCTGATGGGCCGGCTCGGCGTCAGCCTCAACCCGGTCAAACCGCGGCTCGCCTGGGTGGCCGAGCGGCTCGGCCGCCTGAAGCCGAACGGCCAGCTGCGCGGCTATTCGCCGCTCAGCCGCGTGCTCGAGCTGGAGGTGCTGGCGACCGGGATCGGCGGCAAGCTTCAGCTTTGGAACGCGCTCGAGCAAGCCTACGGCGAGACCCTCGAGGGCTTCGACTTCCAGGCCCTGGCCGAGCGGGCCGACAAGCAGGGCCAACGGGTCGAGGACCTGCATCTCGCGGCAGCTCAGCGAGCGCTGCCAAGCGCGACTGCCACCGCCCAGGGCCTGCCCTGAGCTCTAAGCCACGGCCATCGAGACCGACCACTGGTCGGCGACCGATTTCGCCGCTGCCTTCTCCTCGGTGAGGATCGATTCCGCGAGGGTCACGGTCTCCTCGTCGCCCGCGCGGCGGGCCACTCGGAGCAGGAGCTCGTAGGCGGCGACCTCGAGGTTCTCCACCGCGTAGGTGAAGCCGGCGAGCTTGGCGGGGGTGTCGGGCTGGGCGGCGAAGAAGACGCCCCAGTTGAGGGCGCCGAGGCGCAGCATCGCGTCCTTGATCGCCGAGGGGGTGGCGCCGCGATCGTCGAGCCGCCGCTCGATCTTCCCCAGGTGCCCTTCGGTCTCCGCGAGGTGGTGGGAGAGGACGGCACGGAGCGCCTCCGGCACCTCCATCTCCTTGCTTTTCTCCAGCAGTTCTTTCGACTGCCCCTCGAGCGCGTGGACGTCGGCGAGGTAGGTGTCGACCTGCGCGCCAAGGTCGTCCGGCTCGACCTCGCTCAGGGCCTGTTCGACGGCTTCGTCCCACGAAGCGGCAATCCGGCCGGCCATCTCCCGCTCCTCGTCGGCGATGACTTCGGCCAGGGAGGCGGTCTCCTCGTCACCCGCTTCGCGCGCGGCGATCGCCAGCAGCTCATAGGCCGCGACCTCCATGTGCTCGTAGGAGAAGGCGTGCATCGCCAGCTTCCCCGGCGTGTCCGGTTGGGAGCGGGCGAAGAGGACCATCCCGAAGGCTCCGGCCTTCCCCGCCACGTCCTTCAGCTTCGAAGGAGAGGCGTCGTGCGCCTCCAGGCGCTCGCGCACGCGCTGCTCCTGGGATTCGGTCTCCCCGAGGTGGCGCTGGAAGGACTCCGAGAATTTCCCCTCGACGAGCTTGGGTGCGCGTTCCATCTGGATCCGCGCCTGTTCCTCGATCGAGTGGACGTCGGTCAGGTACTTGACGAGCTGGGTCTGCGGATCGTTGTTCGGCATGCATGCCGTCTACCCGCCGCGGCCCCACGGCACGCCTCAGGGTTTTGGTCACATAGGTGGGGGGTATTGAGACTTCTGGCACAACGGTTACAGCGCTGGTTGTGCCGGGAGGCAAACCGCTCACTTCTCACGGCATCGGCACGGAGATCGGGAGAGGTACCAGTACCCGCCCAACTCAAGAGCCGGAGTAGAAAAATGAATGCCCCACTTGGACCCCCCAGCAACAACGACGTAGGCAGGACCCAGGACGAGATCCGCGGGCCCGAACTCGGACCCGCGCGCAGGCGCGACGAGGTGCTGCAACGAGTGCGCGCGGCGCGCAAACGTCTGGCGCCAGCTTCCACCGCGGTTTCCAGACTGCGCTAGCATCTTTTGGTGGGTTTGCCGGTCCCGCTTTGCGGCGACCGGCGGACACTTCATTTCAGGCAAAGACCGCGACGCCCAACGCGAGGCGCCTCGGGACTTCCGACAAATTCAAAACGGAAGGCCCCGACGTGCCAGATAACAACTCCACCGTCCAGGATGGACCTCTCACCATCCGCTTAGTGGACGAAGGCAGGCGCCTGCGCCTGGCGCTCCAGGGAGAGATCGACCTCTCCAACGCGAAAACGGCTGAAGCCCAGCTGATGGGAGCATTCGAGTCCGGCAAGAAGATCCTGGTCGACCTCGGCAAGCTGGAGTTCCTCGACTCGACCGGGATCGCCCTCCTCGTCATGGCCCTGCGCCGGCCCGACGCGGCGCGGCTCAGCTTCCTGCCCAGCGAGACGGCCGGCGTTCGCCGCCTGCTCAACCTCACCGGTCTCGACGCGAAGCTCCCGTTCGCGGCGCCGGAGCAGTCCCGGCCCGCAACGGGAAGCCAAAACCTCCTCCCCACCGCTTAGGAGGGGCCGACGGCACGAGCCTGGCTCACGGCTTCGGCCGTGCCGCCGCGCCAGGGCTCGCCGTGCCCGGTCAGCACCGAGCCGACATCCACCTCCGCGATCGCGTCGAGCGAGCGCAATGCCCAGCCGCTGTCGGCGGTGGCGGCGCCGGCGACGATGCGGGGGCCGGTGGCACCGGTGTAGGGGTCGAGCGTGACGATCGCGTCGCCGGCGATGACCGCGTCCCGGTCGGGGAAGTGCAGCGCGCAGTGGCCGACGGTGTGGCCCGGGGTGGGCAGCACCCGCGGCGAGCCTGGCACGTCCAGCTCACCGGCCAAGAGAGGCTGCACCTCCTTCAGCGGCGCCGGCCAGAAGGCGCGGGCGGCAAGGAACCCGAGCACGTGCGGGAGCCCTTTCGGCTTGCCCAGCAGGTAGCGGCTGCGGGCGCGCTCGTGCGTGTACTGAAGTGGCTTGCGGGCGAGAGGGGCGTCGTTCTCGTGCAGGTGGACCGGCACCCCCAGCTCGGTTCGGGCCCGCTCCGCGAAGCCGATGTGGTCGAAGTGGGCGTGGGTGAGGACGAGGGCGCGGATCTCCGACGCGTCGCGGCCGATTTGGCGCAGCACCCGCTGCAACGAGTCCCAGCTTCGCGGGACGCCGGCGTCGACGATGGTCAGGCCGGACTCGGCCTCGACGAGGTACCAGTTGACGCTGGCGTCTTCGATCCGGTGGATGTCGGGGGCTGCTCCCCGTTCGATCTTGGGCTCCATCCGCCCTTCCTACCCGGATCGCCCGCTCCACTCCCGCCAGCCGCAAAGCGACGCCGCAGCTTCCGCTCCGAATGAGCGGCGACCGGGATCACCGAGTCTCCGTAGCGGACGCCGCCGAAGCGCAGGCGCTGGAGCACCGCGAGCCAGGCGCAGACGCCCCGCTCGAGCATCCAGACCGGCGCCAGCAGCGAAGACGACCAAGGGAAGAACGCGGTCCCCCCGGCGCGACGGCGACCGCGCTCGGCGGCGGCGACCGCGAGGGCAGCGGGAGCCAACGCCCAGCCGGGGCGCCGCCGCGCCGCGGCCAGCAGGAGCAGCGGCAGGAGCCCGAGCCAGAGCGCCATCCGCACGGGCAGCGCGAAGTCGTCGTAGGCCTGGCGGGTCCGCTGGCCCCAGAAGTGGGCGGCCGCCGGCGGCACCCGCGCTACGTAAAGATCCAGCGGCGAGGCGGTGCTGCCGCCATGGGCGCGGACGGTGCGGATCAGCTCCAGGTTCTCGAAGAGGACGTCGCCGTCGTAGAGGCCCATCGCCAGGACCCGGGAGCGGCGCACCGCGAGCGTCCCCGGGTAGTCGCGGCCGAGGCTGCGGTTCAGGAGCGTCCGGGCGGTGTCCCAGCGGGCGTGCCAGGGCAGCCGGCTGAAGTAGTTCTGCGGCCGCACGAGGTCGTGCTCGTCGAGGAGCTGGGCGGTGCGGCAGAGCGCCGGCAGGTCGTAGCGGACGTCGTCGTCGGCGACGACGATCCGCTCGCGCGAGGCGAGGCGGAGCCCGGTCCGCACCCCGGAGACTTTCCCCATCAGCCAGCTCTCCTCCGGCGCCGGCGGCACGTGGGTGGCGCAGCCGCCGAGCGCCTCCGCGTTCGCCGCGAAGACCTCCGGCGGCGAGCCGTCGACGACGATCACCTCCGCGCAGCGGGCAGAGATCGAGGAGAGGTAATCGGCCAGGTCCCGGCGCTGCTCGCCGTCGCGCCAGCGAATCGGCACGACGTAGGAGAGGTCGAGCGGCTGGCTCACCGGGCGCTGCCTCCGCTCACGCGGCGACCGGAACCACGGGTGCGCGCAGCGAGGTCTCGCCGCCCTCCCACGCGTCCATCAGGTGCTTCGCCCAGCGCGCCTCGATCTGCAGCAGCGCCCGGGCGCCGAAGAGAATGTCCGCGGCCACCTCGGGCTCCGCCTTCGCCAGCCCCCCCGCAAGGTCCCAGGAGGCGATGTTCTCGTGCACCGCGTCGGCCTCGACGTGCTCGTCGTAGAAGTGCGTCACCTGCGGGCCGCAGCCGAACCGGCGCAGGGCGTTGCCGTAGCGGCGGTTGGGGATCGAGGAGGTCATCTCGAAAGCGGCGAGGTGGCCGACGATCGCGCCGCGGCGGCGGCGGTGCAGGCCGAACCCGGTCATCAGGTTCACGGTCGCCAGCGTCAGCCCCGGCAGCCGGTCCAGGTAGTGGCCGTAGGTCCCGTCGAGGCCCAGCCCCCGCATCGTCTCCGCGAACAGCGCCGCGTGCACCCGCTCGCCGTTGCCGTTGCCGTACTCGTCGAACTGGATCTCCAGCAGGGCCGCCTTCGGCCCCGGCCCCAACCGCGGGATCGCCCACGAGTGCGGGTCGGCCTCCTTCAACTGGTAGGCGGAGCGGTGGACGACGTGCTCGAGCATCTGCTCCAGGCTGCCCTGGGTCTCCATGTAGCGGGAAAGGGGCGGCCCGGGGTCCTCGGCGACGATCGCCTGCAGGGCCGCCGCGACGGACTCGAGCTCCTGCGCTTCGGCTGGGGGGACCAGCTCGGCCACCGCTTCTTCGAACGGCCTCTCCAAGGCGCCGCGGAAGGACAGCAGCGACGGCGCCCACTCCCAGCGTTCGTCGACCCCGCGGATGCTGCTGTAGTGAATCTCGTAGGCGACGTAGAGGGCGAGCTGGAGGTCTTCGTCGGCGATCGGGTCGCTGGCCTCGATCAGGCCGGGAGCGGGGAGACGGGCGTGCGGCGGTCCCTCCAGCGCCTCGAAGAGCTCCTCGCTGAGTGGGCCCCGCGCTGGGGGCAGCTCGATCAGGCGCCCGGCCATGGCTCCGGTGAGCTCGGCGCCTTGAACCCGATCAGCTTGTGGGTGCCGTCGCAGAGGGGCCGGATCCGGGACTTCCCGCAGCGACAGAGCGCGATCGTCGGCCGCTCGACCGGCATCTCCTTGCCGTCCTGGTCGGTGACGACGAAGTCCCCGCGGACCAGATACGGGCCATCGGGATACGGCGTGATCGTGACCTGCGAGGACCGCTTCGGGGGCATTCCAGGTACCGGTACCCAGATGGGGCCTGGGTGAATCCGCACTGACTGTGGGTAGACAGGAGTCATGGCTTTCGAACCGGTGAGCAACCCCCCCCCTCTCGTACCAGCAAGGGAACGCCACGCCCACGAGTCGATCCGGGCTGAGATCTCACGCGCGATGGTCGGTCTCTACAAAGAACTGTTCGGGCGCGGCCCGACCAAGGCCCGAACCGAGTTCGCCGGGCCCGACATCGTCATCTGCACGCTTGAGAACTCTTTCACGCCGGCCGAGCGCAGGCTCGCCAAGCTGGGCGAGGACCAGCGCCTGCGGGAGACCCGGATGTACTTCCAGGCGGCCACCGCCGACAAGTTCCGCGAGATCGTCGAACGCACCACCGGACGCGAGGTGCGCGCCTTCGTCAGCGGCCTCGACTCCGACGCCGACCTCTGCTGCGAGGTCTTCTACCTGAAGCCGAGGGCGCAGGTGGCCGAGGGTTGAGATTCCCCTCCAGGGGTAAACCAGTCCCTAGGACCGGAAGACAAGTTTCGGTTCCCCACAGCGGACGGAACGGCTTCCCACCGGAGTAGCGGTGGAAGGCGGATCGCCCTTCCAGGTAACTCTCAAGCCCTAGGAGGACGAATGGACCGTGGCCCGATCCCGCTGAACCTGCACGCGACCCTGGAGCCGCTGATCGCGCTCGTGATCGTCGCCGCTCCCTGGATCTTCGGATTCAGCGACACCGACAGCGCCACGGCGATCTGCGTGGTCGTCGGGGTGGCGATCCTCGCCGTCGGCTCCCTGACCGACTGGCGCCAGTCGCTGATGCGGGTGATCCCGCTGCGACTGCACCTCGCCGGCGATCTCACCCTGGCGGCAGTGCTGCTGCTCTCTCCTCTCGTCTTCGGCTTCAGCGACGAAGGCGGGCCGACCCGCTTCATGGTCATCGCCGGCTTGCTCGAGGCGATGACGGCGTTGATGACCCGTTGGGACCGCACCGAAGCCGAAACCACCCACCGACGCGAACGCCCCACCACGGCGCCGCGATAACCAGTCACGAAAGGAAACACATGTTCAGACACACCAAACAGCTCGCCTACAAAGTGCGAGTCGACGAGCCGAATCCGGTCTTCGCTAAATACCTCCAGCAGGCGATCGGCGGGGTCGAGGGTGAGATCCGGGTCTGCCTCCAGTACCTCTTCCAGGGCTGGGGCCAGCGCGGTCCCGACCGCTACAAAGACATGCTCCTCAACACCGGCACCGAGGAGATCGGCCACATCGAGATGCTCGCCACCGCGGTGGCGCTGAACCTCGAGGGGGCGCCGGCGAAGCTGCAGGAGGAGATCGCCGGCAAAAACGGCGCGGTAGAGGCCGTGCTCGGCGGCCAGGACCCGCGTCATGTGCTCTCAGCCGGTCTCGCGGCGATGCCCGCCGATGCCAACGGCAACCCGTTCAACGGATCCTGGGTGGTCGCGACCGGCAACCTCGGCTCCGACATGGTCGCCAACGTCCACGCCGAGGCCAGCGGCCGCCTGCTCGCCACCAGGCTTTGGGAGATGACCGACGACCCGGGGATGAAGGACATGCTCTCGTTCCTGATCGCCCGCGACACCATGCACCAGAACCAGTGGATGGCGGTGCTCGAGGAGCAGAAGGACATGGGCCTGCCGGTCCCGCCCGACTTCCCTCAGGCGGAGGAAAAGCTGGAGTTCGCCTACGACTTCTTCGTCCACTCCGACGGAGAGGTACCGAAGGACGCGCGGTGGACCAGCGGCCCGTCGATCGATTCCAAGGGCGAGTTCGGGGTACGTGAGGCGGAGCCGATGGGCGACGTTCCGAAACTGGCCCCGCCAGAGGCGCGACCGGAGCTCCACAGCACCCCGATCCCGGCCGCGGACGGGGGAATCCTCCGCAAAGCAAAGGACGCGATAACGCCATGATCGACGAGCAAGACAAGCAGGGCGACCAGGCCGCCGAGAAGCAGGGCCAGGAGTCCGACAAGCAGACCCCGACCGCCCCTCCGGAGGCAAATCCGGAGGATCAGGAGGACGGCCGAACCCCGCCCCCCGACGATCTCACCGAGGACCCGGCCTACGAACCCGAGGACGAGTCCCTGAAGGGCATCAAGGGGGGCTGACCGACGAGCGTCGGCGGCGGCTCAGCCGCCGCCGATCGCTTCGTTGATCTTGCCGGTGCTCTCGCAGCTCGGGCACTCGGCGCCGTCTTTCTCGCCGCTGCCTTCGCACTCGGGGCAGACGTTCTCCCCGGAGGAGGGCTCGTCGGCCGGCGCTTCGTCGCCTGGTTTCTGCGGCTCGGGCGTGAGGTCGTCGTTCATGGCGCTCCCATCCCCGCGGCCCCGCGGCCGCAAACTCCTCAGGCCGGCCGCAGCGGCCAGATCACGACGTCCTGGCGGGGGCAGAAATGGAGCAGCGGCTCTCCCTCGAGCTCGATCCCGAAGGGCATCGCCATCGTGTTGGTCTCGATCTCCGCCCAGCCCGCCTGCAGCGGCCAGGGCGGGTGGTGGATCTCGCCGCGCTGGATCCGCTGCTCCCGGTCGAGGGTGTAGAGGCAGTAGCGCTCGGTCAGCCAGCGCTCCAGGGAGCCTTCCCGGATCGGCAAGCGCTCCCCCTCGCCTCCGTAGCGCGCGTTGAAGTAGGCGGGCGGCCCGTCCTGCGAAGTGCGCATCAGGTCGTAGTCGATTCCCTTCTCCCCCTCCCCCTCGACCCGCATCCGCGAGGCGAAATACGGGAGGCGGAAGGAGCGCCGCGCCGCCGCCACGGCGGCGGTGCTGTCGGCGTCGAGGCTGAGAAAGTAGATCCCCGGCTTGCCTTCGACGCTGACGTAGGTGCGGACGTTCAGCTCCGGAAAGGTGGAGAGCACCGGCGCCGGTGCGGTGCCCCGCAGCCGCAGGCCGCGGACGCGGAAGGGGGTGATGCCGAGCCAGGCCGAGCCGTCGTAGGTGTCGATCGGCAGCTGCGGCGGCACCACCGCCCGCAACGCCTCCTCGGGCACCTGCCAGTGGGCGAAGAGGAGGTCGATCCAGGTCTGCCCCATCAGCCAGGAGGCGTCGGGCAGCGGCCAGGGTCGGTGATCGGTCTCGGCGAGGACCGCGCGCTGGTGGAAAGCGTCGGAGACGAGGGCCGCCGGACGCAGCAGCGTCTCCCCCGCTCCCTGCAGAATGCTCAGGCCCGGGACGCCGCTCATTCGTCCTCTTCGCCAGTACGGTCGCGGATCGCCCGCACCGTCTCGGGGTCGAGCGGTTCGACCGAGACCAGCTCCTCGGGGAAGATCAAGAGCGCCCCATGATCTGCGTCGAGGTCGCGGTCATCGGAGATCTGCCCGGCCAGCTCGACGACGACCTTGCCCTCGACCCGGGCGTCGCTTTTCCAGGCCAGGTAGCGGTAGAGGCCCTCGCGCTTCGGGAAGACGGCGATGCCGTCACGCCGGGTGCGGTGGATCTCGCCGCTCCCCTGGCAGGTGGGGCAGGTCTGCGCGAAGCGGACCCGGCCCTGGCAGGCGGGGCACCCGGGGTCAGATCCAGCCTCGACGCAGGAGAAGCACTCGTGGACGATGGTCCCTTTGCCCTCGCACTTGTCGCAGGGGCCGTGATCGGGATCGCCCCAGGGCTCGGTGACCTGCGCGGCGGGGTCGAGGAGGACCCCAGGGTCCTCTCCCGCTGGGTGGCAGTGGAAGTAGGTCCTGGAGCGCCCCGCCGACATTCAGCCCTCGCGAGTCAGGAACCGCCGCCGTTTTTGCGCGCCTCCTTGGCGGCCGCCGCGGCTTTCTCGAGCCGCTTGGCCTCGCGCTCGGTGGCGGCAGCCCGCTCTTTGGCCTCGATGCTCTCTTCTTTGGCCTCGAGCTTCTCCAGTTGCGCGGTCTTCTCGGCTTTGGCGGTTGACCGTTTTGCTTTGGCCGCCGATTTCGCCGCTTTCTGCTTTTTCTTCTTTTCGGCTTCGTTGGCTTTTGCCTCGCGCTCGCGGCGCTGTTTCTCGGCTTTGCGGCGCTCCTGCTCGGCTTTGCGGCGAGCCTCGGCGGCTGCTTTCGCCGCGGCCTCGTTGACTCTCGCCTGTCGCTCCTCCGCCTCGCGCTCCTGCACCTCGGCTTGCTCGCGCAGCGCGGTGGCGCGCTCGCGCTCTTTGGTCGCGAGCAACGCCGCCCGACCTTCTTCCCGCAGGCCGGGGTCGGCGAAGAGGACGCCGGTGGCGCTGCGGGCGCCGGCTTCCGCCCGGTCGATCAGGTGCTTGGCCGAGGAATCGGAGCCACCGAAGGCGCCGAGGGCGACGTCAAACGGCGCCCGGGCCAGCTTCAGCGAGGAGTTGAAGATCGTTTTCGGGATCGTCGGCATCGACATTCAGCTCTTCTCCTTGGGGTCGATCGCGGCACTGGCCGCTTCGGCGCGGTCGGCTTCGCGCTGCAGCTCCGTCGCCTCACGTTTCGCCGCGCCCTTCTCGGCCGCAGCCTGTTGACGTTTGGCCTGGGCCCGGCTTTCGCCGGCCAGCCGCTCGCGCTCGGCAGCGGCCTTCTCCACCTCGGCACGCCGAGCCGCCTCGCGCTCTTCCTCGGTCCGTTTGCGCTCGGCCTGCTCTTCGGCCTCGATCTCGGCCGCCTCGAGTTCAACCCGGTGGCGCTCCGCCTCGGTCTCGGCCCGCTCAGTCTCGATCTGGGCCTCCTGATCCTTGCGCTCCGCCTCCGCGGCCTTCGCCTCGGCCTCGGTCTGCGCCTCGGCCTGGACCTCCTGCAGCCTGCCCTCGCGGTGCAGGTCTTCGCGCCCCAGCGCCGCTCCTGCGAGCTGCTTGGCGCGGCCGACCGCCTTTCCCAGCGGCCCTCCGGTCACCCTCTCTTGCGCGCTCAAACTGGTCTCCTTTCGCTTTCTTCCCTCTCAGGTTCGTCGGGATTCCCCTACCCCCGGAGACGATGCGGCGAACCGGATTGAGGTCACAGATGCGGCTCAGTACCTGAGGATCGCCGCCACCCCACCGGCCTCGGCGAGCGGCGCCGCCACTTCGTCGCGAACCACCGTCACCTGCGCGCTGGAGGCGAGGGCGGCCCGAATCAGCGACTCGGCCTCCTCGCCGATCGCGGCGTCGAAGACGAGGTGGTCGACGCGGCCTTCGGCGAGCGCCTCTCTGGTCTCCTGCAGGCCCGCCGAGCCGCGGCTGCCGCCCTTCGACTCCTCCAGCGCCCGCTCGACCACGGCACGGTGGGCTTCCAGATCGAGGCGCTCGACCACCTCGCTCACCGCATCGTTCAGCCGACCCCTCGGGACCGAGATCAGCTCGGCATCGGCGCCGATGGTCAGGGTGCCCTTGCCGGACCCGAATCCCGACCGGAAGTGCTCGGCGTCCTTGGCGGGGCCGAACACGATCAACTCCTCCAGCCCGTTCTCCTCCAGCGCCCGTCGCGCCAGGCCCCCGCACTCGCCGAGGAAGCGCTGGCGGTTGTGGTCGAGCCGTTCGCTGAACTGGTCGTGACCGGAAGCGCTGACACCCTGGGCCCGGGCAGGGTTGTTGGTGCTCTGCGATTTCCGCTCCCGCCAGTCGAGGCTGGTGATGCTGAGCTCCCAGTCCTCGAGCTCCTCCAGGGCCCCGGCAGAGCAGTGCAGGAGGCGCACCCGCTCGGAGGACAGCAGGGCGACGCCGCGGTCGGCCCCGCGGCCGCAGAGGTCGAGCAGCGGTGCCACCACCGGCTCCTGCCCGAACTCGACGCAGGCGTCGGCCGCCGGTGCCACCCCGATCCCGAACCAATGCTCGGCTCCCTCCTTCTCGGCGACCTCGACGAAACCGACTTCCCCCCGTGGCGGCGGCCGCAGGTCCCCGTCGTCGAAGCGCTCGGCCAGGCGTTTCGCCGTCGCCCGCAGGGCGACGCGGCGGGCGTGCTCGGCTTCCTGCTGGGAGTCGAGCACGGCGTCGAGCCCGTTGCGGAGCTCGGTTCGCCAGGCGCCGCCGCGATCGGCGGGGTCGAAACCGAGGTAGACGGAGAGGACGCCCAGCGGCGGGCGCCATTCGCTCAACCGGCGGGCGTGGTCCAAGGTCGGTTGCGTCATCGATTGGCCTCCTCCTGAGTCGGGTCCGCTTCGGTTACCCGACGAGCGGGTAACCGAACCGCATGAACACCCTCCTCAACGCCCCGTTGCCGCTGCTCGAGACGCCGGTCCCGGGCCCGCCGCAACCGGACCCGGAACCGCCCTCGCCGACCCCGGATCCCGGCCCGCCCGGGCCGCCGACGCCAGACCCGGCGCCGCCGGTCCCGCGGCCGCAGCCGGTGCCGGTGCCGCCCGAGATCGCCGGCTAGCCTCCGGCGGCGCCGGAGTAGCGCAGCGAGCCCGGGGTGTCGAGGTCCTCGCCGGTCTCCAGCAGCGTCTTCAGGCCGGAGAGGATCATCGGCCAGCCGCCGAAGAGCTCGTTGTTGGCGTCCTCGCCGAGCTGGTCGTGGGTGACCCGCAGGCAGCAGGAGCTGCCGACCGGCTCGATCTCCCAGGTCACCCGGGACTCCCCTTCCCGCTGGACGTCCTCGCTCCACAGCGCGGTGAAGCTCTGGACCAGGCGTCGCGGCGGGTCGACCTCGAGGTTCCTGCCGCTGGCGATGTCGACCACCCCGGGGACCGAGGCCTTGTAGTCGCTCCCCTCGGTCCAGTCCGAGACGGTTCCGACCCCGAAGCTGTAGCGCTTGCGCATCTGCTCGCTCGTGATCGCCTCCCAGAGGCGCTCGGGCGTGGTCTTGATGTAGATCTCGAACACGGTCATCGTCCCGCGCCCGCCGACCACGCTGTAGGCCTGCTCCTCGTTCATCGTTCGTCCTCCTCGTTGTTTTCGGTGCTCTCCAGGTCTCTCTTCAGCCCACTGAGCGCGGAGGCCCAGGGCTGCGCGTACTTGTTGACCCAGCGGTCGTGGACCAGCCGGATCGGGACGGGGTTGAGGAAATGCAGCTTTTCGCGGCCTTGTTTCCGGGTCGTCACCAGCCCCGCCTCCTCCAGCACCTTGAGGTGCTTCATGACGCCGAAGCGGGACATCGGCAGCTCCTCTTCCAAGGCGCTCAACGTCTGGCCGTCCCGCTTGTAGAGCCGATCGAGCAACTCTCGACGGGTCGGATCCGCCAACGCCTTGAAAACCGCGTCCATGGCTGCACTATAGGTGACTGAATGGTCACGTGTCAACCTCAGCCTACTTCGGGTGCCAGGAATCGATGCGTACCAATTGACATCCAGTCGTATGCAATCTAGGTTCTTTGAACGTTTAGGAGCGCTTTACAGAAAGTGCTCTAAATCTCACAAAGGGAGAATCGATGCACGTAATAAGGCGCTTGGCGCTGCTCGTCTGCGCGCTTGCGGTCTTCGCCGTCCCGGCGACCGCGAACGCGACCATCACCAGCAAAACGATCGACTACGGCCCGTACACGATCCCGGCCGGCAACGGCGACCCGCACGACCATGAAAACGCGGGGATGATCGCCAACCAGATCGTCACCAACATCGCCAAGCCGTGCACCGGCTGCACGATCATCGGCATCACCCCCGAGCTCGTCAACAACGACGGCACCAAAGCGACCGTCAGCCAGGGGCCGATGCTCCACCACGCGATGTTCGCGGCCCAGTCGAGCGGCAAGTCCGACGTCACCTGCGGCAGCAGCGGCCCGGGCGCCCTCGGGGAACGCTTCTTCGCCACCGGCGACGAGCGCACTCCCGTCGACCTCACCTCCCTGCCCTACGGCTACAAGGTCAACTCGACCGAGACCTGGAACATGGTCTTCGACCTGATGAACTGGCAGACGACCAGCAAGACGGTGAAAATCCGGATGACCTGGAAGTACGCCACCGGCACCGACGCCACCAGCCGCGCGCCGTTGCGCCCGGTCTGGCTCGACGCCAACCAGTGCTCGCTGAACTCCTACATCACGGTTCCGATCGGGCTCAGCGACACCCACTACGACTGGAAAGCGACCTTCGGCGGCAAACTGATCGCCGCCGCCGGTCACATCCACGACCACGGCATCAACATCGAAGTCACCAACCAGAGCACCGGCGGCACCGTGCTCTGCAACTCGGTGGCGACCTACGGCGGCCCGGGCTACGAAACCCCCGACGGCCGTAAACACGTCTCTGGGATGAACGTCTGCACCGGCAACCCGATCTCGACGATCAGCAAAGGCCAGACGATTCGCCTCCACGGCATCTACAACGTGCCGGAAGGGCATCACCTGGTCGACGACGCGATGGCAATCGCGATCGCCTACATCGGCTAGCGCGTCCCGCTATCCGCAGCAGCTCGAGCCGGCCCTTCGGGGCCGGCTCTTTCTTGCCTTCTTTGATACCCCCTAGGGGTATGCTAGGCTTTACCCATGGACGCCACCGCTCAGGACCAGCACGCGACCCCCGAAGGAAGCGCCCTCACCCGCCTCGCCTTCTCCGCCACCGTCCACTGCCTGACCGGCTGCGCGATCGGCGAGGTCCTGGGGATGGTGATCGGCACCGCCCTGGGCTTCTCCAACCTCAGCACGATCCTGCTCGCGGTCGTCCTCGCCTTCTTCTTCGGCTACGGCCTCACCAGCCTCCCCCTGCTGCGCTCGGGCCTCGCCCTCGGCGCGGTGATCCCGATCGCACTTGCCTCCGACACCCTCAGCATCGCGACGATGGAGATCGTCGACAACCTGATCATTCTTACGATCCCGGGGGCGATGGAGGCCGGGCTCGACAGCCTCCTGTTCTGGGCCAGCCTCGCCTTCGCGCTGGTCGTCGCCGGCGCGGTCGCCCTCCCGGTCAACCGCTGGCTGATCGCCCGGGGACGCGGCCACGCCGTGGTCCACAGGACCGGCGTCCACGGCTAGCGCCGATCCTCCGGGCAACCCCTAGAGCTGAACCTCGCCGCCGATCACGGTCACCGTCCGACCGCCGACCCAGATCGCCCCCTCCCCATCCTGCGTCACCTCGATGCGGCCGGCGCGGTCGATCGCGCCGCCCTGGGTGGCGACGTAGGGAGCCTGCAGGCGACCGTTGCCGAGCAGCCACTGGGCCACCGAGGCGTTGAGGCTGCCGGTGACCGGGTCCTCGAAGGCGAGACCGTTGACGGGGGCGAAGGCGCGGAGCTCGATCGCCGCGGGCGAGCCCGGCGGGTGGAAGCCGACGACCCCGAGGTCGAAGTCGAGCCGGCCCGGCTCCAGCTCCAGCACCCGCTCCGCACTCTCGAACATGGCGACGATCCAGCCGGGGCCGTTGTCGACCCACTCCACCGCGAGCATCTCCTCCATTCCGACCTCGAGCGCGGCGGCGACTTTCGCCGCCTCCCCCTCGGAGGCCGGGCCGGAGCGGACCAGCGGCGGCGCCTCGAAGGCGAAGCCATCCGTGCCCGGACGGATCCTGATCAGCCCCGCCTCGCACTCCTGGACGATCTCGTTCGCTCGCCCGGGCCCTCCCCCGGCCTCCAGCCAGGCGTGGCAGGTGCCGAGCGTCGGGTGACCGGCGAACGGCAGCTCCAGCACCGGGGTGAAGATGCGGACGCGGTAGTCGGCCTCGGTCCGGGTCGGCGGCAGCACGAAGGTGGTCTCGGCAAGGTTGGTCCAGCGGGCGAAGCGCTGCATTTCCTCCGCGCTCATGTCCTCGGCCTCGAGGACCACCGCGACCGGGTTGCCCGAGCAGGGACCGCTGCCGAAGACGTCGACCTGGGCGAAGGGACGAGGCATCGGGTTCAGTCTCGCACTCCCGCCTCCGCTCAGCGGTAGACGCCGCGGAGAATCTCGCGCAGCGGCTCCCAGAGCGATGGGGCCGCCGCCAGGACGTCGCCGCCTTGCGGCCAGTCGCCGTCAGTCGGGCCGTCCAGGTCCCCGACCAGGCAGCCGGCCTCGCCGGCGATCAGGGCGCCGGCGGCACCGTCCCACGGCTGCAGGCCGGGACCCCAGTAGGCGTCGGCGCGGCCGTCGGCCACCTGCGCCAGGGCCGCCGCGGCGCTGCCCCCGCGGCGCACGTCGCGGACCCGCGGAACGAGTGCCCGCAGCAGGTCGCCGGCGTGCCCCCGCTGCTCCGGGCGCCCCAGGTTCACCTCGACGAGGGCGCGCTCGAGGTCGGTGCCTGGGCGGCGCCGGAGACGCCGCCCCCCGCTCCAGGCGCCGCCGCCGCGTGAGGCTTCGGTGAGAAGGCCCAGCGCCGGCTCTGCGACCGCTGCCGCCAGGGTGCGGGAGTCGAGGATGCGCACGGCGGCGACGCTCACCGCCCAGTCCGGGCGACCGTAGAGGTAGTTGGTGGTGCCGTCGATCGGGTCGACCAGCCAGCCGATGCCGCTCTCCCCCGCGACCGCTCCGTCCTCCTCGCCGCGGATGCCGTCCTGCGGGCGAGCCGCGGCGAGGACCGCGCGGATCGCCCGCTCCGTATCGCGGTCCGCCTCGCTGACGAGGTCGTCGGAAGCGGCCTTCTCTTCCACCGTCAGCTCCTCCCGATGGCGGGACCAGGCGCT
>Ga0126305_10000421_pt1 | contig 18395 bp, 12 predicted proteins | sample Plot26_FD_92536 | JGI IMG/M metagenome (GOLD analysis project Ga0126305, IMG submission 92536) | Serpentine soil microbial communities from UC McLaughlin Reserve, CA, USA - Plot26 | ecosystem: Environmental > Terrestrial > Soil > Grasslands | place: USA: UC McLaughlin Reserve, Lake County... | reverse complement strand
AAGGAGGAGTCGAGAGCCGGGCGATCGCCGCTGTCGGCGATCGCGCAGGGATACAAGCGGGGGATCGCGACGATCATCGACGCGAACGTCATCACGCTGTTCACGGCGTTCATCCTGTTCGTGCTCGCGACGGCCGGTGTGAAGGGGTTCGCCTTCACGCTCGGCATCGGGACGCTGGTCTCGCTGTTCACCGCGGTCCTGTTCACCCAGGCCGTCCTGAGCACGGTGGGGCGGTCGTCGCTCCTTCACTCGGCCAGAGCGCTGGGCGCGGGCAAGCAACGCGTGCGCTGGCATTTCGACTTCAGCGCCGCGAGCCGCTGGTTCTTCTCGATGTCCGGCTGCATCCTCGCGATCGGCGCGATCGCGATGGCGACCAAGCAGCTCAACCTGGGAATCGACTTCACCTCGGGCGCCAAGGTCACGGCCAGCCTGGACAAGCCGGCCTCGGTCGACGCCGTGCGCAACGCGCTGGAGAAGGCCGGCGTGGACAACGCCTCGAGCGCCGAGATCCAGTCCATCGACAACCCCAAGCTGGGCAAGAACGTCATCGAGATCCAGGGCAAGATCCCGGTCAACCAGGTCAACACGACGGTCAAGAACACGCTCGAAAAGACGTTCGGCCTGCACAGCGGCGAGGAGGGATTCAACGGCACCACCGTCGGTCCGACCTTCGGCGCTCAGATTGCCAGGAGCGCGGTGATCGCGATCATCTTCTCGCTCCTCGTGATCGCGGCATACATGGCCATCCGCTTCGAGCCCAAGTACGCGATTCCCGTGATCATCGCCCTGTTCCACGACATCCTGATCACGGCGGGCGTCTACTCGTTGACCGGCCAGGAGGTGACGAGCGGGACCGTTGCCGCCTTCTTAACCATCCTTGGTTACTCCATGTACGACACCGTGATCGTCTTCGACCGCATCCGCGAGAACGTCCCGCGGATGCCGCGCGCGGCGTTCTCTCAGATCGCCAACAAGTCCATGAGCGAGGTGCTCACCCGGTCGCTGATCACAGGGATGTCGACGGTGTTCCTGGTGACCATGCTGCTCGTTTTCGGCGGTTCCACCCTGCAGGACTTCGCGTTCGCCATGATCGTCGGCGTCGCGTCCGGGGCCTATTCCTCGATCTTCATCGCGACGCCGGTGCTCACTCACTGGAAGGAGCGCGAGCCCGCGTACAAGGCCCGGCGTCAGCGGCTGATCGACGAGATGGGGTACCTGCCCACGTTCCCAGAGGAGAACGTCGTGGCCAAGCTGGGCGACGGCGGCGAGCCGGTGCCCCCAGCGCCGGCGCCGGCGAGGACGGCGCCTGTGCCCGTGGCGGTCGAGGAGCCCGAGGCGGAGGCCGAGCCCGTGGAGGTCGACGGCGGCGACGGTGCCAAGGCCCCAGCGGAACGCGAGCCCATGGGGACGGCCGCGCAAGGCGACCGGGCCAAGGAGCAGACCCAGCAGCAGCGCGAGCAGCGGCGCAAGCGCCAGCAGCGGCGACGGCGCAAGCACGGGAGGCATCGATGAGTGGAGGGGAGCGCTGATGGCCGCGGTCGTCTGGTTCACGGTCGCAATTGCGCTGTGGCACTTCACCGTGTTCATCCCAGACCGGTTCTGGGCCGGGATCGTCGGCGCGCTCCTGGGCGCGATCACCGGCGGCATGATCTCCGGGGCGATCGTCCAGATTGCGTCGGGCCGCTCGATCGGCGACACCGACTTCGGGACCGTCCTGGTGGCGGTCCCCGGCACGGTGATCGGCGTCGCGGTCGTCTACGCGATCGGCGCGCGCCGAGAACGCCTCGCGGCGGACTGACCGGCGGCGACTTCGTCGCCGCAGCAGCATGTAAGGCGGCGAAGCCGCCGCAATTGATTCGAATAGCGGCTTAGCCGAGACCAGGGGAGAGTTCCGTCCCCGCCCGTTCTTAGCCTGGCGTCGTGGCTGGTCAAGCGTCGACTTCCAGGATCCCGAGCAAGGCCTTCTCGCTCGAGCCGTTTTCCTACGCCGATGCCCGCGCCCTGATGGAGGCGCTGGACCTGCCGGAGCCGGTCGCCGTGACGCTCGTTCGGCGCGGATATGGGACGGTCGTCGACGCTCGCGCATTCCTGGACGCGTCCGAGACTCACGATCCGTTCGCGTTCGACTCGATGCGCGACGTCACCGCGACGATCACGCGGGCGGTCGCCGACGGGCGCACGATCACGGTTCATGGCGACTACGACTGCGACGGGGTATCCGCGACGGCGATCCTCGTGCGGGCCCTGCGCCAGCTCAGTGCCCGCTGCGACTGGTTCATCCCCGATCGGATGGGCGATGGCTATGGGCTGACGCGCGATGGGGTTGATCGGCTCGCCGCGCGAGGAACGGGTCTCTTGATCACCGTCGACTGCGGGATCACCTGCCCGGACGAGGTCGCCGCCGCCGGGTCGGCCGGAATGGACGTGATCGTCACCGACCATCACGAGCCGGGGCCAACCCTTCCCGACTGCCCGATCCTTCACCCGCGCCTCAGCGGCTATCCGTTCGGCGAGCTCTGCGCGGCCGGCGTCGCCTACAAGCTCGCCGCCGCCCTGCTCGGGGTCGAGGAGGCCGAGCGCGACCTCGACCTGGTCGCCCTTGCGACCGTCGCCGACCTTGTCCCGCTGCGGGGCGAGAACCGGGGCCTGGTCCGCAAGGGGCTCGCCATCGCGCGCCGGGCCTCACGGCCGGGGTTGCGCGCGCTGTGCGCCGCAGCATCGGTCGCACCCGAGCGGCTGGACGAGGGCGATCTGGCCTTCCGCCTGGGCCCGCGCATCAACGCCGCCGGGCGCCTCTATCGCGCGGACGCCGGCGTGGAGCTCATGTTGACCTCCGACGAGGCGAGGGCCACGGCGATCGCGACCGAGCTGAACCGGGCCAACGGCGAGCGGCGCACGGCCGAGCGCGAGGTCGTCAACGCAGCAGAGTCCGCACGAACCGAGCTGCCCGAGCATCTCTCCACGGCGCCCGCGCTGGTGCTGGCCGGAACGGGTTGGCATCCCGGCGTGGTTGGGATCGCCGCCTCCAGGCTCGCGGAGCGCCACTTCGTCCCGACCGTGCTGATCGGGATCGACTCCGAGGGGCGCGGGCGCGGATCGGGCCGCAGCATCCCGGGCTTCGACCTGCTGGCGGCCCTTGATGCGTGTGGAGAGCACCTCACGCGCTACGGCGGCCATCGGGCGGCGGCCGGGCTGGAGATCGAGGCTCGGCGGATCGATGCCTTCCGGGAGGCCTTCGTCGCCCACGCCGCAACGGTCGTGGAGCGGGGCGACCTCGTCCGCACCGAGTCGATCGACGCCGTGGTCGGCGGCGAGAGCCTTGGGCACGAGGTCGCCGAGCACCTCGAGCGCCTGGCGCCCTTCGGCATGGGGAACCCGGGCGTGCGACTGCTCGTGCCGTCCGTTCGCGTCCGCGACGTGCGACCCATGGGCGACGGCGACAAGCACGCCCGGTTCCAGCTCGAGAGCGGCGCGCGAACCGCCATGGGCGTCGCGTTCAGCGTCAACGGCAAGCTGGCGGAGGCCGGGCTGGTCGACCCGGTCGACGTCTCGGTGAAGCTCGAGCTGAATGAGTGGAACGGAGCGGTCGAACCGCGTGTGATCCTGGGCGAGCTCTACCGGGACGACCCCCCCGCGCTAGCGGATGACGCTCCCGCCTACCCGGACGCTGCGGAGTGGACTCGGAGGTTCGACGCCGAGCGCGAGGCCCCGCTCGCGCAGTGGCCTCCGGAATGGTCGACCGATCAAGTGGTCGATCGGGAGGTGGTCGATCGCCGCGGTGACTCCGGAGTCGCGGCCGTGGCGTCGCTGGCGTCGTGCCGAGAGCCGGTGCTCGTGCTGTGCGCGGACGCGCTGCGCCGGCGTGAGCTCGTTGAGCGCGCCGCGGACCCGGCGCGGTTTTGCGGGGGCCCGCTCGCCATCGCATCCGGGCGGTTGGCCGACGACGCCGTGGGGGAGGGGATCGGCAGCATCCTCCGGGCGGGATGCGGCGTCGCCCTCGCCGACTGGGGGGCTCTCGAGCGCATGCCCGAGATGGCGGCCGGATTCGCTCACGTGCTGATCGTCGATCCGCCGCCCTTTCCTCATCTCGAACGCGCGGCGTTGGCGGGCGCCGGGTTCGTCCACCTCGCATGGGGTGAGGCCGAGGCGGCGCTCGCGCTTCGGGTGCACGAGGAGGAATGGCCTCGCCGCGAGGCCCTGGCCGCCCTCTATCGCGTCATGCGAGACCGCCACCCGGGCGGCACCGGCCGGGGCGAGGACGACCTTCGCAAGGCCCTCGACGGCCCGGGACGTCACCCTCGCGCGCCTGAGGCCGGGGCACGGCGTATCCGGGTCCTCGAGGAGGTGGGTGCCGTCGAGTGGGACCCAGCCGCCACCGCTCGTGCCCTTCGCGTCGTATCCTCGGTGACGAAGGATCTGGAGCTGACGAAGTCCTTCGTCGCCTACCGCGAACGGTACGAGGAGGGCAGGCGATTCCTAAGCAGGCGAAGACAACCGAACTAGACGAGGCGAAGCGGGCCAAGCCCGCCGCGTCGAGGCGTCCCGCCCGTCGCCGGTCCAAGGGCGAGCGGGCGCCCGCCGACCGCGAGGGCCACACCCGGGTGGGCGCCGGGCACGCAGCGACCGCGTCTCTCGCACCGCAGAGCCAGCTGACGGCGGAACTGACCGACGACGAGCGCGCGCTCCTCGGCGATCTGCTCGCCGTCATCGCCGAGCACACCGACGACGGCATGCGTCCGGTGGACACCGAGGCGGTCGAGCGCGCCTTCGCGTTCGCGTGCGAGCGTCACGCCGACCAGCGGCGCCGGTCCGGGGAGGACTTCATCACCCACCCGGTCGAGGTGGCCAAGATCTGCGCGGGCCTGCGACTCGACACCGAGACGCTGTGCGCCGCGCTCCTTCACGACACGGTCGAGGACACGAGCGCCAGCGTTCAAGAGGTGGACGAGCTCTTCGGCGAGACGATCTCGCAGCTCGTCGACGGCGTTACCAAGCTCACCGGCATCACCTTCCAGAGCCGCGACGAGAGCCAGGCCGAGAACTACCGGAAGATGATGGTCGCGATGGCCACGGATCTCCGGGTCATCCTGATCAAGCTCGCCGATCGCCTCCACAACATGCGCACGATCTCGGCGCTGTCGAAGCAAAAGCAGATCGAGAAGGCGCGCGAGACGCTCGAGATCTACGCGCCGCTGGCCCACCGGCTCGGTATTCACGCGATCAAGTGGGAGCTCGAGGACCTCTCGTTCCAGCGCCTTCATCCTCGCAAGTACGACGAGATCAAGAAGCTCGTGTCGCAGCAGCGCGCGGAGCGGGAGCGCTACGTAACGGACGCCGGCGAGTTCCTGCAGAGCGAGCTGGAGAAGGTTGGCATCGAGTCCGAGATCTCAGGCCGCGCCAAGCACTTCTACTCGATCTACTCGAAGATGACGAAGAAGGGCCGGGAGTTCAACGAGATCTACGACCTGACCGCAATGCGGGTTCTCGTTGGCTCGGTGAAGGATTGCTACGGTGCGATCGGGATCATCCACTCGCTGTGGAAGCCGCTGCCGGGGCGCTTCAAGGACTTCATCGCCACGCCGAAGCTGAACCTCTATCAGGCCCTTCACACCACAGTGATCGGCCCGGAGGGCCGCCCGCTGGAGATCCAGATCCGCACCCCCGAGATGCACGAGACGGCCGAGTACGGGATCGCGGCACACGTCATCTACAAGGAGGGTGCGAGCCGCACGGGCGACCCCGAGCGCGACAAGATGACCTGGCTGCGCCAACTGCTCGAGGTGGAGAGCGAGCAGGATCCCGCCGAGTTCCTGGAGTCGCTGAAGGTGGACCTGTTCGAGGACGAGGTCTTCGTCTTCACGCCGCGGGGGGAGGTCAAGAACCTCTCCGCCGGCTCGACGCCGCTCGACTTCGCGTACGCGGTCCACACCGACGTCGGGCACCGGTGCGTCGGCGCCAAGGTCAACGGCAAGATCGTGCCGCTTCACTACCAGCTGAAGTCGGGCGACATCGTCGAGATCCTCACGGCCAAGCAGGAGCGCGGCCCCTCTCGCGACTGGCTCTCGGTCGTCCGAACAAGCCGCGCGCGCAACAAGATCCGCGCGTTCCTCAAGCGCGAGCGCCGCGACGACGCCGAGCGGCGCGGCCGCGAGCAGCTCCAAGAGGCGATCCGCAAGCGTGGGCTCCCGCCCCAGCGAATAGCGGGGTCGCCGCTCTTGGCCGACGTCACCCGCGAGATGGGCTTCCGCAAGGCCGACGACTTCTACATCGCGGTCGGCCAGGGCAAGATCTCGCCGAAGACGGTCACCAACAAGGTCTTCCAGCGCCTCAAGCAGGGCGAGGCGGTGGCGGGCGACGAGACCGAGGCGCGCCTGGCGGGCGTGCTGGAGGGTCGCGACGAGCGCCAGCGCCGCACCCAGGAGGCCTCGGACTACGGCATCAAGGTCAAGGGCGTCGACGACGTGATGATCCGCCTGGCCAAGTGCTGCCGGCCGGTGCCCGGCGACCCGATCGTCGGCTACGTGTCGCTGGGGCGCGGCATCACCATCCACCGCGACGACTGCAACAACATGAGCGCGCTGAAGCGCTCACCCGAGCGGTTCACGGAGGTCGTGTGGGAAGGCGACAACGCCACGTCCTACCGGGTCGAGCTCCAGGTTGACGCCTGGGATCGCACGCGCCTGCTCGAGGATCTCTCGCGAACCTTCGCCGAGACCGGGGTCAACATCATCGAGGCCTTCTGCTCGACGAAGCACCCGATGGTCAAGAACCGGTTCGTGGTCGAAGTCGGCGACGGCGAGCAGCTCCGCCAGTGCGTCGGACGCCTGCGAAACGTCGACTCGGTCTTCGACGCGTACCGCGTAACGCCGACGGCGTGAGCGGCGCCGAGCGACCCACCGGAAACGCCGACACCATGCGTCGGTCGATCGACGCATACAACGCTGGGAATGTCGATGGGCTGCTCGAGATGGCGCACCGGGACATCGAGTGGGAGGTCGCACCGGAGCATCCGGCCTCGACCACGCATCGCGGTCTCGAGGAGGTCAGGGCCTACCACGAGGACTGGCGGAACACCCTCGACGACATGCGTCTCGATGTCCTGTCGATCACCGAGGTCGGCGACAGCGTCGTCGCGGTCTGTCGCATCCACGGCAAGGGATCGGAGAGCGGGGCCGACGTCGAGGTCGAGATCGCCTTCCTGGCCACCTACCGGGATGGGAAGGCGATTCGGGTCGAGGAGTTCCTGGACCCCGAGGAAGCGTTACGCGCCCTCGAGGCACCGAGCGGTTGAGTCACCGCCAATTTGGGGATTTAGCGTTGCTATCACAACGATGAATCCCCATTCGAGTGCTGTACGGCCTTCGGTCGGCGTCGTCGTCCCATTTCGCGGCGATCGCACGGCCGCGAATCGAATGCTCGCCGCTCTTGGTTGCCTCGACCTGCGCGACGGCGACGAGGTGATCGTGGCGGACAACACGGCCGACGGCGCTGCGCGCGGGGTCGCCGACGCGCGGATCCGGGTCGTCGCCGCCGCCCGCGAGCGCTCGTCCTACCACGCCCGCAATGCCGGAGCCCGCGCGGCGACCAACGAGTGGATCCTCTTCTTGGATGCCGACTGCAGCCCGCAGCTCGGTCTCCTCGCCGCCTATTTCGGGGAGCCCATAGCCGAGGGCTGCGGGGCGGTGGCAGGTCAGATCCTCGGCGATCCCGACCAGACGTCATTCGCCACTCGCTACGCCCGTTCGCGAAAGCTCTTCGACCACGCTGACGGACTGATCCGTGCCGATGGGGGAGGGGCGGCCGCCGGCAACCTCCTCGTTCGCCGCGCGGCGTTCGAGCGGATCGGCGGCTTCACGGAGGGCATTCGCTCCGGCGGGGACCTCGACCTATGCCGCCGGCTTCGTGACGCTGGCTGGCAGCTGGGCTTTCGACCGCGCGCCCTGGTCCATCACCGCCATCGCGCAAGCCTCCCGTCGCTCCTCGGCGCGGTCGCCCGCTACGGGGCCGGGGCGCACTGGCTCAACGAGCGCTATCCGGGATCGTCGCCGCCCTGGCCGCTCCGGCTCGGCCTCGCGAGCGTCGCGCGCGATGTCGTCGGGCACGTCCGGGCGGGTCGCATCGAGGACGCTGCGTTTCGGGGCATTGACGGCGTGGGCCTCGTGGCGCACCGGATCGGCTACGTGACGGCCAACACCGCCGAATCGCTCAACTAGCACGAGCGGCCTCTTTTCCACCGCATAGGTGGATTATCCGCCGGTCGCGAGGGTTGGATCGCGTCGCGGCTAGCGGCCGGACGCCTCGACCGCGGCGCGGATCGCGGTGGCGGTCTCACGCATGTGCTCCTCGCTGTCGTACTTCCCTCGGGGCCAGAAAAACCCCCGAAGCCCGTCCTTGCGATTTCGCGGCACCAGGTGGATGTGGAGATGGGGAACGCTCTGGCTCACGACGTTGTTCAAAGCGACGAACGCGCCCTGGGCACTCATCGCCGAGCGGATGGCGCCGGACAGGAACCTCGCGTTCTTGAACAGCGGTCCGATCAGGTCATCGGGCAGGTCCCAGATCGTCTCGTAGTGCTCCCGGGGGGCGAGCAGCGAATGTCCCGGGAACAGCGGACGGTGATCCAGGAAGGCGAGGGACACCTCGTCCTCGAAGACGACATGAGCGTTCTCCTCCCCGGCGACGATCGCGCAGAACCTGCAGCCGGCGACCCCCGCCATCCCTAGCCGGCTCCGATCTCAGGCAACGACCGTGAGCGCCGCGGGCTCGATGCCGATGTCGAGCTCGCCGTGATCGCCGATGTAGTCACCGTCCACCTGGACCGGGAAGAGTCGGATCCGCCCATCGGAATCGTGCGAAACCGATTCGACCATGCATTCGGTGACACCGTCGAAGCTGTCGATCTGGCGGTGGCTGGGGGTGTGAACGCTCTTCATCAGCACGCGAGCGGCGATCGTGGGGACGTCGCGTTGCGCGGCTCGACGAAGCATCGCCACCGAAAGGGTGCCGTTGTCGAACGCGGCGTTCTCACAGATCCGCAGGGGCTGACTGCCGAAGTAGGTGAAGGGATCGGAGTTCTGCGCGATGGCGGTCACACCCTCGAGCGAGGTGCCGTTCCCCTGCATGCGCATCCGTACCGGGTTGCGAACGTAGGAGCGGTAGAAGCCCGAGACGGCCGCCCAGGTGTAATACCAGCGGCCGGCGCGGGCCTTCATCCGGGGGTGCGAGTCGACCGTCCGGGCGGCGGTCGCGTCGAGGCCGGCGCCACAGGCGAACACGAACCGCCTGCCGTTGGCGACCCCGAGATCGATGCGACGAGGACGGAAGTCGTCGGCGAGCCCGAGCAGGTGCTCGGTGGCGTCGACCACGTCGTTGGGAATCCCGAGCGTCCGGGCGACGACGTTGGTCGATCCCCCCGGGAGGACCGAGACGGGGACGTCCGTCCCGGCTAGCCCGTTGGCGACCTCGTTGAGCGTGCCGTCCCCGCCGAACGCGACCACGATGTCGTAATCCCCCTCACAGGCCTCGCGCCCGATCTCGGTCGCGTGATGCTGTGCCTCGGTCAGCACGGCCTCGACGTCGTAGCGCCCCTGCAGCGCGTACACCACCAGGTTCTTCAGCCGGTCGGACACCGTCGTCGCGTACGGGTTGACGATGATGAGCATCCGCTTCTTGGACGCGCGCACGGGAGCGGGGGCGCCATCCGTTTGCGCCTCGGGCCGAGGCGGTGCCTCGATCGTTGCGGGGCCGGCCATCACTGGTGAGCGCTCCTCCGCCGGCACGTTACTCGACGGCCTCGAACCTGATCAGCTCCCCGTCGGTCGCTTCGCGGACGCGGTCCTCGGCCGCGAGCAGGTCGACATGACCCAGCACCTCGGACAGCGTCAGAAACGCCTGGGTGACGGCCACGTTGCCCCAAATCTCCTGCGCGATCTCATAGGCGCTGCGGGGGCGCTCGGCGATCAGGCCGTGGATCTTCTCGGCGCGGCGACGGTGCAACGCGAATCGCTCGTCGATCAGCGCCCGGTGGTCGGTGATGGGCTCGCCGTGGCCCGGCAGCAGGATCCTGGCCGGCAGCTCCCGCGTGCGGCGCAGCGACTCGATGTAGATCATGAGCGCATGCGGGCGCTCCTCGGAGCCGTCGAGGGGCCTGGAGATCAACGGGTTCGACGAGATGTGGGCGATGAGGTGATCCGCGCAGATGAGGATCTCCCGTTGGGCGTCCCAGAACACCGTGTCCGAGGGACTGTGGCCGGGGCGATGCTGTACCTCGAGCACGCGGTCGCGAAGGCGCAGCTCCTCGCCGTCGTGAAGCGGCCGCGTCACCTTCGCCTTGGCGCCCCAGGCGCGGAAGCTCCGCGCCACCGAGCGCAGGGCTACAACCACGTCCTCCGGGATCCCGTGGCGCATCATCAGCGAAGCCGCGAAGCGGTCGTCGAGCTCGATGTCGTCGCCGAAGTTCTCGACGAACGGCACGACCACGTCGATGGCGGCCACATCGGCGCCGGACCGGTCGGCGATGATCTCGACCAGCCCGAGATGGTCGATGTGCTGGTGGGTGAGGATCACGAGCTCGATGTCGGAGATCGACCGGCCGAGCTCGGAGAGCTGCTGCTCGAGCTCGTCGAGCGACTTGCCCGAGTTCGGCCCGGTGTCGACCAGCGTCAGCGGGTCGTCCTCGATCAGATAGCAGTTGACGCGGCCGACCGCGAACGGCGTGGGGATCTGCAGGCGATGGATCCCGGCCTCACGGGCCTTTTCGAGCGCTTCGTCCGGGTTCACGCGCGGATCAGGGCCAAAACCAAGGCCCGCCAGGAGCAAGCTCCTGTCGGGGTGAGGAATGAGCTCATGCTCGGATCAGCTCCAACACCTGGTCTCTCTTTTGCTCCATGTCCTCCCTCGAGATGAGGGATTCCAGGTTCAGTCGCAGGAGGGGTTCCGTGTTCGACGGGCGGACGTTGAAGTGCCAGTCGGGGTAGTCGACGGAGACGCCGTCGAGCCACGAGACCTCGCCGTCGGAGTAGTCCTCGGCAAGCTCCTTCATCTTGGCGTCCTGGTCCGCGACCTCGGAGTTGATCTCCCCGGAGATGAAATAGCGCTCGCGAAGGGCCCCGACGAGCTCGGAGAGCGGCCGGTCCTGCGTGGACAGCAGCTCGAGGACCAGGAGTGCCGGGATCGTTCCCGAGTCCGCGCACCAGAAGTCGCGGAAGTAGTAGTGGCCCGAGACCTCACCGCCCAACGCCGCCGAGTGCTCGCGAAGGGCCTGCTTGAAGAACGCGTGGCCGACCCGATTGATGTACGGCGTGCCGCCGAGCTCGAGCACGGTGTCGGGCACAGCGCGGCTGGCACGGACGTCGTACACGATCCGCGCCCCCGCCTCCTTCTGCAACAGCTGCTTTGCGAGCAGCGCCGTGAGGAAGTCGCCCTCGACGAACTCGCCGCGGTTGTCGATGAAGAAGCAGCGATCGGCATCGCCATCCCAGGCGATGCCGATGTCCGCGCCCTCCTCGAGGACCTTTCCGATGATGAACCGGCGGTTTTCCTCGACCAGCGGGTTGGGATCGTGGTCGGGGAAATTCCCGTCGGGCACCCAGTACGCGGTCTCGAGGTCCAGGCCGAGGCGCTCCAGAAGCGGTCCGACCATCGGCCCGGCCATGCCGTTCGCGCCGTCGGCCACGACGCGCAGTGGCTTGACGCGCTCCGGGTCGATGAAGCCGAGGACGCGTTGGTGGTAGTCGTCGTAGATATCGACTGCCTCGACCGTCCCGCCGCCGGGCGGTTCGGGCATTCCCGCATCGATGGTCGCGCGGACGTCGTCGATGCCGGCGTCGCCCGACAGCGCGAGTGCGCCCTCGCGCACCAGCTTCACGCCGGTGTAGGCCTTCGGGTTGTGCGAGGCGGTGACCATGGCGCCGCCGTCGAGCTCGCGCGAGCCCACCAGGTGGTAGAGCATCTCCGTCCCGACCATCCCGGCGTCGAGCACGGAGCAGCCCTCGGCGACGAGCCCGTCGCGGACGCGGCCGCTCATCTCGGGCGCCTCGTTTCGCATATCGCGGCCGAGGCCGACCCGGAGGGCGGGCGGCTCCTTGCCGCGGAGCCCGCCGAGCACGCGGGCGAATGCGCGGCCGACGAGGTAGGCGGTCTCACCGTCCATCTCCGTGCCGTAGAGGCCGCGGACGTCGTAGGCCTTGAAGATGCCGGGTGCGACGGCGCTCAGAACTTGTCCTCCAACGCGTCGTAGCTGTCCTCCAGCGACTGGGGCATCACCCGGGTGTCGGCCAGCACCGGCATGTAATTCGTGTCGCCGGCCCATCTGGGCACGACGTGCAGATGGATGTGGCCCTCGAAGCCCGCGCCGGCAATGCGGCCCTGGTTGAGGCCTGCGTTGTAGCCCTGTGGACCATACGTTTCGTCGAGCACCACGATCGCCCGCTGGGCCAGGGCCATCATCTCTGCCACCGTCTCGGCATCGAGCGCTGGCAGCGTCGCCAGGTGCTCGTATGGAGCGACCATCAGGTGACCGTTCGTGTACGGGAACTTGTTGAGGATCACGAAGCACCGCTTGCCCCGATGGACGATCAGGGTGGCCCGATCATCATTTTGGGCGGGCGCCGTGCAGAAGATGCAGCCCTCGTCGAAATCCTTGGAGGCGTCCTTCACGTAAGCGAGCCGCCAGGGCGCCCAGATGCGGTAGTTGGCCACACCTCCCATCGTATGCGTCAGGCACGGCACGAGGAACGCGCTCAGGCGTCACTCAGGGTCACTCGAGGTCACTCCCGTAGCCATCCCGTAGCCACGGACGTAGCCACCGGGCGCCTAGCCCTCTGAGGCGCGGTTCTTTGAGGCTGGCTTCGCTGACGGAACCTTCGGGGAGCAGGAGGGGCTGCAATACGTGTCTCTCCACCGATCTGGCCCTAGCTTTGCGTCCACGGTCCTCAAGGCGATCCGCGAGCTTGAGCGGGCGCTTCCAGGTCTCCATGTCGTAGGCGTGGATGGGGACGAGCTCGTAACGGCAAGCGAAATCGCTGCCCGTGTTCGTCGTAGTCGCGAGAGCGTCCGCTTGCTGATCGCAGGCGACAGAGGCCCAGGCGACTTTCCCCCAGCGGTCCCTTGGGTCACTGCGGGAAGGACCCGGCTCTATGAGTGGGCTGAGGTTGCCGAATGGCTGAGACGGCGCGGCGCGGAGATCACCGAGAAGACGGGCTCGAGTTTCTTCGTTGCCGCTCTCAACGGAGCTTTGGCCGTCCGATACCGAGGAAGACAACTGGCAGATCTTTCTGAGCGGGAAGCGCTTGCCGAGATCGTTCGCGAAGACGCGGAGCTCCTAGGCACACACCGCTAGCGCGGGGGCCGGTGGCCGAATCCGCCCGGGTGCCTCGCTCACCGCCGGGTGGCAGACTGTGAAAAAAAGAACTGAGAAAAACGCAATGGCACTGTCCACCCGTCGGGGCTCGAGACGAAACCGCTCTTGAAACAACGGGCACGTAGGGGAAACCGGCAACTGTTCGGGCGGTACGGTAGTCAGACCAGGCGGGAAACGAGACCGAAAGGCCAGCCGCAAATAAGATGATCAGCTGTCGCGCCAGTTGGTCAGGTGGTCCCGCCAGTCCGGGTGGATGCGATCCAAGTCCTCATCGAGGGGATCGACGTTAGCCTCGTCCTCACGGCCCGGATGCGTGCTCGATCGTGGACGTGAAGCGCGAGCCGATCGACAAGGAGACGTCGCGCCTTCGCCAGCTTCAGCCGCTCCGCTGGACGTCCCAGCTCTCTCGTCACAAGCCGGTAGTCCCGTTCGACCTTTTAGTGGAAGGGCTGACCACGTGTTCGATGTTTGCGAGTCTCCTCGGGCCAATTCGGGTGACCACGACGGACAGGCCGGGCGGCCTTTCCGCGTTCACGCGAGGCTGAGCGGCGTTCACACGCGTTTTGAAGGCAAGTCCCGTAGTTCCGGCATGGAGGCGGTGTGACTCCACCGGCTGCATGTATCCGTCAACTCGCCTGGGCCTCCTTCGGTCCGGGTTTCAGTTGCGCCCGTGGCTTAGCGCCTCGGGCACCGGAGCGCTAGGGGGCCCGCTCCTTCTGGCATCAAGGCGAGACTTAGTCCCCTGCTTGCCGTTCAGCGTTTGTGTAATTAGTCCCTCCCAGCCTGAGGCGGCGGCTGCTCAGTTACACACGATGTTCGTGCACTGGCGCGGGTCCCCGTTGCCCCTCGCCCTGTTGCCGCCGCCGTCGATCACGCCGCGCACGGCCTCGATGCCGAGGTCACCGTTTCGCCTCGCCTCGTTGCGGGTTACCTTCGTCTTCGATTTATTGACATCGAGCCCGTCGTCTTTGGCGCCGAAGACATGATTGCGCCGGAGGTGGGTGTGCTTGGCCTTGTGGTGGACGTGCACCCCATCCTCGCCGGCCCCGCGGAGGTGGTTGCGACGCACAACGCTGCCCACCACGGGGGCAAAGCCCAGGCTGATTGCATCGTCGCCGGTGGCCCGGACCGAGTTGCGCGCGATCACGTTTTGGTTGCCGCCATCGACCTCGATGCCGACGCCCTCCGGGTGTGTGACGCGGTTTCGGGTGATCGCGTTTCGGCCGCCGGGGGCGACGTAGATGCCGATTTCGCCGTCGCGAACGCTGCGGTTGCGCCTCACCCGATTGCGGTCGGACCTGTTCAAGAGGATTCCGAGGTGGTTGCGTGAGACCAGATTCCGCTTGATCAGGTTGTGGTTGGAATCGATCACACCGATGCCCCGGTCGCCGTTTCTTTTGAACGAGTTGTCCAGGATCCGGGCGTTATGCGAGGCAATCAGGTAGATCCCGGTTCCCCCCTCTGGGGTGACGGAGCCGCTTCCGGAGCTGTTTCGTACCAGGCCCCCCGCGGAGTGAAAGAGACCGAGGCCGAAAAAGTGGTTCCCGAGCGCAGAGATACCGAGCAGCCGGTTGTGGTTACCACGCATGCTGACCCCACCGTCGAACCCTCGCACCGAGCCGTGCCTGACCGTGACCCGATCGTGACCCTCGTTGACCACCGCGCACTCGCACTCGGGAGACGAGACGTCGTCGCCGTCGATCAGGTGGCCGTTCAGGTCGAGGGTGATCCCGTCGGCGCCGATCACGATGCCGTCGTGGGGGCAGTTGACGAGGTCCTTGTGGAGGGTCGTGTCGGTGGTGATCGTGTCGCCGCAGTGGACCTGGTCGGTGAACGAAGCCTGGTAGGTGGCGGTCAGTGTTGCATCCGTTTCGGGGATCGTCACCTGGTGTTGTCGCGCGCCCCCGTCCGACCAGTGATCGAAGCGATACGTCCGACCCCGGTACGGGAAGGTCTCGGCCGCTTCGATGGTGGGTTTGAAGGCGACGGCGGCCGTCAGCTCCACTGGCGCCAGCAAGGTCCCCTTGTCCGGATACGTGATCGGCGCACCCGGCGGCGAGCTGGCGAGCAGGAGCTTCACGGTCTCGGGCCGAATCTCGATCCGCTGCTCCGCGGAGCGGCCGCCCGAGTCGGTCGCCGTGAGCGCGATCTCGTAGTGCGAATCGGCGTCGTGGTCGTCGTAGGCCGTGAACTGGGCCCGCTCCCCAGTGAACGTCCCCACCTCGTGAAGATGCGTCCGGTGGTGAAGGAGGACGTGCCAGGAGAGCGAGTCTCCCGTCAGCGGCCCGTCCTCCGGATCGGTCGCCGCTCCCGCGAGCTCGACGACCTCGCCGTCGCGGTACGTCGCGCCATCGAGCGGTGTCGTGATCTGCGCGGTCGGGGGGGCATTGTCGCCCACCTGTATCGAAACCGTCGTGTTCGGGTATCGGCCGTATCCGTCGTCAACGGTAAGACGAGCCGTGTAGGAGCCGGCGTCGGTGTAGGTGTGGACGGGGTCAGGCTCGGAGCCGTGAGGCGAGCCGTCCCCGAAGTTCCAGTCGTAGGTGAGAGGGTCGCCCTCGGGGTCACTTGAATCGCTCCCCTTGAACTGCACCGTGAGCGGAGCCGGGCCCTCCTGCGGCGTGGCGCTTGCTACGGGAGTGGGCGGGAGGTTTCCATCCGCGTAGGTGAGGCGGCTCACGACGCCTGAGGCTTGGGACTGAAGGCCGATACTGACGTACGCGAGGTCGCCGTTCGGCATCAGCTCGAGATCGACGCCGGACGGCCAGTTCGTGGCGAAGCCCTCGACGGCCGTCACCTCGTCGCTCGAGTTCACGCTCAGCCGCTTCACCCATCCCTGCACGTAGTCTCCGACGAAGATCTTCCCCTTGTAGTTGGAGGGATAGTTGCCGCCGGGATAGGTCGGTCCGGCGATGATCGCGGATCCGTCTTGGGGGCGGGGATACGTCCACGCGGGGGGAAGCGCGGCCTCGGGCGTCCCCTCCTTCGCGTACTCCTGCTCGCAACGCGCCTCCTGGTCATATAGCCACACCCGATCGTGGCCCTCATAGCATGGCCAGCCGTAATTGCCGCCGGGGCGAATCAGGTCGAGCTCCTCGTGGCCGTTGCCAACGTCGCCGACGACGGGGCCCTTGCCAGGCCGCAGCGTGAACCGGAAGGGGTTTCGAAACCCCTTCGCGTAGATCTTCGTGCACACGTCGGTGAGGTCGACCTCGTTAGGGCAGAAGGGGTGGTTGGGCAAGCCGCGCCCGTTCCGGTCGACGTGGAGGATCTTGCCCGCGTAGGTGCGCTCGTCGAGGGGCCGGTAGGAGGTGCCATCGACGGCGAACGGATGGGAATCGCCGGATCCCACCCAAAGCGTCCCGTCCGTCGGATCCGAGCGGACGGTCCCGATCACATGCCAATAGAAGTCCGCCGGAATGCAGTCGACGGTGTTGTCGGGATTCGGGCAGGGCTCGTCGAACTCGGTCCCTAGGATGACGGTCTCGGGGTCTCCCGGGTTCTCGAGCGTGTTGTCGGGCTTTACTTTCACCCGGGTGAGGCGCGAGACCATCGGGCCGGTCGAGTCGGGGCTGAGCGGGTTGAGCTCGTAGGTGTAGAGCAGGTAGAGATAACCGTTCGTCTGGAAGTTGGTATCCACCGCGAGACCGAGGAGTCCGCGGTCGCTCACGTTGTTGACCTCGTCGCGGATATCGAGGAGGGTGAGCGGGTCTCCCCCAGGCGTTTGCACGCGGACGACGCCCCGCTTCTCCGCGATGAACATTCGTCCGTCGGGGGCCCAGTCGACCGCGGTCGGGGCGTTCAGGCCGCTGGTGAGGGTCGTCTCGCCGAACCCAGCGGGGAGCATCGTCGCGACCGCGGGCGCGGAGCGAAAAAGAGCGAATGCCAAGACGAGGAGGCCCATGAGGAATAAGTCACGTCTCCCCATCCTTGCCAGCGCCCGGCCGCCGCCGAAGGCCATTACCCTTACCACCGCCAGGCCCGTGATCACGGCAAGCGACACGAACGTCGCGGGTGCGGCGTAGAGGCGAAGCTTGACTGGCATTAGGTCTTCCCTGTCTAGCCGCGCAGGAGCTTGCGCGTGTCCCGGCGAAAATCTACACCCTCCTCCGCTGAGCGCAAGGCTGCAACTGGGATCCTCGTTTCGGAGCCGCCCACCAGCATCACGGAGCCGGCTGAGGATCGCTTAGAACGCCCCACGCAATCTCCAGGACTCCCTGGAGCCGATAAAGGGCGCATCGGGCTCCTGCGCGGCGGACATGGCGCCAGGAGGGCATTTGACCGGGCGGACGAACGAATGTCCGCATCCGGCCCTGCTGCGACGTCGCCTACTCTCGCAGCCCGGCGGCTTCGAGGCCGGCCGTCTACGATCAGCGAGTGTTGGGGCTCGGGCAAAGGCACCAGGACCGGTACTACCGGAGTGTGCAGCGCCGAGTCGCTATTCGCTAGGGGACCAGTGGCGCCAGTGCTGGGTGTGGTTAGGGCGTGGTCCCGGTGTCGGATCTGGAGCGCGGCTCGTGATCCTGACCCAGCGCAACCTGTACGTAATGAAGGCGGTGAAGGGCGCCCCCCGGCGTCCGTACCCGGGGAGCTGGTCGCGAAGCACCCGATCGAGTCCGTGGAGGTGAGCTTCGATCCGGGGAGACCGTGGAACATGCTGGCCATCCAAGGTCAGGAGGTCCGGTTCACGGGACAGCGACGGCGTGCGGCGGAGATCATCGATGCCGTGTCGATTGCGCAGGCGAGCGCGACGGCTTCCTCGGCGATTCGCCCTTAGCCGCAGTTGGGTTAATCCCCAAGCCGTTGCCCTGGGACAATCGCGGTCTAATACTGACCCCAGCAAATGGGGCCGAAACTCCAGAAGGGCGGGTGCATCGCTTTTGGCTCGCCGCAGAAAGGACACGCCCTGCCAGGCTTGACGAACCGTCTCGCTGAGAGCCGGGTCGGTTCCGACCGCGACCCACGAAAGAATCCACCGCGTGCGACTCGGGCTCTACCGTCTGAGATGAAGCGTTTCGTTCTATCCGTCTTCGTT
>Ga0126305_10000420_pt1 | contig 18402 bp, 18 predicted proteins | sample Plot26_FD_92536 | JGI IMG/M metagenome (GOLD analysis project Ga0126305, IMG submission 92536) | Serpentine soil microbial communities from UC McLaughlin Reserve, CA, USA - Plot26 | ecosystem: Environmental > Terrestrial > Soil > Grasslands | place: USA: UC McLaughlin Reserve, Lake County... | reverse complement strand
GACAGGGAGTCGATCCAGACGCTCTGGCCGAGCGCGCTCAGTTGGTGAAGTGGTGACTTAGGCACTTGCAGCCTCTCTTTCCATCGCTTCGATCTTCTCAAGTCTCCTGCGGTACCGCTCACCGCCGTCGAACTCCGCGGCCAGGAAGGCGCGGACGACCTCGCCTGCCATGTCGGCGCCCACGACCCCGGAGCCGATGCAGAGGACGTTCATGTCGTCGTGCTCGACTCCCTGGTGTGCCGAATACGTGTCGTGGCAGATCGCAGCTCTTACGCCCGGCAGCTTGGAGGCCGCGATCGAAGCGCCGACGCCCGAGCCGCAGACGAGGATTCCACGCTCGGCCTCGCCCGAGCGGATCACATCGCCGACCTCGCGGGCCTTGTCGGGATAGTCGACTGCCGGCTCGGCCGCGTCCGTCCCGAGGTCGATCGGCTCGTGGCCGAGCGCCTGCACTTCCTCGAGGACGCGCTCGCGCAGCTTGACGCCCCTATGGTCGAAGGCCACCGCAACACGCATCGCTCGTCTACGTTACCCCTCTATGCAGGGCCCAGAACTCTGGCGCGAGCTCGGCCAGCAGCTGCGCGTCGATGCGGTGCGCGCCAGCGCAGAGGCGGGCTCGGGGCACCCGACGTCCTCCATGTCGGCCGCGGACCTGGCCGCCGTGCTGCTCGCGAGCCACTTCCGGTACGACTTCGACGAGCCCAAGAGCCCCGCGAACGACCGTCTCGTCTTCTCCAAGGGCCACGCCTCCCCGCTCGTCTACGGCCTCTTCCGCGCGGCCGGAGTGCTTTCGGACGAGGAGTTCGGCACCTACAGGCAGTTCGGCAGCCGGCTCGAGGGGCATCCGACGCCGTCGCTTCCGTGGGTCGACGTGGCAACGGGCTCGCTCGGCCAGGGCCTGCCGATCGGGGTCGGGATGGCACTCGCCGGGAAGCGGCTCGACCGCCTGCCCTTCCGGGTCTGGGTCATCTGCGGCGACAGCGAGATGGCCGAAGGCTCGATGTGGGAGGCCGCCGAGCACGCCGCTTTCTACGAGCTCGACAACCTGACGGCAATCGTCGACGTCAACCGGCTCGGCCAGCGCGGAGAGACCATGCACGGCTGGGATCTGTCCTCGTACTCGGACCGCCTGCGCGCCTTCGGTTGGGATGCGATCGAGATCGACGGCCACGACGTCGAGCAGATCGACGCCGCGTATCGCGAGGCCGAGTCCACGAGCGGGAAACCGACCGCGATCGTTGCCAAGACGCTGAAGGGCAAGGGGTACTCGAAGGTCGAGGACCAGGGCGGCTGGCACGGCAAGGCTGTGGCCGAGGAGGCCGTCGAGGAGCTCGGCGGCATCCGGAACATCACCGTGGACGTCCCGAAGCCGGAGCCGGCGAAGCGGCATCGATTCGGCGCGCCGGGCTCGCCGGAGTGGCCTCGCTACGAGGTGGGCTCCAAGGTTGCGACTCGCAAGGCGTACGGCGAGGCGCTGGCGGCGCTCGGCGGCACCGACCCCATGGTCGTCGCGCTCGACGGCGAGGTCTCGAACTCGACCTACGCCGAGATCTTCGCCGAGGCGCACCCCGACCGGTACCTCGAGATGTACATCGCCGAGCAGCAGATGGCCGCCGCCGCGGTGGGGATGCAGGTGCTCGGATGGAAGCCGTTCGCGTCGACGTTCGCCGCTTTCTGGAGCCGCGCCTACGACTTCGTCCGCATGGCCGCGATCAGCCGGGCGAACCTGAAGCTCTGCGGATCGCACGCCGGGGTCTCGATCGGCGAAGACGGCCCCTCCCAGATGGCGCTCGAGGATCTCGCCGAGTTCCGCGCGATCAACGGCTCGACCGTCCTTTACCCCTCAGATGGGAACCAGACGGCCAAGCTCGTCCGGGCCATGGCCGATCTCGACGGGATCTCGTTCCTCCGCACGACCCGCGCCGACACGCCGGTGATCTACGAGGCCGACGACGACTTCCCGGTGGGCGGCTCCAAGACCGTGCGCTCGACGGACGACGACGACGTCACGATCGTCGCCGCCGGGATCACGCTGCACGAGGCGCTGGCGGCGGCGGATCGCCTCGCCGAGGAAGACGTCGCCGCACGGGTCATCGATCTCTATTCGGTCAAGCCGATCGACGCGGAGACGATCCGCGCAATCCGGACGCCGATCGTCACCGCCGAGGACCATTGGGCGGAGGGAGGCCTGGGGGAAGCTGTGCTGGCGGCGCTTGCCGACGTCGAGGACCGGCCTCCCGTGCAGATCCTCGCGGTGCGCGAGCTTCCGCACTCGGGCAAGCCGGCCGAGCTTCTGGCCGCAGCCGGGATCGACGCCGATGCGATCGCCGCCGCCGCACGAGCCCTCGTCAGGGCTCGCGTGTCCGCCTGATCACTCCGGGTCGAGGTCGACCCGCACCGTCATCAGGTCGGTGCCCATCAGCCGGACGACACGCGCATTGAGGGCGGGAAGCGAGCGCTGCCGCTCCACGGGGTCGTCGTCCGGCAGCGCGTGTGCCGTCCCCGTGCGCCAGCGACCGTTGACGAAGACGCGCACCCGAGGATCGGCGGCGATGTTCCGGACGTAGCCCGCCTTCGACCCGTGCTCGGCGACGATCCAGAACGTGTCGTCGGCGAGCCCGTTCCCGACCGGCGTCTGCCGCGGCTCGCCGGTTCGCCGCCCTCGGGTCTCCAGGATCGCCCAGCCGCGCACGAGCCGCAGACGCACCGCAAGCTTCACCACCGGACTCACGACGTAGCGCGAGAGCGCCGTAGAGAGGCGTCGCCTGCTCACAGCACGGCGTCGAGGTTCTCGAGCGCGCCCCGGAAGGCGACCGCCCGCTCGACTACGATCAAGCGGCCGCGCGGCGGATCTGCTCGTCCAGGGGGACGACCGAGATGCCGAACGTGCGCACCGCGAGGTCGTTCGTGACGACATTGTCGCCCGTCTCGAGCATGGTGAGCAGGTCGCGCGTGAGCGGGATGTTCCCCGGCAGGCGTTCGGTCAGCGTCGCGGGGATCTTCATCAGCCCCGTCGGCAGGTGCATCGTCGGCCGCCGCCGAATTCCGAGCGCGCGTCGGATACGGCGCCAGAGCTCGTCCCAGTCGATGACGTCGGGCCCGCCGAGCTCGAACGTCTTTCCCGCGGCTTCCGGGTTGCCGACGGAGGCCGCGAAGTAGGCCGCCAGGTCGTCGATCCAGATCGGCTGGATCCGCTGCTTCCCGCTTCCGACGACGCCGGTGACGGGCGCCAGCTTCGCGAGCTTCAGGAAGGTGGGGAGGATGCCGCCGTCGCGCCCGAAGATGAAGCTCGGCCGGAAGATGACGTGCTCCAGACCGGACGCCTTCACGTCGAGCTCCTCTTGCCACTTCGCGCCGTAGTAGGGAACGAGATCCTTGGTCTCCTCGGTCGTCGCGAGCGCACTCATCAGGACGAAGCGCTTGGCCCCGGTACTCGCGGCGAGCAGGTTTCGCGTGCCCTCGACCATGATCCGCTGGAACTGCTCCGGCTTGCCCTGGCGGATCGCGACGAGGTGGACGACGACCTCCTGGTCCGCGGCCGCTCGGCGCAGACTGTCGCCGTCGGCCATGTCTCCCTGAACCGCCTCCTGGCAGCGGATCCCCGCCTTCCGCCAGGAGCCGGGCGTGCGCTCCAGCACCCGTACCTCGTGGCCCGCGTCGACGATCGCGTTCGCGACCGCCGGTCCGACGAACCCTGTCGCACCGGTGACGAGCACCTTCATCGGACGCGTTCGCGGAAGTTTTCGTAGTAGCGGGAAGGCGTCGGGCCCTGCTGGCCTTGGTACTTCGAGCCCAGGCCGCCCGAGCCGTACGGCGACTCGGCCGGCTCGGACAGCTGGACGAACGAGAGCTGCCCGATCTTCATGGCGTGGTAGATCGTGATCGGGAGGTTGGCGACGTTGGAAAGCTCCAGCGTGACGTGGCCGTCCCAGCCGGGGTCGATGAAGCCGGCGGTCGAGTGGATCAGCAGACCGAGCCGGCCGAGGCTCGACTTCCCCTCGAGGCGCGCAACGAGGTCGTCCGGCAGCCGGATCCGCTCGAGCGTCGAGGCGAGCACGAACTCGCCCGGGTGGAGGATGAACGGCCGCTCCTCGTCGATCTCGACGAGCTCTGTGAGCTCTTCCTGCGGCTCCTTGACGTCGATGTACGGGTAGCGCGCGTTGTGGAAGACGCGGAAGAAGCGGTCGACGCGCACGTCTACACTGGACGGCTGGAGCAGCGACGCGTCGTACGGCTCGATCTCGATGCGACCCTCGTCGAGCAGCCGTCGGATCGTCCGGTCGGAGAGGACCATCAGAGACTGGATTCGGCGGCCCGGCTGAGCTCGGCGAACTCGGCGTCGGTGAGCTGGAGTTCGGCTGCCGCCATGTCCTCCTCGAGATGCTCCAGCGACGAGGTTCCGGGGATGGGCGCCATCACCGGGGAGCGCCGCAGCAGCCAAGCGAGCGCGACCTGAGCGGGCGTTCTGCCGTGGCTTCGCGCGATCTCCGCCAACCGACCGGTCGCCGAGGCGAGTGCCCCCAACGCGAGCGGGAACCAGGGCAGGAATGCGATCCCCGCCCGCTCGCACGCGTCGAGCACGAGGTCCGAGTAGCGGTCGCCGACGTTGTAGCGGTTCTGAACCGAGACGACCGGGACGATCTCCTGCGCCGTCGCCAGCTGCCGGGCGTCGACGTTCGAGAGCCCGACGTGCCGGATCTTCCCCTGCCGCTGGAGCTCCTCGAGCGCACCGACGGACTCCTCCAGCGGCACCTGGGGGTCGACCGAGTGCAGCTGGTAGAGATCGATCCGCTCGAGCCGGAGCCGGCGGAGGCTGCCCTCGAGCGACTCGCGGAGCGTCTCCGGCCGGCCGTCCGGCTGCCAGCGGCCGGGACCGGGCCGCGTCAAGCCGCCCTTGGTCGCGACTACGAGGCCGTCCGGATACGGGTGAAGCGTCTCGGCGACCAGCTCCTCGTTCACTTCCGGCCCGTACGACGCCGCGGTGTCGATCAGCGTCACACCGAGGTCGACTGCCCGCCGAAGCACGGCCTTGGCGCCCTCACGGTCGGGCGGGTCGCCCCACACGCCGCTGCCGGTCAGCCGCATGGCACCGAAGCCCATCCGGTTCACGGTCAGGTCGCCGAGAGAAACGGTTCCGGAGGCCGCCGCGGGCTGGGTCGTCGGCTCGGCTGCCATCGGCCGGAACCTACTAGACGATGGTCAGCTGGCGGTGAGCCTCGAGACCCGAGAGGCCGACGCCGACCAGTCGCAGCGCCCCGGGCCGGTCGGCGAGGGCCCGGTCGAGGAGCGCACAGGCGAGCTCGGCGATTCGGTCGGCGTCGTCCGTGCCGACCTGAAGGCTGGTCGAGCGGCTCCGGATCGAGAAATCCGGATAACGCACCTTTGTCGTCACGGTGCGGGCCGTTTCACCCTTGCCGTGGAGGTGCTCGGCGAGCGACGCGGACATCCGGCGGAGCTCGGCGCGGAGCTGCTCCACGTCCGCGATGTCCCGCTCGAAGGTCTCCTCCGTGCTGATCGAGATCCGCTGCGTCTGCAGCTCGAGGCCTCGCGGATCGATTCCGCGAGCGCGGTCGCGGAGGAAGGCCCCGACCTTGCCGGGCAGGAGCCGCTTGAGGCGCTCGTCGGTGAGGGAGGCGAGCGCGCCGACCGTCTCGATCCCTGCGGCGCGGAGCCTGGCCTCGGATCTGGGCCCGACCCCCGGCAGTCGGCGAATCTCGAACGGCGCGAGGAACTTTCCCTCCCGGCCGGGCAGGACGACGACCAGGCCGGCGGGCTTCCGGTGGTCGCTCGCGACCTTGGCGACGACCTTGGTCGTCGCGACCCCGAGGGAGCAGCTGAGGCTCGTGGCGCCGCGCACCGCCGTCTGCACCGCCTCTGCGACGGCGCGGGCTTCGTTGAAGTGGGCGGCCACCTCGCCGACGTCCAGGTAGCCCTCGTCGAGACCGGTCCGTTCCACGGTCGGGACGACCTGGCGAACCGTGCTCCAGACCTCCTTCGAGTAGTCCGAGTACGTCCGGTGCCGCGGCCGGACGAAGACTGCGTGCGGGCAGCGGCGGAGCGCGTCGGCGCAGCTCATCGCGGAGTGGATGCCGAACTGGCGGGCGACGTAGTTCGCGGTCGCTACCACGCCGCGGCCGCGTGGGTCGCCGCCGACGACGAGCGGCTTGCGGCGGAGCTCCGGGTTCTCCAGCTCCTCCACGGCCGCGAAGAAGGCGTCCAGGTCGAGGTGCGCGAGGATCGGGGTTACGGGGCGAGGCGCTCGATCGTCCATCCCCCACCATCTTGGCGGGAGTAGCGGAAGCGATCGTGGAGGCGGCTGTCGCGGTGCTGCCAGAACTCCCAGGTCTCCGGCTCCAGGCGGTACCCGCCCCAGTGCGGCGGCAGCGGGACGTCCTTGCCCTCGAACTCGCGCTCGAACTCCCGGACCCGCGCGTCGAGCTCGTCCCGCGATCCGATCACCTCGCTCTGGCTGGAGGCCCAGGCGGCGATCTGGCCCCCGCGCGGCCGGGTGCGAAAGTACTGCTCGGACTCTCCGTCCGGCACCCGCTCGACCGGCCCTTCGACCCGCACCTGGCGGCCGAGCGGCGCCCAGTAGAAGAGGAGCGCCCCTCGGCCGGTCGCGGCGAGCTCGCGCGCCTTGCGGCTGCCGTGGCCGGTGTGGAACTTGAAGCCCCGGTCGTCGAGGCCCTTGGCGAGCACCATCCGGACCGACGGGAGACCCTCGGCGTCGGCAGTTGCGAGCGCGACCGCCTCGGGCATGTCGACCGCGGCTTCCGCGTCGCCGTACCAGCGCCGGAACTGGGCGGCCGGATCCGGGTCGAGGTCGACCCGTCGAAGCGTCCCGTCCCGCCCGCTCATGAATACGGATTATCCACTATGCACAGCGGCCGATCGCTGCGCTATCGTCGCGCTCATGGCGACGACCAAGACCATCGAGCTGCGCACCGACATCCCCGGCCCCCGCTCCCGCGAGATCCTCGAGCGCAAGGAGCGCGTGGTCGCGGACCCCCTCTCCATCTACATCCCCGTCGTGATCGAACGCGGTCAGGGCGCGACCCTGACCGACGTCGACGGGAACACCTTCATCGACTTCACGGGCGGTGTCGGTTGCCTGAACGTCGGGCACTCGCATCCACGGGTGGTCGAGGCGGCGCAGGAGCAGCTCGAGCGGTTCAGCCACACGGATTTCACCATCGTCCCGTACGAGACCTACGTCCGGCTCGCGGAGCGTCTCTGCGAGCTGGCGCCGATCTCGGACGCAAGGGCGGCGTTCTTCAACGCCGGAACCGAGGCGGTCGAGAACGCGATCAAGTTCGCCCGCTCGCACACCGGCCGGCCGGCGGTGATCGGCTTCGAGGGCGGGTTCCACGGGAGGACGCTGCTCAGCCTCTCGCTCACCTCGAAGACGCACCCGTACAAGGCTGGCCTCGGCCCGTTTGCGCCCGAGGTCTACCGCGTGCCGTTCCCGAATGACTACCGCGGGCCCGACTGGGAGACGGCGCTCGCCGCGCTCCAGCGCGCGCTCGTGACGCAGGTCGCCGCCGAGACGGTCGCAGCGATCGTGATCGAGCCCATCCAGGGCGAGGGCGGCTTCGTGGTCGCGGCGCGCGAGTTCATGGACGGTGTCCGAAGGATCTGCGACGAGCACGGGATCGTCATGGTCGTGGACGAGGTGCAGACCGGGTTCGGGCGCACGGGAAAGCTCTTCGCGATCGAGCACTACGGCGTCGAGCCCGACCTGATCACCGTCGCGAAGTCGATCGCGATGGGGCTGCCGCTCTCCGGCGTGATCGGGAAGGCGGAGATCATGGACGCGCCGGGCGACTCCGCGATCGGCGGAACCTACGTCGGGAACCCGGTCGCGCAGGCGGCCGCCCATGCGGTCCTCGACGTGATCGAAGAGGAGAACCTCTGTGCCCGGGCGACGGTCCTCGGCGACACGATGCGCACGCGAATGGACGGCTGGAAGGAGCGGTTCCCCCAGATCGGCGACGTTCGCGGCCTCGGCGCCATGCTCGCGATCGAGCTCGTGCGTGACCGCGGGACGCAGGAGCCGGACGCAGACACGGCGACGGCGATCGTCGAGGAAGCGGTCCGTAACGGCCTCCTGTTGCTGAAGTCGGGCATCTACTCGAACTGCATCCGGGTACTCGCGCCGCTGACGCTCACCGACGCGGAGCTCGACGAGGCGCTCGGCGTTTGGGAGCAAGCGTTGGAAGGAACGCTGTCCTCCGACTGAGTTAAGGTCGCCGTGGCGTGAGGAACCGTGCGGCCAGGTGGGTGAACCTCGTCTTCGCGTCGATCATCGTGATCGGCGTCTTCGTGCAGGCCTACCTCATCGCCTCGTACGCGATGGGCGCGGGCGAGGACGCGCTCGACATGCACGGCTTCGTCGGCGGCCTGGTCATCCACGGCTCCGAGCTGCTCGTCTTCCTCAGCGCGCTGGTCGCGTTCTGGAAGCTGTGGGGCTGGATCCTGGTCAACCTCGGGCTCTTCGTGCTCGGGACGGTGCAGATCTTCCTGCTACCGCCCGACGAAGATCCGGGGAGCCCCTGGGTGCACGGCCTGCACGGCCTCTTTGCCTTGTTCGTGCTCGTCTACGCGGCATACATCGCGCACCGCGACATGCGCTGGCTCGGGCTTCGCGGCGCGCCTCCCGGGGAGCCCGCGGTGGCGACCCGAACAGCAGACCCGGTTTAGTCCGCGAGTAACCTCCTTCCCATGCAGGGCGAGGTCATCGCCGGTCGCTACGAGCTGCTCGAACTGATCGGAAAAGGCGGCATGTCGAGCGTCTACAAGGCGCACGACCGGCTCCTGGACCGCCAGATCGCCGTCAAGATCCTGCACCCGCATTTCACGGAGGACGAGGAGTACGTGGAGCGCTTCCGTCGCGAGGCGCGCGCCGTCGCGCAGCTCAGCCACCCGAACATCGTCACCGTCATCGACCGCGGCGAAGACGAGGGGCGCCAGTTCATCGTCTTCGAGTACGTCGAGGGAGAAAACCTCAAGCAACGGCTCGAACGGACTGGCCCGATGCCGGCGCGGGACGCGCTCCTGCTGGCGCTGCAGATGGCACGAGCACTGGCCTTCGCACACGGGCGCGGCCTGATCCACCGCGACGTGAAGCCGCAGAACGTGCTGCTGAACGCAGACGGGCAGGCGAAGATGACCGACTTCGGGATCGCGCGCTCGGTCGACGTCGAGGGGGTGACGATCACCGGGACCGTCCTGGGAACGAGCGAGTACATCGCGCCCGAGCAGGCACGAGGCCAGCGGGTCGACGCCCAGACGGACGTGTACTCGCTGGGCGTCGTCCTCTACGAGCTGCTCGTCGGCGGCGTGCCGTATGAGGGCGAGACGTTCGTCACCGTCGCGCTGAAGCACGTGAACGAGCCGGTGCCGCCCGTGCTCGAGCGCCGGCCCGACCTTCCCCCCCGGGTGGCGATGGCGGTCGAGCGGGCGATGGCGAAGTCGCCGGACGACCGGTTCTCCTCAATGCAGGAGCTCGTCGACGAGCTCGAGACCTGCCTCGCCGAGCTCGACCCAGGCGACGAACAGGCGACGATGATCTCGCGACAGCCGGTTGCTGGGAAGCAGCCTCGGCAGCCTGGGCGGCGGAAGCGACGTTTGGGTGTCCTCTGGCCGATCGCCGCCGTGCTGGCCGTGCTCGCCGTCGCCGGACTGGCCGCGCTGGGGGCGATTGCGTTGCGCGACGGTGACGATGGTTCACCGTCGGCTGCGACAGGTCAGCCTCTCCGCCTGACCGGGGTGGATTCCTACGACCCCGAAGGCGACAACAACGAGGAGCACGACGAGGCCGTCGCCAGGGCAACCGACAGGGATTCCGAGACCTTCTGGCTCACGGAGGATTACGGCGATTTCGCCAAGTCAGGCGTTGGACTCGTTCTCGACGCGGGAAGAGAGGTCGAGCCCAGAACGATCACGGTCGACACAGACACACCGGGGTTCACGGCCGAGATCCACGCAGGCGACAGTGCCCAGGGTCCGTTCGTGCCGGTGTCCGGTTCAGGAGTTATCGAGAGCAGACGCCGCTACAACCTTCATGACGCCAAGGCACGGTACTTCGTTGTCTGGATCACCGACGTCTCGGGATCCGCACACATCAACGAAGTTACGGCCCGCTAGGCCCGGTCAGAACTGGAGCTTGCCGCGCCGTTTGTGGCGTTCCAGGGCGAGCTCGACGAGCCGGTCGAGGAGCTCCGGGTACGGAATCCCGGACGCCTCGAAGAGCTCCGCGTAGACGCTCGTTGCCGTGAAGCCCGGGATCGTGTTCAGCTCGTTGACGAGCACCTCGCCGTCGTCCCTCACGAAGCAGTCGGCGCGCGCCATCCCCTCGCAGTCGGTTGCGACGAACGCCTCTACTGCGAGCTGCTGCACGCGCTCGGACTTGTCCTCCGGGATCCGCGGCGGGATGACGAGGTCCATCCCGCCCTCGTCGTACTTGGCCGAGTAGTCGTACCAGTCGACTCCGGAGAACCCGTGGGCGACGATCTCGCCCGGCAGGGACGCGATCGGCTCCTTGTTGCCGAGCACGCCGACCTCGACCTCGACCCCCGAGACGAACTCCTCGATCAGCACCTTCTCGTCGTGGCGCCTCGCGAGGTCGACCGCCTCCTGCAGCTCGCCCTCCTCGCCGACCTTGCTGATCCCGACGGACGACCCGAGCCGCGCGGGCTTGACGAACACCGGGTAGCCGAACGGATTATCGGGCCGATCGCCGTTCCGCACGGTCACCGAGGGGGTGACCGGGATTCCCTTGTCGCGGCAGACGGCCTTGAAGAGATCCTTGTCCATGCAGAGCGCCGAGGCCGTCACTCCCGCGCCGACGTAGGGCACGCCCGCGAGCTCGAGCAGCCCCTGGACGGTGCCGTCCTCGCCGAACGGCCCGTGGAGGATCGGGAGCACGATGTCGACCTGGCCGAGCACCTCCGGCGGCGACCCGGTCGGCACCGGCAGGGTCTCCGCCACCGGCCGCCCCAGCTTCCGAGCCTCACCAGGCCCGAGCTCCCAGCGCCCGTCGCGGTGGATCTCGATCGCCTTGACGTCGTACCGGGCCGGGTCGAGCGCGCCGATCACGGACCGAGCCGACTCGACCGAGATCTCGTGCTCGCTCGAGCGCCCTCCGGCGATGACAGCGACGCGAAGGCGCTTGCTCATGGGGCGGGGGCGGGCGGGGGCGGCGGCTCTTCAGGCGGAGGCGGCGGCGGCTCGATCTCCTGGAAGCGGCCGACGTAGATGATCACCTGCGAGCCGGGCTCGGCCTGCTCGCCCGGCGGCGGCGTCTGCGTGATCACGAACCCGTCCGCGTCGGGATTCGTGGTCGGCGTGTCGCGGATGAGCACCCGCCAGCCCTCGTTCTGTAGCGTCGCCCGCGCACTCGCCTCCTCCTCGCCGACGACGTCAGGCACCGCGGTCGTCGACTGCCCCGTGGAGACATTGAGCGTTACCCGTGTTCCGGGCGGAACGAGCGTGCCGGCGCCGGGGCTCATCCCGAAGACGGTCCCCTCCGGCTCCGGCGCCTCGACGTCGCGCCGCACGGGCGTGAAGCCCGACTCGCGCAGCGCCGCCGCCGCATCGTCAAACGACCGCCCGATCACGTTTGGGAGCCCTGTCCGCTGCGGTCCCTTCGACACGTTGAGGCGCACGTCGCTGCCCTCGACGATGCTCGTCCCGCCCTTGGGATCCTGGGCGATCACGGTTCCCTCGGGCTCGTCGGAGAAGATGTCCACGACTTTCGGGACGAGGCCGGCTGCTCGTAGCGTCGCCACGGCGTCCGACTCGCGAGCGCCGACCACCTCGGGGACCTGGACCCTCGGTTTCCCGGTCGAGACGAAGTAGCGAACCGCGTTTCCGCGCTGGATCCGCTCCCCGGCATCCGGCTCCTGGCGGATCACGATCCCCTGTGGAATGCTGTCGCTCGATTCCTGGCGTGGGACAGGCCGAAGCCCGGCGTCCTGGATCCGCCGGCGGGCGACGGGGGCGCGGACGCCCTCCACGAACGGCACGGCGACCGGCTTGGTCTCGTTGATCTCGCCCTGGATCTGCTGCCAGACGTAGAAGCCTGCTACGAGGGCGCCGACGAGTAGGAGCCCGGTCAGGAGCCACGGCCAGAACTTCCGGCTCCGTCGCGGCGGCTCGTACTCGTAGTACTCCTCGTGGCGCGTCGGCCGCGGGGCCACGACCGGCCGGCGGGACACCATCGTCGGCGCGGACTCCGCGAGGCCGGCACCCGCGAGGACCGCAGTGGCCGCATCGGCCGTCTCGGACGTCACGGCCGCCCCGGAGGCGACACGCGCGAGCTCGCGATCCATCTCCTCCGCGCTCTCGAACCGGTCCGCCGGGTCCTTGGCGAGCGCACGCAGGACGACCATGTCGAGGTCGGGCGAGACCTCCGGCCGAAGCGCCGACGGCGGCTTCGGAATCTCCGAGAGATGCTTCATCGCGATCTCCAGCGGTGTCTCGCCCGCGAACGGCAGCTTCCCGGTCAGCAGCTCGTACAGCACGATTCCGACGGAGTAGATGTCCGAGCGCTGGTCGACCGGTGCGCCGCGTGCCTGCTCCGGCGAGAGGTACTGCGCGGTCCCGACGATCGAGCCGGCCTCGGTCATCTGGCTCGCCGACGTGCGCGAGATGCCGAAGTCCGTCACCTTGTAGCGCCGCTCGGAGCCGTCCGGCGAGAGCAGCACGTTGTGCGGCTTCACGTCCCTATGGACGACCCCGCCGCGGTGCGCGAACCCGAGCGCATGGAGGATCTGACGGGTGGCGTCGACCGCCGCGGGGATCGGCAGCGGCCCTTCCGCGACGATCCGGTCCTTGAGCGACCGCCCCTCGAGGTACTCCATCGCGATGTAGTAGGTGCCCTCGGCCTCGCCCCGGTCGTAGATCGAGACGATGTTGGGATGGGACAGACCCGCCGCGTTCTTGGCCTCTCGGCGGAACCGCTCGACGAACGAGTCGTCGCTCGCGTGGCGGTCGTTCAGGATCTTGATCGCCACCATGCGGCCGAGCTCCTCGTCCTCGGCCAGATAGACGTTCGCCATCCCCCCCGAGCCGAGCCGCCGGACGATGCGGTAGCGCCCGTCGAAGAGCGTGTTGATCAGGGTGTCGGAAACGGCCACTCGCCTAACTCTCCGAGTTCGACGGCGTGCGTAGGAGCGCCTGCATGATCTGCTTCGCGACCGGGGCCGCGACGCTTCCGCCCGTTCCGCTCTGGTTCTGGAGGTAGACGGCGACAGCGACCCGCGGACGGTCTGCGGGAGCAAACGCAACGAAGCCTGCGACGTTCCTGCCCGCCCGGCCGGTCTCTGCCGTTCCGGTCTTGCCGGCGACCCGGACGCCGGCGATCTGGGCGGCAGTGCCGGTCCCGCCGGAGACGACGCCCTCCATCATCGCGGTCAACTCGCGGGCAGTCTCCTCCTTGATCGCGCGCCGCAGCTCGTCCGGCTTCATCCGCTGCACGATCGAACCGTCAGGCGCGCGCACCCGGTCGGTCAGGTACGGCTCCATCACGACGCCGCCGTTCGCCACAGCCGCCGCGACCATCGCCATCTGCATCGGCGTCACGAGCATCCGCTCCTGGCCGAAGGCGAGCCGGCCCGGGTCGGCCCGCCCCTCTTCGGACTCGGGGACGAGCCTTCCGTTCTGGTAGAGCCCGCTCGGCAGGCGCTCGTCCGCGGGCAGGTCGACCGGCGGGTCCTCGTAGAAGCCGAAGCGCCGGGCGTACTCGAGGACCACCTGCGGACCGAGCTCCTTGCCCATCTCGCAGAACGAGGAGTTGATCGAGTTCACGAGCGCCTGCGAGAAGCTGACGCGGCCGAAGGGACTAGACGTGTCGTAGTTGTTGACGCGCTGTCCGTACTCGATGCAGTACCCGGGATCGACGAAGGACGACTCGGGTGAGTAGCGGCCGGAGTCCAGCGCGGCCGCCGCGGTCACGACCTTGAAGGTCGAGCCCGGGATGAAGAGCCCCGCCGTGCCGCGGTTCAGGAGCGGCGCGATCGGACAGGGGCCGCGGCCGCGCTGCACAGCCGCGAAGTTCCGCTCGACGAGATTCGGATCGAAGCTCGGGCTCGAGGCGAGAACCAGCACCTTGCCCGTCGACGGCTCGAGCGCGACGGCGGCACCGCACTGGCCGCCGAGCGCGCGTAGCGCGAGCGCCTGGGCCCGCCACCGGATCGTGGTGATGATGTCGTTGCCCTCGATCGTCTTGCCGCGCAGCTCGTCCAGGGTCGTGTCCAGGACGGTGCTCAGGTTCCGGTTCGCGCCGGTCAGGAAATCGTTGCGCGACCGTTCGAGCCCGGTCCGCGACCTCGAGCGTGTCGAGTAGCCGACCGGATGCGCCGTCAGCTCTCCCTTGGGATAGCGGCGCAGGTAGAAGGTCTGGCCGGCGACGCGCCGCCGCCGGTTGACCGCAAGCCTGGTGACGCCGTCCCCCGCGTAGATCAGCCCGCGCTTGATCGTGAACTGTGCGACGACCTTGATCGCGTTGTCCTGGCGCTCGGCGAGGCTCGGCGCCGCCCAGGCTTGCCAGTACGTCGTGCCGACGATCAGCGAGGTCACGAGGACGAGCCCGGCGACCGCGAGCCGTGAGATCTGCGTGTTCACGCGCCCAGCCGTTCGTTCGCCCTGTTCGACACGAGCAACAGCCCGGCGAGCAGGACGAAGTTCGCGACGATGCTCGACCCGCCGTAGCTGACGAAAGGCAGCGTGATCCCGGTCAGCGGGATGATGCGGACGATCCCGCCGACGATGATGAACGTCTGCAGCGTGAAGCAGAACGTCAGCCCGACGGCGAGCAGCTTGGAGAAGCCGTCCTGGGCGAGCATCGCGATCCGGAAGCCCCGCGCGGCAAAGAGCATGTAGACGAGGAGGAACGCCGAGATCCCGACGAGACCGAGCTCCTGCGCGAGCGCCGAATAGATGAAGTCGGTGCTCACGTAGGGGATCAGCGTGGTCCCGTCGGCGTCCGTGAAGGTCCCCTGGCCGAAGCCGGTCCCGCCGAAGTGGCCGTTCGCGATCGCGTAGATCGACTGGATCGTCTGGTAGCCGCCGCCGTCAGCGTCGCTCCACGGATCGAGCCACATCCGTACCCGCTCCGCAACCCGGCCCACCTGGGTGTAGACGAGCGCGGCGCCGCCGACGAACATCGCCGCGCCGGCCACCACGAACCAGATCTGCGCCGTGGCGACGTAGAGCATCGCCAGGAAGATCCCGAAGTAGAGAAGGCCGCCGCCGAGGTCGTTCGTCAGGACGAGGACGGCCATCGCGCCGCCCCAGATGAAGAGCAGGGGGCCGAGGTCTTTGAGCCGCGCCTGCGCCAGCACCTCCCGCTTCTCGCGCAGGTAGCCGGCGAGGAAGACGATCAGGCAGATCTTCGCGAACTCCCCAGGCTGGAACCGCATCGGCCCGAGCTCGACCCACAGCCGGGCGCCGTTCACGGTTCTCCCGATGAAGGGCATGGCCGGAAGGGCGAGCAGCACGAGCGCGCCGAGGCCAAAGAGGTACTTGTAGCTCTCGATCCGCCGGTAGTTGCGGCGCAGGGCGAGCAAGGTCGCGGCGAAGGCGACGAGGCCGATCACGATCCAGAGGCCCTGGCGGAAGGCCTCGTCCTCGTCGAGCCGGTAGATCTCGGTCAGGCCGATGCCTGTCAGCAGCCCGGCCATCGGCAGGAGATACGGGTCGGCGTGCCGCACCGTGATCCGGGTGACGACGTGGGCTGCCACGTAGAGGCCGAGGAAGAAGAGGGCGTAGGAGAGCGACTCGGTGCTGACGACCTCCTGTTGTGCGATGTAGACGCTCGCGAAGGCCGTCCCGACCAAGACGCCGACCAGGATCAGCGAGAACAGTTCGCGCGTCCGAGCGCTCATGCGTTCTCCAGGAGCCAGAGCAGGGCTGCCGCGGCGATCAGCAGCACCGCGAGCGCCGAGATGATCGGCAGCGTGCGGCCGCGGCGCTTCGGCGGCTCGGCCGCGGCGAGCGCCTCGGCCTCCTCGGGCGGCACCACGGCAGTGTCGACCGCGGGCACCTCCTCGAGGCCGGACAGCGTGTCCTCGTCGACCTCGACGGCCTCCGCGCGTTGCGTGTCCGACAGCTCGTCCGTGCCGACGCCGAGCTCGAAGAAGAGAACGGTGATGTTGTCCTCACCGCCGCCGCGGTTCGCGGCGCCGACCAGGGCCTTCGCAGCCTCGTCCAGATCGTCGCGATGGCGCCCGATCGCATCGATGATCGTGCCGTCGTCCACCATGTCCGTCAGGCCGTCCGAGCAGATCAGGAAGAGATCGCCGTCCTCAGGATCGATCGTGAACGTGTCGACGTCGACGTCGGGCTCGGTCCCCACCGCGCGGGTGATGACTGATCGCTGCGGGTGCGCCTCCGCCTCCTCGGGCGTGAGCCGTCCATTGCGCACCAGCTCGGCGACGAGGGAGTGGTCGTCCGTCAGCTGCTCGATCGACCCCTCGCGAATCAGGTAGGCGCGCGAGTCCCCGACATGGCCGAACACGACGCGGCCGTCCTCGACGAGGGCGACGGTCATCGTCGTCCCCATGCCTGAGGCGTCGCGATCCTCGTTCGCCCGCCGAAAGACCCGCCGGTTGGCCTCCTGGATGAGCTGCGTCACGCGCTCCTCGCCGCTCCTGCCGTCGGCGCCGGCCTCTTTGAGGGCGGCGGCGGCGAGCCCGGACGCGACCTCGCCCGCCTTCGCGCCGCCCATCCCGTCGGCGACCGCGAACATCGGGGGTTCGACGACGTAGGAATCCTCGTTGTGGCGCCGTTTCCGCCCGGGGTGGGTGGCGAACCCGATGTTCACGCCTCGAACCTCAGGTCGGTCTCGCCCACGCGGATCACGTCGCCCGGGGTCAGCTTCCTCGGGCCGTCGAGCTTCATCCCGTTCACGAAGGTCCCGTTCGTCGAGCCGACGTCCTCGACCCAGACGCCGTCGCGGCGTGGCTCGACCCGGGCATGGTGCGCCGACGCGAATTCGTCGTCGCCGAGCTCCATGTCGTTGTCGGATGAGCGGCCGAGCGTAACCGGCGCGGAGTCCAGCGTCCGTTCGCTGTCGACCTTCAGCGCAGGGCTCGAAAGGACGACCAGGCTGCCCGTCCGCGCACGCGGCCCCAGGCCGGCCGCAGCGGCCTGCTGCGGCGCGAGCACGAAGCTCTCCTGCGGCAGCCGGACGTCGCGCGCCACCGTACGGACAATCCGCCAGATGAAGAGGTAGAGCAAGATCAGGAAGCCGACCTTCAGCCCGAGGAGAACGGCTTCAACCTCGATCGCGGCCAGAGTCATCGTGGGCGCCTGAAGACGAGCTCGCTCGAGCCGAGAGTGATCCGGTCCTCGTCGTCGAGCTTCGCTCGTTTCAGCGCGCGGCCATTGACCGCGACGCCGTTCGTGGAGTCGAGGTCGACGATCCAGAAGGTGGAGCCCTCCTGGCGAATCTCCGCATGCCGTCGCGAGATGTTCGGATCGGCGACGCGGATGTCGCTTTCCTTCGACCGGCCGATGACCATGACCGGCTTCTCGAGCCTGTGCTGCGAGCCGTCGACCGTGACCGTCGCAGGCTCGGCCTCCATCCCGAGCTCCTCGGCGGAGACGGCCTCCGTCTCGGACGGTGCGGTTCGGTAGATGCGCGTCGCCCCGGGCTCGACGTCGGGCTCGGCCGGCTCCTCGGGCAGCTCGCGCTGGATCATCCGGTTCGAGATGCCGAAGAGGCCGACCTCGAGGTCCTCGTCCGTGCGGAAGGACACCTGTGGGCCAGACAGGAGCTGGTAGCCCTCTCGCCGTCCATGCTCCGCCAGATACTCCTCGAGCTCCTTGACGAGCGCGGGCTCATAGCTCTCGAACTGGTCGCGGTCCTTGGGTGACAGGTACACGACGTACTCGTTCGGGGCGTAGACCTGAGAGACGGAGACCATCTTGTAGTCGTCCATCTCCTTCGCCAGCTTCCGCGCAAGCTCGACCGGCTGCACGTTGCGACGGAAGGCGCGCCCGAAGGCGCCTTCGAAAAGCGATTCGATCTTTTGCTCGATCGTCCGGAGCACTGGTGGCGCCTCCTCGGCGGGGGTCGAGTTTAGCGGCGCAGCAGCTCGGCCCTGACCGACACTCCGACGCAGCAGAGCCAGATTCCGGCGATCACCGGCACTGCGTTCACCGCTTCCACGGGCAGGAGCACGAGGGCGATCGCGGCGGCGCCGAGCCCTGCGACCGGCCAAACGCCGCGCTCCGCCGCCAGCGGCAGGAACGCCGCGAGCGCAGCGACCGCAGCGGCGGCGAGCAGGAGCTCGGGCCGGGCCGTGAGCGCGTCGCCGAATGCCCGGGCGACCGCGCCCGGAGCGTCGCTTCCCCGCACGGCGAGCGGCGACGGCTCGCGGCTGCTGAGTGGCAGCG
>Ga0126305_10000419_pt1 | contig 18417 bp, 19 predicted proteins | sample Plot26_FD_92536 | JGI IMG/M metagenome (GOLD analysis project Ga0126305, IMG submission 92536) | Serpentine soil microbial communities from UC McLaughlin Reserve, CA, USA - Plot26 | ecosystem: Environmental > Terrestrial > Soil > Grasslands | place: USA: UC McLaughlin Reserve, Lake County... | reverse complement strand
GAAGTCGTCGATCGTGAGCGAGTCCGAGATCGCGTCCGTGACGGTGAGCATGAGCGCGCTGAGGAACAATGCGAGCAGCCCCATGACCAGCACCGACCGCACCGCGGGGGCGAACCGGAGCAGGAGCGCCGCGGCGATGGCGTTCACGATGCCGAACAATGCCGAAACCCAGAGGTAGGACCAGAACCCGCCAGACACATCCATGCCGGGCAGGATCCAGCTCGTGATCGCGAACGCGACCGCGAGGATCACCCAGACGACGAGCAGGGCGAGCAGCACGACCGACGACGGTACCTCTCGGGCCGGACGGAACTACCTGGCGGCGAAGGTTCGAAGTGACGCTACTCGCCGGCCGCGTCGGTCACGCCGCCACCGGCGATGAGAGCGGAGCCCTCGGTCAATGGTGCTTCGAGGTCGAGGAGGTCATCGATCGACTCGCGGCGGCGAATCAATCGCGCCTCACCCTCCGAGACGAGGACGGCGGCCGGACGCGGCACCGCGTTGTAGTTCGAGGACATCGCCAGCGTGTACGCACCGGTCGCGGGCACTGCCAGGACATCCCCGCGCCGCGGAGACGCGAGCCGTACTCCCTCTATGAGGACGTCCCCGGACTCGCAGTGTTTGCCGCAGACCGAGAAGACGCCGGTCGGAGGATCGTTAACGCGCTCGGCGACGATCGCGCTGTACAGAGCGCCGTACAGCTGCGGTCGTGGGTTGTCCGACATGCCTCCGTCGATCGCAACGTACGTGACGCGTTCGCTTGCGCGCTTGACGACGCCGATTCTGTAGAGCGTCACACCCGCTCGTCCTACGAGCGAGCGGCCGGGCTCGAGGACCAGGTCGGCACTCGGGAGTTCGTGTCGCTTCCACTCTTCCGCGACTCGCTCGATCAGCGCGCCCACGAAGGTCTCGATCGAGGGTGCTTCCTCCTCGAGTACGTGCTGGACGCCGAGGCCGCCGCCGAGGTCGATGGTGCCCGGTACCCAGCCGAGGCGCGTCCGACACTCGCTTGCAAAGGCCGCCAGCCAGGCGATGGTCGTCCGAACGGCCGCCGTCTCGAGCAGCTGCGAGCCGATGTGCACGTGCAGGCCGGCGACCTCGAGGCCCGCGGCGCGGGCGACGTCGATCGCCTCGAGGGCGTCTTCGGGCGGCAGCCCGAACTTCGAGCCGCGATGCCCGGTCGTGATCGCAGCGTGCGTTTCTGCCTCGATCCCGGGCGTCACGCGGACCAGCACGCGTTCGACTCCTGCCGTGGCAGCCCGCGCAACCTCGTCTGCTGCGTCGATGACGACGTAGCGGACGCCAGCCACTGCAGCGGCGGCAAGCTCCTCGTCGCTCTTGTTGTTCCCGTGGAGCACGATGCGTTCTCCCGGAATGCCCGCGCGCAGCGCGAACGCGAGCTCGCCGGCCGTGGAGACGTCTGCTCCGTAGCCCGCGCCGGCAACGAGCTCGAGGATCGCGACGCTCGGAAACGCCTTGACGCTGTAGAGCAGGAGCGTGTCGGGGGCAGAGCTGCGATACGCCTCGGCGCGCGCCAGGAGCGTCTGCTCGCAGTAGACGATGAGAGGCGTGCCGAACTCCTCGGCGAGGCGCGACGCCCGGACGCCACCGAGCGAGAGCTCTCCGTGTTCTCTGGCGGCCGAGTCAGGGAAGAGCTCGAACGCCGGCAGTGAGAAACCGGTCGGTCCCCACGTCATCCACAGAAGATAGAGACGGTAGGTGCCAGAAGGGACTAGCGGGGCCGGTCGAACGCGGCCCGAGCGAGCTCGGCAGCCTCGCGGGCGTCGCAGCCATCGAGGTGGTCGTTCACGAGCCCCATCGCCTGCATGAAGGCGTACACCGTCGTCGGGCCGACGAAGCGCCAGCCGCGGCGCTTGAGATCCTTGGCCAGCGCCTTCGACTCCGGCGTCTGCGCCATCTCGAGGAGGACGTCCCACGTGAACCGCTTCGGGCGGGAGGCCGGATCCGGCTCGCAGCGCCAGACGTAGGCGGCGAGCGAGCCTTCCTCGTCGACCAGCTCGACGGCCCGCTGGGCGTTGTTGATCGCCGCTTCGATCTTGCCGCGGTGGCGAACGATGCCGGCGTCTTGCAGCAGCCGCTCGACCTCCTTCTCGCCGAACCGCGCGACCCGCTCGAAGTCGAACCGGGCGAACGCCTTCCGGAAGTTGTCGCGCTTCCGCAGGATCGTCAGCCAGGAGAGTCCCGACTGGAACCCCTCGAGCACGAGCTTCTCGAACAGGCGACGGTCGTCGTCCACCGGGAAGCCCCACTCCGTGTCGTGGTAGGCCTGGTACTCGGGCGGCGAGGAGCCCCAGAAGCAGCGGGCGACGCCGTCCTCGCCGCGGACGACGCGCTCGTCGTTCAACCGAGAGACCCCTTCTGCGTCAGCCAGGTCATGGCCTCACCAGGCTACGGGTATGAAGGCCTCGTAGAGCGCGATCGGCCCGTCACGGGCAAGCAGCCGTCCGGCGACTCCGCAGCGCGCACGGCCGAAGACGGCGAGGTACCGGACGCCGAGCTCGGCCAGGTTGCGCACGTCGGCGCACGGCTGGAGCTCCCGGAGCGCCCGTGCCGCTTCTCTCGGCGCCACCGTCGAGTAGCCTGCCGGCCGCTCCCGCGGGTCCTGCATCGCGTAGTACAGATAGACGCTCGCCTCCTGGCGGTCCGGCGCGTACACGGGCATCTCCAGCAGGCGTCCTCCAGCCTCCCGCCCGAGTGCCGTGTACGCACGATTCCCCTCGTCCGCGGCTGTCGGTCGGTACGCGGTCACTTCCGCGCGGAGGTCGACGGCCACCAGGACGAGAGCCGCGCCCGCTACCGCGAGCCCGCGCCTCTGTTGCAGGACCCACTCCAGCCCGAGCGCTGAAAGCCCCGCGAGTGCGAGGCAGGTGATGACCATCAACCGGCCGGGCACGCGCGTCACTCCGAGGCCCGGAACCGTCTCCCAGACCTCCTCGTAGCCGGGAAGGTTGGCGCCGAGGGCGAGGACCATCGGCAGGAGCGCTCCCGCACCGAGGACGAGACCGAGGCTCGTGCGGCGATGCAGCGCAAACCCGAGGAGCGCCAGCAGCGGCACCAGCCAGCCGACGAAGACGAACGCCTCGAGCCCGTGACGCGGATCCCGTGAGAAGAAGTCGGCCAACTCGGCCGAGTAGCGCTCGACCTGGGCGAAGGAGCGCGAGGAGCCGATCGAGCCCCGGATCGACACCGCCCAGACGAGGACGCCGGCGGCCAGGCCCGCCGCAAGCGCGCCGGCCGCCCAGCGCCGATCGCCGCCTCGCGCGAGCGCGTAGGCGAAGACGAACGGCAGCGCACCGAGCGCCAGGTGCGCCTGTCCCGACAGCGGAATGGACGCAAGCGCCGCGGCGGTGAGCCAGTACAGGCGCCGCTCCCACGCCCAGAGCGAGAGCGGGAGCAGCATCCCGATCCATGCGAGCAGGTGTCCGGCGCCACCCTGGACGGCGCGATACGGCGCGAGCGCGAACACGAGGCCGCCGGCGAGCGACGCCCAGACGCCGAGCCCGACCGAGCGGAGCCAGAGAAACGTCAAGCCCCCGGCACCGAGGTACCCCAGCAGCACGAAGAGGTTCCAGGCGGCGACCGTCCCGAACAACCCCTTCAGCGGCCCGAAGACGACGGCGAACGGCCAGCCCGCGAAGTTGACGCGAGGCTCGACCTCCGGCTGGAAGCTGTACGGATCGAGCCACGGAGACGCGCCGCGCCCGAGCTGGTGGCCGGGGATCCAGAGCTGCCAGACGACCTGAAGATGGTCGCCGGGAGCCGCTGCGCCGGGCAGGCCCGGAAGCCCCTCGGCGAGGAAGTCCGAGCGGGCGTCCTGCAGCGCCGGCCACGTCGAGAGCAGGGCGCCGGCGAGATAGACGGCTAGGACGAGCCCGACAAGGCCCGCGCGGCCGCGAGTAGCTCGTCCACGTCCGGAACGTCGCCGTCCTCGTAGGCCCATGCGCCGCGGACCGTACCGTCGGTGTCGACGAGGAACGCAGCCCGCCGCGCGACGTCGCTCATCCCCCGATAGTCCCGCGCGATCCCGAAGCCGCGCACGGCGTCGCCGTTCCAGTCCGAGAGCAGTGGAAAATTCAGGTCGAGCGCCTGGATCCAGGCGACGTGCGACCACGCCGAGTCGCGCGAGGCTGCCATGATCCGGACGCCCGCGTCCTCGAACTCCTTGCTCCTGTCACGCAGGAGCTCCATCTCGTTCGTTCAGGTGCCCGACCACTCGCTAAGTAGAAGGGATCAATAGGTCAGAACGTGACGAGCAAGGCCGCGCCGCTTGACTCAGTTCGCCCAGCGCGGGAGACTGGGAAGGGAGAAGCGCTGTCCGGCCACGCAAGGAGGGATCCGATGCGACGTCGCCTAACCGTTCTGCTGCTCGGGAGCCTCGGGGTAGTTGGCGCTCTTGCACCGTCGGCGTCCGGCGCCGCCAACCCCGATGCAGCGCCTTGCCATGCTCTGTTCGTCAGCACCACTCTCGCCGGCAACCTCGGTCCGATGACCTCGGAAAACGCTCGTGTCGACCGGCCCTTCGGACAGGACGTGGTGAGCGTATTCGCCCGGACACGGCCACCCTGCCCAGAGTAGTCAGCCCTCGGACTCGATTCGGCCCCAGCTACTGGGGGCCGATTCAGGAGCATATTCGGCCCGATTGACACTCTCCTGAGCAGCGTCTCAGGCCAGAACGGCGCGGAGCCTGCTCCACCCGGCCTTCTCTCTTTCCTATTGACTTTTCGACCAGTCGCGTGAACGGCCCGCAACTGACCGGCCCCGACGAGTGGAAGCGCCTCTACCGTGGCCGCTCAGTAGTGTCCCACCGTGCTCGCGGTCGGCGACCGGATCCCTGACGCCCAGGTGTGGCTAGCACCCCGCGAGGGCGTCTCGCTCCATGACCTCGTGTCCGAAGGGCCGATCCTCGTCCTCTGGTATCTCTTCGATTGGTCCGGGACTTGAACAAGCGAGATGGAGCTTCTGCGTGACAGAAGCAAGGAGTTCGAGGCGGCGGGCGTGCGGGCGATGGCCGCGTCTCGCGACTCGGCGTGGTCACACGTCGCCTGGATGCAAGCGCTCGACCTGAACTTTGTGCTGCTGTCTGACTGGAACGGCGATGCCGTGCGCGGATTTGGGATCGCCCGCGACTACCGGGGGATGACCGACGTCGCCCGCCGCTCCGCTTTTCTCATCGACACCAACGGCACGGTCCGTGGCGCATGGGCCTACGAGGACGACGACGTTCCCGACGTGGACGAATTGCTCGCCGCCGCGCGAGGCTTGCGGGATTCGCGCGAGTAGTCATCCCGTAGCGAATGGGCATGCGCTCACGGCGAGGCCCGTGGGCCTAAGCGGCCCGTCTCTTTCCTATTGACTTTTCGCCCACACGACGACCTGCTTCCGCTATCGCGAGCTTCGCTAGGCGAGCTCGTAGAGGACCTCCTCGACCGGCCGGCCGAAGTTCTCGTCGTGCTCGGTGCGTGAGCCCACGGGGACGAAGCCGCACTTCTCGAGCACGCGGATCGAGCCGACGTTGCTTCCTGCCACCCACGCGTGGAGGGGCCGCGGGAGATCATCGACGAACTCGGCCAGGGCGCGTGTGGCCAGGCCGCGGCCCCAGAACTCCTTGCCGACCCAGTAGCCGATCCAGGCGCCGCCCGTCCTGCTCCCAGCAACCGATGTTTCCGGCGACCTGCCCATCGTGGACCATCGTCTTCTTGATCAAGGAGTCGTCCGCGAGGATGCGTTGCCAGTGCGCGTCGAAAGCCTCGCGGTCGCGCGCCGGGAAGGGCGCCATCTCCGTCGCTTCGGGCTCACGCTGGTGCTCGTAGAAGGCATCGAGGTCGCTCTCGGCGACGTCACGGAGAACATGAGCCACGGCGCTTGAGGCTACCTCGTGGCAATACGAGGACGGCGAGGTGCCCGACTTAGACCGCTGGTCGAGCCCGCTCGCTCGCTCTAGCCGCGCTGTTCTTTCCTATTGACTTTTCGCGCCCTCGGAGACGAGGTCGTGGAGCGACACGCCCTCGCGGCGCGAGCCACACGTCGACGTCGGGAATCCGGTCCCCTGTCGCGAGCACGGCGGCAGCCTAACCGCCGCAACACCAGCCCTCGATGCGCGGAAACGGGCCGGCGCCGGTCCCGCCCGGGTCGAACTGCTGCGCCAGACTCGAGACTGCTTTCACCTTCTCCACGGCTGTCGAGCGTAGGAAGAGCCACTGGTCGGCGCTCTGCCAGCCGAGCAGCAGCCAGCGTGCGCCCGGCGACCACGCGACGTCGCTGAAGCGGCCCTGTCCGCTGAAGACGGGCGTCTGCCGGCGGACGCTGTCCGCGTCGACCACCAGGAGTTCGCTCGTCTCGCCGTCCTCGGCCCGCTGCCGGCGGATCAGGGCGACGCGATGATCGTCGGGCGCGAAGGCCGCGTCCACGAAGGTGCCGGGAAGGGGGAGCGACTGAAGGCGGCGGCCGGCCTCGTCGTAGACGGTGAGGGCGAAACGGCCGTCGGAGAGCGGCACGGCTGCGACGAGTCGCCGTCCGTCCGCCGACCAGGCGAGCTGCGCAGGCGTGGCCCGAACCCCGGAGGTCCAGAGCGTCTCATCCGTGTCCGAGTCCCGAACGGTCAGGACGCCATCGGCGCTCACGTACGCCACGAGGGGCTGCTCGCCGGGTCGCCAGGCGGGAGCGACGTCGGCTGCACCGTCCATGCGCCGGTCGCCGGTCTTGTCCGCCGCGACCACACGGAGGTTCGACCCGCTCAGGTAGGCGATCCGTGACGCGCTGGAAGACCACCGGGCGTCATGAACTCGCGGCCGGGTGAGTGTCCACCGGATCCCGCCAGTCGGGTTGAAGGCCGCGAGCCGGCTCCGAGTCGAGGCGACCGCCAGTCCCCCCGCTGACCACGACGCGTCGCCGAAGTCGCCGACCCGCCGCTTGGAGCCGTTCGCCTTGACGATCCAGAGGCCGGTCGGGGCCGTGACGAGCACGCGTCCCTCCGCCGGCAGCGTGAAAGGCGCTGCCCTCGGCTGCGGCGCTGTTGCGATCTTCTCGGTTCCGAGCGTTTCTCGTACGTCCGCGATCACAGCGCGGCCCGGCGGGCTCAGGACGGCGGCGAGAGCTGCGATCGCCACCGCGGCTGCGGCGAGCCCACGGGTGTGCCGCTTCGGCCACGGCGTCGGCTCCCGCTCGTCGAACGCTGCGCGCGCCAGCTGCCACGACCGGCGCGTGGCGCCGAGCTCGTCGGGCGGCGGGATGGCGAGCAGCTCGCGGCGAAGCTCGATCGCATTCACAGCGTGTCCTCGTCGACCTCGATCCGGTCCGCGAGCCGGTCGAGGCCTCGGCGAAGGCGGGAGTTGACGGTGCCGCGCGGCAGGTCGAGCATCCGCGCGATCTCGCGGGGCGAGTACTCCAGCAGGTGCCTGAGCACGATCACTGCGCGGTGGTCCGGCGACAGCCCGCCGAGGCCAGCGAGCAGGGGCTGCGAGTAAGACTCTCCTTCCTCGGCCCGGCCGGCCGCCGCCAGCTCCAGCGCGGGCTCGTCGGCCTCGGCGCGCAGCGCACTCGCTCGCGCCCAGTCGATCGCCCGGTTGACGACGAGCCGGTGGAGCCACGGCCCGAAAGGACGGCGCCTGTCGAACCGGTCGAGTGTCCGGATCGCGGACAGCATGGCCTCCTGTGCGATGTCCTCGGCCGCGGCGCCGTCGTGGACGACCAGGTAGGCGGCCCGGTAGGCGCGGGGCCAGTGCTCCCGGAAGAGCGCCTCGAGATCGGGAAGCGAACCAGACTGGGCACCCGCGATCCAGCCGCGCTCGTCCGCCCGAAGACCCGCCAGAACGCGGTTCTTGTGCGAGCGCTGCTGCCGCGAAGGTTGATCGTCCGGTCGACCATCGGGGGAGGATCGGAGGTCCCGAGCCATGGTCGTACTCTGAACCTTCGACGCGCCTAGATGTCCTCCGTGGCGTCTGCGATCTCGCGGACGACCTCGACGATGTCGCGATTGGCGTTGTAGACCCGGAGCTGGCGATCGGAGCCGTTGCCGCGACTCAGGATCTCGCGGATGCCTTCCAGCTCGCTGTCGGAGCCGAGCTCTCTAGCGTGCGGCTCGATCTCCGCGAGGCGGCGGCGCACGAGCTGGGCGACGGCAATGCGGTTCCGTGCACCCGTGTTGAGATCCATAATCGGCGCCTCGAGCCCGTAGCGCACCGCGAGCCACTTGTTCTCAGTGGTCAGGATCCGGTGGTAGCCGGGGATTCCGCCCTCCTGCTCCGCCAGGTCGCAGTAGTGCTTCACGAGCGCCTGGCAGAACGCAGCCATCGCGACGGCGTCCTCCACGCGGGTGACGCAGTCGCAGATCCGGATCTCGACGGTGCCGAGCCGTGGATGGGGCCGGATGTCCCACCAGATGTGCGTGTAGTCGGCGATGCAGCCCGTCTTCTCCAGCTGTCCGACCACCGCGGCGTAGTCCTCGTAGTCGCGGAAGCGCGGCGGTGGCCCGGAACGCGGGAAGGCCGCGAAGATCGGCTGGCGGGTGGACGCAAGGCCGGTCGGCTCGCCGCGCCAGAAGGGTGAGCTCGCCGACAGCGCCATCAGCAACGGCAGGTCGACGAGCAAGCCGTTGACCACGTGGATCGCCTTGTCCGGGTCGTCCACGGCAACGTGGACGTGGAGCCCGAAGATCAGCTCGCGGCGGGCGACGTACTGCATCTGGTCGACCAGGGCTCGGTACCGGTCGCGCGCGGTGATCCGCTGGCGCTCGAAGAGGCTGAACGGGTGCGTCCCGGCCGAGCCCATCCGCAGGCCGTTCTCCCCCGCGATCTGCTTGACGGCCGACCTGAGGCGCCGGAGCTCCCGGTCGGCCTCGGCGGCGGTCCGGCAGACGGGCGTCGCGACCTCCAGCGTCGACTGCATGAGCTCGGGCTTCATCCGCGCCTCGTCCTCGTGGCCGACGAACGCGGCCAGCACCGTGTCGATCCGTTGCACGAGGTCGAAGCTCTCGCCGTCGAGCAGCATGTATTCCTCCTCGACGCCGAGCGTGTACGGCTCACCCCGACCGAACTTGTGCTCGAGGACACTGCCACCGGCGGCGAACCCCTCCACACCCGTGATCGACGCGGGCCAGGCCTGTTTCATGGCGCGTCAGTCTGACAGGACTGCGACGACGTCCAACTCGAGGAGCCAGCGAGGATCCACGAGCCCGGCGATGACGACGGTCGTATTGACCGGGCGGATGTCCCTGAACACGTCGCCGTGCGCCCGCGCCATCTCGTCGAAGGCTGACGCGTCGGTCAGGTAGACGCATGTGCGAACGACGTCCTCGAGCCGCGAGCCTGCCCGCTCGAGCGCGCCCTTGACGATTTCCAGGCAAAGTCGGGTCTGTTCGTACGCGCCCTCCGGCGGATCGCTGCCGTCCGCAGGGATCGGAGCGGTCCCGGCCACGTAGACGTGGTCGCCGGCGACGACGGCGCGCGAGTAGCCCATGATCGACTCGTACGGCGAGTGGCCCGGGATCCGCCGGTATGGCACGGGCCTAGTATCCGCCGCCGTGGAGGCACTGCGCCAGGTCGACGAATGGCCCGCGGAGAACGTCGCAGCCGGCGTCGTCTCGGACGGGGAGGTCGTAGCGACGCAGGGCGAAGCCGGTCGTACGTTCCGCTGGGCGTCGGTCACGAAGCCGGCGACGGCGCTGGCCGTGCTGATCGCCGCGGAGGAGGGCACCGTCGACCTCGACGAACCGGCAGGCCCGCCGGGCTCGACCGTCCGTCACCTGCTCGCGCACACCTCGGGGCTCCCGTTCGAGGGCACCGAGCCGATCGCGAAGCCGGCGACGCGGCGGATCTACTCGAACGCGGGCTTCGAGGTCCTCGCGGGGTTCGTCGGGCATCAAGCCGAGATGCCGTTTGCCGACTATCTCGGCCAGGCGGCCTTCGAGCCGCTCGGGATCAGCGCCACGCTCGAGGGCTCGGCGGCGGCCGGGGTGCGGGGCTCGTTGGACGACCTGCTGCGGCTCGGCCGCGAGTTGCTCGACCCGACGCTCGTCGCACGGGAGACGCTCGACGAGGCGATCACCGTCCAGTTCCCGGGCCTCGGCGGCGTGATCCCGGGGATCGGGCGCTACGACCCGAACGACTGGGGGCTCGGGCTCGAGCTCCGCGATGGGAAGCCGAGCCACTGGACGGGGAACCGAGCCTCGGTGCGGACGTTCGGCCACTTCGGCGGCAGCGGCACCTTCCTCTGGGTCGATCCGGATCGCCGTCTTGCCCTCGCAGTGCTCACCGATTTCGAGTTCGGCCAGTGGGCCCTCGACGCCTGGCCGCGACTCAGCGACGCCGTGATCGGCGAACTCGCCTCCGACGGCAAGTAACAACTTGTTACTAGCCACACCACGCGGCCTTCCGAGGGCCTCGAGGCGAGTAACAACTTGTTACTAGGGCCTAGCGCCTGACGCGAAGGGTTGCCCGCATGCCGCGCGCGCGGTGGTCTGACACCGCGCACCAGAGGTGATAGCGGCCCGGCAGGAGGCGGATCGACAGGGTGGCCCGCTCGCCCGGGAGGATCCTCCTCACGCGAAAGGTCCTCGTCCCGCCGATCCGGTGAACGTAGAGATCGTGCTCGTCCTCGCCGTAGTTGACGAGCTGGATCAGCGCCGGCCCCTGCCTGACGGTCAGCCTGGACAGCCGATATTCGAACTCGAGCGCCGTCACCTGGACGCGCGCGGGTGGGCGCGCCGCGAGCACCGGGTGCGCCGCAGCGACGAGGGCGGCCACCGTCAGCCCCAGAAGGGCGAGGCGCCTCACTTGACCAGCTGGAGACGCCGGTAGGCCCGCGCGTTGGGGATCGCGCCGGCGGCGTCGAAGTCGAACCACTGCTCGAGCAGCGAGCTGTAGACGCTCCGGAAGTCCACGGTTGCCTTCAGGTTGCCTTCCCGGTCGAGGGCCTGGCGGAGCCGCGGCAGCTCGCCAATCATCTGGCCCCGGGCTCGGGTGCCCATCACCATGCCTACCCCGGCCGCTCCGTGGTCGGTGCCGCGCGAGCCGTTCTCCTCGGCGCGCCGGCCGAACTCCGACCAGACGAGCGTGAGCACGCGGTCGGCCAGCCCGCGCGCCTCCAGGTCGCGCTGGAACGCGAGCAGGCTGTCGCCGGTCAGCTTCAGTCCTTGTCCCAGCGCCTCAGCCTGGTCGTCGTGCGTGTCGTACATCCCGTACGCGCGCAGCGCGACGCAGCGCAACGGAAGGCCGGCCCCGAGCATCGCCGCCAGGCCCGAGAGGCGCTTCGGGAAGCTGCTGCGGTGCTGCGGATAGGCGACCGGGCTCGTGATCCCGGCGCCGTTGAACGGCGCAAGCTGTTGGCGGAGCCGGTTCGCCTGCGCCGCGGTCCCGGCAATCGACGCGAGGGCCTTGCCGCGAGCGCCGCGGGCGCGCCCGAGCGGCGCGAGCGTCTCCAGCATCTCCCGTTCCACTTCGCCCCAGACCCCGGGCGCCCAGAAGCGGTAACTGTCCGCGCCCCGCAGCGCCGCGACCGGCGCCTTCCGCGTCGCCAGCGGCGGCGCGAGCTCGCCGTCGAGGCTGAGCCCCTGCAGCGGGTTGTCCCGCCGCCCGGCCCGATCGAGATAGCGGCCCATCCAGCCGGTGCGGAGCCCGGGATTCGTCGCGCCGACCTCCCAGTAGTGACGTGAGGTGAAGTGGGACTGGTCGGCATCCGTGTAGCCGACGGTGGGGAGGACGGTGAGCTTGCCCTCGAGGTGCAGCGTCCTGAACGCGGCCGCCTCGGGATGCCAGCGCAGCCCGGGATCCTCCGTGAACACGAGCCCCGAGTCCGGCAGCGCAAGCCGTGGCCGCAGCCGCCGGTAGTCGGGATCGCCGATCGGCGCGAGCAGCGAGAGCGAGTCGGCGCCGCCGTCCAGGAAGACGCTGACGAGCACCGGCTGCGCGGGCGCCGCCTCCGCCGCCTCGAGGATTCCGTCCTCGAAGCCCGGCAATGCGAACGACCCGGCCCCGTACACGGCCAGCGCGAGCCCCGCGGAGCGGAGCATGAAGTCGCGGCGGTCGAGACCGGTGCCGGCAGGCATCGGCATCCCCGGCTCGATCCCCGGCAGCCCGGAGCCCGCCTCGGCGACCGCGCGGCGCAGGAGGGAGGAACGGGAGAACTCGTTGCAGCAGCGGCTCATGAGGTCTGGAGGTCGGGGGAGACGGCGATCAGCTGGCGGAGGGAGTTCTCGACGAGCGCCGGGTAGCTCCGCCGCTTCCAGTTCTGGTTGGCGGTCCCGAGCGCGCGCTTGGTGTAGTTACGCAGGACGCGGCGCGTGCCGGGGGAGAGCTGCGGATTGCCCCAGTACGCGAGCGCCCTGTCGAGCAGCTTGTCGGCGTCGAACGGCGCCTGCACCTTGTTCGGGTCGAGCTGCCCGTTTCGCGCGACCCGTCCGGCGATGTCCCACCGGGCCAGGTAGGTCGCCGTGTCGAGCCAGCGGTCGTCGTTCCAGCCCGACACGTTCGGCGGATAGAAGAGCTGCTGGCCCGCGTTCGCGCAGAGCCACGTCCACGACTCCGTGTCGATTCCGCGGCCGGACGCGCGAAGGAGCCCCGCGGTGTAGACGATCGGCGGCTTCACCATCCGCGGGCCGTCGTAGAAGTGCGGGTGCTTGAGGATCGCGCGCACGACGGGACGCGCCCTGTACGCGCTTCGCACGTAGAGACGCTCGAGCCCGCGGCGGGTTGCGGCGGGAGGCGTGGTTGGGATGAAGTACCCCCAGAGCTTCGAGACGAAGAACGACGGGTGCCGCGGATGTTCGACGCAGAGCTCGACGGCGTCGCGCCAGTCGAAGCGTCCGCGCCGCCCGAAGATGCGCTTCGAGCCCAGGTCGTGTCGCTCTCGGTCGAAGCGGAAGCGCGTCGGGCCTACGCCCTCGCGCCAGTCGTTGCGGAAACCTGTCAGAGCACGCGCCTGCTCACGGACGTCGCGCTCGGTGTAACCACGTCCGGCGCCGAGCGTGAAGAGCTCCATCAGCTCACGGGCGTAGTTCTCGTTCGGCGACCACTTCGTGTTGTCGGTCCCGGAGAGCCAGAGCAGCATCGCGGGGTCGCGTGTGACGGCGAGTGTCAGCTGCCGAAAGGACCCGAGCCAGTAGCGGCGGAAGAGCGCGTTCTGCCGGAGCATGAGCCCCTGCGAGCCGACGCCTTCGTTCGACGTCGCGAACCAGTCGTGCCAGACGAGCGTCATCCGCTCCATCAGCGGCCGGTTGCTGCGAACCATGCGGTCGAGCCACCAGAGATGGTCGTGGCCCCATGCGTCGCGTGGCGCGAGCGGGCGGCCCTTCTCGTCCTTCGGGCGCGGCCCGACGAAACGCTGGTGTCCCGGCGCGGTGAGCGCGCGAACGGACTCGTTCAGGCCCTGCCTCGCGAGCTTCTTCGCCTGGCCCCGGCGTGGCCCGAAACCGGCACGCCAGAGCAGGCGCTCGGCCTGCTCGGGGCCGAATTCGCCCCGGTAGACGGGAATCTTCGCGGCGGCTGACGGCAAAACGTTCCTGACGCCTTCGGGGTCAGATCGACCGTCCCTTGAACCCGACGATCGCTCGATCGAGGGACAACCGTCTCAAGCGACGGCCTCGGTCACGGATTGTGCCGCAGATGGCGATCGCCCACCTGGGAGGTTCGCGACCGGCAGGCGAGCGGGAAGCTCTGGTCGCTGCCGCTCGGCGTGAAGACGGCCCGTAGCGTCCTACTCGGCGAACAGTGGGCGGATGAACTCGTCGAACGTCTCGCGGTCGCAGCTCGCGACCGTCGAGAGCGTCATCGGCGAGATCGACGCCGTTCGCGGCAGGTCCATCGCCAGAGCCACCTCGCCGAAGTAGTCGCCCGGCTTGAGGATGCGACGGAGGCCGCGATCGTTCTGGGTCACCGAGAGGAGGCCGTTGAGGACGACGTAAAAGCGGTCACCCTCGTCCCCCTCACGCAGGAGCGGCTGCCCTGGGCCGACCTCCTCCCGCCGCATCCGGTGGGCGAGCTTGCTGAGCTGCTCGCCGGGCAGCTCTGCCAGGAGGCCGATCCGCGACAGCTCGGTCACGGAGGCCGGGACATGCCTCACGAGTCCGCGTCGTCCTCGGGGAGGTCGTCGTCCTCATGGCCGGGGCCCTCGCCCGCCTGCGATTCCGGCAGCTGCTCGGCCGCCTGCTCGTGCTCCTCCGGTGTTGGTGCTGGATCCTCGTGCACGGCCCTATTGTTGCGATCCGTGGGAGAGCTCGACGCCTGGAGGCGCTGCCCGCTCTGCGCGGCGACGGTTCGGCACGTGGAGGGCCGCGTGGAGTGCTCCGAGTGCGGCTTCGTCCACTACGCCAACCCGAAGCCGACGGCATCCGCCCTCGTCGTGGACGACGACGGGCGGGTGATGTTCGCGAGGCGCGCACACGAGCCGTCCGCCGGCAAGCTCGATCTGCCCGGCGGCTTCGTCGAGGAGGGGGAGGATCCGCTCGAGGCCCTCCACCGGGAGTTGCGCGAAGAGGCCGGGATCGCCCTGCGCAACACCGAGTTCGTCGGTGTGTTCATGGACTGGTACCGGGCCGAGTCGCGCGAGATCTCGACGATGAACCTGTACTGGAGCGCCCGGATCGCCGACGGAGTGCCAACCCCCGACGACGACGTCCTGGACTTCGCCTTCTTCGCTCCGGACGAGATCCCCTGGGGCGACGTCGCGTTCCCGCACATCCCCGCCGTGATCTCAGCCTGGCGCCGCAGGCAGCAGGACGCGTAGCGCGAGTGGCTCGATCGTGAACTCGAGCGGCGTTTCGAACGCCGCCGGCTCGCCGTCGATCGCTGCCTTGATCCGGTGTCGCGCCGCATCGATCGTCACCGCCGTGCAGGCGCGTTCATCCCACTCGGAGAAGCGCCAGCCGGTCGCGAGATATAGGTGCAGCCGCCCCTCGTCGAGCCGCTCCCGCTCGCCGATCGACAGCAGCTCGAGGTTGTAGTCGTTGTTCGAGACCAGCGCGACGCTCGCATCGACCGGCTCGCCGTCGATCTTCAAGCCGAGGGCCTCGCGGTTGGTGATCGTCAGGAGCAGGGCGCGCAGCCGCGCGAAGGTGTCTCTCCGACCTCGGTGATGCTCACGCCGGTGGACGAGTGTCGCGTAGTGACCGAGGCTGACGTTGTTGAGGAAGAGGTCGCCCCCAATCCGGCCCACGTCGATGCGCCGCTCCCAGCCGCCGAAGGAGTCGAGCGCCGCGATCGGGTCGTCGCGGTCGAGCCCGATATCGCGCGCGAAGTGGTTGCGCGTCCCGAACGGCACGCAGACGAACGGGACGTCGCGCTCGAGGGCCACCTGCGCCACCTGTGCGAGCGACCCATCGCCGCCGGCCATCCCGAGCGCCTCGGCGTCGGCTCCACGGGCGAGCTCCGCGGCGTCGTCGCCCTCGCCGAGGACGTGGACGCCGATGCCGCGCTCCTCGGCGGCGGCAATGAGGTCATCCGCGCTCGGGGAGCCTTCCCCCGAGCGTGGATTGATGAGGAGGAAGCCGGCTACCCGGCGCCGTTCTCGGAGAGACCGAGCTGGCGCTCGAGGGCGCCCTTCGGCTGCGCGCCGAGCGCGGCGGCCGCGGGCTCGCCGTCCTTGAAGAGGACCATCGTGGGGATCGACGCGATCCCGTAGCGCTGGGCGATCGCGGGCTGTTCGTCGATGTTGATCTTCACGAGCTTCAGCTCGCCCTGCCGCTCCTCGGCGATCTTGTCGAGGATGGGCGAGACCATGTGGCACGGCTGGCACCACTCGGCCCAGAAGTCCACGAGGACCGGGGTGTCGGAGGAGAGCACTTCCTGGTCGAACGTCTCCTCAGTTACGGCCTGTGCGTCTGTCATCTAGGAGTTCCTTTCAGGGTTCAAGGTTTCGGGAAGGGTAACGAGCGTCCCGGTTGGGCTGTTCCCGCGCCTCCGTAAAATCGAACGCATGGCGGACACCGTCTTCTCACCGCTGGCCGACAAGCCCGACCATCCCGCGCTCGAGCAGGAGATCCTCGCGTGGTGGGACGAGGAGCGGATCTTCGACCGCCTGCGCGAGCAGAACGCGGGCGGCGAGAAGTGGAGCTTCATCGACGGCCCGATCACCGCCAACAACCCGATGGGCGTCCACCACGCCTGGGGCCGGACGCTCAAGGACGTCTTCCAGCGTTACAAGGCGCTCCGCGGCTTCGACCAGCGCTACCAGAACGGCTTCGACTGCCAGGGTCTTCACGTCGAGGTCGAAGTCGAGCGTTCTCTGGGCCTGAACTCGAAGCGGGACATCGAGCAGTACGGCCTCGCAGAGTTCGCCGACCGATGCATCGAGCGGGTGGCGCAGTTCGCCGCGCTCATCACCGACCAGTCGCGGCGGCTCGGGATGTGGATGGACTGGCCGAACAGCTATTACACGTTCTCGGACGCGAACATCGAATACATCTGGCGCTTCCTCAAGACGACGCATGAGCGAGGCTGGCTGTACAAGGGCCATCGCTCGACGCAGTGGTGTCCGCGGTGCGGAACCTCGCTCTCCCACCATGAGCAAGCTGGTGAGGAGAACTACCGCGAGCTCAACCATCCCTCGCTCTACGTTCGGTTCCCGCTGAAGGGCCGTGACGGCGAGGCGCTGATCGTCTGGACCACGACGCCGTGGACGCTGCCGGCAAACGTGGCGGCTGCGGTAAAGCCCGACGCGGAATACGGCCTCCGCGATGGGGGCTGGAGGCTGAAGGAGGAAGGCGACTACGAGCGTGTGGTCAGGGGTGAGGAGCTCGTCGCGCTCGAGTACGACGGCCCCTTCGACGACCTGGCGGCGCAGCAAGGCGTCGTCCATCGCGTGATCCTGTGGGACGACGTCTCGCTCACCGAGGGAACCGGAATCGTCCATATAGCGCCGGGGGCTGGAACCGAGGACTTCGAGCTCTCGCGGGTTCACGACCTGCCGGTTCTCACGCCCATCGACGAGGAAGGCCGTATGGTCGCCGCCTACGGAGCGTTTGCGGGTCTCTCGACCGACGAGGTCGAGGAGCCGGTGATCGAATCGCTGCGAGAGCGCGGCTTGCTCGTCGACTCCGGACGAATCGTCCATCGATACCCGATCTGCTGGCGCTGCAAGACGCCGCTCGTCTTCCGGGTGGTCGACGACTGGTTCATCTCCGCGGACGAGCTCCGCCAACCGCTGATGGACGCAAACGCGACCGTCGAGTGGTCGCCGAGCTTCTACTCGAAGCGGATGGACGACTGGCTTCGCAACATGGGGGACTGGAACATCTCGCGCAAGCGTTACTTCGGGCTGCCGCTGCCGTTCTACCCATGTGAGTGCGGGCACCTGAACGTGATCGGATCGCGCGAAGAGCTCGAGGAACGTGCGACCGCGGGCCTCGACCAACTCCGCGAGCTTCACCGGCCCTGGATCGACGATGTGACCGTGCGCTGCGAGTCATGTGGCGGACAAGTCCGGAGGATTCCGGAGGTTGGCGACGCCTGGCTCGACGCCGGCATCGTCCCGTTCTCGACGCTCGGCTGGCGCAATCCGGAGCGAAAGCCGGGGGGAAGCGCGAGCGGCGCGGCAAGGGGTTTGACCGGCGCCGACCTGCCCGATCACGCGGACTGGGAGCAGTGGTTCCCGGCCGACTGGGTGTCCGAGAGCCGCGAGCAGATCAGGCTTTGGTTCTACTCGATGTCGTTCATGTCGGTCACGCTCGAGGGCCGGTCGCCGTACGAGCGCGTGCTTGCCTACGAGCGGGTCCGGGACGAGACCGGCAAGGAGATGCACAAGTCCACTGGCAACGCGATCGAGGCGAACGAGGCGATCGAGCGGATGGGCGCGGACGTGATGCGCTGGATCTACTCCGAGCAGGTGCCGAGCCAGAACGTGAACTTCGGCTACGGGCCGGCGAACGAGGTCAAGCGGCGCCTGCTGACCTTCTGGAACTCGGTCTCGTTCCTCGTCACGTACGCGAATATCGAAGGCTTCCGGCCGGAATGGGGCGAGCGTCCGGCGCCCGAGCGTCCGCTCGACCGCTGGCTCGTCGCGCGGACGGACCAGCTCGTTGCGGAGACAACTGTGGAGTACGAGCGCTTCTGGACGCCGGGCGTCGTCCGGGCCTGGGAGTCGTTCGTGGACGACCTCTCGAACTGGTACATCCGGCGCTCTCGCCGTCGTTTCTACGGCGACGACCAGGATGCGTTCGGGACGCTGTGGTGGGCGCTCGTCCAGGCGGTGCAAGTGATCGCACCGGTGATGCCGTTCCTCGCCGACCGGCTCTGGCGGGTGCTGGTGGCGGAGCCGCTCGAGGGAGCGCCGGCGTCAGTCTTCCTCGCGGGCTGGCCCGAGGCCCGAGAGGTCGACGGATCGCTACTCGGCGACGTGGCCGAGGCGCGCCGCGTCGTGGGACTCGGACATCAAGCGCGCTCCGCGTCGGGCCTGAAGCTGCGCCAGCCG
>Ga0126305_10000416_pt1 | contig 18449 bp, 14 predicted proteins | sample Plot26_FD_92536 | JGI IMG/M metagenome (GOLD analysis project Ga0126305, IMG submission 92536) | Serpentine soil microbial communities from UC McLaughlin Reserve, CA, USA - Plot26 | ecosystem: Environmental > Terrestrial > Soil > Grasslands | place: USA: UC McLaughlin Reserve, Lake County... | reverse complement strand
TCCTGGCGTTCTCACCGACCGCATCAACGTGGGCGGCAACGAGAGCGGCCAGCAGTCCCAGTACGTCGGCCCCGGCTCCGGCGGCGATCAGGCCGTCTGGTCCGTGGACGGCGTGGTGATCACTGACATGGCGGCCCTCGGCTCTTCGCCGGCCTACTACGACTTCGACTCGTTCGAAGAGATGCAGGTCACGACGGGCGGTTCGGACACGTCGATCGCCACCGGTGGTGTCGTCCTCAACATGGTGACCAAGCGCGGCACCAACGAGTGGCGCGGCACCGGCCGTTACTACCTCACCGACGATCAGTACCAGTCGGACCTCGACTTCGACAACTCCGACCTCGGCGCGGGCGGCCCCGTCAACACCGTGGGCCGGAACATCAACCCCGTCACCGGCGCCGTCCGGGATCCCGGCGGCCCGCACCCGCAGGCCCTCCTTCGCCGTGGCAACCGCATCGTCTCCGTGGAAGACTACGGGGCCGAGATCGGTGGCCCGATCGTCAAGGACCGACTGTGGGTCTGGGGCTCCTACGCCGACCAGAAGGTGGACCTGCTGACGATCTCCGACGTCAGCGACTTCACCGACCTCAAGACGGCCAACGTCAAGTTGAACGCTCAGATCGCCGCCAACAACTCGGCGACGGGCTTCGCGCTCAACAGCAACAAGGTCAAGGAAGGCCGCAACGCCGGTCCGACCCGCCCCCAGGAGACCACCTGGAACCAGCAGAAGTTCGGCGACGATCCGACCGCGGCGAAGATCGAGGACACGCACATCTTCTCCTCGAACTTCTACCTCACGGGTCTGTACTCGATCGTCAACGGCGGCTTCGAGCTGGCCCCCCAGGGCGGCCTGAACGCCACCTCCTACTGGGACGAGAACCAGATCTGGCACAACACGTTCCTCCTCAACCAGACCCTGCGTCCCCAGACGCAGTACAAGGCTGACGCCAGCAACTTCTTCAACACGGGCTCGCTGAGCCACGAGCTGAAGTTCGGCGCCGGCTTCCGTGAAGCCGAAGTCGACTCCCTCACCCGTTGGGGCGGCCTTGGCGTCGCTTACAACGGCCCGGGAATCTTCGGCACCTCGGACAACGTCGTCGGCGTCGCCCGCGACGGCAATCCGGACATCTTCACCGATTACACCCAGGCCTACCTGCAGGACACGCTCACCGTCGGCAACCTCACGGCCAACCTCGGTGTCCGTTACGACCGGCAGGGCGGCGAGAACAAGTCCCGCACGGTCCGCGCCAGCCCGGCGCTGCCGAACATCCTGCCCCAGGTGAACTTCCAGGGCGGCGACATCGGGTTCGAATGGACCAACGTCACCCCGCGCCTCGGTCTCACCTACGCGCTGGGTGCGGAGCGGAAGACCCTTCTGCGGGCCAGCTACTCGCAGTTCGCCGATCAGCTCGGCGCCGGCAACGCCGGCATCCTCAACACCATCGCGGCTCCCAGCTACGTGTACTTCTACACGCAGAACCAGGGTACCGGTAACATCGGCGTCGGCGAGCTCGACCTCACCAGCGGCGCGAGCCTGTGCGGCGCGGCGTTCTGCTACAGCGGCAACGTCAACCCGAACACCGGCCTGCTGCTGCAGTCCAACGGCGTCAACTCCGACCTCGAGGCTCCTCTCACCGACGAGCTGCTCCTCGGCGTCGAGCATGCGCTTCTGCCCGAGTTCGTGGTGGGCCTGAACCTGACCTACCGCAAGATCACGAACATCCTGGAGAACGAGCTCCTGGTTTTCGAAGGTGACCCGTACTCCAACGCCAACCTCGGCACGATCGGCCGGACGCATCGCCGGTCCGACTACGTGCTCAACCACACGACCACCCGTTCCGTCCGCGTCTGCACGAACGCGGATTGCTCGACGAGCGAAGTCCGGGTCGTTCCGCTGCAGACGCCGGACGGCAAGCCGTACTCCCTCGACTTCTACCAACTGCGCGCGGGCCTCACGACCCGGGGCGGCGTCTTCCTCGACAACGGTGACCGTGAGCAGGAGTACACGGGCGCGTCGCTGGTCTTCAACAAGCGTCTCGCCAACCGTTGGATGCTGCGTGGCAACGTCACGTGGTCCGACTGGAACTGGAGCAGCGTTCCTGACGGCGAGATCGAGAACCCCACCCGCTTCCTCGGTGGCGGCTCCCGCGAGGGCGACCCCGTCCTCCAGGGCTCGGGCGCAGGCTCGGGTGCCAAGGGCGGCGTCTACATCAACAGCGAGTGGGCGTATAGCGTCAACGGCCTGTACCAGATCGCGCCGGAGCGCCCGTGGGGCTTCAACGCCGCGATCAACCTCCAGGGCCGCCAGGGCTATCCGATCCCCTACTTCCAGCGGGTGATCGTCGCCGATCCGAACCAGCGCGTCGTCTCGGTCCAGGTCACGGACCGTCCCGACACGTATCGCCTCGACGACATTCACATCCTCGATGCGCGCGTTGAGAAGGAGTTCACCTTCAGCGACTTCGGGCTCACGCTCGGCGTCGACGTGTTCAACGTGCTCAACGAGGCGTTCGTTCAGCAGCGTCAGCACCGGCTCGGCATTGGTACCTCGGACCACGTCACCGAGGTCACCAGCCCGCGCATCCTGCGTTTCGGCGCTCGCATCAGCTTCCGCTGATCCGAAGCTGATCCGCACCTGATCGGCGCCTTCACGGGCCGATCCGTTCTACCGCCGGGGGGAAACCCCCGGCGGTTTTTTTTTGCCCGCCCTCGGAATACACTCCCCGCGCACGCAGTTTGCATTCTGGAGCGGTTTGATCCTGAAGCATTTGGATTCAGTCAGACAAGGAGACGCAATCATGCTTTCGCGCATCGCCAGATCTACGGTTCTTCTAGTGGCTATCCTGCTGGCCGCCGGCGCCGCTCCTTCCTGGGGCCAAGCCTGGGCCGGCAAGGGACGGATGCAGGGCGTCGTCAAGGACGAGAGCGGCAAGCCCGTTCAGGGCGCCAGGATTACGCTCCGCTCCGGCTCGGACCGGGTCGATCCCAAGGCCGACGGTCCGGCCCCGATCACGACCGACAAGAACGGCAAGTGGTCCATCCTCGGGCTGCGCGGCGGGCCCTGGGGCATCCTCATCGAGAAGGAAGGCCTCATGCCCTCCGAGGGGCAGGCGTCGGTCAACGAGTTCGCCGTCGCCCAACCGATCAACGTCGCCTTGAGGGCCATCCCCAAGGAGGTCATCCAGAAGGCGCAGGAGCAGAGCACGGCGGGCCTGGCCAAGGCCTCCATCGAGCGCGCCAACGCCCTGCTCGGCGAGAACAAGTACTCGGAGGCCCGCGCCGCCTACCAGGATGGCATGGCCAAGCTGCAGGAGGACAAGGAGAACCAGGATCCGTCGATCCAGGTGTCGCTCCTGCGTGCCATCGCCGACACCTACTTCCGGGAGAACAAGGTCGACCAGGCGATCGAGACGCTGAAGCAGTCCCTCACCCTGTCGCCGGACGACCCGGCCACCCTGCAGCTCCTGGTCAACCTGCTGGTGGGCGCGAACCGCGAGTCCGAGGCCCAGACCTACATGGCCAAGCTCCCCCAGGGCACCAAGGTCGACGCCAACACGCTCCTCAACATCGGCATCAAGTCGTTCAACGACGGCAAGATGGACCAGGCCCTCAACGAGTTCGACCGCGTGGTCAAGGAGAACCCGGACCTCCCCGACGCCTACTACTACCGGGCGCTGGTCTACCTCAACCAGAACAAGAGCAAGGAGGCCAAGGCCGACCTCCAGAAGCTCCTCCAGCTCGACCCGAGCAACAAGAACGCGAAAGACGCGGCGGAGATGCTGAAGGACCTGAAGTAGCCGTCCTGGCCCTGGCCGCCGGTTGCCAGCGCCAGAGCCCCCGGGCGCCGCCCCTCGGCCCCCTCGCAGGAGGGGGCCGACGTCGTTCTGGCCACCCTCTGAAGGGCCGCCGGATCCCCGCCCAGCTCCCGTCAGGAAATCATCCGGTCCCGGCGCGTGTTTCTGAGGATGGAGAACCCTATTGAGCCTCGGCTCGGAGCTTTCGATCGATGAAGAAAACCATCGCCTTGTCGTCTATCTCGCTGCTCGCGGCATTCCTCATCGCGCAGGCGGTTGCCCAGGCTCCGAAGCCGCCCGCCGGCCAGCAGGCGCCCGCCCGTCAGCCCGCCGCCTCCGCCGTCGACCAGAGCGTGCGGGAAGCGATCGCGCTGGTGGAGGCCGGCAACGCCGCCGGCGCGCTCCAGAAGCTCCAGGCTCTGGAGAAGGACCCCGCCATGCCGCCCCAGGTGCGGTCGCTGGTGGGCGCCCTGTACCTCCAGATCAACCGGCCGCAGGAGGCCATCGCGGTGCTCGGTCCCCTGGCCGCCGCCGAGGACGCCGAGCCGGCGGTGCTCTACAACGCCGGCCGGGCGGCTCTCCTCACCGGCGACGTGGAGACGGGGCGGACCTACCTCACGCGCTCCATCCTCAAGGCGCCGGGCTCGCCCGCGGCCCGCGACCTCGGCTTCCTCACCGCCCGCGAGGGCCGCGTCGTGGAGGCCTACTCCATGCTGCGCCCATGGGCCCTGCGCAACCTCGAAGACACCGACGCCCGGCTGATGGCGGCCTCTCTCGCCCTGCAGCTCGAGCGGCCCGACGCCGCCGCCGAGCACCTTCAGGGCATGCCGGAGAACGACCCGGCCCTGCGCCTGCTGCGCGGCAAGATCCTGGTCCAGAAGAAGGACGGCCCCGGCGCCGTGGCGCTCCTCAAGCCGCTGCTGGCGAATCATCCCGAGGGCATGGACCTGGAGATCCGGCGCAACCTCGCCGAGGCCGAGCTGCTGGCCGGCAACGCCGCCGAGGCGGTGCAGCTCCTCGACGGCCATGCCGCCGGCTATCCCGCCGTCGCGCTGCTGCTCGCCCGGGCCCAGCGCCAGGCCGGCAACGCCGCCGCGGCGACCGCCACCCTGAAGCCCCTGGCCGACAAGCTCCCCGCGGACGCCGCCGGACTGGGCGATCCGCGGCCGGCGGCCGGCATCGCCCTGGAGTACGCCAACCTGCTGATGAGCGCCGGGCGCACCCAGGAGGCGGTGCCGTTCCTCGAGAAGTCCACCGCCTACTATCCGCGCAATCCGGACGCCTGGAAGGCTCTCGCCAAGGCCCTCGACGCCACCGGCCGCAAGGAGGACGCCCGCCAGGCCCTGGCCCAGGCGGCGGAGGCCGCGAAGCCCCCCGTCAAGCCGGCGCCCGCCATGGCCACGGCCGCCGCTCCGGCCCCGCCCACCGCCGCCGCGGGCTCCCCCCCGGAGCCGCCGGTCAGCGAGGGCCTGAAGAACGTCCTGAACCTCATGAACAATGGTCAGACCGACGCCGCCCTGGTGGCCGTCCGCCAGGAGGTCGGGATCACCAAGGACCCTCGCGCCCGGATGCTGGAAGTGCGCCTGCTGCTGCGCCTCAAGCGGGCCGAGGAGGCCCTGAAGGCCGCCGAGGCCGCGGCGCAGGCCGATCCGGACAACCCTGGCTTCCTGTATATGCGGGCCCTGGCGGAGATGAGCCTCCAGCGCTGGAGCGCCGCCGAGCAGGACCTCCGCAAGACCCTGCAGCTCGTGCCCCAGCACACGGCGGCGATGAACGACCTGGCGGTGCTGCTCATCAACCTGGACAAGAAGGCCGAGGCTCGGACCCTCCTCGAGCAGATCCTGAAGCTCAACCCGCTGGACCGGATGGCCGCGGCAAACCTCCAGCAACTGCAGGCCGAGAAGCAGTAGGAGGGCGGGGCCGATTCATGGGCAGGCTCGGCAAGAGGCCCCTCGGAGCTATCGCCGTTGCCTTGATGGCGCTGGTGGCCCGCCAGGGGCTCGCCGCCGGCCCACCCACGGCGGCAGGGCGGCGGGTGGCGTTCGCGCCGGCGGACCAGCGGTTCGACACCGATGTCTCCGGCCGGCTCACGGCCTCCGTCTACTCCCTGCCCTCCTTCTTCTTCGACGAGGCCGCGGCGGACGCCTTCCTGTCCGCCGTCCGCGCCGCGGATCCCGGCCGCACCCTGATCGTGCTCACCGATTCGCCCCTTCTCGACCGGCTGCAGACCCGCGCCAAGGCGCTGCGCCTCCATCTGCTCGACACCCACGGAAAGGCCTACTCCCCCTGGCCGCGCGATCCCTTCAGCCTGGTCCACACGCGGGCGGGGAGCGTGCGGGTGCTGGTGCGCCCCAACCGCCAGCCGGGCCGGGAGGAGGACGTCCACCTCGGCCCCGAGCTGGCGCAGAACCTCCCGGAGGAGATCGACCGCGCCTGGGGGAAGGTCACCTGGGCGGAGGCGCCCGTGCCGTTCCACAACGGCCAGGTGCTGCTGACCGGCAACGCCGCCTGGGTGACGCTGCATGCCCTGGAGCCCCGCATCCTGGCCATCCTGAAGCTCGACCGGGTGCCCGTCGAGAGCTTCTCGGCGGCGGCGGGGATCGACCGCTATCTGGCCGCCGCGGACCAGGCCGCGGCCGAGCTCGGCACCCTCTACGGCCGCCCCGTTCGCTTCGTGCACCCTCTGCCCTCGGCCGGCGCGGGGAACGCCGCCGCGCGCACGGACCTGATGCGCCGGATCGGCGGCGCCGCCGGCTACGACCTCGACTCGATCGTGACCTTCGTGCCCTCCAGGAAGAAGGGCCTGGCGGCTCTGGTGGCGGATGTTCCGCTCGGGCGCAAACTGCTCGCGGAGCTGCCCGCGGCGGACCTGGACGCCCTCCGGCGCGGCTACGGCCTCGCGCCCGCGGCGACCGCTGAAGGCCTCGCGGCGGCCCAGCGGACCCCCGAGACGGAGGCCCTCGCCGCCTTCCTCGACCTCGCGGCCGCCCACCTCGCCGCCGAGGGGCTGGAGGTCCGCCGGCTCCCCCTCCTGACCGTCCCCATTGCCCTGCTCCAGGACCGCGCCGGGCTCAGCCACTCGAGCTTCCTGATCACCTGGAACAACGTCGTGGTGGAAACCCGCCAGGGGCGCGCGCGCGCCGAGGGCTTCTCGTCCCTGATACCGTCCGGCGACGCCCGGGCCCGCGAGGCCTTCGGCGCCCTCGGCGTCCGCCTCGACCTCCTGCCGCCGCTGGTCCGCAGCGTGATCCTGAACGGCGGCTACCGCTGCGCGTCGAACCACCTGCGGTCGGGTTCCTGAGGCGGAGGTTAAGCCACTAACCCGGCAGGAAGTGCGGCTTCCGCGACCGTACCCCGACCCTCACCTTGGTGCCGGGGGTGGGCGCCGACTCCGGCGGGAAGTGGGCCAGCATCTCCGCGCCGCTGTCGAGGACGAGCACGACCCGGTCGACGGGTCCCATTCCCCGGCAGTCCACGACCGTGGCGCAACAGCCGCCGGGGTCCTCCGTCACGTCCTCCGGCCGCACCAGCACCCAGCCGCGGGTCACGCCCGCCGGGTAGGCGAGCTTGCCGAAGGGGGTGTGCAAGGGCTGGCCCTGGCCGTCGTCCACCGTCACCTCCACCAGGTTCGCCTCCCCCAGGAAGGAGGCCACGAAGGGGGTCCGCGGCCGGCGGTAGAGCTCCAACGGCGGCCCGGCCTGCACCACCCTGCCCTGGTCCAGCACGACGAGGTGGTCGGCGAGGAGCATCGCCTCTTCCTGGTCGTGGGTGACGTAGAAGACGGTCGTGCCGAGCTTGCGCAGCAGGGAGGCGAGCTCCGAGCGGACGGTGCGGCGCAGGCGGGCGTCGAGGGCCGAGAGCGGCTCGTCGAGCAGGAGGAGGGAGGGCCGGGGCGCCACCGCCCGGGCCACGGCCACCCGCTGCTGCTCGCCGCCCGAGAGCTGCCCGGGCCGGCGGTCGAGCAGCGGCTCGAGCCCGAGCAGGGCCGCCGAGTCCCACACCCGAGCCTCGATCGAGTGGCGCGACGGCCGCCGCCGCGAGCTGCGCAGGGAGAAGCGGCGCCGCCCCGTGCGCAGGCCGAAGGCGATGTTCTCCCGCACCGTCAGATGGGGGAACAGGGCGTACGACTGGAAGACCACTCCCACGTCCCGGCGCTCCGTGGGCACGCCCGTCACGTCCTCGCCGTCGAAGAGGATGCGCCCCTCGGCGGGATGGAGCAGGCCGGCCAGGAGCTGAAGGAGCGTCGACTTGCCCGAGCCCGACGGGCCGATCACCACCGTGATCCCCCCTTCCGGCAGCTCCACCGAGACCCCGGAGAGCACGGGCTCCCGGCCGTAGGCGAACGAGACGCCGTCGATGACGGTCCTCACGCCGGCAGCCCCCGGTGGAACTCCTCGCCCCCGAGCGCCTGGATGGCGATCAGCGCCGGCACGACCGGCGCCAGGAAGACCAGCGTCGCCGCCGCCGCCACGGGGAAGGAGTTGGTGGTGTAGGTGAGGTAGAGCGCCGCCGGGAAGGTCTGGAGGAGCGGCGGCGCGAGCAGGAAGCTGACGTTGAACTCCCCCCAGGAGACGGCGAAGACCAGGAGGGCCGAGAGGATCAGCGACGGCAGCAGCAGCGGCGCCGTGATCCGCGCCGCCGTCTCCAGCCGTCCCGCCCCCATGGAGCGGGCGGCGTCCTCCAGGCGCGGATCGAACGTCTCGACGGCGTTGCCCACCGTCTTCACCACCAGGGGGATGGTGTAGGCCAGGTGCCCCGCGGCCAGCAGCCAGAAACGGGGCACGCCCTGCACGCACTGGATCATCGAGAAGGCCAGCGCCACCCCCGGCACCGCCAGCGGCACCAGGGCCGCCGCCTCCAGCAGCCGCGAGCCGGGGAACGCCAGCCGCCGGAACGCCCAGGCCGCCGGCGCGCCGATCAGCAGGGCGAGCGGCACGACCACGGCCACGATCTGCCCGGAGCGCAGCAGGGCCCGCCCCCAGACCTCGAGCACGTAGCGGAACAGCTTCGGGGTGGAATCGACCTCCGCCCCCTCGGAGCGCTGGCCGTACCACTCCGCCCGCGAGAAGGCGCCCGCCGCCGTGATGAGGATGGGCGCCAGGAGCGCCAGGGCCAGGAGCGCCGTCAGGGCGATCCCCGTCCGCCGGAACAGCCGGCGCCGGAGAAACCCCGATCTCACCGCCTCTTCCCCAGGGCGAGCAGCCGGTCCACCGTCAGCGTGCACAGCGCCAGCGCGAGGCAGAGAGCCCCCGCGACCTCGTCGTTCAAAAAGCCCGTCATTTCCGTATAGATCTCGAGCGGTGCCACGGTGAAGCGTCGCGAGAGAATCAGCGCGACGCCGAACGACCCCATCGACGCCGAAAAGGTCACCGCCAGCGTGGAGCGCAGAGCGGGCGCGGCGATCGGCAGCCCGATCCGGAGCATCCGCTCCAGGCCCCGGGCGCCCAGCGTGCGCGCCGCCGCGTCCAGCTCCCATGGAAACCGCCGGAACGCCGACTCGAGCGTCATCACCGCCCGAGGAACTTCGAAGTATACGTAACCAAGAAACAATCCGCCAAAGGTGTAGGCCGCGCCCTCGAGCGCCTGGCGGCCGGTCAAGGCCTCGATCAGCTTGGGAATGGCCCCGATCCTCCCCAGCAGGACGACGATCAGGAACCCCACCAGCACGCCGGAGAAGGTGAGCGGCAGGGAGATCGCGGTGCGCAGGAGCTGGCGGCCGCGGAACCGCTCCCGCGCCAGGATCCAGGCCGGCCCCAGGGCGAGCAGCAGGGCCGTCACGGCCGCCGCCGCCGAGAGGGCCAGGGAGTTCACCAGCGCCGTCCGGTACCGCCCCGCGGCCATCACCTGCCTCAGCGCCTCGCCATCCTCCAGGAACGCCCGCCTCACCAGGTGAGCCAGCGGCCACGCCACCGCCGCGAGGAGGAAGAGGAGAAGCGGCAGGGCGAGGAGAGCTCCCGCCCAGGAGGCGGCGGAGGAGTGGGCGCGGGGGGTCATCCGGAATTCATCTCCCGCTCCCCCGGATCTGCTCCGTCCACGCCTTCTTGAGCGCGTCGGCCGCGGCGGCCATCTTCGCGAGGTCGAGGGAGCGCGCTCTCTTGTAGTCCCTTTCCGGCAGGAAGTGGGCAGCGATGTCCGGCGGCAAGGCGCCGGCGAGCACGGGGCGGAAGTAGGACTTGGCGAACTCGGCCTGGGCGGGCGCGGTGAGCAGCCAGTCCAGATACTTCTTCGCCTCCTCCCGGTGGGGCGCGCCCTTGACCAGGGCCATCACCAGCGGCATGGTGAACGTCCCCTCGGCGGGGATCACCACCTCCACCGGCCCGCCGTCGACGTGCTTCATCTTGTAGCCGTTGCCGTCGGCGTTGATCCAGATCGGCACCTCTCCCCGCAGCACCGAGTTGTAGATCGATTCGCGGGGGTAGGAAGAGACGTTGGCGTCGAGCTTCTTCAGGTAGGCGAGGCCCGGCTTGAAGTTCTTCTCGCTGCCGCCCATCAGCCCGTTCAGGCCGTAGACGAGGGTGAACGAGGTGCCGCCCCAGGTGGGATCGTCGTAGGCGATCTTGCCTTTGTAAACGGGCTTCAAGAGGTCGCTCCACGACCGGGGCACCGGCGCCCCGCCGAGGGCCTTGGTGTTGACGATGAACGCGATGGCGCCGGTGTGAACGGTCCACCACTGGCCGCTCAGGTCCTTCAGGGCGGCGGGGACCTTCTCCCACCCCTTGGGCTTGTACGGCTCGTGCAGCCCTTTTTCGGCCGCCTGGAAGCCGATCGCGCCTGAATAGTAGACGGTATCGGCCTGGGGATCGTCCTTTTCCTTCTCCAGGGCCGCCATGGCCACCGAAGAGCCCTTGGAGTCCGGCGGCACGGTGACCCCGGCGGTCTTCTTGTAGAGGGCGGTCACGCCGCCCCAGTTGGCGTAGTTGGGGATGCAGTCGTATTGGATGACGACCTTCTCCTGGGCCACGGCCGCCGTGACTGCCACGGCCATAAGGGAGAGGGCGATCGCTGTCTTTCCAAGCATGGGTGATCTCCCTGTCAGAACTTGATCTGGAGCTGGCTGAGGACGGTGGGGCGCCAGCCGGAGCCGGCCTTGAACGAGCCGTTCCCCCGGCCGTCGAAATGCTCGCCGATGGCGTTGATCTGCCAGCGCGTCCAGCCGTTGAACCAGACGTTGGCGCCGGCCGTGACGGCCACCACGCGGCGGCCGTCGATGGCGTCCAGGGCATCCCCCGTGAGCTCCGAGAGCTCGGCCCGCAGGACGGGCTGGACGCCGCCCTTGGCCTCGCTCCCCCGGACCCAGAAGGCCGCCTGGGCGAAGCCGCCGGAGAGCCTGGCCTCCGTATCCTCGAAGTCCGCCGACAGCCACTCGGAGTCGAGCGACAGCCGCCCCTTCCTGAAGTGGGCGTCGAGGTCCCAGCCGCGGCGGTCGCCCGTCACCGGCAGGACGATGAACCGGCCGCCGGAGTAGGAGGCGAGGGTGAGCGTCTGAGCCTCCTCCTTGTCGAGGTCGAAGGCGGCGCCGGTGGTGAAGGCGTCGGTCCACTTGACGTTCACCCGCCCCTGGACCTCCTTGTCGCCGTTGTTGTCGCGGGCGTTGCCCCGCTGGCCGTTGACCACGCCGGCGCCGGCCGAGGCGTTGCCGTTCCAGACGCCCAGGAAGTAGCCGACCTTCTTGCCGGCATCGAAGTGGCCCCAGAGCATGGGGCCGAACTGCACGTCGAGCGCCGGCAGGCTGAACATGGCGTTCAAGGCCAGGTAGCGCTCGACCGTGTCCAGGGCCCGGGAGGAGCGCAGGTTCTCGGCGCTGAACGGGGTGATGAACTTGCCCACCCGCACGTAATGGCGGTCCTTGACGTAGGCGGCCTGGGCCCAGGCCTCCACCAGCGAGGTGCCGTCCGAGGGCCCGCCGTCGTACTCGACGAAGAGCTTGTAGCGCTCCTCGTAATCGACCGTGAAGTCTACCCGCGCGCGGCGGACACGGAAATCGCTCTCCTCGAACGAGTTGCCGTTGTCCTCGTCGGTGAGGGTGAGTTGGGGCTGGGCGTAGCCGTAGAGCCGGAACAGGGTCTTGCCGTCCGGCGACTTCACGAACAGGCCGCCGCCCTGCGGATTGAGCCCCGCCGTCCAGACCGGAGCGGGCTCCTGGGCAGCGGCGGGCAGCACGGATAGAACGGACAGCACGGACAGAGCCGCGAGGCTCCTCATGGATCGAAACACGAATCCCTCCCCCGAAAAGCCGGACGAATCCGGCAACTTGTATCGTTGCGGTCGCGCTAGGACGCGGCGAAAGGCAACGCGGGAGGAGGGGGCCGGTTGAAGAGAGGATGGGAAAGGAGGAGCGCGGTGGGCCGGCGGAAGTCCTCGACGAATCCCGGATCGCGGAGGAGCGCGGCCACCTCGCGGTCCGGACCCGCGGCGAGGGCCGCCACGTCGGCCCAGCGGTCCACGTCCTCGAGGGGATCGAGCACCGCGAGCGACGGAGCGTTGGCCGCCAGGTCCGCGAAGGTCCGCGAAGTCTGCCAGTGGACGCCGGTGAACAGCTCCGAGGGATCGCTCCGGCAGCCGATGAGATACGCCCCGCCGTCCGGCGACGGCCCGAGGACCACCGAGGCAGTTGCCAGCCGCCGGAACGCCGCCGCGAGCTGCCGCCGGCCGAGCCGGGGCACATCCGTGGGCACGGCCACGATCTCCTCATAGCCGAGGGCGCGGGCATCCGCAAAGGCATTGGCGAGCCGCTCGGCGAAGCACCGCCCCCGCTGGGGCAGAGCGCCGCCGGGGCCGGCCACCAGAAGATCGATCCCGGGCAGCGACCGGGCCGCCGCGGTCACCCGCCGGCGGGCGAGCGCGAACAGGCCGCGGGCCCGCGAGAGGTTCTTGGCGCGCGCCTCCTGGGCCGCCGTGCGGGCGAACAGGAGGACGCAGCGGGTGGAGGTGCGCCGGAGGATGTCCACGTTGGAAGGTTATACGCGATTTGGGGGGCGGATGGATGGGGCCGGCCCATTTTGGCGTCACCGCTCCCGTAGAGACGGCCCACCCCCGCCACGACACCGTTTCGGCCATCATGGGGACGACGGGCCGTCTCTCTCGGAGCGCATGACGCCTCCGGAGGGGCCTGTGGCGCGAGGCAGAATCATGCAGGACGTTCAGGGCGCCATCGCGTTATTGAAGATGGGGCGCCATTGAAACATTGAAGGTGTTGCCGGCTGGAGAGGCATGCCCTCCGAAGAGACGTCCCGACGTCCCCATGTTCCGTGGAAGGTGTCGTAGCGGGGATGGGATCGTCTCTACAAACCGACGAACCGTGTCATGAGGAGGGAAGGCCTACCCCGCCACCCCCGCCGCCGCCCTCACCGAAGCCTCCCCCTCCGCCGTCTCCTCCCCCGCCGTCTTCACCCAGCAGCGCAGCACCTCGGCGACGCTCCAGGCCTGGGCCACGCAGCCTCTCGGGGTGTAGGGCTCCTCGGCGTCGAAGACCTCGCTGACCGAGCCCAGGCAGGCTTCTCCCAGGTGCGGCACGAAGCCGGCGAGGAAACGCCGGGCCTGAATGGGATCTTCGGGATGCAGGCGCAGCCAGGCGTCAACATAAGGGCCGATCAGCCAGCCCCAGACGGTGCCCTGGTGGTAGGCCGCGTCGCGCGAGCGCAGGTCGCCGTCGTAGGCGGGCTTGTAGTCCGGATGGCCCGGGGCCAGAGAGCGCAGGCCCACCGGCGTCAGCAGGCGGTCGGCGACGACGTTCATCACCGCCTCCCAGCGCCCGCGGTCGAGCACCGGGTGGTCGAGCGAGATGGCGAAGACCTGGTTGGGCCGGCAGGCGGGATCGTCCCCCGGCTCGCCGTTCACGGCCCCGTCCACCACGTCGTAGAGGTAGCCCCCCTCGGCGTACCAGAACCGCCGGTTGAACGACTCGCGGCAGCGCTCCGCGTGGGCGGCGAGGTTGCGGGCCGTCTCCTCGCGCTCGGCGCCCCACTCCGCCGCCACCCAGCCCGCCAGCAGCTTGAGGGCGTTGTACCAGAGGGCGTTGAGCTCCACCGCCTTGCCCCGCCGAGGGGTCACCACCCAGTCGTCCACCTTGGCGTCCATCCAGGTGAGCTGGTAACCCTCGGCGCCCTGCCGGAGCAGGCCGTCCTGGGGATCGACGCCGATGCCGAAGTGCGTCCCCCGCAGGTGGTGGTCGACGACATCGAGCAGCTTCGGCAGCAGGAGGCGCAGGGTCTCGCGGTCGCCCGTGGCCTGCAGGTAGCGGTGGAGGGCGTGGAAAAACCAGAGGGTGGCGTCCGCCGTGTGGTAGAGCCCCTCGCGGTCGCCCTCGGGGAAGTGGTTGGGGATGAGACCGTCGCGCACGTGGCGGGCGAAGGTGCGCAGGATGTAGCCGGCCTCGAGCTGCCGCCCGGTCGCCAGGGTCAGCCCTTCGAGGCTGATCATGGTGTCCCGCCCCCAGTCGGTGAACCAGTGATAGCCGGCGATGATGCTCCTGGCCTCGTCGCCCGAAGCGTGGGCGCGGGCGGCGTCCTCGGCGCGGCCGGGGGTCACCACGAAGGCGTCCGCGGCCAGCACCAGCTCGGCCGCCGTGCCGGCGCGGGCCCGCGGATCGGCGGCCTGGATCAGCTTTCGCCGCCGCTCGATCTCGGCGTCGTAGGCCTCGTCCGCCGTCAGCGACCGGATCACCTCCCAGCCCTCGGTGGAGACGGTGAGCGCCGCCGCGTCCTCGCCCATCAGCAGGTCGGCCCCGAAGAAGCCGGGCGTCCAGAGATCGCCCACCGCTTCGTAGCCGCGCCGGGCCTCGGCGGCGTAGTAGACGCCCTCGATCGTCCGCGGGGCCACGGTGAAGGTGGGGTTCTGCCCGTCGAGCGACAGGCGCAGCGGCGGCAGGCTCGGCCAGGCCGGGCACAGCTCGTAGCAGTCCTCGACCACCGTCAGCGTGCAGGGCCCGCCGAGCGGCGTCGAGACCGGCGCGTCGTGGGGCCGGAAGTTGACCGTCGGGTGCATCTCCAGGCGCACGATCCCCTCCCCCGCCGTCAGCCGGTAGAGCACGTGCGCCGTGTTCTGGAGATGGGCCAGGAAGACCCGCTTCTCCAGCCGGAAGCCGGCCACCTCGTAGGTCCACGTCGGCAGGCCCCACTCCAGCCGGAATTCCCGCAGGTAGCCGGTGCCGGGCGCCCGCGGCTCCTCGCCGGCCCGCTGCTCTCCTCCCAAGGGGACAATGGTGCCGTCCGGCAGGCGCAGCACCTCCTCGACCTGGCCGAGCATCATCGCGCGGCCCAGGGGCGCCGGCATCGCCGCCACCAGCAGGCCGTGATAGCGCCGGGTGGGCACCCCGGCGAGCGTGCCCGAGGCGTAGCCCCCCAGGCCGTTGGCCACCAGCCACTCGCGGCTGAGGAGCCGCTCCGGAAGGGGCTCGGCGGATATTTCTTCCCGCTCGGGGGCCGGCTCGGCGCCCCCCTCGGGCCAGGGCATGGAACGCATCGGATCGATCATTCGTCTGTCTCCGGGCAGGGCCCTTTCGGCCATCGGGGCGGGGGAAATGCAGGGGGCGTGCCGGAGGCAGCGCAAGAGCCCGGGAAGGCCGGGTTTCCGGTGAAGGGCTACGGAGAGTGCAGCGTCGTACCGACCTGGTGAAGGGCTTCCCCGAACAGAAAGTTCAACATGATCGGGAAGCTCCCGCCGTGGAACCAGGCAGTGAACTTGGTATGGGATTCCAGCAGGACCGAACCTACCACTCCCAAGGCCGCGGAGAGGGCCAGAACGAGATAGAACGCCAAGCTGAAGCCCGGGAAGTGATAGCTCGTCTGAAACTGGACGGCTTTGAGAGCCGCGGCGGCATAGGGACTGAGCCCACCGATGACACCCCAGACCACTTGGCCCGACAGGCCGAGCTGCTTGCCGCCGCCCCTCATTCCAAATTACTGGGGAAAATAAAGAAACACCCTGGCAAGGGCTTCCCGCACCGCGGGCACGGCCAGAGACACCAGGTACAACACGCCGATGCCCCCGAAGACGGCCGTCCTCCAGACCCCCAGGCTGACCCCTTCCCGGGGTCCATGCTCGCTCGTCGCCGTTGAGGCGTTCATGAGATCATCCTCCTCTGGAGCTTGGGATCGCACCCGACCCGTGACGGCTGGCATCAGCATCAGCGCCTCCTCGATTCCCTGCACCCATAAAAAGTATCGGCAAACGGCCAGGATGTCAAGGGAAGAGTCCGTAGGTTTCGTTCCATCGCAACTCGCCCCCTACCCCCCCAGCCGCACCGGCACCTCGACCCTGCGGTCGCCGCGCAGCACGCCCACCCGCACGGTGTCGCCGATCTTCTTGTCCTCCAGGACCAGGATCAGATCGGCGCTCGAGGTGACGGCCTCGCCGTCGACGTTGACGATGACGTCGCCGAGCGCCAGGCGGCCGCGGGAGTCCTGCTTCAGCCCTTGAAGCCCGGCCCTGGCGGCGCCGGAGCCGGGGGAGACGCGGTAGACGACGGCCCCCTCCAGGCCGAGCCTCTCCCCCAGCCCCTCGGGCGCCAGCTCGATCCCCAGCGTGGGCCGCCGCACCTTGCCGTAGCGGATCAGGTCGGGCACCACCCAGGAGACGTCGTGCGCGGGAATGGCGAAGCCGATGCCCGCGTAGGTGCCGGAAGGGCTATAGATGGCTGTGTTCACCCCGATCAGGCGGCCGGAGCTGTCGAGCAGCGGGCCCCCCGAGTTGCCCGGATTGATGGCCGCGTCGGTCTGGATGACGTCGCGGATGGGCACCCGCGCCAGCGACTGGATCTCGCGCCCGAGGGCGCTGATGACGCCCGTGGTGAGGGTCTGGTCGAGCCCGAAGGGATTGCCGATGGCGAACACGCTCTGCCCCACCCGCAGGTTCTCGGAGCTGCCGATGGGCAGCGGCGTGAGCTTGCCGGCCGGCGCCTCGATCTTGAGCACGGCGAGGTCCTTCTCCGGCGCCACGCCCACCAGCCTGGCGTCCCAGTTGGACTGGTCGGCGAGGGTGACCTGGGCCGCGTTGGCGCTGGCGATGACGTGATAGTTGGTGACCACGTGCCCCTGACGGTCCCAGATGAAGCCGGAGCCGGACCCCTGGGGGATCTCGGTGACGTTGAGCGAGAAGGCGTTGCGCCGCACGGTGAGCGAGGTGATGAAGACGGCCGCCGGCGAGGCGTGCTCGAAGAGCTCGATGGTGGCCCGCTCCTCGTCCTTGAGCTCCGGCTCGGGCCGCGGGGGAATGGCGCCCCGGGCGCGGGCGGACTGGGAGGGCGCCGCCGCCGGCTCGGCGGGGGAGGCCTGGGGAGCCACGGCCCTCATGGCATCCTCCGAGTCCGGCTGGGCGCAGCCGCCGCCGGTCAGGACGGCAGCGAGCAGAATGGGCAGAAATGAAATGGAAAGAAACGGGACACGTCTCATGCTGCACCTTCCCGGGAAGAGCTACCCCGTCTCCGCCTCGACGTCCATCGTCAGGTCCTCGATCTTCTTGTCCTCGATCAGGATCTTGCGCAGGGCCTCGGCATGCTTCTCGGCCTCCAGGGCCCGCCGCTCGTAGCGCTTGCTGGAGAAGATGTTGCCATGCTCGCGCGACTTCCTCTCCAGGCGCCGCGACAGGCTGGCATTCTCCTCCAGCGAGCGCAGGGCCGCCCACAAGCTCCCCTCGAGAGAGGTGAACTGCTTGGAGAGCAGGCTCTCCGGGGAATAGGCGTGCCCCGTGCGGCAGCGGAAGTGCAGCGGCCGCTCGCCGGGTTTCTCGAACAGCGAGCCGCCGCACTCGGGGCAGGTCAAGCCGGACGGCTCGTGTCCCTTGGCTTCCGGGTCTTCCATGATTCCCATGTCGTCGGGCTCCTCTTCTACCTCCTGGCAGAGCCCGTCATCGGCTGGCCGGGGCTCGTACAACAGGTGGGTCAGCAAGCCGCCGATCTCGCCGAGCGGCAGGACGCGGTCGATCTCGACGTTGGCGATGGCGCTCTTGGGCATGCCGGGGTAGTCGGCGTCCCGGGGGTCCTGCACCACGGCCACGCCGCCGCACTCCTTGATCGCCGCCAAGCCCGACGTGCCGTCGTCCAGGTTGCCGGTGAGCACCACGCCCACCACGCGCGAGCCGTACGCGCGGGCCGCCGAGCGGAACAGCACGTCGACCGCGGGGCGGTGGCCGTTCTCGCTGGCGTTGCGGGAGAGGTGGATATGGCTGTTCATGATCGCCAGGTGCCGGTCGGGCGGCGCGACGTACACCCGTCCCGGCTGGATGACCTCCCCTTCCGAGGGATGAACAGCCGGCAGATAACCCGAGCGGGAGAGGATGGCCGGCAGCGCGCTGAAGCCGTCCGGGGATATGTGCAGGACCACGAAGACGGCCGCCGGCAGGTTGGGAGGCAATTTCTCCATGACTGCGCAGAGGGCCTGGACTCCACCGGCGGAGGCTCCGATGACGATGATGTCGCGTCCTGTGATTTTTGGATCCGGTTCCAAGGTTCCTCCTGACATGTGGGCGTCAGGGCACGGAGCAAATGCACGGAGCGTGCCGGGAGCTACTCAGGATTCAAGCCTGAACTGAGGCCTCCCCCCCCCCCCCCCCCCGGGGGGGCCCCCCCCCCCCCCCGCCGGGGGGGGGGGGGGGGGGGGGGGGAAAGGGGGGGGGGGGGGGGAAAGGCCCCAGTCAAGCTATTGGCAAGTTTCAGATCAT
>Ga0126305_10000414_pt1 | contig 18527 bp, 15 predicted proteins | sample Plot26_FD_92536 | JGI IMG/M metagenome (GOLD analysis project Ga0126305, IMG submission 92536) | Serpentine soil microbial communities from UC McLaughlin Reserve, CA, USA - Plot26 | ecosystem: Environmental > Terrestrial > Soil > Grasslands | place: USA: UC McLaughlin Reserve, Lake County... | reverse complement strand
TTGTTACCGTGATCGACCTGGATACGGAATGGAGTTGTGATTGTCCCGGTGATGATAAGAAATATGATAATAAAAATTGATAGACCGTTATTATCCGCATTTACAAAATGAAAGCAAGAAACGTTATTATCTCGCTGCTGTTTGTATTGGCCTTGCTTGTTTTTATTATTATAAAGATCCGTAATGAACCCAAAAGGAGATTGATATTGAACCGTAATCCATCCCGCATCGAGTACACAAAATTTGCACTATGCCGCATGGATTGCCATCATATCAACGCCAATAGTGTAATGGGGATAGTCAGAAATGGTCAGGTTAACCGCGGCAGATCGGATGTTCATAAAAAACCTTGCCCTATTTTTACAGTTCTCGGCATAACAAAGCAAAAAATGAATATTATAATTATTATTCAACAATGCGGTACTGTTGCCAAAGTTTTGGATTGTTATGACGCCAACGAAACAGTGGGCTGCAATTGCGTCAATGATGAAACAATGCCGCTCTCATTTTTAAAAATTAATAATTGATACGTTTTCTGCTCAGGCCTCTTCAGTGGATATATTGTATTTATGCGCTGCTTCTTTTTATTGGCATCATGCTTTTGCTTTTTCCATTTATGCTTATTGCTTCATTATTTGGCAACATCACGGGCGGCAATATTATCTACCGGCTTTGCATGTTGTGGGGTGATCTTTGGTTCTTCCTGATTTTTATTTATCATCGCAATTATTATGAACAGCCGCTGGACAGGAACAAACAATACATTTTTGTGGGTAATCATATCTCTTTTCTCGATGCGCCACTCATTGTGAAAACTTTGCGACAGCCCATCCGGGCATTAGGTAAAACAGAAATGTCCAAAGTGCCTGTATTTGGATTTATCTATAAATATGCGGTAGTAAGAGTTGATCGCAATAATGCGGATAACCGTGCAAAGAGTGTCAGAAACATGACATCTATTTTAAAAAAAGGGATATCAATTGTTGTTTTTCCGGAAGGCACATTTAACATGACTGGAAAACCTTTGAAAGATTTTTATGACGGTGCCTTCCGGGTGGCAATTGACTCACAAATGCCCATCAAGCCATTTTTATTCCCTGATGTGTACTCCAGGATGAATTATCACAGCATTTTTTCATTAACTCCAGGGAAGAACAGGGCTATTTTTTTAGAAGAAATTCCAGTCGATGGATTAACTCAACAGGATCTGCCATTATTAAAGCAAAAGGTCTATGACCTTATGGATAAAAAACTTCGGGAGTATAAGGCGTCGTGGATAAAAAACCCCCAAACCCCCTAAAGGGGGCTTTAGAGTCAGCTACGTAAGTTGTTATCTTTAGTTATCCATGTCAAAAAATATCTACGATATCGATGCGACTAACTCTCCGCCGGTTGGCGGAGGCAGGAGGTTTGCTGAAATAATCATTCCGCTTGCTCTTCCGAAAAACTACACCTGGTCTGTACCGGATCATTTGAAGGAGCAATTGCATGTGGGTTGTCGTGTGGAAGTGAATCTTGGGAAGAATAAAAAATATGCCGGCATTGTAAAGAGAATTCATAATGAGAAGCCGGATCTTTTTGAGGCAAAAGATATTTTGAATGTATTGGACGTTGAACCAGTGGTATTTGAAGAACAATTGAAGTTGTGGGAATGGATCGCATCTTACTACATGTGCAGCGAAGGCGAAGTGATGGCGGCTGCTTTGCCTGCTCATTTTAAATTAAGCAGTGAAACGATCCTGGTTTTTAATGATGAATATGGGGATGATTTCTCTGCACTGGATCACGATGAGTATTTAGTGGCGGAAGCATTATTGATAAAAAAAGAATTAAAGCTGACAGAGGTACAACAAGTATTGGATTCATCACATGTCTACCCTGTTATCAACCGGTTGATTCAAAAGAAAGTTTGTTTTGTGTGGGAAGCGTTGAAGCAAACCTATTCTCCAAAAAAAGAAAACTATGTGTTGCTGAATCCGGAATACAACAGCGATGAAAAACTTTCTGATCTGCTGAACAACTGGACAAGGGCGCCAAAGCAAATGGAGCTTTTGCTCAGCTATCTTCATTTAGTAAAAACAGAAGGCGAAGTAACCAAAACGGGCTTGCTGAAAAAATCAAATGCTTCTGAGGCACAATTAAAAGGATTGGTGGATAAGGAAATTCTAAGGATAGAGAAAAGAGTGATCGATCGTCTTCAATACTTGCCAAAAGATATAAAAATAGATTTTGAACTAACGGTGCTTCAACTTGAGGTCCTGGAAAAAATACAACGGTCATTTACTGAAAAACAGGTTTGTCTCCTCCACGGAGTAACCAGCAGTGGTAAAACTCTTATTTATATAAAACTGATCGAACAGGTTATCAGGCAGGGCAGGCAGGTCTTATATATGTTGCCGGAGATCGCTCTTACTTCTCAGATCATTCGTCGCCTGCAAAAACATTTTGGGGGGCACATTGGCATCTATCATTCTAAATTTTCTCAGAATGAAAGAGTCGAGATCTGGAATAAGGTAAAAACCGGCGAATTGAAAATTGTGCTGGGCGCCCGGTCATCTGTCTTCCTCCCTTTTCAAAATCCCGGCCTGATCATTTGCGATGAAGAACATGATACTTCTTATAAACAACATGATCCGGCGCCCCGATATAATGGAAGGGACGCGGCGATCTATTTTGCTTCTTTGTTTGGCGCTAAAGCTTTGTTGGGCAGCGCCACTCCTTCATTGGAAAGTTATCATAATGCAGTCACAACTAAATACGGATTAACTGAATTGATGCAGCGCTATGGAGATGTTCAGTTGCCGCCAATCGAGATCATTGACACTAAGAAAGTTTTTCAAAAGGACAAGGCAAAGGTCATGTTGTCGCCGCCGCTGGTCGATTCGGTGAACGAGGTGCTGGCAAGGAAAAGACAGGTTATCCTTTTTCAAAATCGTCGCGGTTATACCCCTTACCAGGTTTGTAATACTTGTGGCTGGATACCACAATGCAAGTACTGTGATGTGTCGCTGACCTATCATAAAGTTTCCAATAAACTTATTTGTCATTATTGCGGCACTACTTATGCGCCATTGCTTACCTGCGCAGCATGCGGTAATCACAATTTTGTTCAAAGGAATTTTGGAACAGAAAAGATCGAAGAACTATTGCTGGAACAATTTCCCAATGCAAAGATCGCGAGAATGGATATTGATACGGTCCGGGGGAAAAATGCACACGATGTATTGATCCAGCAATTTGAACAACAGCGCATCGATATTTTAGTGGGTACACAAATGGTGGTAAAAGGTTTGGATTTTGACAATGTTGATCTTGTTGGAATTTTGGATGCTGATGGCTTGTTAAGCTTCGCCGATTTCAGAGTTAACGAAAGAGCATTTCAGCTGATGGAACAGGTGAGCGGGAGGGCAGGACGAAAAATAGCAACTGGCAAAGTATTGATTCAGACTATTCAACCTACTCATCCAGTGTTGCAATTGGTGAAAGATCATGACTATAAAAAATTATATACCGAAGAGATCGAAAAGCGAAAACAATTTTTCTACCCGCCATTTTCGCGGTTAATTCATGTCACTTTTAAACATAAGATAAAAGAAGTGGTAGAAAAGGCTTCTCATTTTTTTGTTGATGGATTAAAAGGAAAATATGGTCAGTATTTGGTTGGTCCTGCAGAGCCTGTTATCAATCGTATCCGCAACCAGCATTTAATGGAACTATTGATAAAACTTCCCCGTGATACGAAAATGATCGCTAATTGTAAAAAAGATATGCTTGATCAGGTAACTCTTCTTCATAATGATAAAAGCTTTAAAAGTGTGACAGTGGTAAATAATGTGGATGTAGTGTAAAAGAACTTTCCCTTTACGCATTACCAATTATAAAAAACAACAAAATAGGTAAGCAGGATCAACGCAACTATCCACAGAGCTTTTTTGACTCCGAAAATTGATTTTTTGAAGTATTCATTTTTTTTCGGATAAAAAAGAGGGTAGGCGGTATAGCATTGTACATCGTACAAAATATTATTATGCAGATCCCTTCTCTCTTTTTCAGATAAATGAAGTTTCTGGTAATTCCCGTTTGAGAACCAGGCATCAATTTGCTTAATCTCTGCCGGGCTTGCATTGCCCTGTATAAAACGTTCAAGTTTTGGTTTTAAGATCTCTGTTCTCATAATTTTATTTTGGTTTAAAAATGGAATGTATTGCGAAATCCCAATCGAATATTATCTAATAATAACTTCCAGTCAAATGAAAAACTTTCTTCCTCTTGAATTTTGTCTGATCTCGTTTCATTATTCGTTGCGAAATATCCTTTTTCATTGGCAGTATTCGATGATCGTGAAACCGGACGATACGCAGACTTAAGATTATTTAGAGAAAATTCAGCATTCAGATACTCCATCCATTCGCTATTGTAAGGCCCTTCTGAGATTTTTTTATATAAATAATAGGCGATTTTTTTTCTGACCTTTTCATGTAAATAAACCTGCAAGGAAAAGTTTGCCGGGATAAAGCAACGGTATTCCCATAATTCGATAAAGATGTTTCTTGTTATTTCAGCAGCCGTTTCCCCGGATTTTGTTTTGCCATATGTGTACTGGTATATACAAAACCAATAACGGCTGATCAATTCTTCAAAAGCAGTTGTGTCGTCGATACGAATTGCATCCAGCAATCCTGTATCAGTTGCGTGGTTGGGGCTCATTGTCCTTCGGTTTAATGGTTTGGAGCGATCTGAAGGTTTCTCTTAGGATGGGATATCAATTTACGTATAAAGTTGGATAAACGCCATGACCAGTTATACATTATTCGTAAAATAATTTATCGGGCCTTTTCGCTTTTTGTGAAATAATTTTTTGAAGATGAGACGTCTTTTATGTTTGTTCCTTTAAATGATTGAGGAATAATAGCTAATGTTCTATTTTTTATATTTTGGTTGATACAGCTGAACATAAAAATCGCCGGGCATATAGAAATTTGTGACAAAGCCATACCCATGATCTTCAATTTCATCTTTGAACTTGACCCCTTTTGATTTTAATTCATCTACTGTTTTATAGATATCGTCGCAGTAAAAAGAGATATCATGCGTTCCTGAAAGGGCACCTTCTGCCTCGTTTGCAGGATGGCATCCCATGTCTGCTTCCGGCAGATCAAATATTAACCAACCTCCACCAACATCAGTTCCTTTAAAGCCGAGTTTGTCACGTAAAAAATCCCTGAGCCCGGAAGCATCCGAACTATAAAACATGGTATGAACTCCTTTTATCATAAATGTTTTTTTAAAATTTAAGTTGGAGGGCAAATTTCAGATAGTTTCTTCAGATCCCGCCATATATAGCAGCCATCGAATGTTCCTTTTTCGGAGTATAATCTTTCGCCACCCATTGCTTCATGAAAGGCAGCGGAGGGATTCTGTGGAACGCCAAATAAACTCATGTCATTTACTCCTTTGCTTAGAAACCTTTGTACAACCAGTGTAAACAATTTCTTTCCTAAGCCAAGTCTCTGGTAATCCTTTAGCAAATAGATCTTATTAAGATCACCATGCAATTGTGAGGTATGCTCATCCTTATTGATCTTCCCTTTTGCAAAACCCACCAACTGATTTTTTGGATTGACGACTAAAATGCAAAACCACGATCCGTCATTTTCTTCGGCAAATGTCTTTTGCCATTGGTATTGTCTCAACTGAATATTTGCAGTCCTGGCGTTGTAAGTTTCAGCCCATGTTATAGCATGAAGTTTTCCAAGTTCAGGTACATCTTCTGCTGTTGCTTCTCTGAATGTAAAAGAATCAATAGATTCTCCACGTTCGTGAAGTTTCTGCATGTTCTTCTTCTTCGAGGGCCTTTTAAGGCCCTTTATAAAGCGAAAGACGCTATTGATGAAGTTCTTCATGGAATTATTTGCTTAAGTTTCTTATCTCCCTATTCTCATGCAAAAAAATCCCTTGATCATTTTTCTTTGCTAAGGCAGCCATAACTTTGGCCACATCTTTTCCTTGTATCGCTTTGTATGTATCCGGAATAAGAAACGACAAACTTGTCATTACTGCTTTACTTATGTTTTCTCCCAAACGAAATTCTTTTCTTTCTCCCAATAACAATGAAGGTCGCATGATATGCAGAGTCTCTAAACCAACGCTTTTTACAGCTTCCTCCGTTTCTCCTTTTAAACGTTGATAAAAATTCCTGCTTTTGGAATTGGCACCTGCCGAGGAAACAAGAATAAATTTTTCACAGCCTGTCATTTTACAAAAGCGGGCAAGCTTGACAGGGATATCAAAGTCAATTTTGCGATAAGCTTCTTTATTACCTTTTACTTTTTTATTTGTTGTCCCAATAGAACAGAACACGACATCGCTATTGCTCAGGGCCACAAGCAACGAATCACTGTCACTAAAATCAATGATCTTCTTTTCGAGTTTTGGATGAGTGATATCAATCGGTCGGCGAATTAAAATTCTCACTGTATCAAAATGGGCATCATCCAGCAATTCTTCCAGTAAAAAACCGCCGATCAAACCGGTGGCACCAACAAGTGTCGCTGTCATATTTTTTATTTATACTCATACACGACGTAACCCCATGGCTCGATCTTCCATTCTTTATCACTCAACGATTCATTTGTTCCCATAAATACATTGTAAAGATCGCCATGCAAGTCTTTGTCGCCTACTTTTATTGTTTGTTGCGCATTGGAAAGATTAAGAATAACAAAAACCTTTTTACCATCTTTTTCTCTCACGTATGCATATAATGCAGCCGGGTCACCAACATTTATTTTTTTAAAAGAAGCATCCACTGCTAAAGCGGGGTTATTCTTTCTAAGCTCAAGCAGCGTTTTGTAGAATTTTGCCCTGCCATAATTCTTAAAGGTAATGGTGTCTTTATAAAAAAAACTTACACTATCAAGAAATGGTTCTTCCTGGCCGCTGTATACAAGTGGTATTGTTCCTGCCATTGTTTGTGTAAACACAGCAAACGGTGCATGTACTGCTGCGGGAAAAGTTTTATAGTCTGATTTATTCCAGCTGTTCTCATCGTGATTGCTGGTGAAATAAAGTGGTATTGCTTCTTTTGGGTACGCCGTATCATATTTATTCTTTACACTGTCCAGTGCAAAAGCCGGTCTTCTTCCTGCAGCTACCTGAACCATTTTATGAAACATCTCCCACGGATAATAGGCATCAAAACCGCTTGTCATTAAATATGGTTTATCACCTTCTGCTAAGAAGAACATGTCGGGATTCAATTGCTTTAATTCGGCAATACTTCTTAGCCAAAATTGTGCAGGCACATTCCATGCAACATCTACACGATATCCGTCAATGCCGCTTTCCGTCACCCAATACTTCATGGCAGCGATCATGCTGTCCTGCATCACCTCATTTTTATAATCCAGCTGGCGTGTGTCATCCCAGCCAAAAGGTATTGCAGGCTTCCCTGTGCTGTCCTTTTCATAAAAATCCGGATGCGTTTTTAGCCAGCGATGATCCGCGCCGGTGTGGTTAGGCACCCAGTCGATCAGTACTTTCATTCCCTTATCATGGATGGTTTTTACCAATTGCTTCCAATCGTCTATAGTTCCATATTCAGGGTTGATCGCCGTGTAGTCAGACACGGCATAATAACTACCAAGCACGCCTTTACGATCTTTTTTGCTAATCGGGCTCAGCGGCATGAACCAAAGCGTTTGTACACCCATTTCTTTCAGCCTGTCAAGATGTTTTGCAAAAGCGGCGAATGTTCCTTCCGGTGTATACTGGCGAACATTGACCTCATATATATTTCCCTGCATGACCCAGGCAGGATGAACGGTGGCTTTTATTTCTGAGACAACAACTGGTTTTGCATCTTTTTCTTTGCAGGAAACGGTAATTAAAGGCAGTAATAGAAATAGCAAGGATTTTTTCATGATCGATATTTTATAAGATTTGAGTTAACAAGTTTGCGGAAAATTACCTCTTTCATTGGTAATGAAAAAATGCTGAAGTTTGCAGCATGCAGATCCATGAAAATTTTCCGCTCAAATCCTATAATACCTTTGGTATTGATGCGACGGCCCGGTATTTCTCTACTTTTTCAAATACAGATGAGCTATCCGAACTCACGACTCACGACTCACGACTCACGACTCTTGTTTTGGGCGGTGGCAGTAACATTTTATTTACCAAAGATTACGACGGTACAGTTTTAAAAAACAATATTCGGGGTATCGACCTCCAGCATGAGGATGAAGAACATGTTTATGTGAAAGTGGGAGCGGGGGAGAACTGGCATCAGTTTGTGTTGCATTGCATCGATCATCATTGGGCGGGTGTTGAAAATCTTTCATTGATACCAGGAAATACGGGTGCTGCGCCTATACAAAATATCGGCGCTTATGGTGTAGAGTTTGAAGAGGTATTTTGGAGTTTGGAGGCTTTTCATTTGGAGGAAAAGAGAGTTCACACTCTTACAACAACAGATTGCGAATTTGGCTATCGTGATAGTGTTTTTAAAAACCGGTATAAACATCAGTTTGCAATTTTGTCGGTAACATTTCGATTAAGGAAGAAGCCGATCTATCATGTTAGCTATGGAGCTATTACTGAAGAGCTGGAAAAAATGGGGGTAAAAGAGCTCAGTATAAAAACAGTTTCGCAAGCTGTGATAAATATTCGCAGTTCGAAATTACCCGATCCGCAAAAAATTGCTAATGCCGGAAGCTTTTTTAAAAATCCTGAGGTAATAACTGAAAAATATGAAGCATTGAAATTGCAGTTCCCAAATATTGTCGCATATCCATTAGCAAAAGGAACAGTTAAACTTGCAGCTGGTTGGATGGTCGAACAATGCGGATGGAAAGGATATCGTAAAGGTGATGCAGGGTGTCATGCAAAGCAAGCTCTTGTATTAGTAAATTATGGCAATGCAACAGGAAAAGAGATATATGACCTGAGCGAAGAAATATTGCAAAGTGTAAATGAGAAATTCGGAGTGTTATTGGAAAGAGAAGTCAATATAATTTAAGTGTATGAAAAGACTTTTTATCTTTCAAGCTTTTTGTTAGTTTCTGCAATCTCATTTTCACAAGAAAAAAAATTTTCTAAACACGGTTCGCAGATCCAAATGGACATTCTGGGTCCGGGTGGGATGTTAAGCGTTCATTTTGAGTCAAGATTTTTAAAGGGCAAGACTGGAATTGGTTACAAAGTTGGCCTTGGTGCGGCCCCTTACGATTTGCTGGAAGAATCATGTAACGAGGGAGGTAATCTAACAATACCTTTGGGATTGAATTATTTGGTAGGAAAAAAGAGCCACTTGTTAGAATTAGGTGCTGGCAATGTGTTCAAATTTGGCGGCGGTACCAAAGTATACTGCACGGAAATCGAGGATAGCTTTTTCGAAAACGGAAATCTTTGTTATTTGTACTGCTTAATAGGTTATCGTTATCAACCGCTGGCCAAAAGGATAGCAGGGCGAATTTTTGTTTCACCGTTGTTTCAAAAAGATATCCCTGTAAAATTTTGGGGAGGAGCTGGCGTCAGTTTAAAATTTGGATCATCTAAGTAAAATCTTCGCCATCATCATCCTCGTCACTTGTTTTTATTCCACCAAGATTCAGCATTGATCCCATCAGGTCTTTAAATTCAATTTTCCCTTCTATTACTTTTTTACTGATCATCGAATAGGAGGAAAGACCATGCAACACAAATTCCATCAATAAAGCAGTTTCTTTTTCATTAGCGCCTTTATAGAATTTCTTGACCATTGGGTGAAGCCCATCTACTTTATACAACTGCACCAGTTTATCATCATCTTTTGTATTAAAAAAGAGGTTTACCTGGTTACCCTTATCAAACCAGCCAATGATCGAACGATATGGATTTTCATCTCTCGAAGGTTCTTCCACATTTTTTGGCCGCATTCTTTTTTTCAGCACTTCAGGGTTTGGAAAATAATTTGCAAACTGGGAACGAACAGCTTTATCCAATAAATTCATCGCAACCTGGTATGGGCCTTCCTGTTCACCTTCATATACCAATTCAATTTTCCCTGTAATAGAAGGAATGATACCGGCAAGATCGCTCAGCCAAACCTGTGTTTCTTTTTCATTGTTCACAATAGCCCTCCGCTCGGCAGCGCTAACGGCGTTTTCATAAGCAGAAATGGTAAGCCGCGCACTCACGCCACTTTTCTTGTCTACAAATTCACTGGCTCTTGCTTCGAACGCCACTTGCTCTATCAATCTTTTTACAAGATCGCTGATCTTGATTTTTGCCTTTTGTTCTTCAGCGATCACGGCTTCCTGTTCCGTTATCTCAAGAGCAGTTTCCAATGTTTTTGGATAATGGGTCAGTATCTGGCTTTCGATACGATCTTTCAAAGGAGTTACTATCGAACCACGATTGGTATAATCTTCGGGATTGGCTGTGAACACAAACAGGATATCAAGCGGCAATCTCAATTTAAATCCGCGGATCTGTATATCACCTTCTTCTAAAATGTTGAACAGTGCAACTTGTATCCTTGCCTGGAGGTCGGGCAATTCATTAATTACAAAAATCCCGCGGTTGCTTTTTGGAATGATCCCATAGTGTATCACCCGTTCATCAGCAAAACTTAATTTAAGATTGGCCGCTTTTATCGGGTCAATATCACCAATGAGATCTGCCACACTCACATCAGGCGTTGCCAGTTTTTCACCATAGCGTTCACTGCGATGGATCCAATGGATCGGTGTCTCATCAGCATGGGCTGCTATTTGATCTGTTGCGTATTTTGAAATAGGACGCAACGGATCGTCATTTAGTTCACCGCCCGCAATGCAGGGAATATATTCATCGAGCAATTCTGTCATCTGTCTCGCCATTCTTGTTTTCGCTTGTCCACGCAGACCGAGAAAAAGAATATTGTGTTTACTGAGCAAAGCTCTTTCTACATCAGGTACTACGCTGTCTTCATAACCAATAATTCCCGGGAAGGTGTTTTCCTTTCGCTTCAATTTCAGGATAAGATTTTGCCGCAGCTCTTCTTTTATACTTCGCGGTTGATAGCCACTTTTCTTTAATTCTCCGAGTGTTTTTATATTTTGAATATTCATAGTTATGTTTCCAGCTTTAGTAATTCTATTTAACTTTTGTTGCACAGCTTACCCAGAGCGAAGCGAAGGGCACTCTTGTACTTTCAGTAATTGTGTTCATCTGGCCTCTCCCTCCATCTCCCTCTCCTTTAGAGAGGGAGCGGCGCAGAAGCACAACGCCAAACTTCATATCTTCCATTTCTTCTTTCAAATAATTCCAAACGAGAATAGATTCTATCGATCGAAGTCTCTCCGCCTCAGGGGAGGACAGGGGGTTAATAAACCGTTTTCCTCTTCCCACTTTCAAAATCCTTAAATATAAATGCTCCCAACTTGTCAAGTGCGGCAAAAAATGCCTTTCCATTATTGGTTTCTGTAAACTCATTTACGAACCGTTGCAAATAAGGATCAGTTGCGATCATGAAGGTAGTGATCGGTATTTTTAGTTTTTTACATTGCGCCGCAATGTTCAGGCAACGGCTTGTGATCTTTCTGTCGAGCCCAAAACTATTTTTATAATAACGCTTGCCAATTTTTAAACAGGTTGGCTTACCATCAGTGATCATGAATATCTGCTTGTTCGGGTTTTTTCTTCTTCGTAAAATATCCATTGCTAATTCTAATCCCGCAACTGTGTTTGTATGATAAGGACCAACTTGCAAATAGGGAAGATCTTTTATTTCTACGGGCCATGCATCATTGCCAAATACTACGATATCGAGGGTGTCTTTTGGATATCTTGTAGTTATCAGTTCGCTCAAAGCCATCGCCACTTTTTTTGCAGGAGTTATCCTGTCTTCGCCGTATAAGATCATGGAATGGGATATATCGATCATCAATACCGTAGATGTCTGCGCTTTAAAATCAGTTTCACGGATGCTCAGGTCATCTTCCTGCATACTAAAACTTTCGATGCCATGATTGATCTGTGCATTGCGGATACTTTCTGTAAAATCGATCTGCTCCAGCATATCGCCAAAACGGAACGGCCTCGATTCAGGATTTAATTCATCACCTTGTCCTGGTTTGAAACTATGATGATCCCCTTGCTTTGTTTTCTTCAGTTTCCCAAAGATTTCTTCCAAACTCCTTTTGCGAATGCCCTGCTCTGTTTTTGGGGTTATTTTTATTTCTCCAAGCTGATTATCATCGGTAATGTATCCTTTCTCTTTAAGATCCTCAATAAAATCACCGATACCATACTCATCATCTGTTAATTCAAATTTTTTATCAAGCTCGTTCATCCAGCTTAGTGCTTCTGAAAGCTCGCCGTTAGTATACGTAAGTAACTGCATGAACATATCGAGCAGTTGTTCAAACCGCGACTTACCACCTTCATTTGGATCAAATTTTTTAAAATGATGACCGATCATTCGATTTCAGATTTTAGATTTAAGATTGCAGATTGGTCCTGGTTGGCAGAAATCACATAGCAAATTACGATTTTATTTAATCAGGATGCATTAAAAAGTAGTACCGTTAGCCAAGCGTAACTCGTTTTTTAACATTGGATAAAAACCTTATTACCTTAGTAGCGAAAGTTGCTTGTAAAAACACCTTATTCCCTTATTAAATGGACAGAAACGATAAGGTAATAAGGTTGAATTATTCTAGACAGCGAGATTATTAAGGTAATAAGGTTAGGATAATTTATTCACAACTAAAAAACCTCCCGATTTCGGAAGGTTTTTTAGTTAGTATGTCAATCGACTTATTTAGGTTTTGTTGTCTTTGGAGAATCTGTCGTCCTTTTTATTTTATTGGTATCAAGGTTCAACTTCATTAATGAATCGAGCTTTTTGCTCATCGAATCTTTTTGTGCCGGGTTATTATCAGTGTCTGTTCTTTTTACATATTGCATCAAATTGAATAGCTGTATCATATCAGTGGCTAAACCAGATTGATCCCTCGAAAGATTTGAACTTAAATAGGCATCAGCCTGGTGACCTTGCTGACCACCCTGTTGTTGCTGCATCTGCTCCATATATTTTTGCTGGCTGTAATTCATCAATATATCTTCAAGCTGTTTTTTGGTCATATCACCCAGCGAAGCAAGATATTCCATGTGCTGATTCATATCTTTATTTAACTCATCGCCGATCTTTTTTGCAAGCTCTGTAGCGCCGGATTGATAAGCTGCATCCATCAACAACCAACTTGCCCTGTTGTGCATCTCATAACGGCTGGGAATACCGTAAGGCACGTTCGTATCCGGAATAAGCTGGTCTGACTTCAACACGACAGCTTTTGCCGAATCCTTTTCGCCCTTTGCAAGAAGCTCTCTAGCAAGATCTGCATAAGACTGGCGTATTTGGTACAAATGCCTGCGATTCTCTTCATCAAAATAAACACCTTTTACATCTGCATGTCCGTTCATGAATTTCTTCATCATGTTGTCGTACATGGGCTTCACATTTACATCCGTTGTCGCTTTTATTGGGATAAGCCTGTATGTTAGCCCATCTCTTCTCAAAAAATCAGGCAGACCCAGGCCGACCTGTTGTGATGTGAAGTAGATCGGTCTTTTCCATTGATTGGTAGCAATAATATTCAGAATGATCAATTGATCTCTTGTTAAGGCGCGATTCGGTATCTCAAATTGCATTTCGGTGGTCGCTACATCATCCTCATTTAAGGTCCCATTTTTTCTTGCCAACGCAGTATCAACCGGAACTTTAAACCTTTTTATTGGTAGAATTCTCGCATCAACCTGGTTACCGATCACATTTTTCATTACATCATAAAGGGGATAGTATTGATCTTGTGGTACTTTATCATTAGCCATATATTGTAAATACTGCAGCTTATCACCAATGATCTGGTCAGGTCGCCAAATAACATCTACAGAATCACTTTGGTTTATTTTATAGCGCAACTGGTTTATATACCAATCAATCCCCAGCAAGCTTGTGTTGATGATGCGAATGTCAGGCCTTACTCTTTCCACTTCCTGCGCATACCATAGCGGATAGGTATCATTATCCCCAAAGCAGAACAGAATTGCATTTGGTGCACAGCTTTCCAAATAATTCTTCGCATCGTCTCTTGCCAATGTTTTTTTACTTCGGTCATGATCATCCCATTCCTGATTAGCCATCAGAATTGGAGCGAGCATGCATATGACTGCAGCAGCTATGTTTATGATTCTTTCGTTGGCACCTTTTGAGGAAATTGCTTTCAGCAATGCCGGTAAACCGGCAGCCACTATCGCATAGACCGCAGTTATCATCAAAGAAGTTTTTATGACTGCTGGTCCCGGCAGGTACGTCATGCTGAAAACTGAAATGACGAAAGTAAGAACAGAGCCATAGACTATTGTATTGAAAGAATTTTGTTTTATTTCCTTTGTCAATTTTACGAGGGCTGTCACTGCTAATCCTATCCAAACGGCGAACGCATAGAATGAACCCACAAATGCATAGTCCCTTTCACGCGGCTGATTGCCCGGCATATTCAGAAATAGTCCAATAGCGATGCCGGTAAAAAAGAATAGCAGGAAGTTTACAACCCAATCATTCTTTTTCTTTATAAAATGATAGACACAGCCAAGAATGCCAAGTAGGAAAGGCAGCAGATATAATTTATTATTTGCCTTGTTTTCTTTTAAACTATCGGGCAGCGTGCTTTGATCGCCCAGCATTTGTTTATCAATAAATGAAATACCTGTTTGCCAGTTACCGTCTCTGCGATTGCCAAAACCCTGCAGGTCATTTTGCCGTCCGGAGAAATTCCACATGAAATAGCGCCAGTACATCAGGCCCATCTGGTAGCTGAAAAAGAAATTAAAATTATCGCCATAGGTAATTGGCGGATCGTAAGAAATTCGGCCTGTATTATCCTGGTATGGAGTTTTACCTAACCAATTAACATAGAATTGTAAATGCTCCTGTTGTTCTGATTCATCCCAAATGCGGGGGAACACCATCAATTGTGAAGCATCAAAATCGTATTCTTGTTCCCGGCCAAGTTCTACATATTTATTGCCAAGTTTACCCCACTTCATTCTTCCCTCTTTAAACTTATAATAGTTGCCTTCAATGGCAGGTTGTGATCCGAAATGCCGTCCATAAAGCAATGGGGCAGAACCATATTGTTCGCGGGCAAAATAAGATGCCAGCGTAGCCGGGTTGTCAACATTACTCATATCAATGCCCGGGTTTGCACTGGACCGAATAAGCGTGGTTACATAGGTAGAGTAACCAAGCATTACGAAGACAAAGCACCAAACAGCAAGGCGAAGCATTGGGATGCCTTTATCCCTGGCTACTTTTAATAAGAACCACAGAAGAATTCCAAGCAATATAAAAAAGAAAGTAAAGCCGGTAAAAAATGGAAGACCAAAGCCATTTACAAAAAGGCGGTCAAATAAAGCCGATGTTCTTGGAATAGCGTAAACCATTCCAAAGAGTATGGCCCCCGTCAGCAAGCAACTGAATAGAAATGCAAAAATAGATTTACGAACTGTCGGTGTATATTTTTTATAGAAATAGATCATTACAATAGCGGGCACTGTCAAAAGGTTCAACAGGTGAACCGTAATTGAAAGACCTATCATGAAGAAGATAAAAACTATCCAACGATCGGCCCTGTTCCTTTCAACAACATCTTTTGCCAGTTCATAAGCATGTTCCCATTTCAACATGGCCCAGATGATCAGAGCGGTAAAGAATGATGACAACGCATACACCTCACCTTCAACTGCGCTGAACCAAAATGTATCGCTGAAAGTATAGGCCAACGCGCCAACAACACCGGACGCCATTACTGTAAAGGTTTGCTGTTCTGTCAGATTCTCGCCATGATTTACAAACATCTTACGGGCAAAATGGGTAATGGTCCAGAAAAGAAATAAAACGCAGAATCCACTGGCCACGGCACTCATGAGGTTAACAGAACTGGCAGCGTTTGCAGCATTACCTCCGCTAAATACGAGAATAAATAAACGGCCGAGCATAGTAAAAAGCGGTGAGCCCGGCGGGTGTGGAATCCCAATTTCATTTGCACAAGCAATAAACTCGCCACAGTCCCAAAAACTTGCAGTAGCCTCACGGGTAAGTGTATAAGTAGCAGTAGCAATCAGCAATATTATCCAACCGGTAATATTGTTTACTTTCCTGAAATTCATCATAAAGATTTGATTTTATCCCGCCTTAGGCGGGATGGGGGCAAAAATAGGGTTTCAACAGAAGATTTCACCTTTCCGGTTGCCAAAACAATATTTAAAATATTTGAAAGGTTTACTAAGAAATGGAAGACTATAAAAGAAGAGAAGCGACCTCTTGCCATGAATCGGTTCTTTTATGCCGCCCGGCATTTTTTAATTGATTATGAGGTTGTGTGAAAAGAATGGTTGTTCCTTTAAAGAGATCAAGATTTTTAAAATGATCATCGATCATAATATCTGCATCAACGATGGTTTTGCTGCCACAAAAAACGATCTGTTGCCAACTCAAAAAACTAAAATGTTCGCTCAGCCATTCTAATTTTTCCGGAAGACTTTGAGGGAATTCCATAGCTGCAGAGACGATGAACAACTCATAATTTTTATTAAGTTCTGCCAGCATTTTTGTGCTATCTTTTACCACCGGCGCTGTTCTAAAAAACCCTTTGGCATAAACATATTCGTTAATATGAGGGAATGCGGTTCTTTCCTCAACTCCAATCACATCTTCTAATGGTCTTCTTTTACCAAAGTCTTTTTCATCATAACGGAAAAACTGTTCGTACACATCAGCGAGCACACCATCCATGTCAACAGCTAATCTTTCCATAGGCTATTCAAAATTTATTCTTACTGTTTGATAAAAAAGCTGGTTTTGTAGTATTTGCCTTGACTGAGAATTTTTTTCCGAAAATCCTTTTAATCCAAGCAAGCCAGCTGCATTGCCCTTATTAATTGCGATCTCAAGATAACCGGCGCTATTGAATAACGCCAGTTTTTCGCCTTCGGACACATCAGCATAAGTTTGACTGATATGGTCGATCACTTCATCTCTCTTAAAATTTATTTTGAAACCACGACCTTTCCGTAGTTCTTCAAACTCATGACGCGTGATATTCACGATCACATTTTCAAAATTGTCGATAAAGATTATCTGGCCATCGATCCAGTCATCACCAACAGCCGGCCTCAATGGGTTTTTTTCAATATACGCTATATCAGGCTGGCCAATATCCTTTATTGATTCGCCATTTACAAGCTGATTGATCGTATTGCCAAAGATATCTGCACACTGAAGGGTGTTTTTTATTTTTCCATCCGGCCAGGGGATCCCAATAACGATCTCAGGCTTTTCCTCGAGTATCATGGTAAGCAGTCCATTATTAGCACAAAAAAGATATTGATTGTTGTGAAAAGCGAGTAAAAGATGGTCCTGGTTTTTGTCGAACAGATTTACCATGATAATATGATAGGTAAAATCAGGAAAATTCTTGATAGCATTTTTGCAAACGTAGGATGCCTGCGGATAGTTGAACGGAGCGATGTTATGAGAAATGTCGATCAACCGAAACTCCGGGTTGATTTTGAGCAGCCTCGCTTTTATGGCCCCTGGAAGGTAATCGTGGTTACCGATATCAGAGGTCAGGGTTAGAATTGGCATTTAACGATTGTAGATTGTAGATTTTAGATTTCGGATTTCTTTAATAAGGAACATTCGATTTCAAATTCAGATTATTACTTCAAATCTAAAATCTGCAGTCCGAAATCTAAAATTACTTCTCCAGTTTACCTTCTTTATAAAAAAACTTTCTTACCATCTTATCAGCAAATCCCGGAAAAAATTTATTCAGGAAGACGGTTTGTTTTCCCCGGAACGTCATTACAACGGTTCTTTTCCTTTTTTCAATTGCCGACAATATTCTTTTGGCACATTCTTGAGCCGTCATCATTTGGCTTTCATCCATTGGACTTTCGCCTTGTGCTTCTCCCTCCTTATTTAATGCAGCATTCCTGATATTTGATGTAGTAAACCCGGGGCAAACCCACATTACGTTTACTCCGGATTCAAGCAACTCTGTCCTGACCGCTTCCATCCAACCTTGCAAAGCATGTTTCGAGGCGGAATAACCGCTTCTACCCGGAAGCCCGCGATAACCTGCTATCGACGAGACCCCGACCACCGTTCCTTGTTTTTCAATTAAGAATGGTAAAGCATATTTTGTGCAGTAAACGGCGCCAAAAAAATTAATTTCCATTACTTTTTTGATGACATCCACGGAAGCATCTTTTAATTCCGCCCGCATTGATATTCCGGCATTATTGATGAGAACATCAATCCCGCCATAGATCTTGTTTGTAAGCTCGATCAGTCTGCGGCAGTCATTTTCGCTACTAACATCGGCCACCATTGTTTGAAGATCGGCAGAAGGAAATTGTGTTTGTAATTGATAGAGTTTGTCATGATTTCTGCCACAGGTAGAGATCTTTGCACCTTCTTTGATCAATTCTTCTAC
>Ga0126305_10000413_pt1 | contig 18555 bp, 18 predicted proteins | sample Plot26_FD_92536 | JGI IMG/M metagenome (GOLD analysis project Ga0126305, IMG submission 92536) | Serpentine soil microbial communities from UC McLaughlin Reserve, CA, USA - Plot26 | ecosystem: Environmental > Terrestrial > Soil > Grasslands | place: USA: UC McLaughlin Reserve, Lake County... | reverse complement strand
CACATCTGGCAGTACGAGGGCCAGATGTACCCCTACATCGGCCTCAACGCGGTCGCGGGCAAGGAGCCGAAGGACTTCGGCATGGAGCCGGTCCGCTACGACGACATGATCCCGGGCTGCTACGACCCGGTGGCGCGTGTCGCCGACATGGAGATCGACGGCGTCCAGGCCGCGCTGTGCTTCCCGTCCTTCCCCGGTTTCGGCGGAGGCGTGTTCCAGCGGGCCAAGGACAGGGACCTCGGCCTGGCCTGCGTGAAGGCGTGGAACGACTTCTCCATCCAGGAATGGTGCGCCGCCGCCCCTGAGCGGTACATCCCCCTGGCGATCCTGCCGACGTGGGACCCGCAGCTGGTCGCGGACGAGATCCGCCGAACGGCGGCGATGGGCGCCCGGACGGTCTCCTTCCCTGACAGCCCGGTTCCGCTCGGCCTGCCGTCCTTCGCCTCGGACCACTGGGAACCGATGTGGAACGCCCTCGAGGAGACCGACACCCCGCTGTCCCTGCACTTCGGGTCCGGCAGCTTCGTGCCCGGGTTCTCCTTCTCCGCGCACGCCCTCGCCGGTCCTTCCGCCCCGGCCCCCGACATGCCGTTCATCAGCGCCATCGCTTCGTTCGCGACCAACCTGATGTGGTCGACGATCGACCTGGTCTTCTCCGGAGTCCTGCAGAAGCACCCCAACCTCAAGATCATGCTCAGCGAGGGCGGCATCGGCTGGATCCCCTACATCGCGGAGCGCTGCGACTACAGCTGGGAGCGGCACCGCTACTACCAGCCGATCGACTTCGACTCGCGCCCGTCGGAACTGATTCGGAAGCACTTCTGGGGCTGCTACATCGATGACCGTCACGGCCTCGCCAACCGCGACGTCATCGGCGTCGACCGGATCCTGATCGAGGTCGACTACCCGCACAGCGACTCCATGTGGCCGCACAGCCGCAAGGTGATCGCCGAGACCCTCGTCGACGTTCCCGACGACGAGGCGCACCGGATCGTGGAGCTCAACGCCCGCGAGCTGCTGCGGTTCCCCCGCGCCAGCTGATCCGAGGTCGGGGGTGAACGGCTGACCAGCCGTGCACGCCCGACCTCGGGCAGGCATCACCGACCTCGCATCGACCAGCTGTCCTGCACAGCCGGCAGCTGGTCACCCGACCCCTCGGCCTCGTCCGAGCCACCTGAGACGGGCGAGTTTCGTCAATGACGATTTCGCCCGTGGACCCCGGGGGCGGCGAAACCATCAAGACTCGGGCGTTTCCGGTCCCGCCGACCGACAACTCGCTCAGGAAAGTGCGCACGATCCGGTCCGGCCGAAGGTCGGGACCGGACGACGGCTCTCGGAGGATGAGGAATGACTGCAACCCAGGAACCGACGGTCAGCCAGGACCGAGTCAAGAACTTCGACTACACCGCCACGCAACCGGCCGGTCAGTGGTTCAGCACGTACGACTCGTTGCGCGAGCAGTTTCCGTGGTACCGCAACGAGTTCGCCCAGGGCTTCTGGACGTTCGTCAACCACGAGGGCATTCTCCAGGTTCTGCAGGACCCGGAGACATTTTCGAGCTCCTCGGTAGTTGCGATGGACCCGGATCCGGCCTACAAGTGGATCCCGGAGATGCTCGACGGTGCTGAGCACACCATGTGGCGTCAGCAGCTCGGCCCGCTGTTCTCCCCGAAGACCATCGACAAGCTGGAGGACAAGGTCCGGAGCCGAGCCGTCGGGTTCATCGAGGCGATCCAGGACAAGGGCGAGTGCGACTTCATGCTCGATTTCGCACAGCAGTACCCGTCCTCGGTCTTCCTCGAGCTGATGGGCCTCCCCTTCGAGGACCTCGACCAGTTCATGGAGTGGGAGCACGCGATCCTGCACGGCGAGCAGGGTGCGCCGGACCACGCCGAGAAGCAGATGGCTGCAATGCAGGCCGTGATGGGGTACTTCGCCCAGGTGGTGGCCGCCCGGCGGGAGGAGCCGAAGGACGACATCATCACCAAGGCCCTCACCTTCACCATCGATGGCGCGCCGCCGTCGGACGAGGACCTGCTGTCCTTCTGCCTGCTCATGTTCATGGCCGGCCTCGACACCGTGGCCGTCACCCTGGGCTGGTCGATCCATCACCTCGCGACCCACCCTGAGGATCGGCAGCGCCTGGTCGACGACCCATCGCTGATCCCGACTGCCATCGAGGAGTTCCTGCGGGTCTACGCGATCGTGCTCCCGAGCCGGAAGGCGACCCGGGACGCCGAGGTGCAGGGATGTCAGATCAAGGCGGGCGAAATGGTCAGCCTTCCGCTCAACGCAGCCACCCGCGATTCGGCGTCGTTCGAGGACGCGCAGCAGGCCGACATCACCCGGTCGCCGAACAATCACATCGCCTTCGGCGCAGGACCGCACCGCTGCCTGGGTTCACATCTCGCCCGGCGCGAACTGAAGATCGCCCTGGAGGAGTGGCACAAGCGCATCCCCCACTACCGCGTGAAGGATGGCGCGGCCCTCACTGAGAGCGGCGGGCAGCTCGGCCTCCACGGCCTGCCACTGGAGTGGGACGTCTGATCTGGATGAGGGCGCGGAGCCCCCTGGACGAAGCGGCCGGAAGCACGACGCTCCCGGCCGCTTCGTCATTCCCGCCTTCTCAGCGGCGTAATCTTCTCAATCATCTATCGGTTGCACTTATGAGTCAGGCCTCATCCCTGATAGACACGTAGCGCCAAGTCGATCGCCCGTCCGGCCGACGCGTCGACCTTCGACCACGGTTTGAAGGTCGGATCACGCCCTGCGGGTGGCAATTCGTACGAGAGGGGCCAGCGAAGCCGATGACAGGTCGAGCGATGGTGACCGGCGCGAGCCGCGGGATCGGGAAGGCGATCGCGATCGGTCTGGCGAACGCGGGATACGACGTGGCGATCACCGCCCGAACGCTGCACAGCGGCGAGCAGCGGGACAACTCGCTCTCGGTGCACCGCCCCGATGACCGGCCACTCCCGGGCAGCCTGGAAGAGACAGCGGCGGAGATCCAGGCGGCCGGCAGGAAGTCACTCGTCCTGCCGTTCGACCTCACCGACCTCGGTGCCGTACAGGATGCTGCCGACCGCGTCCTGCAGGAGTGGGGTGGGGTCGACGTCCTGGTGCACAACGGGCGTTACATCGGCCCTGGGCTCATGGACGTCCTGCTGGACACCCCACTGGACGCCTACGACAAGTTCCTGACTGCGCACCTGACCGCTCCCCTGGTGCTCACCCGCACTCTGCTGCCCGGCATGCTCGAGCGCGGCGGAGGCACGGTCGTGACCATCACGTCGTCGTCTGCCTACAGTGTTCCTCCGGCGGCGGCCGGCAAGGGCGGTTGGGGACACGCCTACGCGGTGGGCAAGGCGGCGGGGCACCAGCTGGTCCCGACCCTGCACGCCGAGTTCGGCGACCGTGGTCTGCGCTGCTTCAACGTCGAGCCGGGCTTCGTGGCAACGGAACGCAACCAGATCGTCGTCAAGGATTTCGGACATGACGTCTCGAACGGCACTCCGCCCGCGGTCATCGGCTCCGTCGTCAGTTGGCTGGTGACCGACCCGGCCGCCGACGCCCACCGCGCAGAGACGGTCCACGCCCAGGAGCTCGCCCGCACCCTGGGATACCTGCCCGCCACCGTCGGCACGTAGGTCCTGGACCAGGACGTCCAGCTCTCCTCAACCCGCATTCATCTCGGAGGACCAGTGGATCTCGGAATCGCAGGAAAGACCGCCATCGTCTCGGGCGGCAGCAAGGGCATCGGCCGCGCCATCGCCGAGGAGCTGGCCCAGGAGGGCGCACAGGTCATCGTCGTGGCCCGCGGCAAAGAGGCCGTCGACGAGACCGTCGCCCACATCCGGTCGCGGGGTGGGGACGCCACTGGAGTCCCGGCCGACATGACCAAGCACGAGGAGATCCAGCGCGTCGCCGCGACCGCCCGCGAGACCTATGGTCCGGTCGAGATCGCGGTGTTCAACGTCTATGGACCGACGTCCGGCCGGTACGAGGACGTCACCGACGAGGCCATGCTCACCGCCTACAACGACATGGTCATGGCGCTGCACTGGTTGACCCAGGCCGTGCTCCCCGACATGCGTGCCGAGTCCTTCGGGCGGCTGCTGACGGTGAACTCGGTCGGTTCGAAGGAGGTCCACCGGGAGCTGCCTCTCTTCACAGCGAACTCCTCCCGCGTGGCGGCTGTAGCGTTCAACAAGACGCTCTCCGCCGAGGTGGGGCGTGACGGCATCACCGTCAACACGCTCGGCACCGGCGGGTTCGTCACCCAGCGCTACACCGACTACATGCGTGGTCTGGCCGAGAAGCGTGGCGAGGAGTACGACCAGGACGCGGCGATCCTGCGTGAGGACACCCCGATCGGCCGACTGGGCTACCCGGAGGAGATGGCCGCAGTCGCGGCGTTCCTCTGCTCGACGCGGGCCAGCTTCGTCACCGGGCAGTTCGTCGTCGTCGACGGCGGACTCGTCCGCACCCTCTGGTAAACGTCGGCACCCTCCGCTGACCCGGGATCAGGCAAAGGCGCCGGCGAATCTCCAGCTCGGTCAGTTGTTCGTCGGTGCGGCGTTCGCGGACGATGTCGTCGGTGTGCTCGGCGATCAGCGGGGATCGGGGTCGACGGGGGTCACGCCGTCCGCCGAACCGCCGCGCGCCCAGAACGCGGTGCTGTCACATCCGCCCATGTCGGACCCGGGCGGCGCTGGCCGAAGCGGCCGCCGCGCACGTAGATGATTCGGGTTGACCGCGCGGATGTCCGCGCGCTCGACGCCGAGTGTCGCCCGGGCGCGGGGCATGGGTCCCTCGGACTGGCGCCGGAGTTCGTGGAAGTCGTCTTCGACAGTTCGCCAGCCCGTCACTCGCCTTCACCGACGAGTGCCTGATCGGCAGCGCGGGAGGCCAGCGTGGCTCCACGCCTCGACCAGCGCCGGTCACCAATTGCTCGGGCGCTACCTAGTGCTCGTCGACCGCCGGCTGACGAAAGCATCGGCCGCCGAGAGGAACGCCCGCGCGCCTCCCTTGCGTCGTCCCCCGGTATGGGCCGCGATCGTCCGCGCAGCATGTTGGAGAAAGGAAATACCGATGACCGCGAACGCCGACGGGGAATCCAGCTGGCGGGAACTCCCTGAGCTGTCCGAAGGCGCCCGCAGCGCCTGGGACGCGGCTCCGCCGGGTGACCGGCTGGGCACGCTGCGCCGGCTCACGCCGGAGCGCACGGTCGCGGCGGCCGGACTGGTGCGCACCGGCCACCGCATCCGGCTGGACCTGCCCGTGGACCAGCCTGATCCGCCGCTGTTCTCCCGAGCACCGTTCCAGCGGGAGGTGCTGCAACCCAACCGGGTCACCTTCGACGACCGGCTCGACGGGTTCTACCCCCAAGGGAGCTCCCAGTGGGACGCGCTGGGTCATATGGCGCACCGGCACCACGGCTTCTACGGCGGCCGGGACGCGAAGACCGTCGCCGAGGGAGCGCTCGGCATCGACGCCGCGTCCGACGGCATCGTCGGCCGCGGCGTGCTGCTCGACGTCGCCCGGTGGGCCCAGACGGAAGGCCGGTCGTTCGATCCCGGCTCGCCGCACCGGATCACCCCGGACGACGTCCTGGCGACGGCCGCCGCCCAGGGCACGACGGTCGAACCCGGCGACGTGTGGCTGGTGCGCACCGGTTGGGTCAGCTGGTACCGGAGACTGACCCCCGCGGCCCGGCAGGAGGTCGCAGCAGCCAGCCGCGGCGAGGGAGCGCCGTTCACCGCCGCGGGATTGTGGCCAGGACGGCCGTGGGCGGAGCTGCTCTGGGACCGGGGAGCCGCGGCGGTGGCCATGGACAACCCCGCGGTGGACGTTCTGCCGTCGGCCCGCGAGGACGGCAGCCTGCACGGCGACGGGCTGGCGCTCCTGGGCCTCACGCTCGGTGAGCTGCTCGATCTCGACGAGCTCGGCGCCGCCTGTGCCGCGGAGGGGCGATGGGAGTTCCTCTTCGTCGCCGTGCCACTGCTCGTGCCCGGCGGCATGGGGTCGCCGGCGAACGCCCTGGCAATCCTCTGACGTTCCGCGAGATCTGCGCACTCGAGCGCCATCAGGGCGCCGCTGGGCACGAGCGTGCGAAGCCCGCGGGGAGACGTTGCGGAGGTCAGTCGCTCTTCTCGCGCGGCGGCAGCGCGGCGATGTCGGGGTGATCGGTGTTGAGCGGACCGTGCTTGCGCGCCCCCTTCAGCATGCCCAGAGGCAACATGACCGCCCGCTGGCGATCGGCCGCGATCGTCAGCTCGTCGGGTAGGTCGCCCTCGTAGTAGATCGCGTTCTCCGGGCACACCGGCTCGCACGCGCCGCAGTCGATGCACTCGTCCGGATGGATGTACATCTGCCGGTCGCCCTCGTAGATGCAGTCGACCGGGCATTCGCGGACGCAGGACTGGTCCTTCACGTCGACGCAGGCGTCCGTGATGACGTACGGCATCGTCTTGCTCCTCCACTCGGAACGCCTGAGCTTGGCACGAGGGCGCTGTCTCGCTCGCGCAGCCTACGGGCGCCCGACGTGCGGATCGCGATCGACCGCCGGAGAGTCACCGGACCTGGGGACGGCGGCCGGACCGCGGAACCCACAGGCGACGGTACTCCCCTGACGAGATCCTGACGCTGCCGGAGGAATCCTACCGTCGATCGACATAGAGTGCGATGATTTCACCGCGCGGGAGTGAACCGGGCCACCATGTCGCCGCCAACCGCCGGGCACCCGAGCGGCCGTCACGCTCAGGCGTCTGGCACGCCGGCACCGCACCGCACCGCACCGCACCGCACCGCACCGAGGAGAGCAGAGAACGTGACGAGCAATCCGATGACCGTCGCCCGCACCCCCCGGACCCGCACGAGCACACGATGAGCACGACACGACCGCTCCGGGTCGCCGTCGTCGGCGCCGGCCCGGCCGGCCTGTATGCCGCCGACTACCTCACCTTCGACGGTGACGGCAGCGTGCGGGTCGATCTGATCGAGCGCCTGCCGGTGCCGTTCGGCTTGCTGCGCTACGGCGTCGCCCCCGATCACCTCAACATCAAGGCGGCCGGGCTCACGCTCATGGAGGTGCTCGAGCGGGCCGACGTGGAGCTGTACGCCAATGTCGCCGTCGGCACCGACGTCACCGTCGAGGAACTGCGCGCCCGGTACGACGCGGTGGTCTACGCCCTCGGGGCCAGCGGCGACCGGCGGATCGGCATCCCCGGCGAGGACCTGCCCGGCAGTGTGTCCGCGACGTCCTTCGTCAACTGGTACAACGGCCACCCGGAGGCAGCTCGGCCGGATCTCGCCACCGCCCGCTCGGTCGCCGTGGTGGGGGTCGGGAACGTCGCGCTCGACGTCGCCCGCATCCTGTTGCGCGATGCCGAGGAACTGTCCCCGACCGACGTTCCACAAGGGGTACTCACTACCCTGCGTGACAGTTTCGTCACTGACGTCCATCTCCTCGGCCGCCGGGGTCCGCAGCACGCCAAGTTCACCACCAAGGAGCTGCGCGAGCTGGGCGAGCTCGCCGGCGTCGCCGTGGTGGTGGACGACGGGCAGCTTCCCGCGGAGCCGCCGGAGGGCCTCACCCCGCAGGCGGGGAGGAACCTCAAGGTGCTCAAGGAGTGGGCCGCCCGCCCCCCGGCCGCTGCCAGGCGCCGGCTGCACCTGCACTTCGGCGCGCGCCCGGTGGAGATCCTCGGCGAGGACCACGCCACTGCGCTGCGTCTGGAGGCCACCTCCCCCGCCGGCGAGGGAACCGGCCGCACGTGGGATCTCCCCGTGGACGCCGTCCTGCGCTCCGTGGGCTATCGCAGCAGCGGCCTGGCCGGCGTCCCGTTCGACGACTCCTCCTGCACGATCCCGACCGAGGAGAGCCGGGTCGTGCGGGACGGTGTCGCGGCTCCCGGTGAGTACGTCGTCGGCTGGATCAAGCGCGGCCCCACCGGCATCCTCGGCACCAACCGCTCCGACGCCCGGGATGCCGTCGAGAGCGTGCAGGCGGACGCGCCCGGTCTGCTGGCTGCCCGGACCGACGATCCCGGCGGTATCGCCGAGCTGCTCGACGAGCGGAAGGTTCGGTACGTCGGTGTCCGGGGCTGGCAGTCGGTACTGGCGACGGAGGAGGAATACGGCGTCCCGCACGGGCGCGGCCGTGTGAAGATCCGCGACTGGGACGACCTCCTGAGCGCCGCGGACGAGCCCGATCGGAAGTAGTCCGAATGCGGGCACCGCCCGGAGCGGGCGGTACGCCTGGTCGGTTGCGCTGGTGCCCGTCACTTGTCGAGCAAACGGTCACGCCTTGAGGAGAGGGATGTCCCAGCAATTGCACATCGAGTTCATCGCGAACGGCGTCACGCGCCCGGAGGGCATCGCGGAGGCCCCCGACGGATCGGTGTGGGTCAGCGACGCCGCCGGCGCCGTAGCGCAGGTTCTTCCGGACGGCGGCATCCGGCAGGTCGGCAAGGCCGGTGGGGAGCCCAACAGCCTCAACTTCCTGCCCGACGGCCGGCTGCTGATCGCCAACTTCGAGGGCCACCTTCAGACCCTCGACACCGCCACCGGTGCCGTCGAGTCGCTCATCGAGGAGATCGACGGCCAGCGCATCACGCACTCCAACTACGCGCTCGCCGACGCCAACGGCTACATCTGGGCCACGGAGTCGACCAAGTTCCCGCATCCGGGCGCGGACTGCATCCCCGAGATGCTGGCCAACCCCGACGGCTGGCTGTTCGTCCGCCGCCCCGACGGCAGCGCCGAGGTGTTGATCGAGGGGCTGTCTTTCGCCAACGGCCTGGCCCTCTCCCCCGACGGCCGGCACCTTTACGTCGCCGAGACCTTCACCGGGCGGCTCAGCCGGGCGAAGATCAAGCCGGGCGGTGGCCTGGGGACGCTCGAGGAGTGGTGCACGCTGCCCCTGGACGGTCTGGAGGCGACCGCCATGGCCGCCGGGCCCGACGGCATGGCCTTCGACGAGTCCGGCGCGATGTGGGTCGGCGTCTACAACCGCAACGCCCTCTACGTCGTCAGCCCGGACGGCACGGACGTCCAGGTGCACGGTTACGACCCGGCAGATGTCGACCTCGGCTGGCCGACCAACCCGGTCTTCACCGGCCCGGACCGCCGCGACCTGCTGGTCGGCTCGATCGTGAACAAGGCGGTGGCCAAGACCCGCGTCGAGGTCCCCGGCGCCCCGCAGCCGTACCGGATCACCACGCCGGCCGGTAGCTGAACTCTCCGCCCCTCCTTGGGAACGTGGATCCCTGGCATGGCTCACCTCGTCTCACCGTCGAGGTGTTGCGTCGACCTCTTGAACCCAGGTCAGGAAAACTGCGCCTTTAGCGCACACCGTCCAGGCAGGCGGAGGCGTCCCGTAGGCCGACTGAAGGGCGAAGGTTCCCAGTCGCAGCACTAGCTGGGCGGCGGTCCCAGATCGGCGCCCGGCCGACGACCGCGATTCGGTCGGCGTCCACGTCCGGGCGCGGTCAGGCGGCCTGCGCCGCCGACTCGTACACGGTGGCGAGGACGTCGTCGAGGGCCAGGCCGGGCAGGGGCGGGACAAGGGCCGCGAGCTCGGGGAGGATGCCGGTGAGGTCGCGTTCGGTGGAGGTCACCGCATCTCCCACTTGCGGCCGACCGATGCCCGGTCGACCTGGGCCTTGCCGATCGGGTTCCCCAGCTGGGTGTAGGACAGGCCCTGTCGCAGCGCCTGGCTGCGGGTGGAGTCCAGCGACTCCCAGATGGCCCGCACCGTGCCCTGGATGGCGACCGCGGGCTTGGCTGCGATCTGGGCTGCGAGCTCCGCCGCGCGGTCCCAGAGCCGGTCCCGTGTCACGACCTCGCTCACCAGGCCGATCTCCAGCGCCCGCTTGGGCGACATCCGCTCGTCATTGCCCAGCAACGCCCAGCGGAGGACTTCCCCCAACGGGATGCGGCGGGCCAGGCCGATCGGTTCGAGCGCGGAGGTCATGCCGTAGGTGACATGCGGGTCGAAGAAGCTGGCGTCGTCCGAGCAGATCACGATGTCGGACTCGTTGATCCAGTAGAACGCTCCGCCTGCCGCCATCCCGTGGACGGCGCAGACGACCGGCTTCCAGACCTGGTTGAGCTTGGGCGAGAGCTGCTCCCCCGGATCGCGCTGCGACCAGACGTTGTCGTGGATGTCGATGCCGTCCTTGACGTCCACCCCGGTGCAGAAGGCGCGGTCACCTGCCGCGCGGAGGACCACGACGTGGATGTCGTCGTCCTCGCGCACGCGCTTCCAGATCTCGGAGAACTCGTCGCACATCTGCTGGGTGAAGCTGTTGAGAGCCTGTGGCCGGTTCAGCGTCACGGTCGCGACGTGGTCGGCGACGTCGTACAGGACCGTCTCGAATTCCATCTGCTCCACCTCGGTCGTCGCGTGCCTGGCGCTCTCGCCCACCTCGGGCCAGAGCGACAGGCTGCCGTCGTCACAGTTTCGTCGAATCAGTTGGCTGTTTACCAGACCCATCCGCCGGACGGTCCGCACACAGGGGACGAGTCGGCATGTGGTTGCGCGATGCAACTCCTACAGGTGAATGAGTTAACCTTGTCACGTGGATGCCGAGACCGCCGCCAGCTACGGCGAACCGCAAACGATGGTCCTCTACGCGACGCCCGACGCTTGGCGCTACTGCCTCTACACCGACCGGGTGTCCCTCGAGGGCACGCTGCACGAGTGGGTGGCCCCCGACGCGGCCCAGCGCGAAGCATCCCGGATCGCCGACGACATCTTCGGCCGCCCGCTCGACCTGCGCTGGGTGGTCTTCGACCCGGGCTGGTGGGTCGCCCGGGTCGGCGCCGCCCCCACCTTCTGAGCGGAACACCGCCGCACCCCGCCGCCCACCGCACCGCCGAGAGGAACACCATGCCGCTCCAGGATCACATGAACCTGATCTCCGTCGATGACCACGTCATCGAGCACCCGCGGGTGTGGACCGACCGGCTGCCGGCGCAGTACCAGGAGGTGGCGCCGCAGATCGTGGAGGTCGCGCGGGTCGACCTCGACGCCCGACAGCACTCCGATGCCACCGCGAGCACCAAGGGCGCTCCCGACATCGCCGAGGTGTGGAAGTTCGAGGGCAAGCTCATCCCGACGATCGCGCTCAACGCCGTCGCCGGCCGCCCCCTCGAGGAGTACGGCCTGGAGCCCTACCGCTTCGAGCAGCTGCTGCCGGGCTGCTACGACGTCCGTGAGCGGGTCAAGGACATGGACGCCGACAACATCCACAGCCAGTTGTGCTTCCCGTCCTTCCCCGGCTTCGCCGGCAAGGTGTTCTACAAGGCTGACGACAAGGAGCTGGCCAAGCTCTGCATCGCTGCGTGGAACGACTTCATGACCGACGAGTGGAAGGGTGCTGCGCCCGACCGATTCATCGCGCCGGTGATGCTCCCCGTCTGGGACGCCGAGGCCGCGGTGGCGGAGATCGAGCGGACCGCCGCGAAGGGCGCTCAGACAATCACCTTCCCGGAGAACCCCTACCCGTTGGGCCTGCCCTCGTTTCACAGCGACTACTGGGACCCGATCTTCGCGGCCGCCGTCGACGCCGACCTACCGCTCTCGCTGCACTTCGGCACCTCGACCGTCACTCCCTCCACGGCTCCCGACGCGCCCTTCATGACGTCGATCGCGCTCTTCGGGACCAACTCGATGTACGCGATGGCCGACCTCGTCTACTCGCCGGTGTTCCACAAGCACCCGGGGCTCAAGGTCGCGCTCGCCGAGGGTGGCATCGGCTGGTTCCCCTACCTGCTGGACCGGATGGACTTCGTCTGGGAGCGGCACCGCCTCTACCAGAACGTCAACCAGACCATGCGGCCGTCGGAGATCGTCCGGCGCAATATCTGGGGCTGCTTCATCGACGACCCGGCGGGCATCGAGCTCCGTCACAAGATCGGCATCGACAAGGTGATGTGGGAGCTCGACTACCCGCACTCGGACTCCAACTGGCCGAACGCCCACAAGACCCTCGGCGAGCAGATGCGCGACGTGCCGGACGAGGACGTGCACAAGATGGTCGAGTTGAACGCCCGGAGCCTGTTCAACCACTCACGGCAGGGCTGACCGACCGGTCTCCGTCCCTGGGGCGTCGACGCACCGCGTCGGCTCCCCCGGCGCTGTTCGCGGCTTGCAAGGGCGGACTCCCGAAGGCCGTACAGAAGGGTGCTACGTTCCGTCGGAACAGTGTTCTGGCAATGCGTTCTGGTTTCGGCCGGCCGAGAGGAACCGTCGTGCGATTCGTCGGCAAGGTTGCGCTGGTGACCGGGGGTGCGCGCGGGTTCGGCCGCGCCTTCGGAGAGGCCCTGGCCCGCGAGGGCGCAGCCGTCGTCCTGGCCGATCTGGACGCCGCGGCCGTCGCGGACACCGCCGAGGAACTGCGCACGGCAGGACGCCGAGTCGTCGGGCTCCCGTGCGACGTGACCGACGAGGCGGCGGTCGAACGGACCGTCGCCGCCGCCGTGGCGGAGTTCGGCGGCCTCGACATCCTCATCAACAACGCCGGACTGCACCTCACCAGGTACAACCAGCCGTTCTCCACACTGCCCCGCGACGACGTGCGCGCCCTCTTCGACGTGAACGTCATGGGCACGGTCAACTGCTCGGTCGCCGCCCACGAACCCATGCGCCTGCGCGGCGGCGGCGCCATCCTCAACATCTCCTCGATGGCCAGCTACGCCGCCACCAGCCCGTACGGAGTGTCCAAGCTGGCCGTACGCGGCCTGACCATCGCCTTCGCCACGGAGTTCGCCGCGGCCGGAGTGCGCTGCAACGCCATCAGCCCCGGTCTGATCGCCACCGAGAGCGCGATGGCCGACCTGTCGGACTCCCTCGTCGAGGACATCGTGCAGAAACGGCAGCTCGTCAAGCGGCTCGGCGCAGTCGACGACATCGTCGGCATGGCCATGTACCTGTGCTCCTCGGATGCCGCCTTCATCACCGGAGAGACGTTCAAGGTCTCCGGTGGGATGCCGCTCTGGATCTAGCCGCACCGTCCACCGGCCCGAGGAGAGGCGACCACCGTGACCAGCAATGCACTCACTGCCCTGCGCATCGTCGTCACCGGCGGTGCGAGCGGCATGGGCGCCGGCATCGTGCACGCGTTCGCGGCGGACGGCGCCACGGTCGTGTCCCTCGACGTCGCCGAGGAGGCCGGTCGGGAGGTCGCCGCCCGCGCCGACGAGCGGGGGCGCGGCCGGGTCCACTTCGTCCACTGCGACGTCGCCTCGACGGAGTCGGTGGACGCAGCTTTCGCGCGGGCCGCCGAGTTGCTCGGCGGTCTCGACGTCCTGGTGCACGCAGCCGGCATCGCGCCAGGCACGGCCGCAGCCCAGATCGCGGTCGAGGACTGGGACAGAGTGCTGGCGGTCAACGCCCGGGGCACGTTCCTCACCAATCAGGCGGCGTTCCGACTGCTGTCCGAGAAGGGCGGCCGGATCGTCAACTTCGCATCGGGTGCCGGGGCCAAGGGCTACCCCGGCAAAGCGCACTACGCGGCGAGCAAGGGAGCGGTGCTTGCCTGGACCAGGACCGTCGCAGCCGAGTGGGGGCGCTTCGGCATCACGGTCAACGCCCTGGCCCCCGCCATCGCCACCCCCATGTACGCGGCCACCCGGGCCGCCATGAGCGCCGATCAGCTGGCCGCGCACGATGCCCAGCTCGCCGTCCAGATGCCGGTCGACGGCGCGCTCGGCGACATCGAGCGCGACCTCGTCCCGGTGCTGCGCTTCCTCGCCGGCCCCGGCTCCCGGTTCGTGACCGGGCAGACCATCGCCGTCGACGGCGGCATGCTCATGGTGCGCTGACCCTCACAGGCGGGACAAGGGTCCGCCGCTGGGGCCTACGTAAGCGTTTCGCTCGTGGTCGGGGCTGTCTGGAATGCAAAAGAGTGCTCGGAATGGGATGGCGTTCATGCAGGCAGATGATTTACTGATGCCTGCGTCACATCTGCTTCAGGAGGATCGAATGACCCAGGCCGCACCTCGCGACACCGGAGGAGCTCCGGTATTGCCCTACATGATGAGCCCTGGACCGAAGCCGGCGCTCGGCTTCTTCGAGCGCAACGACCAGTTCCAGGCTCAGACTCGCCCGGCGCTGTGGACCGAAGAGGCGCAGGGCTACTGGGTCTTCACCGACCACGAGGTCATCCTCGACGGCCTGAACCAACCCGACCTGTTCTCGAATTCGGTGATCGTCCCGGTCGAGCCGGACCCGCCGTACAAGTGGATCCCGATCATGCTCGACCCGCCGGAACACACCAAGTGGCGGCAGTTGCTGGGCGGCTACTTCTCGCCCAAGCGCGTCAAGGACATGAAGGCCGATCAGTACCGCTTCGCCGGTGACCTCATCGAGAAGTTCCAGACGCGGGGTGAGGTCGAGTTCATGAGCGAATTCGCTCAGGTCTTCCCGACCACGATCTTCCTGCAGATCATGGGCATGCCGGAGGACAAGCTCGACGAGTTCATGGAATGGGAGCACGCGATCCTGCACGGGACGGAGGAGACCGACCCGGACCGGAGCAAGCGCACCCAGGCGATGATGGACGTGATGGGCTACTTCGGCGGCCTGATCGCCGAGCGCAAGGCCCACCCCGACCTGGACGCGAACGACATCGTCACCGACGCCCTGAAGTGGCGCATCGACGGCGAGGAGCCCAAGCCCGAGGACCTGCTCAGCTGCTTCCTGCTCCTGTTCATGGCCGGGCTGGACACCGTGGCCGCGCAGTCGTCATACATGATCCGACACCTGGCCACGCACCCGGTGGACCGGAAGCGGATCGTCGAGGACCCGTCGATCATCCCGCACGCCATCGAGGAGATGCTGCGCGCCTACCCGATCGTGCAGACCGCCCGCAAGGCCACCCGGGATGCCGACTTCCACGGCTGCCCGATCAAGGCCGGCGACATGGCGTCGTTCCCGCTGTCGATGGCCGGCCGCGACGACAAAGCCTTCCCGAACGCGAAGGAGGTCGACTTCGACCGGGAGGACGTCCGGCACATCTCCTTCGGCGCCGGCCCGCACCGGTGCCTGGGGTCCCACCTCGCGCGGCAGGAGCTGGTCGTGTTCCTGGAGGAGTGGCACAAGCGCATCCCCGAGTACGAGCTGGCCGAGGAGCCCATCGAGCACGCCGGTGGTGTCTTCGGCATCGACGCGCTGAAGCTGCGCTGGCCCGCCTGACGGACGCTCGCGGGACCCGTAGGAACTCGGCCCGGATGGTCACCCTGACCACCCGGGCCGAGTCGTAGCGCTCTGCGCCGGCTCGGTTGGCGGACGGTGCGACCGTCCTCCACGATCGAGGAGGACGTCGTCACGAGAGAGGACCAGCGCCCGATGACCCTTGGCATCCCACCCGCTGAACTGAGTGACGAGGACCTGGAACGCGAACTGCGGCACACCCACGAGCAGCGGCACGACACGTTCCTCAACGGGACGAGCGAGGCGCTGTCCACGCACACGAGGCGGATGCACGAGCTGGAACTCGAGTACCTGCAGCGCTTCCCCGGCCGCGTGCGGGAGGACGCGCGGAAGCTGCAGCAGGGCGTCTGACCGCCCCGCTGCAGCTGTCAGCTGCCGATCGGGCTGGGCGTGAGCGGCAGCGGACCCCGGCGGACGACCTCGAACAGCAGGTCCGGCCGCACGCCCAACTCGTCCGCAGCAGCCTGGCAGGCCGCGACGTCCTTGCCGAGGAACTCCGAGATCCGTGCGCCGAAGGTCTGGATGTCGCCGTGCTCGCTGGCATAGACAGCCGCGTGGCTCCCCCCGCTGGCATGTGCCAGGGCGGCGTACAGGACGTCCTGGGCGACCCCGAGCTCGCCGGCCAACGATGCCCCCTCGGCCAGCAGCTGCATGTTTGCGGCGAAGAGCAGGTTGTTGACCAGCTTGACGGCGAGCGCCGAGCCCAGCTTCCCCGTGGGCTGCACCGGCTCCGCGTACGCCGCGACCACGGCCGCACACCGCTGCACGGCGGCCGTCTCGCCGCCGAGCAGGACGAGCAGCTTGCCGGCCCGGATGGCCTCGGCAGTACCGCTCACGGGGGCGTCGACGACCTCGACGCCCCTCCTCCGGCCCCGGTCGAGCAGCTGCCGCAGGAGCGCGACGCTGCCGGTGGTGTGCGATGCGAACACCGCGCCGCCGGGCAGGGCGTCGATGATCGAGGGGCCGACCTCGGCGAGCTGCTTGTCGTCGAACAGGCAGGAGAGGAAGACCTCCGCGCCCGCCGCGGCTGCGGCCGGGTCGTCGACCACCACGGCGCCGCGGGCGGTCAGCCGCTCCCGCACCTCGGGACGACGCACGTATACGGAGACGGAGTGCCCGGCGTCGAGCATCCGCTCGACCATGGGCTCGCCCATCCGCCCCGCACCGATGAAACCGACCGTGGTCATGGAACCTCCATGCGACGGGGACCCCGTGACGGTCCTGCGGACCGCCACGGGGCACCCCTCGGGATCAGAACGTGGGCTGCTGAGGCCGGCTCTTGACGTAGCCACCGGCGTCGATGCGCATCTGCATGCCCGTGACGTAGCGCGACTCGTCCGACACCAGGAAGAGCACCGTGTTCGCGATGTCCTCGGGCTCCACATACGGGATCGGCATGGCCTGCATCGCCGGGAAGGCGACGATCGCGTCGTCGCGGGTGGGCTGCTCCAGGTCGGGCCGGAAGATCCGGTACATGGAGTCGTTGTTCAGCAGGTCGGTGTTGCAGTTGGTCGGGTGCACCGTGTTGGCCCGGATCTTCTGCGGCGCCAGGGTGATCGCCAGGTCGTTCATGAACGAGGCGATGAAGCGCTTCGCCAGCGAGTACCCCAGACCCCCGGAACCCGTGGCCGGGTTGTCGACACTTCCGGGCAGCAGCGCCGCTAGGCTGCCGGTCGCCACGATGGACGCGCCCTCCTGGAGGTGCGGAATGGCCGCCTCCACGGCGTTCATGACGCCGGCGAAGTCGACCTGCAGCGCGTCGAGGAAGGGACCGCCACCTGCCGTGCCAAGCGGGCAGATACCGGCGTTGGCAACCACGGCGTCGAGATGGCCGAGCTCGGCCACACCGGCGTCGAGAGCGGCTTTGACTGCGGCGCGGTCACGCACGTCCGCGACGCTGGCGATCATCCGGCGGTCGAGCTTCTCGACCAGCCGGACCGTCTCGTCGAGGTCCTCGCGGGAGCTCATCGGGTAGCTGTTGCTCTCGATGTCCTCGCAGATGTCGATGCCGATGATGTCGGCACCTTCCGCGGCCAGCCGGAGCGCGTGCGCGCGTCCCTGCCCACGTGCCGCTCCGGTGATGAAGACGACCTTGCCCTCTACACGGCCCATGCCGGTGCCTCCTGATTGAAATGTGACGTCGGCCGCATGCAACCATCCGGCGAGCGCACAGTGCAAGTATTGAGTGAACCCAATTAGTCTACGGGCTTCCGGAGGTCGCACCATGGCAGTGCCCCCGTCCATCCTTTTCGTCGGTGCGGGCCTCGCCGCCACCCGTGCGATCGAGCAGCTTCGCTCGCTGGGGGCCGACAGCCGGATCACCCTCGTCGGTGCCGAGCAGCACCTGCCCTACGACCGTCCGCCCCTGTCCAAGGACGTCCTTCGCGGCGAGCGCGAGGACAGCCCGCTGCGAGCGGAGTGGGCCGAGCTCGACGTCGAGGTCCACGTGGGCCGGCGCGCCGCCGCAGTCCACGCCGGCCCCCGCACGGTGCTCCTCGACGACGGCGAGGAGCTCGGCTACGACGCGCTGGTCGTGGCCACCGGCGCGACGCCCCGGCGGCTGCCGGGGATCAGCGGGCCCGGGGCCCATGTCCTGCGGACGCTCGAGAACGCGCGAGCGCTCGCCGAGGACGTCCGCCGCGAGGGCCGGCTCACCATCGTGGGCGGCGGGCTGATCGGCTGCGAGGTCGCCGCCAGCGCCCGCGCCATGGGCGCCGAGGTCACCCTGCTGGAGCTCCTCCCCGCCCCCATGGCGCGGGTCCTGGGTCCGCAGGTGGCCGCGGAGGTGGCCGAGATGCACGAGCGCGAAGGGGTCACGCTGCGCTGCGGGCTCTCCGTCGTCGAAGCCCGGGGCGAGGGCGCCGACCGGGAGTTGCTGGTCTCCGACGGCAGCACGGTGCCGGCGCCCGTCGTCCTGGTGGCGCTGGGCGTCACGCCGGACACCGGCTGGCTGGACGGCTCCGGGATCGAGGTGGACGACGGCGTGCTGTGCGATGCGACCGGGCGGACCTCGATCCGCGGGATCTGGGCGGGCGGCGACGTGGCCCGGTGGCAGCACCCGCTCTTCGGCACGCATGTCCGCCACGAGCACTGGACCAGCGCCGCCGATCAGGGGGTCGCGATCGCCCGCGACCTGGCCGGGCAGCCGGCTCCGCTCGACGAGGTTCCCTACTTCTGGAGCGACCAGTACCGGACCAAGTTCCAGGTGCTGGGCTCACCGCACCCGGACGACGACGTCGCCCTGCTGCGGGTCGGCCCCGACGCGAACCGGCTGCTCGCCGTGTACGGGCGCGGCGGGCGACTGACCGCCGTCCTGGGTGCCAGCGCACCCAAGT
>Ga0126305_10000412_pt1 | contig 18568 bp, 19 predicted proteins | sample Plot26_FD_92536 | JGI IMG/M metagenome (GOLD analysis project Ga0126305, IMG submission 92536) | Serpentine soil microbial communities from UC McLaughlin Reserve, CA, USA - Plot26 | ecosystem: Environmental > Terrestrial > Soil > Grasslands | place: USA: UC McLaughlin Reserve, Lake County... | reverse complement strand
GGGCGAGAAGCTGCGCGAGATTGAGAAGACCGTACACACCCGGATGACGGACCTTAGGCCCCCGGTCGTCCCAATCTCCGCCCTCGCGGGTACGGGCGTGGACAAGGTGATGCCGCTCGCTGCCCGATTGTACGCCGCGTACAAAATGCGTGTGCCCACGCACGAGGTCGTCGAGCTCGTGAACGCTTTGGTTGACCGCACGGCGCCGCCCAGAGGGGTCAAGATCCGCTACGCCGTCCAGACCGGCACGGCCCCACCCACCTTCGTCCTCTTCGCCAACCGCCCGAAGGACGTCCCCGAGGCCTACCTGCGCTACGTGGAGAACTCTATGCGCGAGCGTTACGGCCTGCACGGGGTGAGCGTGCGCCTCACATTGAGGAGCAGCCGCTGAGAGATCTAAGGACAAACGGGCCCCTGAGTGACCGCGTGCTGACGGTGCCGAACGCGCTGACATTATCGCGGCTCCTGGCGACGCCGGTCGTGATCCTCCTTTTGCTCGCGGGGGAGGACGTCGCGGCGGCGACGTTGTTCGCTCTGGCGGCAGCTACGGATTTTTTGGATGGGACTATCGCGCGTCGCAGCGGGGGAGCTTCGTACCTCGGATCGATCCTGGACCCCGTGGCCGACCGTTTGATGCTCTCTAGCGTGGCGGTCGTCCTGGCGGTCCGGGGCCTCTTGCCGACCTTCGTCGTGGCGATCCTCGTCGGGCGGGACCTTGTAGCCCTTTTGGGGAGCCTTCTGTTTCAGGATAATATACGGGTCAACAAGGTGGGCAAGGCGGCGACGGCCATCCTGATGGCGTCGGTCGCGGTGATCATGTACAGACCGGGGGTTGTCGGAGAGATCATGTTCTACTCGGGTTTCGGGCTCTCGCTCGTCGCTGGGGCCCTCTACGTCCGCGCGGTGAAGCAGCTTTTTTGGAGGAGCGAGCGATGAAGGCGGTGATCATGGCTGGCGGCCAGGGCACGCGCTTGAGGCCCTTGACCAGCAACCTGCCTAAGCCCATGATCCCGATCGTCAACGTGCCGTGCATGGAGCACATCGTGCGGCTGCTCGAGGAACACGGCTTGACCGATATCGTGGTTACGCTGCAGTTCTTGCCCGAGGAGATACAAGACTACTTCGGCGACGGCTCCGATTGGGGCGTGAACCTGAGCTACTCCATAGAGGTCGCCCCGGCGGGCACCGCCGGGTCCGTCAAGCTCGCCGAAGAGCACCTCAAGGACGATCGAATACTGGTGATCAGCGGCGACGCCTTGACCGACTGTGACCTCACGTGCGCGCTTAGTTTCCACGAAGAGAAGGGCGCTGAGGCGACGATGGTACTAAAAAGCGTCGAGAACCCCCTGGATTTCGGGATCGTCATCACCGAAGAGGACGGGCGCATCTCGCGCTTCTTGGAGAAGCCGACCTGGGGACAGGTCTTCTCGGATACGGTGAACACCGGCATCTACGTCCTGGAGCCGTTGGTGCTCGGCGAGATCCCCGCCGATGGCGAGTACGACTTTTCCAAGGAACTCTTCCCGAAGCTCCTCGACGAGGAGCGCTCCCTCTACGGCTTCATCACCGAGGACTACTGGGAGGACATAGGTAACCTGGAACAGTACATGAGAGCCCAGCGCGACGTCCTGGACGGCAAGATGAAGGGCACGAGGCCGCCAGGTATGCGTCTCCGAGAGAACGTGTACGTAGGAGAGAGGGCGCAGGTGGACGATGAGGAGCTGATCGGTCCGGTTGTCATCGGGGAGAACGTCCGGGTTGGCGAGGGGGCCAAAATAAGCCCCTACTCCGTCATCGCCGACAACGTCGTGATCTCCGCCGGCGCGACCGTCGAGCGGAGCGTCGTCGCCGAGGGTTCCTACATTGGCGAAGGCGCAGAGCTCGTAGACACCCTGGTCGGTCGCCACTCCTACGTCCAGGAGCGGGCGCGCATCCTCGAGCGCAGCGCTTTAGGCGAGGACGTCATCGTGGGCGAGGGCGCGACCATAGCCCCGGACGTCAAAGTATTCCCACACAAGACCGTCGAGAGCGGGGCGAACGTCATCCAGAGCCTGGTCTACGAGACTATGGGACTGCGCACCGTCTTCAAGGGCGGCGTCGTCTCCGGAAAGTTCAACGTTGACCTGACGCCTGAGTTCGTCATCCGTCTGGCCTCTTCTTTCGGCACGGAGCTCGACCCCGGCGTGACCGTCACCTTTGGCCGCGACTCCTCTCGCCCGGCCCAGGTTGTAAAGAGGGCGATGACGAGCGCCCTCCTGGGCACTGGGGTGAACGTCCGGGACCTGCGGGCGGCGCACACGGGCGTCGTCCGCCACGACGTTTTAGCGGGCAAGTCTTCGGCCGGGGCACAAGTGCGGGCCGGAGAAGACCAGGACGACGTGGAGATTCTCTTCTTCGCCTCGGACGCCACCCCGATGACCGAGTCTGACCAGCGGAGCGTCGAGAAAGTCTTCGTCCGAGAAGAGTACCGTCGGGCGCACGCGGACGACGTGGGCGAACTCATCTACCCGGGTCGCGCCGTCGAGCAGTACGTCGAGCGCTTGGAACGAGCCGTGGACCGTGAGAAGATCTCCGGCAGTACGGTCGTAGTGGACTTCTCGAGCGGGGTGGCAGGCCTGGTGGCGAGCCGGGTTTTCGGGAGGCTCGGGGTGGGCGCTGTGGTGATGGAGGGCTTCGCGAACGCCAACACCGTCGGCGGTGCCGTGGGGATGAACCTGGAGGAAGGCTTGGACCGGGTGGGGCGAATCGTGCCGACGGTCGGAGCCACCTTTGGGGCGGTCGTGGATCCCACCGGCGAGGACGTGCAGTTCGTGGACGATGAGGGCAAGTTCGTTCCGCCAGACATCATGCTCGCCTGCTTCCTTTCTCTGATGCGTCCCAAAAAAGCGGTCCTGCCGATCAACCTGAGCCGCGCGTACGAGGAGCTGATAGAGGAGAACGGAGGCGCTTTGGAGGAGAGCCGAACGGGCCTCGGAAACGTCGCGCTCAAGGCGGCCGAGATCCAGGCCGACGTCGCGGGGCTCGCGGACGGCCGCTACGTCTTCCCAGCCTTCTTGCCGGCTCCCGACTGCTTCATGACGCTCGCCCGGGCTTTGGAGCTCTTCCGGGAAGAGCCGCTCTCGGAGGTTAGGGCCCGCTTCGGGGAGACCTTCGCGAAGGTTAAGAGCCGGCGCCTGGAGTGCGCGTGGGGCGCCAAGGGACGTGTGATGCGCGGCCTCGCCGAGAAGTTTGGCAGCGATGAGGACGCCATCCTCACCGACGGAGTGAAGCTCAACCTCGACGAGGGCTGGGTCCTCATGCTCCCCGACCCCGACAACCCGCTCTTCTACGTCTATGCCGAGGCGAACGCCGGCGCCGGGCGGTACGGCTCGGAGAGCCTCGTCCTGGAGTACGCGGAGCTGGTCGAGAATCTCATAAAAGGCGGCTGAGGAAGCCGAAACCACCGCCGGATCGCCTAAGACTGTACTTCAGGTTCAGGGGAGGGTATACTTCAGCCTATGACCAAGGACGATCTTCTTAAGGACGCCGAAGAGGAGGGGTACGGGTGGGAGGAGACCCCGGATCTCACGTCCATCTCCGAGGAGGTGCTTAGGGTACGTTTGATGGAGCTGATCGAGGAGGAACGGGCGGTAAGCCGCCGGCGCATCCTCCAAGGCAGTCTTCTAGACCTGGTTTCTGCGGGGAGAAGCGTTTGAATCGTTGCCCCAACTGCGGCACCGAGGTCGCCTCGGAAATGAAGTTCTGCATGGAGTGCGGGACGCGGTTGGTCCATTCGCAGTCCACTGTCTCCTACGCACCGATCTTCGACGAGGAGGAAGCTTCCGCACACGACAACGACGTCGCCCCCGAGGGGGCGTCGCTCATCGAGCTCGACCAGGTCGAGGGCACGGCGGGAAGGAGGATGCACGACATCGGCGATGAGCCCGTGACGGTGGGCCGCAGCCCAGAAAGCGCTATCTTCCTCGACGACGTCACAGTGTCCAGGCAGCACGCGGAGATTTTCAGGGGCGCGGAACCCAACGAGGGGGGTTTCAGGATCCGGGACGCGGGCTCCCTGAACGGGACTTACGTCAACCGGGTCCGGGTCGACTCCGTCGACCTCAGGAGCGGCGACGAGATACAGATTGGTAAGTACCGATTCAAGTTCGTGCACACGTAAGTGGCGGGCGCGAGGAGACGCGCGAGACAGGTGCAAGCGAGGATGGGAGTAGCGGCATAGACATGGAGAACGGTGGACAGAAGGAGCATTACACTATAGGCGAGGTCGTGGCCCGGCTTCGCAAAGAGTTCCCGACGCTCTCGGTGAGCAAGGTGCGGTACCTCGAGCGACGGCGGCTGATCAACCTCCCCCGCACGCGTGGGGGGTACCGATTGTTCTCTCCCCAAGACGTGGAGATGCTCAGGTACATCTTGACCCTCCAGGACAAGGAATACCTGCCCTTGAAGGTGATAAAGAAGCGCATCGAGGGCGGGATGCCGGTTGGCGCGGATGACTCTGCAGGCGGCGACCTCTCGCGCGTCCTGGAGGACCGCACCTACACCAAGGAGGAGTTGGCCGATACCATAGAGGTCGAGACGCGCTTCGTCGAGGAGCTCATGAGCGTGGGCGTCATAGGCCGCGGCGGCGAGCTGACCCAAAGGGACGTCGAGATCGCGCGCATGGCGCTCGAGATGGCGAGATACTCGATACAGCCCAGGCACCTGCGCGGCATCATGGCCGCCGTCGAGCGGGAGGCCGCGATGTTTAAGCAGATCCTGAACCCCGATCTTAGGAGCGGCGACGAACAACGCGTCCAGGATGCCGTGAACAAGGCCCGTCACCTAGCCGCCGTCGACTCCAGGCTCAAGGAACTCATGATGGCGAACGCCATAGACACCTTCGCCTAGAGCGACTTTTTGGCTCCTACCCCTTGGACGCGACGGTCGAAGAGATACGGCGCCGCATACGGGAGGTCCCAAACTTCCCCCAAAGAGGCATCTCCTTCAAAGACATAACCCCCCTCATAGAGGACGGTCCTGCCTTCCAGGCCGCCGTCGACGGGATGGCCAGGGCCGCCGAAGGGGTGGATTACTCCCGCGTCCTCTCCGCGGAAGCCCGCGGCTTCGTCTTCGGCACTGCCCTCGCCTACCGCGCCCAGAAGGGCCTCATTCTCGCCCGCCGCCCCGACAAGCTCCCCCGAGAGACCATCTCCGCCGCTTACGAGCTCGAGTACGGCCAGAACTCTTTGGAGATCCACGCCGATTCCATACCGGAAGGCGCCCGCGTGCTCGTCGTCGACGACCTCCTCGCCACCGGTGGCACCGCCCGCGCCATGTGCCAGCTCGTCGAGAACGCCGGCGGCGTCGTAGCCGGCGTCGCCTTCCTCATAGAGCTTCGCTTCCTCGAAGGCCGCGAACTCCTCGAACCCTACGAAGTAGTCTCCCTCATCGCCTACGACGACTGATATGAGCGAAGCCCTCCCCGGACCCCAGAAGCCCACCAACCTACCGGCTCGTCCCGAAGAAGAACCCGAAGCTGAACGGCTCATCTCCGTCTTCCTCCGCACCCTCACCAGCCCCCAGACAGCAAAAACCTATAATACAGAGATACGGATGTTCGTGGCGTTTGTGGGGGAGGAGGGGTTGGGGCGTGAGGGGTTAGGGGAGGTGACGGCGGAGGACGTGTCGTTGTATCGGGAGCATCTCTTAGGGCGTTACGCTCCGGCAACGGCGGCGAAGAAGCTCGCGGCGTTGAGGAGGTTTTTGACCTTCACATATATGAGTGGGGTTACCGGGGTTAACCCGGACGCGTTGCGTTTCTTCGCCAAGAGCCCGAAGGTCGGCCAGGACCCCTCCTACAACGTCCTCACTGAGGAGGAGTTCGCGCGGATGTTAAGCGCGGCGCGCGCAAGGAACCTGAGGGATTACGTACTCCTGGCCGTCTTGGCGGGCGCCGGCTTGCGCGAGGCAGAGGTGGTGGGGCTAAAGATTGGGGACTTCAGGGAGGTAGGGGACGAGCAGGTCATCCTACGCATCTTAGGTAAGGGAGCGAAGATCCGCGCCGTTCCCGTCTCCCCAGAACTCTGGCAGCTCGTCCAGCGTTACATCCTTCTGACCGGCCGTAGCCTAACCTCCCACGCAGACGCCCGCAAACCACTCTTCACCTCCCGCGAGGGGGGAGGCGACAAACCCCTAACGACGCGCTCTATTCGCCATATCGTCAAGAAATACGCCATTGCAGCCGGGGTAACCAAGGCTATTTCCCCACACTCTATCCGCCACACCGTCGGTACGAACATGGCCCTGAACGAAGCACCCCTACTCATCATCCAACAATTCCTCGGCCACAACGACCCCAAAACCACCATGCGTTACATACGCCGTGCGGAAGAACTGGCCAGCAAAGCTTATACGTATAATACATTACCCTTATAGAGCTATCACCTGGGTCGAGAGGGGATATACCTGAAGGTACGGTGAGTGTCATTATATGTGATCGTATAAAGGCTTCGAGCAAGGAGATGATTTTTTTCCTATGAGACTTGACCCCGTGCGGTTGGGCGGTTTGGCGGCCCTGCTGGCAGGTATTCTGCTCTTTGTCTCCGAACTTGTTCGCTTGTATATCGACTTCTTCGATCCGGGAGCCTATCAGAGCGTCTTTATTATTGACGGGTATTTAGGAGTACTTCTCGGGGTACTATTACAGCTTGGTCTGGTCGGGCTGTACGTACCACGGGCCAACGTTGTAGGAGTGCTTGGAGCGGTCGGGTTTTTTCTAGCCTTCACCGGCGCGTGGCTGACTACAGGAATATCCTTCGTTGATGCCTTCGCTAAACCTTCTAGTTTGCCGGAGGGAGAACCCGAGGAGTTCTTAGGGCCAATCGCGCGCTTTGGGCTGAGTTTTGTCCTTGGGTGGCTGCTAATTGGGGTGGCCATGCTCAGATCTCGGGCCTACCCGCGGTCGGATGTAACACTGCTCATAGCGGGTGTGTTGATCCTGCTTCTTCCGCTGCCGCTCAGCGGAGCTGTCTTTGCAGCGGCCCTAGCGTGGATCGGCTATATTCTCTTTACTGGTAGGAGCGGCAGAGACGCTTCATACTCTTCACGCGTGTGAATTAGGTTTGGAGGACCTTCGCTGTGTCACTGTATCTGCTGCAGGAGTGGCTTGAGCTGTAGAAAAGCCTTCGAGTAGAGGGAGGACCTACTTTTGAGGATTGAAAATGCGGCACGGCTGGGGGGATTGGCGGCCTTGCTGGCCGGTGGGCTTCTCATTATCTCCGAACTTCTTAGACTTTTGCCCTCCGGCTCGTTACCGTTCGAGCTCTCCGGCTCTGAGCTTGCCATCTATGGGTGGCTAGGTATCGATGGATATTTAGGTGTGCTTCTCGCGGTGCTGGTGCAGCTCGGATTGGTCGCGCTTTATGCTCCTCAAGCAAGGGCTGCGGGGGTCATTGGGGCGGTTGGTTTCTTCATAGCCTTCATTGGTTCACGGTTGGCGGTAGGCCCTTCCTTTATCAATCCTTTTATCGAGCCGCCCTTTGGTCCGCTAGTGGTTTTTGCGGTGAGTTTTGTCTTAGGGTGGGTGCTGGTGGGAGTAGCCATGCTCAGGGCCCAGGCCTACCCTCGGTCGGCTGTAGTGCTATTGATTGCGGGAGCGCTGATCCTGCTTCTTCCGCTGCCGCTCAGCGGAGCTGTCTTTGCAGCGGCCCTAGCGTGGATCGGCTATATTCTCTTTACTGGTAGGAGCGGTGGGGAAGCTTTGCGGCCCGCGCATGCGTGAGTCCGGTCTCGGGACGAGGCGATTAAGAACATTACAAAACTAGTTGACTCCGGGCTGAAGGTAAGCAATAATATTAACGATATTTGTCTCAAAAGGACGCTATATGGGGGAGATTAGACTATGCTGACGATGGGGGAGATTAGACTATGCTGACGAAGTCTTTGGTATTTGATAAGAAATTTTTCATTCCCTTAGCGCTACTAGCTTGGCTTTTAGTATCGCTTACCTTTACCCTTCTGATACCTCGCGCTGACGCTGCGTATGATCCGTCTAATGGATGCCCTTCTAGTAACGATGAGGCGATGGACCAAGTATACAGCCCGCAGCGTTTTAGGATTATAAACCTATGTCAGCAGGCGACCGCTACAGTAACCTATTTCGAGGAATGGAGCGACGGAGACTGGAATGTTTATGTGAAAAATGTAAATCCAAGTAGTCTCTGGAGTGAATCTGGCAGAGCTAACCTCAGAACGTGGAAGCAAGCACAGCAGACCAACGACCATGAGGCAGCGGACATGATCTATGAGGCCATTCCTAGGGATTTAGGTTCCGATTGTGGCGTTCCACCCGACGGTGGGAATTTAGGTCAGCCGCCTAGTAAGGATACCAGCATAACGGTACATGGGGTGTATGTCACCGATAAATGGCATTCGTGGACAGAGATCCACCCTATAACTCAAATTACAAACAATAACAATGGCCAGACTTGTACGAGGTCTGCGTCTGATAATACTTCTACTTCCTCTGGATCCTCTGGATCGGGGCCGTCCTGGAAGGAAGGCAACACCTGCACGTGGGGCTGGGGTGGTAATAAGCCTAGGTGCTATTAGAGGTGGTTAGAGGCAACGGGGTAGGCGGCGGTAAGAAGCTAATTTTTTGCGCATGGCCCAGCCCTCTTTCTCGCAATGGTTGTAGCCAGGCAACCTGTAACGCGAGGTCATTAGTGAGGTGAAAGGGGCAGGTTGTTAGCTCCCCAACAGGTACAAGGATGGCCTCTGCTCATAAAACCGTGTAGGGGAAGCAAGTTGTGTCGTTGCCTTAGATGCAGCGGTCTTTTTCGAGTGGCACCATGCGCCCAGTGAGAGAAATGATCTAGGGGAAGGTAAGCCTATGACATTTTCTAACCTTATCAGGTTGGGTGGGCTGGCAGCCGTGCTTGCCGGAACACTGCTCGTGCTTGCCGAACTTCTTTACCTGGTGATCGGCCTGGCGCCCCCGTCGGGTCCAGAGTACTTCATGACCGTCTCCTACGCCCTCCAAGTCGGGTTCTTCTTGCTGGGCGGGTTGCTGCTTTTGGCTGGACTAGTTGGACTCTACACCAGCCAGTCGGAGGCGGTGGGGGTCCTAGGGCTGGTAGGCTTTGCGGTTGCACTTCTCGGGACAGGTATGATACTGGGCTTCTTCTGGGATAATGCGTTCGCCACGCCGGCCTTAGCGCAAACTGCGCCTGATGTGCTCGAGGTCGGAGCCCCGACCTTGGTGAACCTGGGTGTGGTGTTGTCGTTCGTGCTCTTCGCCCTAGGCTGGATCTTGTTTGGGGTAGCGACTTTGAGGGCTGGGGTCTACCCACGGGCGGCTGCGGTGGTGCTCGCGGTCGGCGCGCTTCTTGCCGCCATCCCGATGCCCTTTAGCTTCATTCTGTTCGCAGTGGCTGTGGCCTGGCTAGGGATAGCTCTATTGACAGGGAGGAATACATTGACCGACGAAAGCGCGTGACTCGCTCACTCTCACGTGACAGGTGGGAGTGAGCGAAATTATCTATAATACAATCAAGCCACAGAAACCAGCTCTCTAAGTAAGGCTTCCAGATGAGCTAGAAGAACCTTAAGCGGTTTGGCGGCCAGACACGCAAAATTACCTTGCCGGCTATCTCTTTCTCTGGAACAGGGCCAATAAAGCGAGAGTCCGCGGAGCGGCTCCGATTGTCCCCCATAACGAAGACGTGTTCGGGTGGCACCTCTATCGGACCAAAGGAGCTCTCGTCGGGCAAGGCCGGGTTAACGTAGGGCTCCTTTTGGGGCATGCCGTTTACGAGGAGAACTCCTTCTCGGACTGCGATCTCGTCTTCCGGTAACCCTACTACTCTCTTCACAAGGTGTTCCTCTGCGCCGCTGGCTGTCTCGACCTCGAAGACGACTATATGCCCCCGTTCCGGTTCGGTGAAATGGTAGATGAACTTGTTGACTAGTACACGATCGCCAATCTCAAGGGTGGGGACCATACTCTCTGAGGGGACGTAGAAAGCCTCAGCGACGAACGGCCGTATGAGGCCGAAGACTACGATGAGCGCGGCGAGCAGGGAGAGAAGGAGTCCTATTAAGCTTCCGGTTTTTTTGGGTAGGCTGGGTAGGCGCTGCTTTCGCCGTCTAGCCCTAAGCTCCCGCCTGGAGATAGGCTTCGTCTCGAAGGGCTGCTCTTGCGTCTCAGGGGAGTTGAGGAAGCTGCCCAAGCGCTCTATGTCTTCGAGTTCTGCGGAAGCGCGGGAGATTCTCCCTTCGAGAAGATCTTTCTGGGTCTGGGCCAACTCTATGTCTTCGAGTTCCGCGGAAGCGTGGGAGATTCTCTCTTGGAGATGCTTTTTCCGGGTCTGGGCCAACTCTATCTCGGAGTTAAGCTTCGACACCTCCGCCCGCATGGTGACGTCGTAGAAGCCCTGTGGCTGCTGCTTATCTTCGAGTTTCGCTGACTTCCTCGAGGCGAGCTCCTCAGCTGAGGAGCTCGTGATCTCGTGCGCAACCCTCCCGAATACCTTCGAAACGAAGTTCTTTATGCCCATCCTGAGCACTTAGGATAACGCATCGGGAAACCCTATGGGAGAGCATTCTTTGGCGGTTCTTTGGCGGGCTTTCTGCCATCCTAACTCGGTCCGTCCTCACTCGGTTGAGGTGGGTACCGAGTTGGCAGCTTGGGTACCTGCGCGGCACTATGATGCTGCGGAGGCGATAGGCGTACTACATGTGGAGGGTATCCGGCTTATGACCCCAATATCACGTGGCATAAGTAGTTATCGTAGCAGAAGTATTGCGAGCCTCAAGATATGGGGCTAGACTGTTAAACAAGTAGTAGAAAAGCTCAGGTTTAGGAGGGGGGTTCCTAGCGGAGTAGAGACAAGATAGTAGGTGCATGAAGAATGTAGGTAGTTGAAGACGAAGACCTCTAGAACAGTCTTCGTCGAGTAGATAAATAGAGGGGGGAAGAAGAAGTTGATTAGGAAGTTGATTGTCGCCATGGTGGCGGCTGCGATGCTGGTGGCCATGGCGGTCCCTGCCTTCGCGCAGCCCAATTTTGACCCTATTGCGTTTGCCCTGCAATTTGCGGAGAATGAGCAGAACGCGGCCCTGGTGCAGAATTGTGGTAATATCCAGCAGAACCAGACTACTACTGTTACTCAAAGAAACAATCAGCATCAGTCTGGCCCGAACGTTGCTGTCTTTGGTGAGGTTAAGCAGAGCCAGGAAGCTGAGAACAATGCTCTGGTTGTCCCGATCCAGAATAACGAAGGGGACGTCAGGGACGTGAGGTGTGAGGCCGAGCTAGAGCAGGAAGCTGAGATAGAGCAACTTGCAATCCCTATCGCGGCTGACCTAAACTTCGGCGGCCCAGGGCGGAACGGAGACTAAGTAACGGCTCCCAACAACCGCTGATAAAGGGTTGTGAGCGGAGTAGAAGAAGGGCGGGTCCATCGAGACCCGCCCTTCTTCCTTTTGGCTTAGGAGTGGGTTGAGGCATCTTCGGAAAATTGCGCTGAGCCGCCACCAGCTTGAAGTGCTGGGGAAGAAATCGATGACGCTGGTGCTCTGGGTTTTGGGCGCCACAGTGTTGGTCCTGGGGCTAACCGTCGTCGGGGGAAACGTTGAGGGAAACCGCGGGCCGCTGCCCGATTGGGATAAAAGCCGCGCTTGGTTTCAAGAAGAGGGCCAGCGCAATGAGCCTCCTGGAATTGCGGAGTCGGCGCCACCGTTGCAGGCGGGGGATGAGACGGAGCCCCCCTTGCAGGAGGAGGGGATAACGCCTCCAACGCCTCCGTTGCAAGCGGAGGATGAGATAGCATTTGCGCTCCAGGACGAGGAGGAGACAGCGTTCGCGTTGCAGGAGGAGGAGATGGCGCCACCGTTGCCGTTGCAGGAGGAGGAGATGGCGCCACCGTTGCAAGTGGGGGAGGTAGCGCCTCCCTTACAGGAAGAGCAGGAGGAGACAGTGCTTGCCTTGCAGGAGGAGGCAGCGCTTGCTTTGCAGCAGGATGAGACAGCATCTTCGTTGCAGGCGGAGGAGGTAGCGCCTCCTTCGACCACCGACAGCCTCGATAGCTGGGGCGAGGTTGTAGGAGGCTCGTCGCCTGCCGAACCTCCTACAACCCCTGTACTGGTCGAGCCGCCATCAAACACACAGCCGGCAACACCTGTCTCCCAAGCCGACGAGCATGAGGGTGGAAACGATCGAGGCCAAGAAGATGAGGCTGGGGGCGGAAACGATCAAGGTTGTGAGCAGCAGCGCGAGAAGACGTCTAATCGGGCTATAGAGCGGGCTGATGACCGAGCTACCGAGTCGGCTAGTAATCAGTCTGTCCGAGTGGATGACCAGGCTAGGAGGCAGGCTAACCAAGTTAGAGCGCAGGCTGTGAGCGCGAGCGTCGTTACCGGCGTAGCTGCGGCTGCGGACGGGTCTTCTACTGCTAACCAACGGGCGTGTGTCCAGCAGGGCATCGAAGACTACGATGACCAGACATCCTCGGTTAGGGATCAGACTACACCCCCCCTCCTACGCGAATTGTTACGTATAATACAACAACGCTAATAACGCCATCATCATAGCTCCGCAGCCTTGCAGCATCTCGCCTAGGGGGCAGCGTCCCAGCTCCCCGCGCGAGTTCGTCGAGTTCGAAGACGGCCGAGGTCTGTTGCTGGGTATCGAAGTCCGGGACCGGAGGTTTTGGGCGTGGTATGCAACTATGCAACATCGGAGAACCCTAATGAGCTTTGTCTTGCCACAAAGCTCTGGCATACACTCACGCGAGTTGTAGCCGAAATCTACCTCAAACTCTGCTTCCCCTGAGTTTCCGAGAATTCTACTTATCGGAAACTCAGTCCGTATGGTAGGGTCACGTAGCCTCTTCGCTTCATTTCCTTCAGTGTTCTTCTGGCCCTGCTGGAGGTCTCGCGGCGGTCGGACCTGCACCTGTTCAAATCATCGACCCTCAACACAGCACCAATCACCAATGTGTGGTTGGTGCTGGCCGAAGAACTAGGCGAACGGGCGGTCAGTCGCTGTATTACCCCCGAGAACTTGAGTGTATTATGTAGAGTTTATCCCGGCGCTGAACAATCTAACCTCCAAAGAACCACTTTCCGAGAGAAACTGTCCGAAAAGCCTCGATTGACGAACGGGTCGAAGAAAAGCCCTATTTCACAGCCGGAGGTCGGCAATAAGGAGGCTTTACGCTACTCAAGCCAGGGTGAGCAGCAAACAGAAGGCCAACGGGTGGAGCTCCAGCCAGGTCTTCACGGGACGCGCCTTCACTTGCGGGTGGGGCCCAGCGGGAGAAGGGCGTATCTGAGGAAGAGCTCGTCGCCGCAGAGGTGAACGGAGATCAGCTTTGGCTTCGGCCTCTTTTGTGAGCCTACTAAGCTCGGGCCTTCGAGCGCTGCGAGCGAATCTGGACTTTTGCCGCCGACAAGCTTGGGAGCGAGCGTCAGGTATAGCTCGTCGGCGAGACCGGCGCTTATCAGGGCGTAGTTTAGGGCAGGACCTCCTTCGACGAGTAGAACTCCTACGGCGTGCCGCCTTTTTAGGGCCTCGAGAGCGGCATTCAGGTCGAGACCTGAATTTGCTCCTGGGGCCCTGGACACGGCTTCGACGGAGGCGCGCGAAGAGAGGGCAGCGAGGAGTTCTTCCGGAACGTCGGGTGAGACAAGGACGAGGAGGTTGTCGGGCGAAGAGGAGAGCAAGTTCTCTCGAAGCGGGACATCGCCTGTGGCAGTCACGATAACGGCTAAGGGTTGGGGTTCGAGACCACGCGAAGCTCGCTCCCGTGCGAGGTTCTCCGGGATAGCCAAGGACAGCTTCTCGGCGCGCAAGGTGCCCGCGCCCACCATCGCGGCGTCCGCGCGGGCACGCAGGGCGCGCATTAGGGTGCGATCCACCGAGCTTCCTATGGACCCAGCCTTGCCGTCAACGGTCGTCTTGCCGTCGAGGGAGGCGACCATGTTGATGAGCACGTAGGGTCTTTCTTCTACCTTCGGGAAGGAGACGTTGCGGTAAACGTCCCCGACCGAAAGTCTCTCGGTCGGTTCTGGAAAGAGTCTTAGGACCTCTGCTCCGTCAGACGGTGCGGTAATGGGCGTACCTGTGGACCTGGGGTTCGGGGAGGGTGACGTCGAGTTTGAGGCCTTCGTTGGTGTTTTTTTGAGCGTGAATCTCCGCCCTGCCGTAGAGGTCGCTCACGGCGCCGTATTCGGCGTGCGGGATAAAGAGCTCTACGCGCACCATGCTCCTCTTCAGGGCTTCGTTTACGGCGTCCAGCAATGGGCTCGCATCCCGTCCGGCACTCGCCAACACGGCGCCGGGGTACAAGGATGCAAGCCTACACCTGCGCTCCTCAGAGACGAGGTCCGCCTTGTTGAGGCAGAGTATGGTCTCCCCCCGCGTCCCGTTCTCAGCGAAGGTTTCGGCCAGGGTGTCTTCAACAGTCCTCAACTCCTCTTCAAGCCTCTCGCTGCTCGCGTCGGCGCACAGAATTATGACGTCGGCGTCTTCAGCGGCCTCCAGGGTGCTCGCGAAGGAGTGGACTAACTGGGTGGGGAGCTTCCTTATGAACCCGACGGTGTCGGTCAATACGAAATCCGGCCGGGACACCGCGCCGTTGCGCCCGTTTTCGCCTGGCGCGCTCTTGATGAGCCGGGTGGTCGTCTCTAGTGTCTCGAAGAGCCTGTCGGCCGTCGAGCGATTCTCCCCGCTCAAAGAGTTGAGGATAGTTGTTTTTCCGGCGTTCGTGTAGCCAACGAGCGCAACACTCGGGGTGCCTTCTTTCCTGAGGAGGGCGCCTCGAACTTCGCGAGCGGCCTTCTCCTCTTGTAGCCTCTTTCGGATTGTTTCCATCCTCCGGCGAATCACGCGTCGGTCGTACTCGAGCTGCTGCTCGCCTGGCCCCCTGGTGGTAATACCGCCGCCTCCGAGGCGGCTCAAAGCGGTATAGCCTCCCCTGACCCTCGGGAGCTTATAGGTAAGCTCTGCCAGCTCCACCTCTAAGCGGCTCGCGGCGTCCCGGGCGTGCGCCTCGAAGATGCGGATGATGAGCGCCGTCCTGTCCACGACCGGAACCCTGGCGGCCTTCTCGAGTACCCGCGCCTGCGAGGGCGAGAGCTCGTCGTCCGCGACCACGATCCCGGCTCCATTCTGCTCGACGAGCTCCTTTAGCTCCTCGCGCTTGCCGCGCCCTAAATACCCGATCCCGTCGCGCCGGCCCTGCTCGAGGATACCTAGCACCTCGAGCCCCAACGTCTCGGCGAGCCGACCGAGCTCGCTCACCTGCCGGTCCTCCCCCGCCCCGACAAGGATCGTTCTCCGTTCCCTATGCGTTGCTCCGCTCACGGTGCCATTTTATCATGCATTACATGCTTATACTTCACTTCGGCGGCGTTCTTTGCGACGAGGAGGCGGGTCGAGTCGGGGAGTTTGCGCACGAGCTTGTCGAACCACCGCATCTGGCGCCGGGCCAGCCTCCGGGTGCGGGCGGCGATGGCTTCTTCGGCTTCGTCGTCCGAGATAGCGCCCGGGGCGTGACGGAGCATCTCCTTCACGCCGATCGCCTCGCGCACCGAGTGGTTCAAGGCTACGCCGGATTCGAGGAGGTTTTCGGCCTCTTCAAGACCTTCGCGCACTATCCTGGAGGAGCGTGCCTGGATCTTGAGGTCGAGGTCCTCCCTCGAGGGGCGTAAGTAGATGAAGTCGGCGTCGTAGCGGAGGTGCCCTTCCCAGATGGATCCCCGTTCGGAGGCGCCGGCTAGCTCTAGCTCCTGCCGTCTGGCCTCGCGCCTCGGGTTTTCGGTGCCCAAGGCAAGCTCTTCGGCCCTGGCCCGGATCCCCGGCGGCACCTTCCTTGCTAGCGGGATCTCCAGGACGATCGCGTTCAAGTACATGCCGGTACCTGCGTCTAGCACGAAGGGAATCTCGGCGGGGAGGGTATCTATCACTTCCACCGCCTGCTCCCTGTGTCGAGCGACCGTCCACTCATCGGCTACGGAGACAATGCCAGCGATCTGTGCGGGCCGAGTGCGGCCCTGGTTGGTTATTATCGGTATCTCCCTGTACACCTGCATGGAGTCGACCAAGATCGTGGTTATCTGTGTCCCGAACGTCTCGGATAAACCCTCGGCGAGCCCGTCGGCGACCTCGCTCTTCCCCGCGGCCGTTGGCCCGCAGACGACGAGGGCCCTGCGACGGCTTCTAGGGGTCATTTGCACGGCATCCGAACGGCGGGGCTCGCGCTCCTTCAGCGCAGCGGTTTTGCCGGCTCGGCGGCATAGAGGACGTGTGGGCCGGCCGATTCTATCTTCGCCGTAACGTAGCTCCCGGGCTTCGCGTCCGTCGGGACGTGGACGGCGTGCCCGCTCCAAGTCTCTCCCACGGCCTTGCCGTCCCCGGTGTGGCCGTGCCGAATGTAGATCTCCTCGACGGAGCCGATCTTGCGCCGGTTCCTTGAGAAGGCGTTCTGCTCTATCGCCCGCAAAACCTCCAGAAACCTCCGCTGGGCCACGTCTTCCGGCACTGCTCCCGGGAGATTGGCTGCCTCGGTCCCCTGGCGTGGGGAGAATTTGAAGACGTAGGCCGCGTCGAAAGAGCAGTCTTCTACGAGCCTCAAGGTCTCTTCATGGTCCTCCTCGGTCTCCCCAGGGTGGCCGACAATGATGTCCGTGCTCAAAGACCCGTCTGGGACCGCCTCGCGGAACACCTCAATCTTGCGCCGGTACCTGCCGGACCTGTATCCCCGGTGCATCAGTTTTAGCATCCGGTCAGAACCGCTCTGCACAGGCAGATGAAGCCTCCCCACGATCGTGTCCTTCTCCCCGATAAGCCTCAGGGTCCTGTCCTCCATGTTCGACGGGTGGCTCGTCGTGAACCACACCCTGGGCGCCTCCTCCGCCACGCGCTCCAGAAGGTCGCAGAACCTCTTGCTACTCTCCCGCCAGGCATCGACCGTCTGTCCCAAGAGCGTCACGTACCTCGTGCCGGAGATGACCAGACGTCGGACCTCCTCCACCACGTTCTCCATCGGCCGACACACCATCCTGCCCCTGACAGTTGGCACCACGCAGTAGCTGCACTTGTAGTTGCAGCCGGTCATTATGGTGACGAACGCCGAGTGCCCGCCTTCCGTTCCCGGAAGGTTCGGCGTGTGTGTTTCCTGCATCCCTGGTAGGCCCACGAATTCTGCTAGCTCATATGTATTATGGGTACCCAAAACCAGGTCTATGCCGTAGGCGCGCTCCAGGTCCTTCGCCTCTTCGGCGGCGCCGAGGCAGCCGGCGAGGGCGACCTTCTTGACGCGGCCTTCTTTTTTAAGGCGGCCCAGCTCGCCGAGATGGCCGCGGACGCGGTCCACGGCGTTCTCGCGGATGTAGCAGGTGTTCAGGACCACGAGGTCGGCGTCTTCGTAGCGCTGCACCTCCGCGTAGCCAGCGTCCCGGATCATACGCCGCATCCGGTCGGAGTCGTGGACGTTCATCTGGCACCCGAACGTCCTTATGCACGCCGTCTTTAACTCGCCTCTCGCGGACGACGGTGCGCGAGAGAGCTTCTTAGATAAGAGGATCGGGGCCGTGCCCCCTGCATCGCTTGTTTTGTTACTTTTATTTCTAATTGGCGCGCTACTCATACTCTTCCTCCGGCTCATAGATGCTGGCCCTCAACACGACCTCACCCGGACGCCTCTCCACGTCGAGTCTCGCAAGGTCCAGGTAACTCGACCTCGCCGCCCGCCGCAACGTGGCCTGTATCTCGGCGAGGTCTTCTTCGCCCACAAAGAGTATAGGACCTCCCGGCCCTTTTCGCCCCGCCGCACGCTTGCCCGCGTGCATTACAAAAGCCCCCGAGATTACCTCCTCAGCCGCCAGGACCTCCTCCTTTGCTATCCTCTGCACGGTCCTTAGCGACACATCCAACCCCAAACGTAGGGCCGCCTCCCGCAGCCACCCCACTCCCCTACCATCGTCCTCGCTTTTTTGTATTATACGATTTTTTAGGAGACGCGCGAGGATACGAGCGGGGGATGCGTAGTAGAGGCGCGGGGACTCTTTTTGGGCAGCGAAGCTTGCCAGGGTCGCCGGGAGGTTGGTTTTGGAGGATTGTCGGGCGTCGGGGAGTAGCGGGGATTGGAGGCTCTTTTCGGGGAGGGTACGGGTGTCGAAGGCGACCTTTACGGCGGTCGGCGAGGAGGCGGAGGAGACCTCGGCGAGGAAGGAAGCGTTCTTTACATGGTAGAGGGAGAGGCCGGCGCCGTGGGGGGCGCCGTCTTGTTCCGAGACGGGGTCAAGGTGCCGGGTGGTGACGCCGGGTTCGAAGATCAGGTGCTTGTGGGTTTCGGTGATGCCGTGCCCGTCGTCTATGACGACGAGAGTACGGTAGCGGCGGGCCCTCAAGGAAGAAGCGACGTAGACGTTGCGGGCGCCAGCGTCGCGGGAGTTGCGTAAAAGCTCGAAGAGGGCGTCCTCGACCGAGCGTAAGCGAAAGGGGCTGCGACGGGCACCCTCGGCGCCCGTCAGGCGGGCGAAACCGTCTCCTAAATCCCTGTATGGTCCTTCCAAGGTTCTCTAG
>Ga0126305_10000411_pt1 | contig 18587 bp, 18 predicted proteins | sample Plot26_FD_92536 | JGI IMG/M metagenome (GOLD analysis project Ga0126305, IMG submission 92536) | Serpentine soil microbial communities from UC McLaughlin Reserve, CA, USA - Plot26 | ecosystem: Environmental > Terrestrial > Soil > Grasslands | place: USA: UC McLaughlin Reserve, Lake County... | reverse complement strand
GGCCGCCTCGAGGTCGACGCCGGGCAGCAGCAGCACGAACTCGTCGCCGCCGTAGCGGGCGGGGATGCCGCCCAGGGGCTTCACCTTGCGGCGCAGCAGGTGGCCCACCTCCCGCAGCACCTGGCTGCCCGCGAGGTGGCCGTGAGTGTCGTTGACGTGCTTGAAGTAGTCGAGGTCGAGGAAGAGCAGGGCCATGTCCTGGTCCTCTTCCTGGCAGCGGTGGATGGTGTCCGACAGGGCGATGTGGAGGTAGCGGTCGTTGTAGAGCCCCGTCAGGTTGTCGCGCTTGGCGATCTCCTGGGCCTGCCGGCCGTCGAGCACGTTCTGGATCGAGATGGAGATGTAGCCGGCGAAGATCTCCAGGAGGTTGCGGTCCTCCTGGCTGTAGCCGGGCGCGTCGCAGCGGTTGATCAGCTCGAGCACGCCGCACACCTCGTGCTCGATGCGGATCGGAATGGCGACCAGCGACTCCGTCTGGTAGCGCGTCTGCTCGTCCATCGCCCGGTAGAAGAAGCGGTCGCTGGGAGCGTAGGGTGTCGAGTAGGTCTCGCCGGTCAGGTAGACCCGCCCGGCGATCCCCTGGTCGGCGGGGATGGTCTCGCCCACCAGGCACGACGACTTCTCGCCGAAGGCGGCGATGAAGGTGAGCTTGTTCTTGCGCCGGTCTTCCTTCTTGTCCGAGGGATCGTCGAGCAGGATGGAGCCGGCGGCCGAGGGCACGAAGCCGTTGGCCCGGCGCAGCACCTCCACCAGGTTCTCGGCCAGGCTCAGCTCCAGCGGGAACGTGGGATTGGCCCGGCGCCGCTCCAGGAAGCGCTCGAGCCGCACGGGCTCGACGCAGTGATAAGCGTCGGGCGTGCCGAATCCTTCTTCCACGCTGCTGATCTGCACGAGTGCGTCACCCATGGACGGCGCCCCAGGATTTGATTGCCCTACCCTGTGACATGCGACGACTCCACACCAAAAACTCGATTTTGAGGGCCGACTACGTGGAAGATACCAGAAGTTGAGGGTCGACGAAAGCGGCAGCGGGGCCTCTCATGGCGCCACCAGCCCTACCGCTTCCGCCGGACAGCGCGGACCATCCTCTTCTCCTACGATCCGCCAGCCGCCGCCGTCTAGGGGCCGCACCCGCACCTCGCTCCCCGCGGGCAGGCCCGCCCCGCGCGCTGGGCAGGGCGCCAGGAGCACGGCGGCCCGGGGGCCGTAGCGGTCGAGGAGCATGCCGCCGGCGAAGGCGGCGCAGGCGAGCAGCGCGACGAGAGGGAGGAGCCCGCGGCCCCCGCCGGCACCGGGCCGGCGGAGGATCAGCAGAGCGAGCGCCGTCCAGGCGAGCGCGACGCCGGCTGGCGCGAGCCAGCGGCGGCCCGCCGGCCAGCGTCCGGCCCCCTCCGGCGGATCGCCCAGGGCGCGGCGGGTCATCGCCAGGTTGTCCCGCAGCCACGGATCGCCCGGCATGGCCATCTCGGCGCGGCGGTACCACAGCAGGGCGTCCGGCAGGCGCCCGAGCCGCAGCGCGCAGGTGCCGGCGTTGTAGGCCAGGACACCGGCCAGGCCGTCTCCGGCGTAGCCCGCCGCATAAGCCTCCAGGGCGGCCTCGATCTCGTCCTTCTCGAAGAAGCGGTTGCCCTCGGCCAAGGCCGTTTCGGGAGCCATCGCCGTCTCGGGATCGGCGGCCGCGCCGGCGAGCGCCAGGAAGAGGATCAGGAAGAGAGCGATCATGGCGGCGGCCCAGCCGCTCGCCGCCCTCATGGCAGCCGGCGCAGGAGGCGGCGGCTGCGGGAGATCACTTCGTCTCGCAGCGAGCCGGTGGCGGAGAGCTGGGGGGCGTACCGGAGGTACTGGAGGTCTTCGACCAGGCGGTCCAGGTCGTCGAGGATGCCGGCGTCCACCCTGTCGGCTGCCAACAGCTCGCGCCAGCGGGAGAAGGGCGTCGCGGGCGGAATGCCCCACCGTTCGGCCAGAAGCTCGCGCCAGGCCTCCTCGAGCCGCAGCGCCACCTGGCGCGGCCGCTCCTCCGACTCGGCCTGCCGCAGCCTCTCCTCGAGCGCCGTCCCGGCCGCCGTGGGGGCTGCCGCTCCGCCGGTCCTTGCCGGCGGCGACCGGCGGCGGGCCAGGGTGACGATCAGGGCGAGGCCCCAGGGGAGGATGAAGAGCCATGGCAGCAGGGTCGTCCAGCGGCTGCCCGAGAATGCCGGCAAGGAGAGGGCCGCGGTACGGATGCCGTGCGGCTCGCCGGCGGCGGTCTCCGCGACACTGGTGGCTCGGGGCAGCGCCGTCAGGGTCAGGTCCGGCGACGCGGCCACCCGGTACTGCCGCACCCCGGGATCGAAGTACGTGATCTCCGGTGTGTCCAGGGTATAGCTGCCCGCGCGGTCGGGAACCACGACGTACTTCCAGGTGCGGCTGCCGCGCACCGTCGTGCCGTTGATCTCGTCCTTCCCTTCCTGCTGGGGCGGATGGACGGTCACCCCTGCCGGCGGGGTCACGTCCGGCTCCCGGACGCCCTGGAGGTTGCCGGCGCCCGAGAGGCGCACGGTGAGGGTGGCGGCCTCGCCCAGGCGGACCTGCTTCGGCTGAAGGTCGGCCGTGAGGGCGAGCTGCCCGACGGCGCCGCCGAATCCCGGCGGAGCGGCAGGCAGCGGCTGCACGTCGATCGCCTGGGCTTCCGTCTGCAGACGGACCTGCTCGGGGCGGGCGATCGGCGGGCCGAAGAAGAAGTTGCGGTCGTAGCGCTGGACCGTCAGGTCGACGACCGCCGGCTCCACCTTGAAGCGTCCGGGGCGGAGAGGGAAGAGGGCCTTGCGCAGCAGGGGCACCCGGCCGTAGCGCCGGCCGTCGGACTCCACCATCTCCGTCGGGATCTGCTGCGGGATGGGGATGTCCTGCACCCAGAAGCCGTGGAAGGTCGGCACGCCGCTGGGCGAGAGGGCGGCGATGTCCGCGCGCGTGTAGAGATAGAGGGTGTAGATCACCTGCTGGCCGACCACCGGCTGCCGCGGCTGGACGTCGGCGCGCAGGAAGACCTCGGGCGGCGCCGGCTCCTGCCGCCAGGTGCGCGGAATGCGGCCGAAGATCTCCTGGAACGGGTCGTCCTCTTCGCGGGCGAGCCGCCGCAGCGGCTGGCGGACCGGCTGCCTCTGCACCCGGATCTCCTGGGGCTGGAGCTGGACGATCTCGTCCCGGATCTGCAGCGAGACGGAACGGATCCCGGCCTTGCCGACCGCCAGCGGCCGCACCTGCCAGGAGACCCGCAACGTGCGCGACAGGCTGCCGTTGCTGTAGCGCAGATCCTCGAACTTGTTGGGGCCGGCCACGACTTCCAGGTTGATCAGCTCGAAGCTCGGCTGGAAGCGCAGGCTGGAGAAGTCGTCGCCGTGCGCCTCGATGCTCAAGGTCGCCGTCTCGTCGACGCCGATGACCTCGGGCTCCAGCCAGGCGCGCGCCTCGACCTCGGCCGCGGCCGCGGGAACGGCGAGGCCGAGGAGGACGGCGCCGGCGAGGAATGCGGCCGCCTTCACCAGTCTTTCCCCTTCGCGGCCCGCTGACGCGCCCGCTTCGCCGCCTGGTCCCGGCGCTGCTGGCGCTCCAGGTTCTCGACCGCCGAGAGCACCGAGGCCGCCTCCCGGCCGCTCATCTCCGGCTGGTTCCGGAACTGCGGCAGCCGGTCGTCCTGCCCCTGGCCGCCGTTCTTTTGTGGGTCCCCGGAATCACCCTTGCCCGCGCGCGGCTGCTGGGGCGGCTGGCCCTGATTCGGAGTCTGGTCGGGACTCCCCTTGCCCTGCTGGCTGGACGGGTCCTGGTTCTGCGAGCGGTTGCCGCGCGAGCCCGCCGGGCTCCCCTGGCCGCCCATCTTCTGCTTCTGCTCCTCGCGCAGGGCCAGCTCGAGGTTGAACTTGGCGTTCTGGTTGCCGGGCTCGGCCCGCAGCACCTGCTTGTAGGCCGCCACGGCTCCGGCGGCGTCCTTCATGCCCAGCCGGGCGTTGCCCAGGTTGTAGTGGGCGGCAGAAGAGAGCTCCGGCCCCGCTCCCTTGGCCGCCTTCTCCAGGATCTCGGCCGCCTTGCGCGCGTGTCCGGCGCCGGCGGCGAGGTGGGCCGTGCCGGCGTCGTACTGGACCCTCGGGTCGTCCGGCGCCAGGCGCAGCGCCGTGTCGGCCGGCCCCACCGCCTCCCGCGGCTTCCCCTGGGCGGTGGCCTCGATCGACTTCTCGGTGCGCTCCCGCGGGTTGTACAGCCACCGCTCGGCCCAGACGGGGAGGTGGGGCTGCCAGGGCAGGGAAGGCAGGGACGGCAAGCCGGCCCAAGCGAAGAGGAGGAGGACGGGGATGATGTGCACGCGGGCGGCGGCCGCCGGCCTGCGAACCCCCGCCCCCGGACCCTCACCCCCTGGCCTCCTCTCCCGACCCCTCCCTCCCTCCCGCCCCTGGAGAGGGGGAACGGTGGCAGGGGAGGTGAGGGCCTTGAACGGCCCCACCGCCAGGTGGACCAGCAGCGCCGCGACGGCGAGCGCGAGCGGCCACTGGAAGCGCTCCTCCAGCGTGCTCAGGCTCTGGCTCTCGATCGTCCGCTTCTCCATGCCGTCGATCCGCCGCACGATGGGCGCCGGATCGGCCGCGGCGCTGGTCACCCGGAGATAGGCGCCGCCGGTCGAGCGGGCGACCTGCTCCAGGGCCTCCTCGTGCAGCCGGCTCATCACGACGCTGCCGTCGGCGTCCCGCTTGGATTCGCCGGCGCTGCCGGGGATCGGCACCGGCGCTCCCGACGGCGTCCCGACGCCGAAGGCGAAGACGACCACGCCCTCCTCCTTGAGGCGGGCGATCTCCGCGTCGAGGCCGCCGCCGTGGTCTTCGCCGTCGGTGAGCATCACCAGCACGCGGTGCTTCTCGCTCCCTTCGCCGAACAGGCGCAGCGCCGCTTCGAGCCCGGTCGCCAGCTCGGTGCCCGGCGTCGGGAGCGAGCCCGGATCGATCGTGTCGAGGAGCAGGTCGAGCACTCCGCCGTCGAGCGTCAGGGGCGCCAGCACCACGCCGTCCCCTTCGGCCTGCACCAGGCCCACCCGGTTGCCCGGCATCGCCTGGGCCATCCGCCGCACCAGCGACTTGGCCACGAACAGGCGCGACGGCGAGACGTCGAGGGCGCCCATGGAGAGCGAGGAATCGACCATGAAGACCACGTCCACCCCCTGGCGCTCCACCTTCTGCGTGCCCTCTCCCCAGCGCGGCCGGGCGAGGGCGAACGCGATGCCCAGCACCGCCAGGGCGAGGGTGGCCACGGAAAGGGCCAGGCGCCGGGGCTCGTAGGCGGGGAGCAGGCGGTCCCAGAGCCCCCGGGAGGCCCAGGCCGCGTCCGCGTCCAGGCGCCGGCGCCAGAGCCAGGCCGCCAGCGCCGCCGCCGCGGGGGCGAGCAGGAGCAGCCACAGGAACAGGGGAGTGGCGAACCTCATGGCTCGGCGGTCACCTTCAGGCCGGCGGCGGCCAGGGGAAAGAGCAGCAGCCCGAGGCCGGCCCAGACGAGCGGCGGGAAGGCTTCGCGGTAGCGCACGTAGCGCTTGACCTGCAGCGGCGTCTTCTCCAGGCGGTCGATCTCCTGGAAGATCCTCTGCAGGCTCTCGCGGTCCGTGGCGCGGAAGAACTGCCCGCCCGTGCGCCCGGCGATCTCCCGCATCAGCGGCTCGTCCACCGGCACGTTCATCATGTAGCGGCGCGTCACCGTGCGGCCGGTCACCGGGTCCTGCGCCGGCATCGGCACCGGCACCCGGCCCCCCGAGCCCACGCCGACCGTGTAGACCTTGATCCCCAGCCCCTTGCACAGGGCGGCGGCGGAGATGGGATCGATGGCGCCGGCGTTGTTGACGCCGTCGGTCACCAGCACCACCACCTTGGTCTTGGCCGGGCTGCTCTTCAGCCGCGCCGCGGAGCTGGCCAGGGCGACTCCGATGGCGGTGCCGTCCGGCAGGCTGTTCAGCTCGACCGAGTCGACGAGCAGCTCGAGCATCGCGTGGTCCGTGGTCAGCGGCGCGCGGGTCATGGCGGCGCCCGAGAAGACCACCATGCCGATGCGGTCGCCCGTGCGGCCCGCCACGAATTCCTTCACCACCTGCTTGGCCACCGTCAGGCGGTTCTTCGGCTGGAAGTCCTCGGCCCCCATGCTGCCGGAGATGTCGAGCACGATCTGGATGTCGATCCCCTCCGTGAGGCTCTCCTCCCAGGCGTAGCCGAGCTGCGGCCGGGCGAGCGCCAGCACCAGGCAGGCGAGCGCCACGAGCCGGGCGTAGAACGGCAGGTGCAGCCGCCAGGCGCCCCGCCCCGGCTGGCGGCGGCCGGCGGCGCCGCCGGGCAGCCGGCTGTAGGTGAGCGCGCCCAGCGACGGCCGGCGGTGGTGGGCCCAGGCCAGCACGGGCAGCGCCAGCAGGAGCAGCAGCCACCAGGGGCTCGCGATATGGGGAATCGCCTGGGTCATCCCGCCGCCTCCAGGGCCTCCGGCTCGCGGGGAGCCAGGTGCGTTTCGAACTCGCCGGCGATCCGGCGCGCCGCCTCGGCCCGCTCGCGGGCCTGAGCTTCTCCCACCTCCTGGCGGGCGAACTTCACCAGATCGCAGGCGCGCAGCAGCTCCACCGTCTGCCGCACCAGGGGGCCCGGCATCCGGCGCGACAGGAGCTGGCGCTGAATCTCGCTGCTGGTGCTCTCGACGGCCGGGAACGGCAGGCGGCGGCCAAGATAGCGGCGCAGGGCCAGGCTCAGCCGCGTGTGCATCGCGATCATCGAGGGCTCGGCGCGCAGGCGGTCGAGCTCGGCCGCCAACTCCTCGAGCGGCGGCAGGGCCGGCACGGCGGCGGGGGCGTCCGTGGCTCGCCGGCTCTGGCGGTACAGCATCCAGGCCCCGAGGAGGCAGACGGCGGAGAGGCCGGCCACCGTCCACCAGAAACGCTCGCCCAGAGGCAGCGGCCGCAGGGCCTCGGCCGGCTTGGGCTTCGGGTCCTTCTCCCCCTGGGGGATGACCGACTGCACGTCGATCGTCAGTCCGGCGGGGGTGGTGGCCTGGACCGTCCCGGTCTTCAGGGGAATGGCGATCCGGGCGGGCGGCAGCGGCACCCGTCCCGGCTTGAACGCGGCGAGCACCAGCCGCTGCTCCCAGACGGCCGTCCCGCCCGCCTCGGAAACCTTGGCGGGCTCATACTTCTCGACGATCTCGACCTCGCCCCAGGTCTTCCCCCAGACGGGGAAGCGCGGAGCGTCTACCAGGTCCGCCGGCACCCGCAGGCTGATCGTCGCCTGCGCGTGATCGCCTACCGTCAGCCCGTTCGGAGCCAGGGAGACCGTGACCGGCGCCTGCTGGCCGAGCACCGGGGTGGCGAGGAGGAAGAGGAGGAGGGTACCAGCCCCAGCTCCGCGGCCCCTTCGGGGCCGGCCCTCATAACCCCCTACCCCCTTCTCTCCCGGCCTCCCTCCCGCCCCTGCCGGGAGAGAAGGGGAATGAAACAGCTCTCTTGAGACAAACCTCTCCCTCTTCTCCCGGATGGCGGGGGGGAGGCCGGGAGAAGAGGGCCGGGGTGATGAGGGCGCCCACGGTGCGATCACGCCGTTCATCGCCGCAACCTCTTCCGTCTCTGCTCGAAGAACGCCAGCAGGGTATTGATGTACGGCCGGTCCGTGCGCAGCTCCAGGCGGTCGACGCCGAGCTTGCGGGTGAGGCGGGCGAACTCTGCCCGTTCCAGGCGCCGCTGCTCGGCGTGGCGGCGGGCCTCGCGCTTGCCGTTGACCAGGGCCGTCTCGCCCGTTTCCGCGTCGCGCAGCACCACGGGACCGACCTGGGGGATCTCCTGATCGCGGGGATCCACGATCTCCACCACCACCAGGTCGTGCCGGGAGGCCGCCGCCTTGAGCGCGCGGACGGGGGTGGAGCCCAGGAAGTCCGAGATGAAGAAGACCACCGACCGGCGCTTGAGCGCCGCGAGCACGGCGTCGAGCCCGCGCTCCAGGTCGGTGCCGCCCTGGGCGGGGCGGTCCAGGATCTCGCGCACCATGCGCAGGACGTGCGTGCGCCGGCGGCGCGGCTCGAGGAACAGCTCCAGCCGGTCGCTCACCAGGGCGGCGCCCACGCGGTCCTGGTTGCGCAGGGCCGCGAAGGAGAGCAGAGCGGCGATCTCCGCCGCCAGCTCCCGCTTGAGGATCGCCCGCGAGCCGAACGACAGGCTCCCCGAGACGTCCACCACCAGGAATACCGTGAGGTCCCGCTCCTCGACGTACTTCTTGACGAACGGCACCCCCATGCGGGCCGTGACGTTCCAGTCGATCGTGCGCACGTCGTCGCCCGGCTGATACGGCCGCACCTCGGCGAACTCCATGCCCAGCCCCTTGAAGACCGAGTGGTAGTCGCCCGCCACCCCCTGATCCACCAGGCGGTTGGTGGCGATCTCGATGCGCCGCACCTTGCGCATGAGGTCCGCCGGCAGGGCGGCGCTGCGCGGCCGGGCCACGGCGGGTGGCTTGGCAGCCTCCTGGCTGGATTCACGCCGGCGCGGACCGAAGAGACGGAACATCCCGATCCTCGCGCCGGCCTAGGGGACGGGAATGCGATCGAGCAGCCGCGCGATCAGGGTGTCGGTGGAGATCTCCTCGGCCTCGGCTTCGTAGGTGGGGACGATGCGGTGGCGGAGCACGTCGGGCGCCAGCTCCTTGACGTCCTCGGGGATCACGTAGCCGCGTCCCCGCACCATGGCCAGCGCCTTGGCGGCGCGGGCCAGGAACAGGGTGGCCCGCGGCGAGGCGCCGTAGGAGATCAGGTCGACGAGATCGGGCAGCCCGGCTGCGCGGGGGTCCCGGGTCGCCAGCACGAGGTCGATGATGTAGCTCCGGATCTTGTTGTCGAGATACACCCCATCCACCACCTCGCGCAGGGCGAGCAGGCGCTCGCGCTCCAGCACGGGGGCGGCCTTGGTCTCCCCGGCCACCAGCATGCGGTCCAGGATCTCCGTCTCCTCGGCCCGGGAGGGATAGGTGACCTTCAGCTTCATCATGAAGCGGTCCACCTGCGCCTCGGCCAGGGGATAGGTGCCCTCCTGCTCGATCGGGTTCTGCGTCGCCAGCACCATGAACGGCTCCGGCAGGTGATAGCTGCGGTCACCCAGCGTGATCTGCCGTTCCTCCATGGACTCGAGCAGGGCCGACTGCACCTTGGCGGGCGCGCGGTTGATCTCGTCGGCCAGCAGCAGATGGGTGAACACCGGGCCCCGGCGGGCCAGGAACTCGCCGCTCCGCTGGTCGTAGATCAGCGTGCCCACGAGGTCCGCCGGCAGCAGGTCGGGGGTGAACTGGATGCGCTGGAAGTCGATCGCCAGCGTCTGGGCCAGCGTCTTGACGGCCAGGGTCTTGGCGAGTCCGGGGACCCCCTCGATCAGCACGTGGCCGCGGGCGAGCAGGCCGACCAGCAGGCGGTCGAGCAGGTAGTCCTGCCCGACGATCACCCTGCGCAGCTCGGACTCGATCCGCTTCAGGGTCAGGGTTTCGCGTTCGATGTCTCGATTGATCGTGGCGACGTCAAGTTCCATAAGCGCTCCAGGGAGGGGCCAGGCTGCAAGGGGGGTGCCACTGGGCTCTCACCATCGATTTCCCTCGGGAATTCCGGAGTTTAGCGACCTCCGGCGGAACGCCACGGGCCGTCTCCGGCGCCGAAGCGGGCCAAAATGGCACGAGTGGGGATCCTCTGATACCGTTCGGTTGGAAGGTTCCCTTGGAAGTCGTAGACTAACTTGATGCGGGGCTCCTCTCAATGACGCGCACCACCATCACCCAAGCCGATCTGTCAAGAAAGACTCAAGAGGTCGTCGACCGGGTCAGACACGGGGAGGTCGCCGTCGTCAAGGCTTCGGGTGAAGAGCAGGTCGTTCTGCTGGATGCCGTGGATTTCCGCCTTCTTCAGGCGCTCGCCCAATGTGCAATCGAGGAGAATGACCGCGAGCGGAAGGGAGAAGATCAGGACTCCGGGGCTCTGCGGGCCTATCTCTCCGACGAGATCAGCTTGGGCAAGGCCGCCGAGCTTCTCGACCTCTCCCGCTTCGAGTTGCAGGCTCGCTTCCACCGTCTCGGAGTCCCCCTTCGCCTCGGCCCGGCCTCTTTGGAAGAGGCTCAGGCGGAGATCGCCGCAGCCCGGAAGTTCGACTGAACGGGCTCGCTCGATGCCGGTGATTCTGGCGGACACGACGGTCCTCAGCAATTTCTCCCAAGTCGAACGGCCGAACCTGCTGCGGATGGCTTTCCCAAGGCTCGCCTCTCCCCATGAGGTACGGGAAGAGCTGTCGCAGGGAGAAAAGCTCGGCCTCGTTCCCTCCTGCGACTGGTCCTGGCTGAAGACCATCGAGCTGACGGATGGGGAGCAGATCCAAGCCAACGAATTGAGAGAATACCTTCAGGCCGGGGAGGCTGCCTGCATCGCCGTTGCCGCTTCTCGCGGCGGATTGGTGCTGACGGACGACGGTACGGCCCGGCGCGTCGCAGCCTCACTCCAGGTCGAGATCTCGGGAACGATCGGAGTCCTGGTCAGGCTCTGTGAGCGGGAGATCCTGGCCCTCGAGCAGGGGGATTCTCTTCTGCTGGCGATGATGGCCCGCGGCTACCGGAGTCCGATCCGCTCTCTGCGCGAGCTCGCTCCGCGACCTGGGACCTGACCGTGCGCAAGCCTCTCTTGAAGAAGGCCTTGGGCCAGCACCATCTGGTGGACGGCGCCCTCTGCCGCCCGCTGGTCCAGTTCCTGGCTCCGCAGGATCAGAGAGTCCTGGAGATCGGCCCCGGCGGCGGGGTTCTGACGGCCGAGCTGCTCGCTGCCGGCGCCCGCGTGCTGGGCTGGGAGCTGGACCCCGACTGGGCCGCCGTCCTGCGCCGCCGCCTGCCCGACGCGCGCCTCACCCTGGTGGTCGGCGACGCCCTGAAGATCGCCTGGGAGCGCCTGCCGCCACCCACTCTGGTCGCCGGGAACCTCCCCTACAACGTGGCGACGAACATTCTGGAAGACCTGCTCCCGCACCACGTCCGCATCCCCCGGGCTGCCTTCCTGGTCCAGAAGGAGGTCGCGGACCGCATCGTCGCCCCGCCGGGCACGGACGCCTACGGCTCCTTCAGCGTCATCGTGGCCGCGCAGGCCCGCCCGCGCCTCCTGGGCAAGGTGAAGCCCGGCAGCTTCCGTCCGCCCCCCAAGGTGGACAGCGCCTTCGTGGGCCTCGATCTTCAGCCGCCGCCCCTGCCCGCAGCCGAAATGCCGGCCTTCGTGGCCCTGGTGAGGCTGGCCTTCTCCAAGCGGCGGAAGACGTTGAGGAACTCCCTCGCCGCCGGATGGGGCAGGGAGAAGGCGGAGGCGGTGCTGGCCGCCGCCAGGATTCCGGAGCGGGCGCGGGCGGAGGAGTTGGGGTTGGGGGAGTTTCTGGAGATCTACGGGAAGGCTGCTTCTACTCGTAGTGAGTGACCAGCCGCCAAGGGCCTACCAACCAGGCTCCTCGTCACACTCCTCGAGCGGGGTTTCCATCCCTTGGCTTCGAGCTGTGCACGATGTTACTGACCTATATATGGGATACTGTCCAAGAGCCCCGCTGCGCTCCGGGCCAAGGATGCCTAATGCCCTCCAAGCTCCCACCTCGTTACCCAGCCGCCCCTCTTCGGTCGCCTGCGCTCCACGTCCGGAATGCCGTTGCCTCGGTGCAGAGAAAGGCCTCTGCGCAATCGGACCCGCGGCGGATCGCCCCTCACCTCCAGACCGCGCTCGGGGGGCGGATCCAGAGCAAACCCGCGCGGGCGAAGATCCTGGCGGTGCCCGTGATCCAGAGATCGGCGGAAAAGAAGGACGACCAGCCGAAAGCGGACCCGCCGAAGCAGAAGATCCTCGACCTCCGGCCGAAAAGATTCAATGACCAGCATCCGATGTCCAATTACGAGGCTTCGATCGCGAGCATCAAGAACGCCGCGGCGTATGGTGTCGACAAGGCGCCGCTCGTTTACGTCACGAGCGGGTGGCACGAGCAGAATCCCGGCACGCCCATCGCGAAATGGCATTTTGATATCAGCCTTGATGGCTCAACTCAGCTTCACGTCTACTGGGACCCCAAAGAAGAGAGCGTCTCGATCGCTTAGCTGTGGGCTCACTGTGGGCTCGAGAGCCTTCTCATAAATCCACCTCACCAGGGTTCCAGCATCACCCACACCCCATCGCGGGCGCGCAGGGTGATCCCCGGCATGGGGACCACCGGGCGGTTTGGGACCAGGCGCAGCCGCCAGCGCCGCGCCACCAGGGCCGTGATCACCAGCGCCTCGGTCATGGCGAAGTGGCTGCCGACGCAGAACCGGGGACCGGCGCCGAAAGGGAAATAGGCGAGGGCTGGCCGCCCGTCCGAGCGTTCCGCCGTGAAGCGTTCGGGATCGAACCGTCCGGGCTCCTCCCAGAAGCCGGGATGGCGGTGGGTCACCCAGGGGCTGACCACCACCGTCGAGCCGGACGGAATGGGATGGCCGCCCAGCTCGTCATCCCGGACGGCCCGGCGCTCCATCGCCCAGATCGGCGGATAGAGGCGCATCGACTCGCGCAGCACCCGCTCGGTGAAGACCAGCGAACAGAGGTCCGCGGCCTCCGGAGAGCGTCCGCCGAAGACCGCCGCCGCCTCGTCCCGGACTCGCTCCAGAACCTCCGGGTGGCGGGCGAGGAGGTAAAGCGTCCAGGTAAGGGCATTGGCCGTGGTTTCGTGACCGGCGAGGAGGAGGGTGAGAGTTTCGTTGCGGAGCTGCTCGTCGGTCATCCCCTGCCCCGTCGGCTCGTACCGCTCGCGCAGCAGCCGGGAGACCAGGTCCCCCGGCTCTTCCTCCCCGGCGGCCGCCCGCCCGCGCCGCTCGGCAAGAATGCGGTAGACGACCCGGTCCACGGTCAGGCGGGCCTTCCGGAAGCGGCGGTTGCCCGGGGTGGGGAGCCACTGCGGCGGATCGACGAGGTACTGGAGCCGGCGGTAGGTGTGGGCGAGGAGGACGGCCATGGCTTCCTCGGCTCGAGCGGCGTCACCGCTCACGTCGGCGCTGAAAAGCGTCCCGCCGACGATGGCATAGGTGAGGCGCATCATCTCGGAGGCGATGTCGAGCGGCCGGTTTCCTGGCGGCGCATGGCGCTCCCAGCGCTCCAGCATGGCCTCGGCGGCCTCGGTCATCCGCCCTACGAAGCCGGCGACGGCGGCGGGCTGGAAGGAGGGCTGGACGAGGCGGCGCTGCCGGCGCCAGAGCTCGCCGCTCGCCGTGAGCAGGCCGAGCCCGGTCATCCCCCGGATCTTGGACGAGCTCCGGGTCTCCTTGTCGTAATGCTCCTCGCGCTCCTGGAGCACCTGGCGGATGAGGTCCGGATGGGCCACCAGGTGGACCACCATGGGGCCGAGCCGGAAGCGGACGACGTCGCCAAAGCGCTCGCGGGATTCGAGCAGCAGCCTCAGCACGTCCCGCCGGAAGGGGATGACGTTGCCGATCAGGGGGAGCCCGCGCGGGCCCGGCGCGGCGGAGGCCGTCATGACTCGATCGGATAGCCCCACGTCTCGAAGCTGCGCCGCCAGGCCTGGGCCACCTGGGCGCGGACCTCCGGCGGGAGCTCCTGGTAGCGGTTCTTCCGGTAGTCCTGGAGGGAATCGACGTAGCCGCGAAGCCGGGGCTCGAACCGTTCGAAGCCGGGCAGGTCCAGGATCTCGTAGGCAGCCGCGATCTGGCCCACGGGATCGGCCTCGAGGTCCGCGAAGGCGATCTCGTGCAGCCGCCCGGGAGGGATCAGGCTCCGCTCCTCGAACCAGGCGTCGTACATCACCGTGTAGCGGTTGAGGATGACGTCGTCGAGCCCATCGAGGTCGGGCCGCTGGAGGTAGGTGTACCAGCCGGCCGTGTCGTAATAGTGCTGAAAAGACCGGAAGACCACGTAAGGATCGCGGTGGATGTGGATAAACCGCGCATCCGGAAACATTTCGAGCAGGAGCCGGACCCGGGCCGTGTGGGGCGGCGACTTGAGCACCAGAGGCCGGCCGTGCTTGACGGTCAGCTTGCGCAGGAACCAGAGGAAGGCCGCCTTCCACTCCTCGACCTCTTCCGGGGGTGCTCCGCGAAACGTGAGATATCGCTCGTAATGGGCCATGTTGCGCGGAAACGAGATGCCCGGATAAAGCGAGCGGAAGCAGGCCAGGGCGGGCGCGAACTCGTCCTCCTGCGGGGCGTCGAACGAGAGCGCGACATTGTCCATGGGACGCGTGTCGGGCAGCAAGGCGCGGAACCGCCGGGTGTTGAAAGCTTCCGTCGTGAGGAACGTGTGCGGATTGATCACCTGGTAGGTGTTGGCAAAGGCGAATTGATCGTCCAGCGCGAGCAGGTTGTGCAGATGGGTGGTGCCGCTGCGCCAATGGCCCAGCACGAAGAGCGGCGGTCCCGCCAGGGCGGTAGCCGTTACGGCCTCGCCCCACAGCCGCTCCTCCCGGCGGCTATACCAGGAGTTCATGAGGCTGAGCGCGGTGACGAAGACGGCGCGGTGCGCGTAGGCGAGATCCACCGCGAATCGATTTTCCCGCAGCAGCCGCCACCAGGCGCCGGCCGTAATGCCGGCGAGGTAGTTATGCCCGAGGCTCCACTGATGCTTGAGCCCGGCCGGCATGGCGTCAGCCCGTGGCTCCCCCTGAGGTGATGCGAATCCAGGCCATGGGGCCGAGGATATCAGGGCTGGCCAGAATTTCCCTGGCGTTTTGCGGGCGGCGTAAACCTTGCATTCGGGTCGGATTGCACGCGGGCTCGTGGAGACGGTCAGGCGCCCAGCGCGAAAATTCGAAAGGAGATTGGCATGTTGGGAAATAAAGACGCCATCGCGACGGTCGCGGTGAAAGACCTCGAGCCGGCGAAGCGTTTCTATGAAGACAAGCTTGGCCTGAAGCCGGTCGAGGCCGGAGAGGAGGGCGTGATCACCTATAAGAGCGGGGGCTCCTCGCTCCTCGTCTATACGTCGCAATTCGCGGGGACGAACAAGGCCACGATCGTTACCTGGAGCGTCGGCGATGATTTCGACGACATCATGCGGGCCCTCCAGTCAAAGGGGGTGTCCTTCGAGCACTACGACGGCCTGCCGGAGGTCACTCGCCAAGGCGACGTCCACAGGGTTGGCGACCTCAAGCTCGCCTGGTTCAAGGATCCGGACGGCAACATCCACCATCTGATCAGCACGTAGCCTCGGGCCTTTATATATCTTTTTGTGGGGTCACCGTAGAACATCGAGAACCTGCCGCGGCGTCACTACCCGATTGGCGGCCGGCCCCTCGACCGGTGCCTTGAGCCACAACGCCGGGACGACCTCTTTCCCGGCGGCGACAGGCAGCCGCCGGGCCTTGGCTTCGAGCTGTGCCAGGAGGCGCTCCGCGTCGCGCGGCGCCGCCCACTTCACTTCACCGACCAGGACGCTGCCGCCATCGAGGCTGTAAGCCACCAGATCGACCTCGAGCGGCTGACGGTCGAGCCCGGGTCCCCACCAACGGCCGGCAGCCCCCCAGGTCCTGCCACCAGGATGGAGCAGCGGCACGCTCGCTCGCGCCACGACCCCGAGCGAGCCCTCGGTGCGGTCGAGGAGCCGCCGGAAACGGGCGGCTTCTTCGCGGCGGTCAAGGAAGGGTAGCTTCATAGTGGCGAGGTTCGGGACTATGCACTAGAAACAGTATGCACCTGCTGCATAGTCCTGACAAGCACCCTGAGCTTGGTTGATGTTTGGTCGGCCCGAACGCCGCAAGCCGCTTGACCTTCTATTTAGATATATCTATAATACTCGTGGATTGCTGCTGAAGGCTCGCATCCGGCTCCGCTGGTGCAGACCTGAGTTGACTACGGCTCTGATGGGCAGCGCTGTACCCAGTGGATGGCAGTTTTCCGCAGGAGCATGAATAAATTAGTATGTACTCTCAAATTTTGTCCTGAGCGGTTTTCCGGGGCTCTCCCTCTCCGGAACCTCGTCACGCTTCCCATTCGCGGACCGCCTGTGCTGGTCCACCCGCAATTCCTGTACGCCCGTGACGCGTCGGGGAACGAAGAAAGGGACCGACTTGCCCTCGGTCCCTTGGAAGCAACGAACAACAACACACGGAAAGGACAAGTGTACCATGTTAAAGAATCTCTGTTTGTTCGGCGTCGCCCTGTTCCTGGTCTCAGGTAACGCCCTCTTCGCACAGAAGGACCTCGACTTCACCGGCGCACTTCCCGGAGGGGTCATCCCGCTTCGTGAGGGTACGAAGATCGAATTGCAGAACGCCGCCGAGCTCACGCCCGAGGAGCTGCAGGCGGCGCTCGAGACCTCCTCCTGCACCACCGACAAGGGGGTGAAGCTTCCCACCCATTGCTTCGCCTGCACGGCGCTGAATTGCACGGGCACCTGCTACGCGATCCCTTGCGGGCGCTATATCAACGCGAATCAGCAGGTCCCGCCGCCGCCGGGCTTCAAGTCGTTCGCGGTCGGCTGCAAGACCACGTACGTCTCGACCTGCAACGACCTCAGCACAGCTCCGGGCTGCGTGGCGGCGGCATTTCCCGTCGGCCCCGCCGCCCCGAATTTCCCTGATAACTTGTGCATCAACTACCAGGCCGGCAACCCCGCAGCCTTCCTCCAGAGCGTCGGTTGCGTGTGAGCCGACTTCAGGCGTCTGAGCTCCAGGTTTGACTTGGTGAGTCTCAGTTCCCGGGGGGCCCCGCTCCCCGGGATCTTTTTTCATACGACCGCCATAAGATTGTACGCAGCGTCATAAGCTTATGACGCCGCTCCTAACTTTACGAAGCTTCGCCGAATCTTACGGCACGGCTCCTAAGAATACGGCGTTCCGTCTAATCTTACGACGCTCCGCCGTAAGATTGTGTGCGGCGTCGTAAACTTATGGCGCGGCTCCTAATTTTACGAAGCTCCGCCGAATCTTACGGCGCGGCTCCTAGAATACGGCGTCCCGTCTAATCTTACGACGCTCCGCCGTAAGCTTATGGCGCGGCTCCTAGTTTTATGAAGCTCCGCCGAATCTTGCGTCGCGGCTCCTAAGAATACGGCGTCCCGTCTAATCTTGCGACGCTCCGCCGTAAGATTATGTGCGGCGTCATAAGCTTATGGCGTGGCTCCTAATTTTACGGCGCTCCACCGAAGCTTACGCCGCGGCTCCTAAGAATACGGCGCCCCGCGTAACTTTATGACGCTCCGTCGTTAAATTATACGCGGCGCCGAATCTTACGGCGCGGCGCCGTATTTTGCGGTGCCCCGTCGTTAAATTATGTCCGACAGAAAAAGGGGGCGTGCCAGGCACGCCCCCTTTGGACATCGAGGCGGGGTTGAAGCTTGGTGCTATCCGGCGGAGGGGACCGGCTTCGGCTCCGGCTCAGGGGTGGGCGTCTCCGGCGCCGGCTTGCTCCTGGGCTTGCGGCCGCGGAAGGGCTGGAGTCCGAATTCGGTCAGCTTCTCGGAGCGGATGCCGTAGTGCTGCTGGAGGCCCTTGCGCAGCATGCTCGCCAGGCGCTGCCCGTCGATGAGGGAAACCTGCAACTGCTGCGTCAGGGTCTGCTTCTCGGCGGTCACGGCCGCCTGCTGCCGGATCAGATCCTGCGCCCGGCTCAAGATCTGGCCGAAGTGAACCCGGCTGGGCTCCAGGTGGGGGATCTCGCCGATCTTCGCCTCCATCGACGCCTGGAAGCGCTGGAGCTCTCCAAGGATCCCGGAATACGTGGTCTCGTTCTGCATGGTCTTTCTCCTGTTCAGGGGGCTTTTCCCGGCCCCACCTCGAGCAAACGCCGGAATTGGCGGCTCATGGTGCGCATAGAGTTAACTATTTGCATCGTTCTGTCAAGGGCCTGGATTGACTTTTTCTTCTGTAACCGGCAGGCTAACGCATAACAGGGAGGTGAAATGCCCATTGAGCGTGAATATCAGGACCATCGGCGCAAGACGATCCTCAAGATCCTGACGGAGCAGCCGATGAAGCGGCAGATCGAGATCGGGCGCGCTCTGCGGAAGCTGGGCTTCAAGGTGACCCAGTCGACCATCAGCCGCGACCTGGAAGCCATGGGGGTGGTGCGCCGGGCCGGCGTCTACAGTCCTCCCGCAGTGCAGGGAAATGAGAGCGCGCTGGGGACGATGGAGCAGTTCATCCGGCGCGTGCGCAGCGCCGGGCCTTACATGCTCACCTTCGAGACCAGCCCGGGGATGGCCAAGGCCGTGGCGGTGGCCCTCAAGAGCGCCGCCTGGCCCGAGGTGATGGGGATCCTGGCCGAGGACGACACGCTCTTCGTGGCCACGGACAACGTCTACGACTCCCGGCTTCTGATGCAGCGGCTCAAGAGGCTGGTCAAGGACTGAGAGGGTGTCTCGAAAGTATCTTGCCTGTCGTGCGCTGTGCCCTTCGGCGACCTCACCCCTGTCCCTCTCCTAAAGGAGAGGGATCTCATGGCATGACGTTTCGGGACTAGACCTCCCTCTCCTTTAGCTCTGTCAGCTCGGCGAGCGAGCAAATGGGGGCGAGGAACAGGACGCGGACACCGCCCGGGCATCAATGCCCGGGCTACTCGAAAGAGCCCCCTGAAGGGGACTCAGTC
>Ga0126305_10000408_pt1 | contig 18649 bp, 18 predicted proteins | sample Plot26_FD_92536 | JGI IMG/M metagenome (GOLD analysis project Ga0126305, IMG submission 92536) | Serpentine soil microbial communities from UC McLaughlin Reserve, CA, USA - Plot26 | ecosystem: Environmental > Terrestrial > Soil > Grasslands | place: USA: UC McLaughlin Reserve, Lake County... | reverse complement strand
GCCGTTGGCGGAATAGGTGGTCACGGTGACGTCGGTGCCCTCGGGAGTGTGGGTGAGGGCGTTGTCAAGCAGGATACGGATGATCTGCCGCACCCGATCAGGGTCGCCGAGCGCGATCGCCGCCTGCTCGGGCGTGCGCAGCTGCAACCGGGAGCCGCGGAGTTCGGCGCGGGCGCCGAACTCCTTCGTCACCTCGCGCGCCAGAGCGGTGAGGTCGACGGTGCTGGCCTGCATCTCCACCGCCCCCGCGTCGAGCTGAGAGAGGTCGAGGAGGTCGGTGGTCAGCTTCGTCAGCCGCTCGATCTGCTGGCGCATCGTCCGCACGAACTCGGCCCGCTCCTCCGGGCTCGGGTCCTCGTCTTCGAGCAGCTCGACGAAGCCGCCGAGGCTGAAGATCGGCGTCCGCAGCTCGTGCGAGGCGTTGGCGATGAACTGCTTGCGGGCGCTGTCGAGCTCGGCCAGGCGCCGCTGCATCTCGTTGAAGGTGCGGGCGAGATCGCCGAGCTGACCGACCGAGGCGATCGGGATCGTCGTTTCGAAATTGCCGTCGGCGACTTTGCGGGCGGCTTCCTGCAGGCTCTGGATGTTGCTGGCGGCGGCGCGCGTGTAGTAGAGGCCGATCGCGGTGGCGATCGCGACCGCGATCAGGCCGCCGGTGAGGATCTGCAGCTTGACCGCGTCCTCGCCGCTAGCCGAGCCGCCGATTGCGACCGCGTAGACGTAGACGACCGCGGTGGCGCCGACCGCGATCGCGATCGAGATCAGGGTGATGCGGCTGGCGAGGTCGCTGAGCCGGAGCCCACGCATCGCGACTACTCCCGGAAGCGGTAGCCGACCCCGCGAACGGTGAAGAGGTACTCCGGCTCCTTCGGGTCCCGCTCCAGCTTCTCCCGCAGGTGGCGAATGTGGACGTCGACGGTGCGCGGGTCGCGGTAGTCGGAGTCGCCCCAAACGTGCTCAAGCAGGGTCTCGCGGGTGAGGACGCGGCCGGGGGAGCGGGCAAGGGCGCCGAGGATCTCGAACTCGACATAGGTGACTTTGATCTCCTCGTCGCCGAGGGTGACCATGCGGCGGTCGAAGTCGATCGTCAGCTCGGCGCACTCGATCGCCCCGCCCTCGCTCGTCTCGCCGGCGCCCATCCGCGAGCGGCGCAGCGCCGCTTTGACGCGGCTGCGGAACTCGCGCATCGAGAACGGCTTGGTGATGTAGTCGTCGGCGCCGACCTCGAGCCCGGCAACCTTGTCCGTCTCACTGCCTTTGGCGGTCAGCATGATGATCGGCACCTGGCTGCGAGAGCGCAGCGCCCGGCAGACTTCGACCCCGTTCAGCTGGGGCAGCATCAGGTCGAGGATGACCAGGTCGAAACGGCCTTCCTCGAAGCGGCGCAGCGCTTCCTGGCCGTCGAGGGCGGAGGTGACGTGGTAGCCGTCCTTGCGCAGCGGGTAGCTGAGCAACGTCTGGATCGACTGCTCGTCGTCGACCAGGAGGATGCGGGTAGATCCGTTAGGCACAGCTTCAAGGGTAGTAACCGAGGCAATTTGGACGCATGTGCGAGTACCAAGAACTAAGGATCTGGGGAAGGAGACCGATAATGACCGCGAAGGCCATGCAGCCCCAGGAACTGAAATCTCTCGTCGAAGCCGGCAGCTACAAGCCGGACCCCTCGCAGGTGGCGATGGCGATGCTCAGCCGCCGCGGCGTCCGCGAGCTTTTGATCGGGATTCACGCTCGGGGCCCGCAAAATGGTCAAACCCCGCCGCCTCCAGCCGCCCACCCCCGGGCAGCCTGATCTCGACTCCCTCTCCCGCCAAGACCTCGCCGATCGGGGTCAGCTTCGCTTCGCCTGCTTCTCGGTTTGCCTTGGACGCCGGAGCGAGCTGGTCGGGCGGCAGCGCCGCAAGCAGCTCGTAGTCCTCACCTCCGGAGACCGCGAGCCCGAGCGGATCGTGCCCGGCGGCCGCGGCCACCTTCGCAACCCCATCCGCCAGCGGCAGCGAACCGGCCGCGATCTCCAGGGCGACGCCGCCGGCGCGGGCCAGGTGACCGGCATCCGAGGCGAGCCCGTCGCTGAGGTCGATCATCGCCCTGGCGCCGTTGGCGGCGAGGGCGCGGCCGCTGCGCAGGCGTGGCATCGGATCGAGCTGCCGCTGGCGCAGCTCCCGGGCGGTGCTCTCGGACAACTCCGCGGCCAGGGCCGGGTGCTCGAGCAGGAGCCGGCCCGCCGCCGCGGCGCCGATCTCCCCGGTGAGGACGAGGAGGTCGCCCGGCTGAGCACCGGCCCGGGCGACGAACGCGTCCGCTGCGGCGCCGTGGCCGACGACAGTCACGGCCAGCGTCAGCGCCGGCGCCCGAGTCAGGTCGCCGCCGGCGATGGTGGTGCCGGTCTCGGCAGCGAGCTCGAGCATCCCGTCGAGGAGCGCGAGGAAGTCCTCTTCGCCGAGGTCAGTCGGGGCTCCGAGGACGACATAAGCCTCGCCCGCCTGCGCGCCCATCGCCGCCAGGTCGGAGAGAGCGGTGGCGAGCGCCTTGCGCCCGACCGTGCGCAGCTCGGCCTCGCCACGGCGGAAGTGGACCCCCTCGACGATCGCGTCGACCGAAGTGGCGGTTGCGCCGGCCGGAGCGGTGACCGCAGCATCGTCGCCGCTGCCGAGTTTTACCTGAGGACCATCCGCTGGTAAACGCTCACGCAGCTTTGCCAGGAACTCGAACTCGCCCATCACACGACTATCCCAAACAAGCGACTAACCAAAGAACTAAGGTGCGCACGGACGTGGAGAGCCGCCAACCATTCCTCCATCGCGTAGGCGAGGCCGGATCGCGGGTCGGGAAGAAGCCCCCCCGCAGCCGCAAAGTCCGCCTTGCCCTCCAGGTCGGCCTTGCCCTGCTGATCTTCGGCTTCCTCGTGCTCACGGTGATCGACCAGTGGGCGGAGATCAAGGACGAGGGGGTCCATTTCCACGTCGGCTGGCTGGTGCCGGCGATCCTCATCCTGCCGGGGTTCTTCGTCCTCAGCGCCTACGGCTGGGACCTGACGCTGCGCTTCCTCGGCTACCGGATCGGGTTCGGGCGCGCGCAGGTGGCCTGGGGACAGCCGCTGCTGGCGCGCTACGTCCCCGGCAGCGTCCTCTACGTGCTGGGGCGGCTGCTGCTCTCAGAACGGGCCGGGATTCCGCGCCGGATCACGATCGCCAGCATCGTCTACGAACAGGCGGTCTCCGCGACGTCGGCGATCATCGTCGCCTCCTACTTCATCATCCAGCACCCCGATCTCCAGGGGGAGGCGTGGCGCTGGGGGGTGCTGCTGCTGATCCCGGCGGCGATCACGATCCTGCATCCGCGGATCTTCGGGCCGCTGGTCAACTGGGCGCTGCGCAAATTCGGGCGCGAACCGCTGCCGGCATTCATCCCGGCCCACGGCATCGTCGCCCTGATTGCCTTCTACACGCTGAACTGGTTCGTGATCGCCCTCGGGCTCTACTGCGTCGCCCGCTCGGTCACGACGATCCCGTTCGAGGACGTGGTCCTGGTCGGCTCGGCGCAGGCGATCGGCTACGTCGCTGCGCTGGTGACGCTGATCGCCCCGGCCGGCCTCGGAGTCAAGGACGCGGCTTTCGCCTGGGCGATGAAGGGGGCGCTGCCGAGCAAGAGCTTCGCCCTCGGGTCGCTGATCGCGATCGCCGTCCGTGGCGTCCTCACCCTTGCCGAACTGATCTACGTCGGCGGCGTCACCGCCCTCGGGCGGCGCGAGGGGTGGGCTATCCACACCGGGATCATCCACCCGTCCCCCGAGGAGGAGGAGGCGGAGCGGCAAGAGGCCGAGCGCCAGGGTCAGAGCGGGATGCGCGCTCCGAGCTGATACGCGGTCAGCGCTAGCGTCAGGACCTGCAGCGGCCGGTCCCTCGAGATCGCAGCCAGCGGCAGCGCCCAGATCAGGTACCAGGGGAGTAGCCACGAAGTGGCGAGCAGGAGAGCGAGCGCGCACCAGGCGGCGGCGCGGACCCAGTCGCCGCCGCGCCAGGTCCAGGCGAGCAGGTAAGCGACGGTGACGCCGAAGAGAGCGGCGGCGCCGAGGCGGACGGCGTCGGGGTCGAGACCGGTCAGCCGCGCCGTCGTGATCGGGATGCTCATGTAGCTCGTCCGGCTCTGGTTCTCCCCCGCGAGCCCGAAGCCGCCGAGCCAGTCCCAGCCGAAGGCGATCCAGGCCGCGGTCGCAAGGGCAGCCGTCCCTCCGAGGCACCCTAAGGCGAACGACGGAGCTCTTCGCCTGTTCCTTTTCGTTGCTATGCCCGGGAAAGGAACAGACGAAGGGCGGAGGGTGCCGAGGAGGGCGAAGGGGGCGAGGAAGGCGGCGGAGGCCTTGGTGGCGATTGCGGCAATGAGAGCTGCACCGCCGGCCATCTCGCGGGCGCTGAGAAGGGCGGCGACGGAGAGCATCGCCAGCAGCATCGTCAGGCCGTCGTTGTGGGCGCCGCCGACGACGTGGACGAGGACGAGCGGGTTGAGGCCGACGAAGGCGGCGGCGCGCAGGGGGTCGACGCCGCGCCCGGCGGCGAGGCGGAAGACGATGGCGGCGATGCCAAGGACGGAAAGCGCCGCGACCGCCTTCAGCACCGCCACGGCGAGCCCCACCGGCAGCCAGGCCAGGGGATAGGTGAGGAGCGTGAAGAGCGGGCCGTAAGCGCTGGTCGCTTCAGTCCAGGTGACCTCGGCGTAAGCGGGGTCGGTGGGGACGGCGAGCGGGGGGTGGACGTAGGGGTCGAGGCCGTGCCGTACCCCCAGCCGCGCGTAGTCGACGTAGCTGTAGACGTCGTGGGAGAGGAGGACGGGGGCGGCGGCGAAGGCGGTGACGAGGACGAGGATCGTCCCCCAGACCAGGCGCCCCCCCAACCTAGGGGCTGCCGCAAGGAACCCGAGGTAGCCGGCGAAGCCGGCCCACATCAGCCCGAAGGCGAGTGCCGGGTCGATCGGCCGCTACCCGTTCGCCGACTCACCGCCGCCGACGCTCTGCGGCTCGGGCGAGGGCGCGGGGTACGGGTCCTGCCCGGCACCTGGGGCGTAGGCGTCGGGGTCGTAGCCGCCGACCGCAGCGCTGCCTGGCGGCGGCGCCTCGCTTTTGCCGCCTCCGCCTCCGCTGCCGTCGAGGGTGGCGTCATCGCGGGCGCCCGAGCGTGCGAAGCGGCCGTAGAAGGGACCCCAGCTGATCTCCTGCTCTGGTTCGGTGAACTCCTCGCACGGCACCCCCGCGCCTTCGTAGAGCGAGTGCCAGATCTCAGCCGGGAAGGTGCCGCCGAAGACCGTCGTCCCGTGCACGCTGGACATCGAGATGTCGTTCGACTCCGGGTAGCCGACCCAGACCACGGTCGCCAGGTTCGGCTGGTAGCCGGCGAACCAGGCGTCGGTGTATTCGTCGGTCGTCCCGGTCTTGCCGGCCTGGCCTGCGCAGCCCGTGTAGGCGGCGGTGCCGGTGCCTTCGGTGATGTTGTCGTGCAGGAGCCGGGTCACCTCCCAGGCGACCGCCGGCGAGACAGCCTGCTGCGGCTGCGACGCTTCCGGGCGCTCGACGTGCCCGTCGGGAAAGACGACCTTGGCGACGGCGACCGGATCGCGCCGCATCCCGCCGGCGGCGAGCGTCGCGTAGGCGCTCGACATCTCCAGCGGCGAGACGCCGATCCGCAGACCGCCGATCCCCTCGGCGGGGATCCCGTCCAGCGGCGAGGTGATCCCCATCTGGTGCGCGGTCGCCGCCACCGCTTTCGGCCCGACGTCGAGGTCGAGCTGGGCGAAGACGGTGTTGTCGGAGGCGACCGTCGCCTGCTGCAGGTTGACCGTCCCCAGATAGCCTTCGTCGGCGGTGTGGACCGTCCAGTGACCCCACTGCGGCAGGTAGAGGTCAAGCGGTTTGGAGCTGTAGTAGGTCGAGTAGGGGTCGATGCCCTGGCGGATCGCCGTCGTCAGGACGAAGGTCTTGAAGGTCGAGCCCGGCTGGCGGTGGCCCTGGGCGGCGAGGTTGAACTGGCTGTCTTCGTAAGAGGAGCTCGAGGCCATCGCCCGGATGTGGCCGTTGCGGGGGTCGATCGAGACCAGCGCCGAGGATGGGTCGGTCGAGTAGGGCAGCGTTGAGCGCATCGCCTCCAGCCCCACCTGCTGCAGCTCCGGCTCGATAGTCGTCTGGACCTCGAGGCCGCCACGGCGGACCGTGTTCGCCCCGTACTCCTCGATCAGCTGGTTTTCGACGTAGTCGAAGAAGTAGGGCTCGCGGTGCTCGAAGTAGCTCTCGTCGAGGTCGACGCGCAGCCCGCCCGCCCGCACCGCCCGCGCCCGCTCCTCGCTGATGTAGCCGAGCTTCGCCATCTGCGACAGGACCTGGTTGCGGCGCGCTTTCGCCGCCGCCGGGTTCAGCAGCGGGTTGTATTCCGACGGTGCCTGCGGCAGTCCCGCCAGCAGCGCCGCTTCGGGCAGCTTCAGCTTCCAGACCGGCTTCGAGAAGAAGATCTCGGCGGCGGCGCCGACTCCCACCGCGGTCGTCCCTGCGACCGTCCCGTAGGAGGCGACGTTGAGGTAGGAGCCGAGAATCTCCTTGCGGCTGTGGCGTTCGGCGTACTCTCCGGCCAGCTCGGCCTCTTCGATCTTGCGCTCGATCGTCCGCTCCGGGTTGCGGATGCAGAGGTTGCGGACCAGCTGCTGGGTGATCGTCGAGCCGCCCTCTACCGCTTCGCCCGCTTCCAGGTTCTTGACGATCGCCCGCGCGATCCCCTCGTAGTCGAGGGCGTCGTGTTGATAGAAGCGCTGGTCCTCGATCGCAACCGTCGCGCGCTGCACCGACTTCGGGACCCGCTCGATCGAGACCAGCGAGCGCACCTGCGGCGAGGCGACGGTGCCGAGTTTCGAGCCGTCGGCGGCGTAGACGACGGTGTTGCCGCCGCGGTCGATCGGTTTGCAGGCGCGCAGCGACGGCGCGTCGGCGGCGACGTCGAGGACCCAGGAGGCGACCGCGATCACCGCGATCGCGAGCAGGGCGAAGACGCCGCCGAAGACGAACAGGAGCTTGGCGCCGATCCCCCCCTGCCGCCGCCGGCCTCGCCGAGTGCGCTGCGTCATCGATTCAGAGGGTACTTAGAGCCGGAAGGCGTCAGGCGACGGTGTCTTCGGTCGAGTGGTTGTGGATGACCCCTTCGGTCAGGAGCTGGTTGGGGATTACGACGGAGCTGCCGTCGCCAGGGTCGAGGTAGGTGTAGGAGAGGGTGATGTCGGTGACCCGCCCCTCGCATTCGTCGAAGGTGAGCCGGTCGCCGATTCGGATCGGCTGAGAGATCGCGATCTGGATCCCGGCGATCACGTTGGCGAGGGTGCGCTGGGCGGCGAAGCCGACGACGGCGACGACGAGCGCGGTCGAGGCGAGGACGCCGGTGGCGAGCTCCTTCAGCTCGGTGAACTGGCTCAGCGCCAGCATCGAGACGACGAGGAAGAAGGCGAGGAAGGCGAGGCGGCGGAGGATGCGCAACCGCGTCCGGGTCGTGCGCGAGACCTGTGAGACTGCGGGCGACATGGAGAGCAACCTAGCCCCCCCACCTGTCGCCGAACCGGCGCCACGCGGGTTTCCGCCCTCCAACTGGGGCCCGGGGGCGGCGCTTCTCGGCTTCCTCCTGGCGATCGTCGTCGGGCTCGTGCTTTCCCTCCCGGCGCTGGCGTTTACCGACGCCGACGGGGACCTGACCACCCTCGGCAACGTCCTCCTCCAGCTCGGGACCGTCCTCGGCTTCCTCCTGGTGCCGCTGGGGCTGGCTCGCTCCCGCGGCGCGCGATCGCCGGGGGAGTGTCTCCGGCGACTGGGAGTTGTCCGCTTCCGACCCTCGCTGAAGTGGATGGCGGCCGCGGTCGGCGCCTACCTGCTGTTCGCGATGGCCTACACGGCGTTGATCGTCGAACCCGAACAGGAGGACATCGCCGAAAGCTTCGGGCCTGTCCCGGTGCAGATCCTGCTGATCGTCCTCGGCGCCGGGATCGCCGAGGAGCTCTGCTTCCGCGGGATGCTCTTCGGCGGTCTGCGGGAGCGGCTGCCGCGGCTCCTTGCCGCGCTGATCGCGGGGGGGATCTTCGGTCTCCTCCACGCGACCACCGGGATCAGCGCCGTGCCGCCACTGATCGCCTTCGGGTTCGTTCTCTGCCTGCTCTACGAGAAAACCGGTTCGATCCTGCCGGGGGTTCTGCTGCACATGCTGAACAACTCTGTCGCCCTGCTCGCTCAGTAGCATTCGCCGCCGTGAATCGCCGTGTCTCGTCACTCCTTGCCGTCGCCGCCGTGCTTGCTCTGCCCGCCACCGCGGTTGCAGCGCCGAAGCCGAAGCCGGTCCCGAAACCGGCGCCGGTCTCCGAGGCGACCGTGAAGATCAAGGTCGGCCACCTGGAGAACGGGCGCGCCGAGATCATGTCCACGGTCCCGGTCACCGGATCCCTCTCCCCGTTCGTCGCCGGCGAGAAGGTCCAGATCACCTTCTACAAGGATGGCCACCAGCTTTTCAGCCGCAACCTCTCGGTTCGCCAAGCAGGCGCCAAGGGGACCTTCCGCACCAACATCCAGGTCCGCGAGAACGCCAAGTACGCGGTCGCCGCAAAGCACGTCGCGACGCCGGAGCTGGGCGGCGACAGCACCGTGCGCAAGAGCTGGAAGGTGAGCTTCCCCTCGCTCCACCAGGGCCAGTGCGGCGACGTCGTCGTCGGCTTCAAGAAGGGGATGCGGAAGATGGGTTACATCGCCAACGACGGGCGCTGCTTCGGCGGCAAGACCGGGCGCGGCGTCCTCGCCTACCGCAAAATCAACGGCATGAGCCGCAGCATGCGCGCCGGTGCCGGGGTCGTGAAGAAGGTCTTCTCCGGTAAGGGCGGCTACGAGGTTCGCCATCCGGGCGCCGGTGAGCACGTCGAGGCGCCCCTCTCCAAGCAGGTGCTCGTCTTCACCAAGGGCGACAAGCCGTTCGCGATCTACCCGATCTCCTCTGGCAAGTCCTCGACGCCGACCGTGACCGGCCACTACGAGTTCATCCGCCAGGAACCGGGCTACAACTCGCACGGCATGTACTACTCGTTCTACTTCTACGGCGGCTACGCGGTCCACGGCTACGAATCCGTCCCGGACTACCCTGCCAGCCACGGCTGCCTGCGGACCTTCATCGCCGATCAGCCCGAGATCTACGAGCGGATCTTCTTCGGCGAGGACATCTTTATTTGGTGAGCGACATGCCCGCTGCCAAGGCGACCCTCCTGAAGGAGCTGCGGGAGCACTCGCTGATCCTTGGCGAAGTGACGCTGGCCAGCGGCGCAATCGCCCAGTACTACGTCGACGCCCGTCGCACGCTGATGCGCCCGCGGGGGTTTCGCGCTGCCGGTGAGCTGATCGCGGCGGCGGCGCACGAGCTTGGCGCCGAGGCGGTCGGCGGTCCGGCAACGGCGGCGATCCCGCCCGCTTGCGCGGCGATCGCGGTTCCCGGTGAGGAGGATCTGGTCGCCTTCTTCGTCCGCAGCCAGCGCAAGGAGCACGGCCTCCAGCGCTGGGTCGAGGGACCGGTCGCCGCCGGTGTCCGTTGCCTTGTCGTCGAGGACACGGTCACCACCGGCGGCTCGACCGCGACTGCGATCGGACGGGTGCGAGAGGAGGGCCTCGAGGTTGCGGGGGTGATCGCGGTCGTCGACCGTCTCGCCGGCGGAGCGGGGAAGATCGAAGCTGCGGCCGAGGCTCCCTACCGGGCGCTGGTCACGATCGACGAGATCTACCCCGACCGCCCCGACCGCGGTTGATGGAGCCCGACGCAGTTGAGATCCGGGTCGTCGCCTGCCTGATCGAGAAGCAGCGGACGACGCCGGACGCTTATCCGCTTTCGCTCAACGCGCTACGGCTCGCCTGCAACCAGTCGACGAACCGTGACCCGGTAGTCGACTACGACGAGGCGACCGTCAGCGAGGCGCTGCGGCGGCTCGCCCTGCGCGGCTGGACTCGGCTCACCAGCGGCGCCGGCAGCCGCGCCCGCAAGTACCGCCACCTTCTGCCGGAGGCGCTAGGGGTCGGGGACGACGAGCTTGCGTTGCTGGCGGTCCTGATGCTGCGCGGACCGCAGACGCCCGGCGAGCTGAAGCAGCGCAGCGAGCGGCTGCACGCGTTTGCGGATCTGACCGCCGTGCAGGAGACGCTGGAGCGGCTGCTCGACCGGGAGCTGGTCATCCGCCACCCGCGCCGGCCGGGTCAGAAGGAGGAGCGCTACGAGCAAGTGCTGGGCGGAGCCGGCGAGGAGGGTGCCGGCGAGGCTGAGGCGATCGAGACGACGGATGCCGCGCAACCGGCGGGTGAACCGACCGAGACCTCGCCATCGGCCTCCTCAGACGAGGATCGCCTCGCCCGGCTCGAGCGCGAGCTCTCCGAGCTGCGGGCGCAGGTGGCGAGCCTGCGCGAGGCGCTCGGCGACAACTAGCGGCGCAGGTTCAGCACTGCGGTCCGGCGCCCGCCGGGGATCGCAACGACGACGTGCGTCTTCAGCGCCCCGCGGGCCCGCAGCAACGCCCGCCCGCCGGCGCTGAGGGGGACCCGGTAGGTCTGGGAGCCACCGCCGCTGAGGCGGAAGGCGCCGCGGCCGAGGAGTCTGCTCACCGGCCGGGTGCGCGGGCCGCTGCCGCGGTAGTGGGCGACCGGGACGCGGAATCGCGAGCGAAGGAGGATCTGCAGCGGGCATTCCTCGCCGGCGGGCCAGAGGCAGGTGACGCGCACGCGAACCTGGCTGCCGCTCGCTTTCAGGGCGGAGAGCTGCAGCGCGACCGGGATCGTCGCTCCCTTGCAGCCGAGCAAACGGTCTTCGCCTGGGTCGAAATCGAGCGCGTAGGCGCAGACGCGCTGGCGGCCAGACTTGATCGTCGGCAGGGTGAGGTCGAAGCCGTGGTTGCGCCCGGCTTCCGGGAACTCGCGGGCGACATCGCGCCGGGGACCGGAGGCGATCGGCCCGAGGTCGTAGGTGAGGGCGCCGGCGGTTCCTTCCTTGCCGCCGACCGAGAGCCGGATCGCCAGCGGCGTGCTGAGGGCGTTCGGGTCGAAGGCCCAGCCGCGGACGCGCAGTTGCCCCGGCACGGGCGAGCCGGCGAGGTCGAGGTAGCCGACCGGGTCGTCGCCGGCGACCAGCGTGGCGGAACCGACGGTGGCGGCGTCGACATAGTTGTTGTCGATGTTGATCGTCACCCCGCCGTAGGCCTCGTTGTGGCCGCCGCGGTACTGGTGGATGCGCTGGTGCGGAGTCCAGGCGCTCGCCGGCACCACGGAGTCGGCGGTGTCTTGTTCGCCGTTCCAGTTGGCGATCCAGAGGTGGTCGGGCAGCTCGTAGCCGGTCCCGAGCTGGCGGGCGAGGTCCTCGATCCCCGAGGCACTGCTGCTGTAGACGCCGGAGAGGTAGCCGAGCTCGTGCAGCTTGTCCGTCCACGCCTCGAGGAAGGCGAGGGTGGCGGCGGTGGCGCTCGAGGTCTGCGAGTAGGACTCCATGTCGAAGTAGATCGGGCTGCCGGGCCCCATCGCCACGATGCTTGCTTCTTCGACCGCGTCGATCGCCGCCGCCGCCCCCTGCGCCGTCGCCTGGCTGGAGGTCAGCTTGGCGCAGCTCGAGCAGGCGCTGGTGGGGGCCTGGAGCCCGACGTAGGTCGGAATCAAGTGCCAGTCGGCTTCGGTCTGCGCCGAGACCCAGCTCGCGGTCAGGTTCGGCTGCGAGCAGGCGCGGTTGACGCCGCCGATGTAGACGCCGAGCGCGCGGTAAGGCGAGCTCGCCCAGGCCGCCATCGAGCTTGAGGAGGGAGCGGCACAGGCGTCGAATCCGAGGCCGGTGAAGACGGCGCCGCCGGCGGCAGCGGTTGCGCGCCGCTGTGGCGCGGCTGGAAGTACCGGTGGTTTCACGGCGCTGCGCGGTTCGACCACGATTGCGCGGCGCCGACCCATCGCGGCGGCGGGGCATTGCTGTTGGCCAGAGGGCGTGCCGAGGTAGACCGCGCGGCGATCGAGCCGCACGCAGAGCCGAGGATGCTCCGCGACACGGACTACGCGCCATCCCTCCGGCACCTTGACGGCGCGTCCCTCGAAGCTGACGGTTCTGGCTGCAGCGGAACCGAGCTGGGCGCCAAGCGTCAAGAAGGCGAGGGCCGACAGCAGTGCTACCAGGAGCAGGCAGGTCGGGCGGCGTATCGAGGTCACGGGCAGCACTCTCGGTACAACCGCCCTGCCAGGTCAAAAGTCGCGGGGTGGCGGCAGAAAGCCTGCAGAAAATGCCCCGAGCTGGATTCGAACCAGCGGCCTATCCCTTAGGAGGGGATCGCTCTATCCAGCTGAGCTATCGGGGCCTGGGCGAATTCTCGCTTTTTTGTGGGGGCCATGTCGAAATTGGCTCGAAGTGCGTGCCACAGGTGCGACATTGCCCGGCAGGATCTCGTGCATGAGAGCAGCCACTGCAATCGACATGTCCACCGCACGGGTTAATGTGGTGCACATGTCCAAGATGATCCAGATCAGAAATGTCCCGGACGACCTGCACCGGCAGTTGAAGATCCGTGCGGCGGCGGCGGGGATGAACATGTCCGACTACATAAAGCGAGAGCTCGGCCTGCGGACGCGCAAATCGACGATCCGCGAGATCGCGGCGAGGAGGGACGCGCGGGGGCGAAAATCCACCGGCACCATCCAGCAGACGGTCGACATCATCCGCGAAGCACGGGGCGAGTGAATGGCGGTTGTCGACGCGTCGGTGGTGGTGGGGTACCTCAGCGGTGAGGACGCCCTCCTCGACGAGCGGTTGGAGGCCGAAGAACATGTCCTCTGGGCTCCGCATCTAATCGATGCCGAGGTGGGTCACGCCCTGCGTCGCAAGGCGCGGTTAGGCCAGATAGACGCAGAGACCGCTGGAGAGGCCATCTGGGCGATCAATGACCTGCCGCTGCGCCGCGTCGAGCATGAGAACTTGGTCCACGTCGCCTGGGACCTGCGCGACAACTTCAGTTTCTACGATGCACTTTATGTCTCGCTGGCTCTAATGCTCGGCGAAACCCTTCTCACCTTCGATGCGCGCCTTGCGCGCTCGGGTGTGGACCTCCCAGTCGAGGTCCTCGGTCAGGCGTAGAGGGTCTCGGAGGCGAGCTCGTCGGCGCGGCGGCTCCAGAGCTTCACCTCCATGAAGATCTCGTCGCCGTAGCCCTCGAGTGCGTCGAGGGCGATCAGGGTGAAGCGGTCCTGCGAGATCAGCTCCTGGTCGACGGTCTCGCTCTCAAGCACGGCGGTGGCGGCGACGGCGCCGCGGACCAGCGGCCGCCCCCAGACCAGGGTCACCGCCCCGCCCCGCCCGTTCTCCCCCCGCCAGCGGCCGACGACGTCGTCGTTGAGGTCGATCCGCCAGTCCTCGTTGTCCTCGGCGAGGATGTCGGTGAAGTCGGCCTTGGCCTCGAAGCCGCCTGGCTCGCCCTCGGTCGGCTGCACGTAAGAGACGTGGCCGAACAGCTCCAGCCGTCCCTCCTCGCTTTCGGTCTTGACCGAGCAGGGCACCCAGACCCGCCCGCCCCAGGCGCGCTCCGGAAACCAATCGACCTCAGCCGGCAGCTCGACTCCCGCCGGCAGGTCGCCGATCCCGCCGACCGCCTTCGCGAACTCCTCCCGCAGCCGCTCGGCGAAGCGACCGTGGGGGATCCCCTCCTGCGTGGTGTCGGCGATGAAGCGCGGGATCGGTCGTTCGCTGGGGGGCATCAGAGGCACTCCTTGAGGTCGGCGGCTGCCTTCTCCGGTGGGTAGACGTTGATGTCGACGCCGGTGCCGAGCTCGAAGCCGGCCTTGATCGTGAGCCGGGGGGCGATGTCGACGTGCCAGTGGAACTGCTCGGCACCGCGGGGGGCGGTGCGGACCCAGAGGTTGAGCTCGGGCGAGCCGCCGAAGAGGGTCGTGAGGGCTTGCAGCGCCGTGCGGATCATCGCGGCTCCGCCTTCGTCCTCCTCGAAGCGAGCCGTCTCGCGGCGCGGGATCACCCGCAGCTCGAAGGGGGAGCGGGAGGCCCAGGGGCAGACGAGCGCCGCCTCGTCGTCGATTGCCACCAGCCGCTCCTGCCGGCGCACCTCCTCGACGAGGACGTCGCTGAGGAGCCCGCCGCCGGCGGTGCGTTCGCCGTAGGCACCGACCCGCTCGCGCTCGCGGGCGACTGCCGCGGGCACGAAGGGAAGCGCGTAGAGCTGTGCGTGGGTGTGCTCGAGGGAGGCGCCCGCGCCGCCGCCCTCGTTGACGATCAGCTGCAGGTAGGAGGCGTCGGGGTGGGCGCGCATGCGCTCGCGCCAGGTCGCGATCGCGGCGGCGAACTGCTCGGCGGAGAGCTCAGCCATCGCGGTCACGTGCTCGGGGGAGCTGATCAGCACCTCGTGCGCCCCCTCGGCCGGCCGCGAGGAGAAGAGGTCCGGTTCGCCGGCGCGTTTGCTCGCCAGCAGCGGGTCGCCGGCGCTGGAGAAGGCCCCCGCGTCGGCGGCAGGACCGCTCGAAGGCGCGCTAGTTGCCCCCCGGTTGACTAAAGCGCCTTGCTCCGGCGGGGCGCCCAGCGCCGGATAGAGGTTGGGGACGACACGGGTCGTCCAGCCGGGGGTGTCGGTTTCGCCTCCACCCGGTCGCGTCGCATGGAGCTCGGGCGGCGTGCGGTCCTCGCGTCCCTCGCAGAAGGGGCAGTTCTCCGCGCCCTTGGGCTCGCTCGCTCGCGGCGAGAAGCTGTCGGGGCGGGCGGCCCGACCCGGGGCGAGGATCGTCCTCAGCCCCGTCAGCTGGTCGATGCGTACCTCCGGCGCGCTCAGGAGCGGGAGGGGGGAAGGTCGTCCGGGTCGGGCTCGTCCACCGGCGCCGGCTCCGGCGGGGCGGGCGGTCGCGGCGGCCGCTCGGACCCTGCGGCGCGACCGGCCGCGCCTTTGCCGACGAACGGCTCGAGCACGTCCATCGGCAGCGGGAAGACGACGGTGGTGTTCTGGTTGCTGCCGATTTCCAGCAGCGTCTGCAGGTAGCGCAGCTGCAGCGAGGCGGGGTTGGTGCTGATGATGTCGGCGGCGTCGGTGAGCTTCTGGGCGGCCTGGAACTCGCCCTCGGAGTTGATGATCTTCGCCCGCCGCTCGCGCTCGGCCTCGGCTTGGCGCGCCATCGCCCGCTGCATCTGCTCGGGGATCTCGACGTCCTTGATCTCGACCGCGGTGACCTTGACGCCCCAGGGCTCGGTCGACTCGTCGATGATCTTCTGCAGCTCTTCGTTGAGGCGCTCGCGGTCGGCCAGCAGCTGGTCGAGCTCGGCCTTGCCGAGGACCGAGCGCAGCGCCGTCTGCGAGATCTGCGAGGTGGCGATCAGGTAGTTCTCGACGTCGACCACCGCCCGGTTGGAGTCGACCACGCGGAAGTAGGCGACGGCGTTGACGCGGCAGGGGACGTTGTCGCGGGTGATCACCTCCTGCGGCGGGATGTTGAGGGTGACCGTCCGCAGGTCGATCTTGACCATCCGGTCGACGAGCGGGATCAGGAGGATCAGGCCCGGGCCCTTCTGCGCGATCAGGCGGCCGAGCCGGAAGATCACCCCGCGCTCGTACTCGCGGAGGATGCGGACCGAGGCCCCGACCGCGATCAGGGCGAAGAACACCAGGACGACGAGAACCCCCGCTACAGCCTCCATCAACCTGCTCCTTCACTCGTGTGGATCGCCGTCTGCGGCTCTGGGCGCACTACCAGCGTCAGCCCGTCGACCGCCTCGACCTTGACTCTATCCCCCGCGTGAATCGGGGTCGCCCTATCGGCCAAGCGGGCGCTCCAGATCGTCCCCTCGAGCCAGACGCGCCCGGTCGGGTCGATCGAGCTGCGCGCCTCGGCCGCGGAACCGACCAGCTGCTCGGACCCGGTGCGGACCGGCTCGTTGCGGTGCGCCGCCCAGACCTTGCGGGTGACGAAGTAGAAGGTGACGCCGGAGAGGATGCCGAGCGCGATCAGCGCCCCGCCGGCGTAGTCGGCGACGTCGCTGTCGGAGCCGAAGGCGACGATCCCGGCGACGGTCAGCCCCACAACCCCGAGCAGTGCGAGGACCCCGCCCGTCGGCAGCAGCAGCTCGGCCAGCAGCAGGCCGACGCCGACGATGGCGATGAGGACGAACGCTTCCATCGGGATCGATTATCCGCCCTGAAGGGCGTAAGTGCGCATGTCGTCTTCCAGATCCTCTTCGTTGGCGTACTGCCCTTTGTGGACGAAGACGAGCTCGCCAGAGCGGTCGTAGAAGGCCGTGTTGGGGAAGCCGTATCCGTCGAGCGAGTTGTAGATGTCTTTGTCGGGGTCGCTGTAGCTGGGGTAGGGCAGCGGCGCCTCGCGGAGGAAGGTCGCGGCGGCGTCGCTGGAGTCTTCGGAGTTGACGCCGAGGAAGGCGACCTTCTTTCCGTAGCGGGCCGAGAGCTTCTGCAGGGTCGGGAACTCGGCCCGGCAGGGACCGCACCAGGAGGCCCAAAGGTTGACCACGACGGGGTATCGGCGCAGCTGCGCGATCTGCTTTTCATAAGCGGGAACTCCGCCGCTGAGCAGCTCGTCCCCCTGCTTGTAGAGGGCGGCGAGCGGCGCCGGCGCGCCGGCCAGAGCCTTGGCGTAATCGGGGTGCGAGCCGCCGTAATCGCCTCCGCCGGAGCCGCCACAGCCGCTCCCGAGGAGGAGCGCCAGGGCGAGGGCTGCCAAGGCCGGCAGTGGTCTAAGTCGCGAACTCATCCGCTCCATGGGTACAATACGTGCGTTCGGTTCGCGGCTCGCGGATCGCACTGAGTAGTCGGGGGGAGACGCCAGTCGAGACCCCCGCAGCCTCGTTCACTTGTCCCAGCCGCAATTCCTTGGTGGTCGGGACGGAAGCCCGGAAAGCCTTCTATGGCCAAGACCAGCGACGTTGCCGCGCAGGCGGCAGTTCCCTCAAACGCCGACATCGAGCGTGCGGCGGCATTCGCGCGGGAGCCCTTCCTGCTCGACGGCGAGGGGCCCGAGGCGCTGGCGCCGGGGACGGCGCGCCGCCGGGCGCTGGACCGGGCGCTGAAAGAGCTCGACGAAGGCGCCGAGGATCCCTCGATCCAGTGGCGCCGCGACTTCTCGCTGCTGCTGGGGCTGGAGCGCTTCCTCGCTACCGAACCGCCGAAGCTGCGCGACGGCGCCGAACTGAACCCGCACCAGGTCGATGCCCTCTCCGGGACCTTGGCCGAGCTGATGGGCCAGCAGCAGACCGGCGCCGCCGAGGAGCCGGACGAGAACGGCAACGGCGACGCAACCATCGAGGCTTCGGGCGCTGGGCTCGACGGAGCAGGAGAGGTCGACGAGGAAGACGAGGAGCTGGCCGCCGACGAGGAGCCCCAGGACTGGGAGGAAGGGCCGGACGAGGAGGACGCGGAGGTCGTCGAGGAGGCACCCGAGGACCCCGGCGCCGAGCGTCGCTTCTGGTTCGAGCACGCCACCGGCGCCGGCAAGACCGTCGCCGCCGTCGGCTTCATCGAGGCGACCAAAACCGGCGGCGTCCTCATCCTCACCCACCGTCGCAACCTCGTCGACCAGTTCATCGGCGAGATCTCCGACCGCGGCTACAAGGAGCGGCTGCGGCCGCCGCTGCTCGACGGGCGCGACGACCCCGACGGCCCGGTCACGGTCGAGACCTACCAGTGGTTCGTCCGCAACCACAAGAAGATCTCCGACGCCTACTCGATCGTGATCTGCGACGAGGCGCACACCGCCCTCGGCGAGAAAACCAGCGCCTGCATCCGCGACATGCCCGGCCCGGTCTACATCGGCATGACCGCGACGGGCGCGCTGATCGCCCGTCACGTCGCCGACCTCTTCCCGACCCAGACCTCGCGCTTCGACCTCGCCCAGGCAGCGCGCCGCGGCGTCATCGCGCCGCTGCGGTGCCTGAGGATCCCGCCGGGTCCCGGCGTGCGGACGATCGCCAAGGTGCCGCTGAGGAAAGGGGAGGTCGATCAGGACTTCGACCAGGAGGAGCTGGCGGCCCTGCTCGACCAGGAGCCGTTCAACGTCGCGATCGCCGACCTCTACCGCTCCCGCTTCCGCAAAGTCCCCGGGGTCGTCTACACCGCCGGCGTTCAGCACGCGAAGAACGTCGCCAAAGCCTTCCGCGACGCCGGCATCAACGCCCAGGCGGTCTCCGGCGAAACGCCGAAGCGGGAACTGGCGGAGATCCTCGCCGGCTTCGAGCGCGGAACCGTCGACGTCCTTTGCAACGCGATGCTGTTGGCCGAGGGATGGAACAGCCCGCGGGCGACGATCTGCATGCACCTGGCGCCGACCGCCTCGCGGCGGATCTACCAGCAGCGAGTGGGCCGCGTCACCCGGCGCGCGCCGGGCAAGGAGGCAGGGATCGTCCTCGACTTCGTCCACCCGGCGACCACCCACGACGAGACGATCATCACCCTGCACAGCCTGCTCGACCGCGACGTCTACCGCGGCGGCGCGATCGTCGTCGGACCGGTGCGGCGCGGGCGCGGGCGCAAAGTCCGGGTCGAGCGGCGGATCGTCCCCGTCTCCGACGTCGAGGAGAAGCGGATGGAGGTGCTGGAACGGGAGATCTGGCGGATCGCGGTCGAGAACCTCGACTACCCCGAGCAGCACGCCTGG
>Ga0126305_10000407_pt1 | contig 18652 bp, 18 predicted proteins | sample Plot26_FD_92536 | JGI IMG/M metagenome (GOLD analysis project Ga0126305, IMG submission 92536) | Serpentine soil microbial communities from UC McLaughlin Reserve, CA, USA - Plot26 | ecosystem: Environmental > Terrestrial > Soil > Grasslands | place: USA: UC McLaughlin Reserve, Lake County... | reverse complement strand
TTTCCGATCGATTGTACTTTGAAGAGCTAACGTTTGAGCGTGTTATGGACATTTATGATAAAGAAAATCCTGATGGAATAATAACAAGTGTGGGAGGACAAACTGCAAACAATTTGACTTTAAGTTTATCAAAAAATGGTGCAAAAATAATTGGAACTTCTAGTTTTGATGTTGATAGAGCAGAAGATAGGGAAAAATTTGGAAAACTTTTAGATTCTTTAAAAATAAAACAACCGCCATGGAAAAAATTTACCAATATAGATGAAGCAAAAATATTTGCAGAATCAGTTGGCTTTCCAGTATTGGTCAGGCCATCCTACGTTTTAAGTGGTGCAGCTATGAAAGTGGTTTGGGATCCAAAACAATTAGATAAATTTATAGAAAATGCTACTGACTTGAGTCCAGATCATCCAGTAGTAATAAGTAAATTTTATCAAGATACTTCAGAAGTAGAAGTGGACGGTGTAAGTTCTAAGGATAAAGTAATTATTGGTTCAATTATAGAACATATAGATAATGCAGGTATTCATTCAGGAGATGCTATGATGTGTATACCACCTTGGAGATTAAGTAGAAGTATAATGGATACAATAACAGATTATTCTCATAAGATTGCAAGAGCATTAAACGTTATAGGACCTTTTAATATTCAATTTTTAGTTAAAGATGAAGAAGTCTTGGTGATAGAAGCAAACATAAGAGCATCGAGATCAATGCCTTTTGTTTCCAAATATATAGGAGTAAATCTTATTGATTTGGCTGCAAGAGCAATGTTAAACAAACCTTTACCAAATATCCATGAAGATTTATGGTTAAAAACAAGTGGGTTTGCTATCAAAGTACCTCAATTTTCATTTATGCAATTAGAAGGAGCAGATATAGTTCTAGGAGTTGAGATGCATTCAACTGGTGAAGTAGCATGTTTTGGAACAAGTTTTTATGACTCTTTAAGTAAATCATACATAGCAGCAGGTTATTCATTACCACTAAATGGTTCTTCCTTAATTACCATAGGGGGACAAAAGAATAAAGAAAAATTACTTCCCATAATATCACTACTAACATCAATGGATTTTAAGATTATGGCAACAGAACATACAGCTGACTTTTTGGAGATGAATGGATTTAAAGATATTCAACGAGTTTATAAAATTAATGAACCGGATAGAAAACCCAATATTATTGATCTATTATATCAACACAAGATTGACTTTATTATTAATATTCCATCCACTTCTACAATAGAAAAATACATGGATATGTTAAATGATGAATATTATATTAGAAGAAAAGCTGTAGAAATGGGAATTCCTGTCATGACTACGTTTGAAGCCGCTTCTTCATTCATAAAAACTCTTCAATGGTTAAAGACAAATGCACCTTCTATTCATCCTCTTAAAAATTATATCAAAGTATAAATTAATTTATTTAATTGGAGTATCTTAAAATCCTCCTCCATTATATATTATCAAAGTACATAGAAAATGCAATAACCATATTTAATGTCTATTATTAGTAGTAGCAGTGGAACACAATTATTCTCAGAGAATACCTTACTGTCTTGTTGACTATATACTAAATGTCTCATTTATTTTTATAGGATATTTCTTTTAGGAGAAGTAAGCTTTAATACGAATAGTATAATGATGGTTAAATGATCATCCTAATACTCTCACTATAAAGATGTGGTGTAATGACTTTCAATTGTTCAAATTCTTGATTTATAAGTTGTAGTGCTAATCTCTATTACTTATATAACTAAAACTCTAATAGTACTGGTAAAAAAGATGAAATTTATATATAAATTCTTTTACTTTTGGAAAATTAACATAATACCTAAAATCACTATATGCCTGATGTATTAACGTCTACGTTGAAAAATATTGTCAATAGTAGAAAATGAGTTTTTTGTAATATTTTTTTCTTTTGAATCTAATAAAAATATTTATCTAAACAGTTAAAAAAAATTAAAATTAATGTTAACAGTCATGACTATCACTATAATAACAATAGATTCTACAACTATAAAATAAGAGATATTATCTCTTATTAGTAAAATAGATTTTCTATTTCTTTTATATCACCTATAAGTGATCCTTCTAAGGTAAAGAGTAATCCAGAAAGAATTGCCTCATTTTTTATTAATTGCTTAATTAATGGTGAAATCGACGTCGATGATGACTTGAATTGTTTATAAGGTGAATGTAAAGAATAAAAATATTTGTTAAAGGTTGGAACAATTATTACTTCAATAATACCTTTTGTTTGTAGGCCAAAGATAGATTCTTTTTTTACCTTCAAATATATCCATAATCTTTTTCCATGGACAACACTATTTGGATTAATAAAGATTGGATGAATATGGCCCATGATAATCTTCTTTATATTGAATTTGGTTTTTTCAGGAATTGTATGTCCATGAATTAACAAGGTGTCCTCAATAACTAATCCGCTGGTATTGCAAACTATAACAGATTCGGGGAGAAGCAAATTTATATTTGCATCATGATTTCCTGGAATTAGGAAAACCTCTTCCATATCTATAGATAATTGTTTAAGAAAAGATGGAATTGTATCCCATTCATTTCTGCTTATATGTGTAATAGAACTTTTTAGATCTCCTAAAATTATTATTCCGTTAAATGAATGTGTATTTTTTAAATCTTTAATTTCTTTTAATATATCTTGAGAAATTTTTGAAGAATTAATATTAATACCTTTTTTTATTAAATCATTTTCAGATCCAATATGTAGATCAGAAATAACTAAAAATTTTTTTAGTTCACTATCTTTACTAACATATTCTAACGTTAGCGCTGCATGAGAATTTATAGGATTAGCTTTAGTCACATCAATACTTAGCTAATAATCTATTTATCATTTTTATGCTTTTATTAGGGGATGTAAAAGATATAGGTAAATATATTTAAAAAATTTTATAGGATAACAATCATAAACTATCAAAAAAAATCAAAATATATGACATTGATGATTATTTTATTTTAATTACAAAGAGATTTTATAAACAAGTTATTTTCTATAGATTAAGTTGATAATTAGCGGTCTTGAGGTTTCTTCCAAGATAAAAAAAGAGTTAATTATAAAAGTACAAAGTCTAAATAAAAATGGTATTTATCCATGTCTCTCTACTATTTTAGTAGGAGATGATCCAGCTTCGACAATCTACGTAAGAAATAAACATAGAGCATGTTCCGAGGTAGGAATTGAAACAAAAGATAATAAAATAGATTCATCTATTGAAGAAAAGAAGTTAATTGAACTAATAACATCATTGAATGAAGATCCATCAATTCATGGTATTTTAATGCAGCTACCACTTCCACCTCACATTAATCAATTCAATGTTATTAACGCAATCAATCCCAAAAAAGATGTAGATGGCTTAACCTATTACAATGCAGGTTTATTACTAAATAAGAGAGCTACGCTTATTCCTTGCACTCCATTAGGTGTAATGGAATTATTAAAATATTACAATATTGAACTAAAAGGAAAAGATGTAGTTATTGTAAATAGAAGTATTCTTGTAGGAAAGCCCATTGCATTACTTTTACTAGATAAAGATGCAACTGTTATGATATTTCATTCTCATACAAAAAACATTAATGAAAAAGTTAGAAATGCAGATATTGTTATTACTGCTGTTGGAAACAGAAAATTATTTACACTTAGAGAAGAATCTGTTAAAGAAGGTGTTGTAGTAATTGATATTGGAATTACTCGGGAAAATGGCAAGATAAAGGGAGATGTAGATTTTGAAAATGTTTCTAAAAAGGCATCTTGGATTACTCCTGTCCCTGGAGGTGTTGGTCCCATGACTATTGCTATGTTATTAAAAAATACGGTAATTGCAGCTTCAACCTCAATTGAAAATCATCACTAAAAAAATAATGACAAAAGAGAACTTAGCAAAATCTGATTTTCGTAAAGATATTTTGTATAAAAGAAATTCTCTTTCCGAATCTGAAATCATAAATAATAGCAAAATTATTAGTAATAGAGTTATTGCAACAAAAGAATATCAAACCTCTAAATCCATAGGAGCCTACTATCCAACAGGATCTGAAGTAAAAACCTTTGACATAATAAAGCATTCAATAAATGACAAAAAGGAGATTGGATTACCAAGAGTAATTGATTCTACAAAAATTGAGTTTTTTAAAATTATTGAAGATTCATTTGAAAAAATAAAATTTACAAAAGGTAAATATGGAATTTTTGAAAATTCAATGTCAACTATTAGTATTGATAAAATGGATCTATTAATAATACCTGGAATTGCCTTTGATTTGCAGGGAAATCGTATTGGTTATGGAAAAGGATATTATGATAGATTTTTATCTTCAACAAAAGCAAAATACATCATAGGATTAGCATATGAAACCCAAATAATAAATGAAATTCCCAATAATGACCATGATATTTCTGTTGACGTCATAATTACCGAAAAAAGAAGTATAACGGTGTGAATTTGGTGTTCAAGGCGGTATTCTAAATGTGATTCTTATTCTCATAATTCTTCTTTAAACCTATATCTTTGCGATAATATTGGTTATTCTTTCCCCAACTAATTTTTTTGACTGCGTTGTATACATTAGTTATTGCATTATCGAAATCTATACCCATAGCTGTAACTCCTAAAACTCTTCCTCCTGATGTAAGGATTTGGTTACTATCATCATTCTTACGAACGGTTCCTGCATGAAAAATCATTACATTCGGCCCAAAGATAGAATTCAAACCATTGATAACATTTCCTTTTTCGTAATTTGACGGATATCCTTTTTCTGCCATAACTACACAAATGGCAGGATTTTCATACCATTTAATAAAAGGTAAAGTATCTAAAGTTCCTCTGATCGAACAATTAATATAATCAAATAGATCTGATTTCATTCTCATCATAATTGGTTGACATTCTGGGTCGCCCATTCTTACGTTAAATTCTAAAACATAAGGTTTTTGAGTCTCTTTTTCAATCATTAATCCTGCATATAAAAATCCTTTAAATTTTTTATTATTTTTATTTTTCATTGAATGAATGGTTTTTTTCATTATTTTACTCATTATATCATCGAATAGATCATTTGAAACAATTTGTGAAGGAGAAAAGCTACCCATTCCACCAGTATTTGGACCTTGATCATTATCATAAATTCTTTTATGATCTTGGCTAGTAGCCATAGGAATAATTTTATCTCCATCAGAAATTCCTATAAATGATACTTCATCACCAAATATTCTTTCTTCAATAACTATAACATTACCGGCAGTTCCAAAAGTTTTATTTACCATTATTAAATCAATAGCATTAAGAGCCTCCTCTTTACTATCACAAACAACCACTCCTTTTCCAGCTGCTAATCCGTCAGATTTAATAACTAATTTTTTATTAGTTTTATATACAAAATCCTTAGCTTTTTCTGGATCAGAAAAAATGGAAAAATCAGATGTTGCTATATCATTTTGTTTCATAAATTTTTTGGCAAAAGCTTTACTAGATTCTAATTGAGCTGCTTCCTTTGTTGGTCCAAATATAGGTATACTATCTGATAATTCATTAACTATGCCTTTAGTGAGAGGTCCCTCGGGACCAACTACTAATATACAGTTATTTTTGATTGAAAATGATCTTATTTTTGAAAAATCTGTTATTGAATAAGGAAGATTATTTTTAGTTCCACCATTACCAGGACAATAATATATCTTATCTACAGATTGGCTTTGTGATAGTTTCCAACCTAATGCATGTTCTCTTCCACCTGAACCTAAAATAAGTATATTATATTTTTTCAATTACTAAATTAATAACAAATGTGCTATACTTGTATATTATTTTTAAAAGAGTCTATTTTTAAATTGACTCACCTATGAGATATTGGTTAATTTGTGTATTCATGATAATATTCTTATTTTTGAAGAATATCCCTTATTAGCAATACAAGAAAATTATAATATTCCTCATCTGAAAATTCTATTATATCATAATTTTTATTCTTTATTAGTTCATTTAGACCTTTTAGATGCTGACATTTATCTTTTCCAGAGAGTGTTTTGAAATAATAATGTTTACATGAGCAATAATCTAATTCTGGATCTAACCAATATTCATTATCCTTTCCAATAATAGTCCACAATTGTCTTTTACTTGGAGTAAAATAATGAAGCTTAAGTTTATAGTTATTTACAAATTTATCAGAGAAGTTGCAAGAATCAGACAAGATTTAATTTTATTATTTCTCTATAGATATATTAAATTAATTATCAAGTAAAATTACCTTGCGTCCTTCTACTTTTAATTTCCCTTCAGAATATAACTTTAGTGCAAGGGGATATAATTTATGTTCTAATTGTAATATACGATTTGATAAATCTTCTTCAGTATCATTAGAATAAACAGGAACACTTTCTTGAAGAATAATTGGTCCAGTATCAACATCATCGTCTATGAAATGAACAGTACAACCTGATAATTTTACTCCATAATCAACTGCTTGTTTTTGAGCATGGAGACCTTTGAAAGAAGGTAATAATGATGGATGTATATTAAGGATCCGAAGTTTATATTCCCTTACAAACTCAGGGCTTAAAATTCGCATATAACCGGCAAGACAGACAATGCCATTAGAAGGATAAATATGATATTTCTTTAATACTGAAACTATATCCTTATCATATTGCCATCCTCTTTTTCCGTTACTTGGTATAACCTCTGTTGCAATACCAAATTTATCCTTAGCAATTTTTAAGCCTGGAGCATCATTTTTATTTGATATAACAATACAGGGTTGAATATACTTTAGTGCTGAATTTGAATGAGCCGATAAAATAGCATTCATATTACTTCCTCTGCCTGAAATTAATATTGCCAGATTAAGCATGATAAGTTATCTAATATATTGTTAATTGAACCTATTTTGAAGTTTATGTTTATTAGCTTACAAAATAGCAGAGAGAATACATATATTTATATTCATACTAAATTTTGGGTATCAAGATTATATCTTGTTTACCTTCAATTTTATTAAATTGATTATTGCAGCGTTTCAACTATAGTAATAACTATTATCAAAGAAAACTAATCTAAACAGTTAATTAAACCTGTGTTTAAAGTATTCGTATCATTATGCACTCTCAAATCAGAACAACAGATGGAGGATTACTAATTGAGAATGGTGAAACAAAAATTTTGTTGGATCCTTCGTCGGTAGAGAGTAATAATTTTGTATTTATTTCTCATGCTCATTCTGATCATGTTTATCGCAAACCCAAAAATAAAACAAGAATAAAAACCATAACTTCTATAGAAACTGAAGCGATAGCAAAGGCAAGAGGTTATGAAATTACAAATACAATATATGAAGAAAAAGATTTAGAATTGATTGATTCAGGTCACATACTAGGTTCTAAAGGACTTTTAGCTTTTAATGAAATATTTTATACAGGAGATATATCAATAAGAAAACGCGCCTTTCTTAACCCTCCTCAAAAGATACCTCAAGTTGATACTCTTATTATTGAATCAACTTTTGGAAGACCAGAATACATTTTTCCTGATCATACTAAAATAATTCATGATGCAAATAAGATTATTGCTGATGCTTATGATAAAGGTCATCCTGTTATTATCATGGGGTATCCATTAGGAAAAGCTCAATTGTTAACCAATTTCTTTGAGCATTGGGATCCATTATTTGCATATGATAGTATAGAAATTATGAACAATGTATATAGAGAGATGGGCATCTCCCTGAGAAACACTACATGTTTTACAGACGCAGAAAAATCTAAAAAATTAGATACCAAATATCCGTGGGTAATGTTGGCACCACTTATGAATGCAAATTCAAAATTTTTAAGATACATGAAAGAAAAATATAATACAATAACTTTGGGTTTTAGTGGATGGGCATGTAATCAGGGATATAAGCATATGATGGGAATTGATTATGCACTTCCTATGAGCGATCATTGTGATTATAATGAATTGATTCAAGTAGTAAAAAAATGCAACCCTAAAAATATATTTACAATACATGGATTTGCTCATGAATTTGCAAGGATACTTAACAATATGGGATATAATGCTAATCCTTTAGAAAATCATGCAAGTAAAATTCGAAAAACAAGAAAAGATACTACTAAAATTAATAGAATAAAAAGTAGTAATAGTATAAGAAAAAAAAGTAATAGCCGTATTAATAGTACAAGCAAAAATAACAATAATATACAGATTCTAGACTACTTTATCAAATAACTATATCTCATTTACTGTATTTTTCCATAATAAGTAACATATTACACATATTTTCATTTTTTGTCATTATAAATTCTTTTTAAAGAACAGGTTTTTTGAAACAAAACTACACGAAATAATAATTTAGTAATTGTTGACCAATGATATATTGTATTATGACTAAATTTTAGAAACATCATGCTTCTATTGATTAGATATTATTAGGCAAAATGTTTTTAATATGTTCAACTTTATTACCAGCTGAATAAATATATAGCATACTTTATACAGTTTTTCTGAATTATAGCAAATTTAAAGTAAACATATTTTTATTCAAAAAAATGCAGCACAATATTATTGCATTATCAGGAGTGAACAAGAAAAAGATATAGTATTGGCCTACTAGTTTAAAAAAAAGGATAATTACATTAAAGGAAAGCAAAATAATACTAATAATAAAAAAAATTGATAATAAAAAATGGAGTTATATTATTTATTTATTTTTTTCTTGTTCTCTAAAATATGGAATTACCTTTTTTCCAAACATCTCTATACTTTTAAAGTAACCTTCTCCCCAGAATCTTATTATAAAGTGATTAACTCCTGCTTTTATAAAGCGTTCCAACATTGCTATAACATCATCTGGTTGTCCTACCCCAATAGCAGTTCTAGCAATACTATCTGGAATTTTTGTTGCTGCTTTTTTCATTTGTTCCATTAATTCTGGCCTATTCATTGCATATTCTGTAAAATATTTTCTAAAATCAAATTCTGAATCCTGTTCAATATTATGAACCTTTAATAATTCAGGCTTATAAAGACTAACTTTTACCGCATTTCTCATCTTGTACCAAGCCTCTTCTCCATCATCTGAAAAGTAAACATCTACATCATTTGCAAATTGAAAATTTGAAAGATCTCTGCCAAAATTTTTAGCATGCTCTCTAATCACATCAGCGTGGGCTTTGAACAATTCTGGAGTATATCCAATTGGAATCCATCCATCACCGTACCGTGCACATAATTCAAGCGTTTTTGGCGCTCCTGCAGCGATATAGATTGGTGGTCTTGGTCTTCTTATGCTTCTGGCCTGTAAACATGCATTAATTAATTTATAATATTTTCCCTCATAATCTACTCTGTTATCTGGATCTGATTGAAAGAGTTTCTCTATTACTTCAAGTTGTTCCTTTAATTTAGTAACAGGTTTAGTAAATTCTATACCAAAATCAACGACATTTTGAGCCTCGCCTGCACCAATTCCCAACATACCTCGACCATTAGTTAATCTGTCAAGGGTCACAGTAGAAAGTGCAATTGCCGATGGATGACGTCTAATAGCATCTGTAACACATGTACCTAATTCTACATTTTTTGTTAGCACACCAATTGCTGCAAGCATTAACCAAGCATCATTTACAACAGCATTTTTCCATTGTGGAACATTTGCATGATCCATCGCCCATATAGAGTCAAAGTCTAATCTATCAGCCATTTGGCAAGCAGTAATCACCTGATTTTCATCTAAGCCCATTCTAGCTACATTAAGACCTTGTGTAAACCCAAATTTTGTTCTCATGATAATGTTATCCTCCTCTTCTTCTCCTCACTATTGGACAATATGTTAAAGAATTCCAACAGGTTAATTCTACCCATACAATGTAAAAAAATTGAAAGTTGTATTTAACCATTTCATGTATGAACGTATTCAAAATATCAATTTTAATATGAACACAACGAAAACTTATATAATTTTTATTCCTATTACAAGTAGATGTTATTACCTTCTGAAATTGAGGCCAAGTCACTAATTCCTGCTATTCGAGCAATTTTAGCAAAAAAATTAATCAATGAATATAAAATGAAGGAAGAAGTTGTAGCTAAAGTCATTGGCGTAACTCAAGCTGCAATTAGTAATTATATTAGAGGAACAAGAGGCGATACTGAACTTATAAACAAACTTTCTTCTATTATCGAAGTTATGAATAAAGTCGATGATATTGCACAAGAACTTGTAGCAAATAGAATATATACTCCAAGAACTATGGCTAAATTTGTCGAATTATGTAACTTTATGAGATATTCATTCATTATTTGTGATGTTCATCATAAAATGGAGGCAAATATTGATGAACAAGTTTGTGAATTATGTAAGGATAGTCTGATTGGATCTAAATTCTAACTAGTGGAAAAAAATAGGTTTTAAAATTAATTTAAAAGTGGTTTGTTCTCTTTATAATGTTAATTGTCTGATTCAAAACTTCAAATCCGTTTATAGTTCCAATCGATCCTTTCTTGGCAAAGGATTCTGTGAATCTTTGACTGTTTTTGTTATTTTTGTTATCATAATTATCATTGTTTTTCATAGACTTTCCTGATACAAGTAAGGGAACTGGATCATCTGAATGACTTTTTTTTACACAAGGAGTAGAATGATCTCCTGAAACAACTATTACAACATTTGAATCTTTCAACTCATTTAAAAGAGTCCCAAAGAAATCTTTATCTATTTTTTCTATATTTTCTTTTTTTCCTAAAGCATCTCCATCATGGCCGAATTCATCTGGCCCTTTGATATGAACATAAATTAGGTTATACTTGTCTAATTCTTTAGCGGTAACTTTACCTTTAGTTATATAGTCATTTACACTTCCTGCTTCAATAGGTTCCATTCCTAAGATCTTTGAAATACCTATTTCTACTGGCATATCCACGACACAAGCAACTTTCATATTATATTTCTCTTCTATAGGATCATAATTAGGAATTGCATTTCCCGCATCTCTAACTAAAATACAATTCATAGCATTAAGACTTCTTTCTTTTCTAGCTTTATTTACCGGATGATCCTTTGATAGCAAATAAACCTGATTTGTAAAATCATTTACTATTTCAGAAGATATTTTAGAAGTAATGTCATCATTTTGAGGAATCGATTTTAATACTTTCATTTCTGCTATAGCCGTTTTTGCAATACCCATTCCATTCACTTTGTCATAAGCAGGATCTGTATTTGTTATTTGATGGGATAATTTGATTTTATTATGCCGAAATCTTATAGTTACTCTATGGGCAATTGTCGGCATAACAACTACAGATGCATCGGAGTCTTTCAAGGAAATTGCTGAATTCAATGTTTCGCATAGAGATTGAGCTTCTTCATTTGCAATCAACCGTCCAGCCCTTCTATCAAGTATCTGCTGATTTTCATCAACTGTAGCAAAATTTCCCCTTAATGCTAGATCACCATCTTTAAAGTCAATGCCACAGCCAATTGATTCAACTACTCCTCTTCCCACGTAAGGAACATCCTTAAAATTATATCCTAACATATTGAAAACCGCAATATCAGATTGCGGAGCTATTCCTTTACCAACAGTTATGACTTCCCCCATTATCCCATTTTTTGCTAAATAATCTAAATTTGGGGTATTAGAAGCTTCTAATGGTGTCAGGTTATTGATTGACTTGTGGGGAAGGTCGCCTATTCCATCAAGAATTACATATATAATTTTTAATAAATTGTTGTTCTTTATCGAGTTGCTCACACGATCAAGAGCTTTATTTGTTAAATTTATTTTTATTTAATTCATTAATAAGTAAAACAAAGAAAAGGGAGAACCATTTTCATTTATTTGGTTTTGCTGCTACTACCACTATCTCCCTTTTTCCATACCTGTATCTGTCCACCATAAACCTCATTGTTGAAAACAAACGATGGAATTTGGGAATAAAAGCCTTGTCTGCCAGAACTGAATGTTTTGCTAACTAGAGGAATTTCATATTTTTTTCCGTCTGGCATTGAAATAATAGCCATTACAATTCTCTTATTCGTTTGATCTTCATTATCAATACCCATTTCAGTTATTACATAAAATTATAATATAAAAACAATTTTGATCTTATGTTTAAATAATAGCAAATGTGAATTAAAATTGCTCTAACTTATCATTAACTCTTCTCCCTATTGTCCTTTATATTAAACAAAAAAACTGCTGTGAATTTTGATTAATTTACTCTATAAATTGCGGGCAATCACATTTAGTACATTTATTGTCACCTTCATAAATAAGATGATTTTTTTGTAGATGCTTACATCTTTTACATATATTATATTCATCACTCATTTTAATTATTATGTCTCTTTATGGTCTTATTAAGACAATATTAAATTTTATTATTAATGCAAAAAAAGAACCCTTCAAATTTGAGAAATACATCATGATATATTTGATTTAAACAATTTTATATTCTATGGTGAAAAGACTAATGTGGATTCCCTAGAGTGCTATCGACAAGCTGGTAAGATTGCAGGCTCGATTAGAGAAATGGCTAAAAAAAAAGACTATATTGGTAAAACTTTAGGTGAAATCTGTGAAGACATAGAAAAAGAGATACAAACTAAAGGAGGTTTTCCTGCTTTTCCTGTTAATGTAAGTTTAAATGAAATTGCAGCTCATTATACTGCCGAACCTAATGATCAAAATATAGTAAAAGATGGAGATGTATTAAAAATTGATATAGGTGTACATATTGATGGATATATCGCTGATACTGCTGCCACTGTTTGTTATAATAATGATTATCATTCTTTAGTAAAAGCATCAGAAAATGCGTTAAATGAAGGATTGAAAATTGCAAAGAACAAATCAAAATCTAGTGATATCGGCAAAGTAATAGAAAATTCCATCATTAAAAGCGGTTTTCTTCCTATTAAAAATCTAAGTGGCCATTCTTTAGAACGTTATACAATTCATGCTGGAAAATCTATTCCAAATATCAATTCCATTGGATCTTTTCTTTTAGAATCAAATCAAGTATATGCAATTGAACCGTTTGTAACATTAAAAAATGGTATAGGTGTAGTATATGAAGGTAAAATAGCAAATATTTTTGCAATAATATCCAGAAAGCCCACAAAAAATAGGGAATTAGATAGTTTTTTAAATGAAATTTGGAATAGATTTAAATCTTTACCATTTGCTTTGAGATGGGTAATGGATAAATATGACGAAAAAAATGCCCGTATTTTATTAGATAGCCTTAAAAAGAAAAAGAACATTCATGCTTATCCGATATTAGTAGAAGGAAAGGATATGATGGTTGCACAATCTGAACACACAATTATACCTAGAGAGACATTTACAGAAGTTATTACTAGTTAAAGGAGTAATTAACAAAGAGAATAATATAGCTAGTATTATAATGATTGAATATCTTCCTAAACTTAAAATTAACCCCTAAAAAATGTATAATAAGAAATAGGGGTCGTTGTCTAGCTTGGTATGATGCCAGCCTTGGGCGCTGGAGTTCGCCGGTTCGAATCCGGCCGACCCCATTGAACTCTCGGTTCGAGGGAGTAATCCTGAAAATAATCAGCAAAAAAAGTCTCCTATCTTAAATATAAGAAACAACACAGATTATTCCAATAAGAAGAAGGAGGAAATGAGAGATCTTTATAACAGAGAAAAAAAAGTATTGTATTGGATTGAAAGAACAAAATCTGATCTTGAGGAACCTGATAAAACCGATGTTCTAAAATTAGTAAGATATTTACAAGATCAAGGTAGAGCAAGTCTTTGGATTATACGTTATATTACCGCCCTTATTACGATGAGAAAACAGATAACAAAATCATTTAGAGATGCTAAAGAAAATGACATAAGAGTATTAATTGAATGGATGGATAAAAGAGGGTATAAAGCCTCCACGATTGAAAAATTTAGGATGATTTTAAAATCATATTATAAAATTATATATGGAAATAATAAAAGATATCCAAAAGCTGTAAATTGGTTTTCTGTAAGTGTAGGAAGGGAAAGATTAAGAAAAGAAAAAAATCTTGATTTAGCAGAACATTTGGAAGAAGAAGAAATACAAAAATTAATTGAATGCGCATCAACTATTCAAAAAAAAGCTTTTATTGCTTGTATGTATAAAAGTGGTGCACGACCAGAAGAGTTTCTGAGATTAACAAATGATGATATTCAATTAGATTCTGAAGGCGCTATTTTATTTTTGAGAGGAAAAACTGGAGAAAGAAGAGTAAGAATAATCTCCTTTGCCAAACTATTGCAACAATGGCTTGATATTCATCCACTAGGAGATCAAAAGGAATTTTCCCTATGGATAAGTGAAGCTACTAACTATAAAAATCACCCTCTCGGTCTAAGAGGTGCAGAAAAAATATTAAGTAATGCAATTTTGAAATCTAATTTACAAAGTAAACAAAAACGTTTGTACATATTAAGACATTCTAGAGCTACATTTCTTGCCCATAGTTTTACTGAAGCACAAATGTGTGTATTTTTTGGTTGGGTTCATGGAACTAAAGTAGTAAGAAGATATATTCACCTTTCTGGTAAAGACCTTGATAATGTATTAATATCTTTGAATAATGGAAAAGAAATTACAAAACAAGACTCTAAACTAAAGACTAGCAATTGCATTCGCTGTCAAGAAGTTTTAAGTCCAACTTCTGTATTTTGTGAAAGATGCGGATTACCTGTAAAACTTAATGAACAATATATGAAAGAAATGGAAGAAAAGGAAAATAAAAATCAAGAAATTGATTCGCTTAGAAAAGAAATGGATCAAAAATTAAATCGAATTATGGATTTAATTCAACAAAATCCTAATCTTATTTATATTAAACCAGAAGTCTTATCATCATTCAAACAAAAATTCTAAAATTTTTATTTTAATTTTATTACTATTTTACAGTCTCATTTAGTTATATTTGTATTGAAAGATCTAAATAGTAGCATATAAATATAGATTCAGTAAAAAAATCATACTGTTTTTTATATAAGACCATTCATACAATAGCTATGTTAGCCATAAACTTTCAAAATAAAAAGTCTCCTAATGAAGACACAAATGAAGGTGTTTGTAATGGCAGAGGCTGTAAAGAGAATTCTAGAGTAATTGTTGAAGAACCCATAGGAGAGAGTATTATAAAATTACATCTATGTTATAGATGTGCTAAAATTTTCAGAGGAGAGTGTTATGAGTTTTGAATTGAATATCTGTTCTCATTTATATAAAATAAGTAAGTATGCAGGAGGTAAAAATATGATTAAAAATACAAATGGAATAGAATTAAAATGTCAGAGATGGAGTGTGGTATTACACTGGGAATAACCAATATTATGCATGCTGTCCAAAATGCAAATCCAGTATAAGTATAAGAAAAAATAAAGTTGTTCAGCTTGATTCTATGGTTGCCGCCATAAATCAAGCTGAAATGAAGGAGAAAAGGGTTATCTAACTTGTTGTTAAACCAAATACCTTTTAAATTATATAATGATCAAGATGATATTAATCTTTATTCTTGTGAAGTTATAATAAATAATTCAGAGCAGGAAATAAAAAAACCTTATAACAAGTATAATATTGAAGATAATGTTCAAGGATCAGATATCAACAAAACCATTCTTTGAATTATACAATACCACCGGTTTTAGAAAAAAAAGAAATCAAAAGCATTAGATTAGAAAATAATATACTATCAATTAGATATAATGAACATAATTTAGAAATTCCTATTGACATATTAGATTATGATAGAATAAGTAAATGTGTAAAGTTTGAGTGCCAGAAATATTCAATTAACAATGAAATTCAAAATATGGAATCATTTATCTCTGATATTTGGAATTTGATTTTAACGTCATTTGATTTTAATAAATTACCTAATTTGTTAAATCACGGTATTTCTGATTTGTTTGATACACCAATAAAAATGAGGTTGAAGGAGTATGAATCTTAATGAAGGTGCTAAGTTTTGGTTTTATGAAGTAGGAGTAGATGTTATTCCTTCGGATACCAAAAATAAAAGGCCGATAGTAGAATGGCAAAAATATCAGCATACTCCAATGTCGGAAGAGGAATTTGAAACTTGTATAAAAGAAGGAAAGTATGAAAAAGGGGTTAGCTATAATACCTGGAAAGATACTGAGAAGAAAAAATAAAGGAAAAAATCTAATTGTAATAGATATAGATAAAGAATTAGGAATACAAGAATTTTCTAGTTCTATAGGCATTGAAAATGTTAGGACTCTTGAGGGTTTAAGCAAAATTACAATTGTAGAACAACATCAAGATGACCTAACAAAAGCGCACATATACTTTATTTCTCCTATACCTTTTCCAGGTAAGGGTTCAGATACAAAAATAGGAATTGAAGTAAAAGGAGACGGAAGAAATGGACTAATGTATGTATCTCCATCAATTCACAAAAATGGCTTACCTTATGAAATCATTGGAACAAAAGATATTTTGGAATTAGGATATGATGAAGCTAGTAAAATCATAAGCCATATAAATTCAATTTGTACTAAATGTGGAATCAAATATTTGGAAAAAGAAAGCAATACAAAATTATCTCCTAAAATTAGAGAAATCATACAAAAACTGGAGATTGATAAGACAATAACCATTTTAGAAGGAGCAAGACATAATACTCTTTTATCCATTGCAAATTCACTTTTATTTACACATTACATAAATGGCAATAGAACAAAAGATCGATTAAAGAAATTCTTGGAAGAAACAAATGAGCAATTATGTCAACCTTATCCTTTACATTATAAAGAAATAGATGCAATATGGAAAAGTTCACTAGAATATGTAGAAGAAAATAATATACAAAACAAAATATCACAATTTAAAAAGAAAGCCGCTCTAATTGAAGAAGCTACGGAAAAAATTTTGTCATCTAGCCATATTTTAACTATAGAGGAATCAAGAGAGATACTATACTATCAGGATGGTGTTTATATTAAAGGTGGAGAAACTCTAGTTGAAAAAGAATTAGAAAAACATTACAAGTATAATTTGAATGCTCACATCATTAATGAAATTAAAGGACATATCATGAGACAGACATATATAAAAAATCAAGAATTGGATAATGATCTTAATCTAATAAACCTAAAAAATGGATTATACAATATTCAAACTCAAAAATTAGAACCACATTCTCCCAATTATCATTCTATCAAACAAAAGCATATAATATATAATAAAACGATAAAACCTAAATTATTTGGACGATTTTTAAAAGAGGTCTTGTATCCATCACAAATCAGGATGGCTGTAGAAATAATGGCTTATACTTTTCTAAGAGAGCATTTATCTGAATTATACTTTATCTTGGTAGGGAAAGGAGCTAATGGAAAAAGTGTTTTTACAGGACTATTGTCTGAATTACATGGATTAGATAATGTAAGTAACGTTCCATTACAATCTTTATTAGAAGATAAATTTGCTTTAGCAGATCTAGAAAACAAAGATGTCAATATAGATACAGAGTTATCAAACACTACCATAAAAGATATGTCTATTCTAAAAAGGATAACAGGGAAGCAAAAACAAAGAATTCAAAGAAAAGGTAAAGATGCTTATGATACCTTATTGTATGCAAAAATATTTTTTAACGCTAATACTTTACCTTCAACTTATGATGATACTGACGCCACTATTACAAGACAAACCATTTTAAGTTTTCCAAATCAATTTGAAGAAGGTAAAAATGCTGATCCAAAAATACTAGAAAAATTAACAACAGAAGAAGAACTATCTGCAATATTTAATATTCTTATGATTGGACTGAAAACGATTTTAAAAAATAATATGCCATACTTAAACCAAAAGACTATTCAAGAAAAGAGAGAAAGACTTGAATTAATGAGCAATTCTGTAAAATTTTTTATGGATGAAGCTTGGGATGAAGAGAATTCAACAGAATTAGATAATATTGCCAAAATGGATCTATACTGTTCATATGAGCAGTTTTGTCGTTATAATAAGATTCATCCTGAAAGTATAGAAAAGGTAGGTAAAATTCTAAAACATCACCCATATAATTTTGGAGAAGGAAGAGAAACAACAGGTAAACAAAGAAAAACCATTTGGAAAGGAGTTAGCCTAAAAAAATGGGCTCCTGAACAAACGGCCTTGGTTTTAGAAAGTTCAATCTTAAAGTAAGACCTATTATAATTTTTTATAAGAAATTCAGTCATATACGTATTTTATAACATTTTTAATTTATAACTTCAATTTGTCATACATGTCAGGGTTGTCATGGTATAATACTAATTTATACTCTTTATCTATATCCTCTTCTTAATGTATTGTATTATTTTTAATTATTAGAATAATACTATGACATCTATGACATCTATGACATATTAATCACATAACAGATTCTGCTTCATTAAATTCCTACAGATCATTAATCTCAGGGATTAAACGTTGTAATCCAAATCCAAATTATAATATTCATACCAAATATTGTCGAAAAATATTTGCAACCTATTTACGAAATAATGGAATAGAACAAGAAGTAATAGACTTGTTGCAGGGACGCATACCAAAGTCAATATTTGTAAG
>Ga0126305_10000406_pt1 | contig 18766 bp, 19 predicted proteins | sample Plot26_FD_92536 | JGI IMG/M metagenome (GOLD analysis project Ga0126305, IMG submission 92536) | Serpentine soil microbial communities from UC McLaughlin Reserve, CA, USA - Plot26 | ecosystem: Environmental > Terrestrial > Soil > Grasslands | place: USA: UC McLaughlin Reserve, Lake County... | reverse complement strand
CTATGGTTTTATTCATCCCTTGCATTTACGCAAAGTTAATTTTGATGGAATGAAAGTTCTTCTGATTGGAGCAGGAGGTGCTGCGAGGGCAATACTAGCAGCACTGGCAGATGAGAATGGAATCTCAGAAGTAAACATAGCAAACCGCTCAGAAGGAAAGGCAAGGGCCTTGTTAGAAATATCATTGGCCCTTGGGCTAAATTGCAAGACTGTTCCATGGGAAAGAATACCAGAATATTCTAGAAATACAAAACTGATTGTGAATGCGACAACTGTTGGAGTGAATAGTGAGCCTAGTTTGGTGAAGCACGAGGATTTTCATAAAGATGCTATTGTTTATGATATTGTATATAAACCTGTAAATACTGACTTCCTGGAAAACGCAAAATATGCTGGGGCCAATGTAATATATGGATATGAGATGCTGCTTTATCAAGGGGCGAAGTCATTTGAAATATGGACTGGAATGTCCGCTCCAATTGATGTTATGAAAAAAGTCTTACTGGGAACCTTAGGTGAGCCTTCATATAAATACTAGAGTTCAGTCGACTATACATGGGGCAATTTCAATAGTTAACGCGATTTCTACTGGTTATGGTTCAGCCCTCGGCATATCATTAAAGGTAACAGTTGAACTGGAATTACAAAAAGGCCGCGGAATACTGTTTCAACCGGAGCTAGGATTTAATATACTCGAAAATATAATTGACAAAATTCTTCCAAACGAAATAAGGAGAAATAACCTAATAAGCGTAAAGGTAAACTCACAAATCCCTGTAGGAATGGGGCTGAAAAGTTCCAGTGCCGTATCGAGCGCTACTGCGCTCGCTTGTACTGGACTTATTGGCGATAATTTAGACGACAAGATTATTCTGAGCTCGGCAGTCCGTGCCTCATTAGATAGCGGAGTCAGCGTCACGGGAGCTTATGATGACTCTACAGCATGTTATTTTGGAGGTTTTGTGGTAGCAAATAACTATGGGTACGAACTTATCCACAGGGAAGAGGCGCCAGCCGATCTATACGTCGTAGTGTTCCTTCCGGATGACAAAAGGCGTGGAAATATTCACAATCTATATACATTCTCAGACCTTTTTATGGATGCCTTTAACCTGGCCAAAACTCGACAATATTGGAGAGCCATGAAATTGAATGGCTTACTTACTACGTCTGCCCTTTCTGGTGACTACGAACCCATTCTGGCAAGCATGCAGCGGGGCGCATTGGCGGCTAGCATTTCAGGGAATGGTCCATCGATAGCTGCTGTCACGTATAAAGAACATATAGAAGACATCAGACAAATATTTGCTAAATACAATGGTATAACTCTTGTTTCCAAAGCTAATAATGAGAAGGCAAGTGTCAAGGTAATAGTTGGTTAGTATTCGAATAGGTAAGTCAAGAATTAGTGGAACGCTACGATGTCCATCAAGCAAAAGCTATACTCACAGAGCAATCGCTATCGCCTCACTTGCCAAAGGAAAGTCTATTATCAATATGCCCTTGATATCTCGAGACACAATCGCAACATTATCGGCTTCAAGTGCCCTCGGGGTAAAGATCAATCAACAAAAGTCTAGACTAATTGTTGAGGGGAAACACACGTTAGATACGCCAGAAAACATCATTAATGCAGAAAATTCTGGGACTACGATTAGAATATTCACTGTAATGGCTGCATTAGTAAAGAGGGGATTTACGGTCTTGACTGGGGATGCAAGCCTTCGAAAACGGCCAATGCAACCTGCACTCGATGCGTTAACTCAGCTCGGCGTTGTATGTTATTCCACTCGAATTAACGGCTTGGCCCCTCTTTTGATAAAGGGAGGTGGTATTCAAGGAGGTAAGGTCAGAATTGATGGAAATATCTCAAGTCAGTTCCTATCCTCATTATTAATATCAACAATATATGCGAAATCGCCAGTATCAATTCGCGTAGGGAGACGACAGGTATCCAAACCTTACATTAGCTCAACCATAGCTACTATGGAAAAGTTCGGAGTGACCATTGATTATAAGAAGGATTTTTTAGAATATTATGTCCAGAATAAAAAATATAGTCCAACAGAGTTCCACGTTCCTGCCGACTTCTCCACTGCAGCATTACTACTTGCAGCCGGTGTTCTGGCAGGAGGAAGTATTACCTTAAAGGGACTAAGTTTCTCGCTACCGCAAGCCGATTCAAAGATATTAGAAATCCTAAAAGATATGAATGCAGAAATAAGTGTCAATAAGAAACGAGGAGAGGCAACTGTAACAGGTTCCAAGATTTTAGAAGGTGGCAGCTTCGATCTTACTGATACGCCTGATCTCTTACCCGTTCTTTCCATACTAGCACTGAAAGCCAGGTCTCCTGTCAAAGTAACAGGCATTGCCCACGCACGTTTGAAGGAAACCGATAGGGTGGCAAATATAGCGTCCCAAATAAAGAAATTTGGAGCCACAGTTGTCGAAGAGGAGGATCAATTATTGATAATTGCTCCACAGGTTATCAAAAATTCAAGTATTCAAACCTTTAACGATCATAGGCTATTCATGGCTTTTGTAATCGCATCTTTGCTAACAGAAAAATCAGAGGTTGAAGGTGCGGAATCTATTGATGTTTCGTACCCAAATTTCTTACTAGACCTAATACAACTCGGAGCAAAGATAAGTTTTCAATAGCATTCAAATTATTTTCAAGCACTTCCATGCTATCAACTCAATTAACCTGAATTGAATAAATGTTATCTAGTTATTCATTTGGTTTAAGTATAGACACCATTATTGTATCATGGTTATGTAAAAGCGATATGGAAGTGGAATATATATGGAGTCGCGATAAATTTCTCTATTAGTGCGATGGTCGGGAGCATAATCGGCGAACGCTTTGCTTGCATGAGTTTTGGAGAAAGTCATGGGAAATGCGTAGGTATGATTGTTGACGGATGCCCAGCAGGATTGCAGCTGAATGAATCAGATATTCAACCTCTGCTTGATCTTAGAAGACCTGGACAAACAATAATTGCCACACAAAGAAAAGAAGAAGACAAGGTAGAAATTCTGTCCGGGGTTTTTGAGGGTTTCACCACAGCTGCCCCGATATGTATGTTAATATGGAACAGAGATTCTGATTCTCGTTCCTACGATGCAATTGTAACAAAACCTCGCCCCGGGCATTCGGATTACCCTGCGCAAGTAAAGTACTCAGGATATGCAGACTATAGAGGAGGAGGAAGATTTTCTGGGCGGTTGACTGCTACGTTTGTCATGGCAGGTGCAGTTGCTCAGAAATTGCTTTATCATACCTTAGGCATAGAGGTAACTGCTTATACAGTCCAAATTGGTCACATAAGGGCAAGCGAGATTGATCTAGAAGATGCAAGGAAGTACAGATATACGAATGATATTCGGTGCCCTGATGTAACCGCTGCGGATCATATGAGAGAAGCAATACTGCAGACCAAGAAAGAAGGAGACTCATTGGGTGGAGTTGTTGAATGTGTATGCACTGGTTTGCCAGTAGGTTTGGGTGAACCCATTTTTTCATCTTTGGAGGCTGATATAAGCAAGGCAGTATTTAGCATCCCTGCAGTTAAAGCAGTTGAATTTGGTTCAGGATTTATGGGATCTGAAAAAAAGGGATCGGAGAATAATGATTTGTTTACCGTCAAAGACGGTAAAATAGTGACAAAGACAAATAACGCAGGAGGAATTTTAGGGGGGCTATCCAATGGGATGCCCATAAAAATGCGAATTGGTTTTAAACCTGCTTCTTCAATAAGCCGTACACAAAGGACCATAGACACTTCTACCCTCACTGAAATAGATCTCAGTGTGTCGGGGAGACACGACCCATGTGTAGTGCCAAGAGCCCCTCCAGTAGTAGAATCTATAGTATCCGTTATTATTGCGGATCATGCTATTAGATCGGGATTTATAGGACCTGTTTTGAAGAAATGGTCAAAGAAAAGAGACACGAAGAATTAAGTAAACTGCGAGATGAGATTCGCAATGTTACACTCGATATCATAGATAAGGTTCACAAAAGGATGGAGCTTTCCGAACGAATCGGAACTATTAAAGGCAATTTGAATATTGAAATAGAGGATGAAAAGGTCGAACAGGAAGTACGTGGGTCTGTTACTGAATTGTCCCATAAACTGGGAATCGATCCCGCTTTCTCTGGAAGGCTCTTAAATATAATGCTGATGGAGTCAATTCGGTTGCAACAGATACAACAAAAGAAGCCGGAGAGTACTCCTTCGGAATACACCCACCTCAGCGTTTTTAGTAAAGCCAAGGAACTGGAGAGCTCAGGAAAGAAGATCATACATTTGGAGGTGGGAGAACCTGACTATCCGCCACCCAGGATGATAAAGAAAGCTCTAATTGAGTCATACAATAAGAAACTGTATCATTACACGGACTCGAGAGGATTACCGAAGTTACGTCAGGCTATTGCAAAAAAAGTTGGTAATGGGATTACACATGATGAGGTAATTGTCACTTCAGGGGGGAGATTCGCCATTTTTTCTGCCATTCTTTCTATATTGAAGCCAGGAGAGGAGGTAATTTCCATTGATCCGGCTTGGCCTGCCTATCGAGAGTTCGTAGATTTTGCTGGGGGCAAAATAAAAACCCTAGAGACTACTCTGGAGGAAAAGTGGACCCCTGATATAAGACAACTAGAGGCAATGATAAGCGAGCATACGAAAGTAATTATTCTGAACTATCCGAATAATCCTACTGGCAAGGTTTTGGATGAAAAGTATATTACAAAAATCATCTCTTTAGCCAAGGATAACGGGCTGTACATGATAAGCGACGAGGTTTATTCAGACTATGCATTTAAGAGGTTCACAAGTTTGACACATTATAAATACGACAAAAGTATCGTAGTTTCGTCATTTTCCAAATCCTGTGCTATGACAGGTTTCAGAGTCGGATATGGAATTGCCAAGAAAGAAATTATTGACAAGATGGCAAGAGTTCAGGCTATTGCATTAACTAGCGTGGCAGAACCTATGCAGCATGCCGCGTTAAGCGCAATAGACTACAATCCTGCTGGGAACGTGAAATTAATCAAGGAACGACTAGATCTAATATCGGAGAAGCTATGCAATATGTCATTTGATTTCATAACTCCTGAAGGGGCCATGTATGTTTACCCTCGATTAAGAGGTCTAATCCAGAATGATGTGATATTAGTAGAAAAGCTCCTAAATTTGGGAGTCGCCGTTGCGCCAGGAAGTGGATTCGGAGAGAATTATAAACAATTTATGAGAATTTCAGCCTGTCAGCCGAAAAAGCTATTGGAACGGGGATTAGAAGTCATTAAGTCGATTATGCTCAAGCACTGACGGAAATGGTCCAACGAGTATCTATTATAGGTGCTGGAGGGAAAATGGGCTCATGGTTTTTGAGATACTTTTCTGAAAAATCAGAGACAAAAGTTCTGGCATATGATACAAATGCATTCTGGAAACCTCCTTCACATGCGACCTTGTGTGCAAATGTGGATAGCTGTGTAAGCGAAGCAGATCTTGTACTAGTATGCGTACCGATTACTAGTGCACCATCAGTCATAGAGGATTGTGCTTTAAGTATGAAATCAGGTGCCGTACTGGCCGAGATCTCTTCGATTAAAGCTAAGACTTTTTTGGTGTTGAAGAAATATTCCAACAAGATTCTCCCACTTTGCATACATCCCATGTTTGGACCAGGTGCGTCCAGTATAAGAGACACAAGAATACTCCTTATACCAGTAAAAAACAAGAAAACAGAGTCAGATATGGTATCCTCTTTTATGCGCGGATCAGAAATTATAGTACTTCCCACTGCCCGAGTACATGATAGATATATGGCAATAATTCTTGGATTAACTTATTTTGTAAACATGGTACTTGCTAAGATCCTATCGAAGGAGGACATCTTATATTTGGAAAAGATCTCGGGCACCTTTTTTGGAATCCAGCTCCTACTAATGCAAGGAATTCTAAGTGATGATCCTAATCTTATTGTTTCAATCATTTCTCGGAACTCATACACCCAAAAGTGCATTTCAGAATATCTTTCTGAAGCGGATACGCTCAGGAGTATAATACGGGGAAGAAGGGAGAGTGAATTGTTGAGAGACCTAAATACGGTCAAATCAATTTTCGAACGAAGCTTTGACTTGCAGATGTCCTATCAAAATATGTATACTATGTTTAGAAAGCATAAGGAACATAGATAGGCTAGCCTATTCTAAACCATTAAGACTTTTCTTGAAAAAAGGTCGAAACTGATCTGATAGTATCGATTTAAGTGTATGTTGTGTAACCCATGTCTGGTTGGCCCTTTGTAGTAAGAAAATATAATAAAACAATGGAAAATATGCTTAATGCTTGACTCTAGGCAAAGATTGTGCTGCTTGTGTAGGTACTCTAGTAAAAATTAGAAGATTAGCCTCCTATGATATATATCATTAATAATGCAGATCAGAAGTAATGAAAAAACAATTTGCTAACCACCTCTTGTGCCTTCAACATGAGGACAAGGAGGTAAGGCTTTCATTAATTCCGCTGCATGTAGCAGATGACAATGAGTGTATTGAAGGATTTTTGCAATGTCCTCATTGTGAAGCTATTTATCCCATAATAGAAGGAGTAGCAATTGTTGTAAAGAACTTCACGGCATATATCCAGATGAGAACTTCTAGTTATGGCAAATGGTTATTGAAAACAAGAACAGAGAAGATGAAAGGTTTCTTAAGAGAAGCAAGTAGGTACTTAGATACATCTTATGCTGGAAATGATCGCTATGAAGAAGGGGGTGTTTGGTTTGCACCATATAGATGGACACATTATGACCATGAGTCAACGGATAGACTTCTCAGCTCTTTAAGGTGGCGATTAAAACCAAATGAATTATACAATAGAGTAATTCATGGAATAAATCCAAAAATGGATGCTCTAGCCCTTGACGTGGGTTGTTCGTTGGGCTACAGTACCCTGACGCTTGCTAAAAAATACGCTTTTACTATAGGGATTGATTTGTCTTTTTCTTTCATAAAAGAAGCAAGAAGGAGGATGTTTGAATATAGGCAGGGCAATGTAGAATTCTGTGTCGCGGATTGTCTTCTAGCGCCATTTAGTTCAGGAAAATTCGATTTGGTTATTGTATTCAATATGATAAATTTATTAGATGCATCAAAACTGCTCGCTTCCATTCATTCTCTCTTGAAACCCTCTGGTTATACTATTATTGCCGACCCTTTCGATTTTAATCACGAACCTCGCCCCCAAACCAGGTTCGATAGTCAATCGTTTAGAGAGCTCCTTAAAAATTCCAAGTTCAAGATTGAAGACAAGACAGGTATAAAAGAGTCTTATATTCCTTGGATTCTGAAAATAAGCGAGAGAATATATCTAGTCTATTTCGTTGATTATATCAAAGCAAAAAAAGTTTCCAAACACAAACCACGTTGAGATCAATTATATATAGCTACTCATGAGCCTTATTAGTACAATACGTGGTATCTATAGACTCAATATTTTAGGAGCTAGTATGCTTTTGTCATATTTTGTTCATCATAGTTTTACTGATTAAGTGTGTGTAGGTCATTATTAGAAGAATATGAAAATTCAACATCCAGCTTTGCATTTTGAAGTGGCCTACAGGTATCTGCATTTGCGTCCTGTTTTATCTCTATATTCGAGACCAAATTCCGATAAGGAAGAGAGATCCTTACTATTAAATATAGAGCCATCTTTACAAACGAGCCTATCTCCTATACAACAGCTAGCACATATTCCAATTCCGCATTTCATATAACGTTCAAGACTAGCTTGAAGCGGAATTGATCTTGCTGAAGCAAGATCGAAAACCTTCTTCATCATACCTTCAGGTCCGCATGTGTATATGGCATCAAACCTTTCTGCACTTATCAGATCTAGCATAGCATCTGTGGTCTGTCCTTTCATTCCGTAGCTGCCATCTTCGGTCGTAACGACTACTTGATGGTTTGTATCTCCTAAACATTTTGCTGCCAGCCTTTCGAAAAATACTTCTGAATGGGTTTTAGCCCCGATAATTAAAGTTGTATCGATTCTAGCACTGTTTAGATGACCTGCCAACCGTAGTAACGGAACCAACCCGGTCCCTCCTCCTACGAGCAATACTTTCTTGGCATCCTCTTGAATTTCAAAAAAATTCCCGTATGGCCCTCTCACACCTAGCTTTTCACCTACTTTCTTATCGTACAACGAGGTTGAGCCATATCCTTTCTTGCGTACAGTCACTGCTGCATAAAATTTTTCGTGCCAGATCATTACGCTCATAGGTAGCTCCTCTACTCCCGGGATCCAAACCATTAAGAATTGCCCTGCTTCTGCCTTCGAACTAGTTCCATCCCTGAATGCTAAAGTTCGTACTGTTGGGGTCTCCTCAACGATTTTTTCTATCTTAACAATACGAAGCCTGTCAAAACTTGTGCGCAAGGCCTATTATCTCCATCACACTTTTCACATTTTTCCTTTTGAGATAAGTCTGTATGCCCGTGCAAATAGTATAAAAACTGGACAATCCTTCAGTTGCTATAACGCTTCCCAATTGAACTGCGGATGCTCCTGCAAGCATCGCCTCTACTGCATCCTTCCAATTGAAGATACCACCACATGCTATGACTGGGATTTCAATGCGTTTAGTAATTTCATAAACGCACCTTATCGCTAGAGGTTTGATTGGCTTACCCGAGAGTCCGCCTATCTTATTGCTAAGTATGGGCATTCCCGTCTCAATATCTATTACCATAGCCCTAAGTGTATTAATCGCAGTTATTCCATCTGCCCCGGCATCTTTTGCGATGGACGCAACTGAAAGTACATCAGCATTTCCTACACCCACTTTTACGAATACTGGTTTATTTGTATACGATTTTGTTGCCTTGACAATTCGGTAAACCATTTCTGGATCATCGCCCACCTCCATGCCCATCTTTGCTACGTGTGGACATGAAAGGTTAATTTCGTAGCCAATAATATTCAGCCTATCGAATTTCTTAACTAACGAAGGAAAATCCTTATCAGATGATCCTACAAGACTTACTAATATAGGGAGATTGTCGTTCTCTCTGATTTCTTCCGAAAAAGCATCTGCACCTGGATTAGCTAAGCCTACTGCATTTAGATAACCTGAATCGTTCAATGAAACAATAGTTGGATTTCTATATCCTTCTATTGGGGAAGTACTGATCGACTTACTAACAATAGCTCCTACATTTAATTTATACAACCTTCTAAATAGATTCATGGAGATGCCCAGAAAACCTGAAGCAAGCATAGTTGGATTACGCAAACAGATGCCCGCAAAACTTACAGAAAGGCTACTGCTTGATAGATGTTGTTCTCTTCTCAATTCGAGCGCATCTTCAGCAAGCTACGACGTACCCGTATAAACTTTTTCTCATATGAATTGTATAACCCTGGCTAATATAGGACATATTTCCTTCGATATTCAAACAGCCATTCGTCACTCATCTGGGGAATACAAATTTAAGGGAGAGGCTGCACAGAGATTTAGAAAAACCGATATTTGTTCCTTAAACCAAAACCATGGATTTGGTATCTTAGAGTGCTGCATTTTCAAATATGAAATTGGGATTTAGTAGTAATGCATTTAAAAAATTTTCATTAGAACAATGCATCCCGTTAATATCCAAGATAGGTTATTCTGCCATTGAAATACTTTGCGACCTGCCACATGCATACCCGCCTAAAGAGCAAGATGTAACTAAGACGAAAGCCCTCCTCTCCAAACATAACCTAGAAATTTCTAATCTAAACGCCTTTACTTTGTACGCTATTAAGGACACCTATCATCCGTCCTGGGTCGAAGATGTAAGTGAACTAAGGCAAATACGTTTCGAGCATACAAAAAATTGTATAGAACTCGCGAGTGAATTAGGTTGCAGAAATATATCAACTGAACCTGGAGGTCCTCCGCATACAAGAACAACTAATCCCGTTGCGCTAAGGCGTCGATTTGTAAGGGAGATGAACAAATTATCACGATTCGCAGAGGACCAAGAAATAAAAGTGCTTGTAGAGCCTGAGCCTGGACTTTTACTGGAAACATCTCAGGATTTCTTATACTTTATCAAAAAAATTGAATCAGAATATATTAGGCTAAACTTCGATATTGCACATTTTTATTGTGCAAGGGAAGATCCAGCTGAAGTGATCCACCGGCTATCAGATTATATAGAACATTTTCACCTGTCCGACATTGCGGTTAATAGGATTCATAACCATTTAATTCCTGGAGAGGGAGCGATTAACTTCAGATCGGTTTTCAAAGCAATCGTCGAATTTGGGTATAAAGGATTTATAACGGTGGAATTATATCCATATCAGAATAATCCTGTATACGCAGCTACTAAAGCCTTTGAATTCTTGCAGAGTCTAAGGTTAGATTTCTGACGTTGCAGATTGCAAAATGAGGTCACATTTGAATACAGATCAAGGGCAGGTTTCCATTTTTACCCGTAGATTTGGCTCTGGTTGTAGATAGAATATAGTTATAGATATAAATAATAAACACGCCCGAAAAGTTCGGGATTGATAAAACACGTAATATTGCTTGATATCGTGGGATTGGAAATCAAAAACTTGGAATCTGGAGATCTATTACCTAACATTTCAAAAATTGCTTCAACTGGCGAGTATTCTAGATTGGAACCTGTGTTTCCTGCAGTAACATGTACAGTTCAAGCTAGCATATTATCAGGAAAATACCCAAATGAGCACGGAATTATTTGTAATGGATTGTATGATAGAAACAAACACGAAGTATCTTTTTGGGAGCAAGCCAGCAGTCTAGTTGAAGCCGAGAGGATATGGGACTTGATAAAGAAAAAAAGACCATATTCTAGAGCTGCTGTCCTTTTCGGACAGCACACGATGTATTCAAATGCAGATTTTGTAGTAACGCCTAGACCTCTTCATATGGCAGATGAAATGATAATGTGGTGTTATTCGAGGCCCCCTGGATACTATGAAGAACTAAAATACAAATTTGGTGAATTTAATCTGGCCAGCTATTGGGGTCCTTTGGCTTCTCAGGAGTCCAGTGGTTGGATAGTCAGAGCAGCATTAGATACTCTGGAATACCAGCGACCGAATTTTATGTTCGTGTATATACCACATATAGACTATTCTGCCCAAAAGTTTGGTAAGAACAGCAAAGCAATGCAAAATGACTTGAACAAGGCAGATGAGTTTGTTGGAAATATTGTCCAGAAGGTAAAAGATTTGGGACTAGAGGACGAAACGCTATTCATAATATTTTCTGAGTACTCATTTAATGACGTGAGAGCGTCTGTTCCTCTGAACCAAAAACTTCGCGATGCGAATTTGCTTGCCATTCGAAATATCCATGAGAAGGAATACTTAGATTTAGAATATAGTACTGCATTCGCTATGGTGGATCATCAAATAGCACATATCTATGTAAAAAAAGGCTTTGAGGATAAAACTAGAAAAGTACTTGAGAATGTTGATGGCGTAGATGTTGTGTTGACCTCGGTAGAGAAAAAGAAACTCAAGATAGATCACAAAGAGCGCAGCGGTGATATAATTGCAATATCCGATAGAGACAAATGGTTTAATTATAATTGGTGGTACGATGGCGAAAAGGCTCCGAAATTTACAAGGACAATTGATATACACAGGAAACCTGGCTATGATCCGCTAGAATTATGCTTAGATTATAACACCAAGTCGATATCTCAAGACACAAGCTTGATAAGGGGCTCACATGGCCTCCCACCCCATGCCCAAAAAGATGAAGGTCTTGCATTGTATGTTTCTAGTCGCCGAACTGGTATGATGGAAAACAATCGAGAATCTCGCCAAAGCATATCTTCAGTGAAGCTCGGTAAATACCTCATCGATTTGCTAACGACTTGAAGTTAACAGAGCTGGAATGTGGCAAAACTGCTGCAAGTTTCATTTATTAATCTATAGGATGTATGCACGAAAGCTAGGTATGCGATCAGGTAAAGGTAACATCCAAAGCACTCATGAAGAATTTGCTTCTCATATTAGAAAGGGTCTTTGCCAGAGCTTCGGTGAGAAATGGATAAATCCGAAGTTTTTTTATGACGAGAAGGGATCATATCTTTTCGACCAGATATGTCTTCAACGCGAATACTATCTAACAAGAACCGAGACTGAGATATTAGAAAGGTATTCCAAGGATATTGTTTCAAATCTCAAATGCACTGCTGCTAGTATGATTGAATTTGGAAATGGCAGTTCCTTAAAGACCAAAATTATTCTGAACCATTTTTCCTCTCAGGGTGTGGATGTTATGTATTTTCCAATAGATATTTCTCAAACAGCGCTCATTTCTAGCATCAGAAGTCTTTCCTCAGAATTCAGGAATTTGGATATTATAGGAATCTCATCTGAATATCTGGAAGGAATAAGAAAGATATGCAGTTTAATAGGTGCGAGCACTAGCATTCCAAGGAAGAAGGTCATGTTTTTTCTAGGGTCAAGCATCGGAAATTTTGAACCTGACACGACAAGATCCTTCCTTAATTCAATCAGGCACACTATGCGAACGTATACAGGAGATAATCTATTTATCAGTTTCGACCTCGAAAAAGATCCTCATATCTTAGAGTCAGCCTATAATGACAGAGCCGGCATAACATCAAAATTCAACTTAAACTTATTAAAACGTATTAATAATGATCTGGGTGGAACGTTCAACTTGAGGGATTTCTCTCACTATGCCACGTACAATAAGAAAAAGAAAAGAATAGAGATGTACATTATATCAAAGCGCAACCAAGAAATATATGTACGAGACTTGGGTCAAACAGTCAGTCTGAAAAAGAATGAAAGAATTCACACAGAAAACTCCTATAAGTATTCCTTAGATGAGATTAAACAGCTGGCAGAGAAAAGTGGTTTTATTGTAGAAAAAAATTATATGGACGCAAAAATGTGGTTTGACCTAGCATCATTATCCAAATCTTAACTATTCACATTGTAGTACGATTAGGTGAGGTGTAATTCATAAATTAAAGAATATAATTACGTCTAGTTGGTTTTTCCAGTAAGCTCTATCTATTATCATCTGACCTGTAACAGATAAGATAGTCCTTCAAAAAAATTTTGACTCGCTTGATTCATAATATTTTAGATATTCATAGATATCCTCTCAGGCAGCATTGATTATGCAGGGTTAAGTATTTTGAATTCATCAGATTCAAGACGTCCTGTTAGCCCAGCATACTATGGTAAAGGTACTGAGAGCTGAGCCTGTTACACCTGCAATTAGCGCTCCTATCATCGATTGATTGAGAAAATTTGGTAATGCAGTTGAGAACCAACCTGTCAGACCTGGCAGGGACAAATAGCCTATGAAACCTATGCTGAAACCAAGGAGCCAGAATAAAAATATTGCTAATTTTCTAGACATTTTTATTGCCTCTTGGGCTCTCGATAACCAGTGTGACACCTTGTACCGAAAAGCTATTGAAACGAATCATGTTAATTTGAACGATAAAGAGGGTATTAAATCAGATAGTCAATTTTTGTAAATATAATAGGAGTCTAGAGCATAATTCAAGGTCAAACCCTTTACACCGCCATGGGATATTGTCATTTATTATCTAGATTTATTTCCTATAATGGTAAATTCTTGTGACATATCCAGATATATACAACGGTATTCCGTATGGGATGAACGGTATGGCAAAAGTGGAGCTTTATGAACGATTTTTGCATACGCTTGTTGTGGCTTATCTTATAGGTGTAGCGTCTGCACGTCGACATTTAATTTCAGCAAGGCCTGCCTTTTCTGAATTTTTATAATTACACTCATGGTTGTTTTGAGGCATGAAATCATCATTAAAGGCGTCTGAATAAATATGACATCCGAATATCACAATAGGTGTCCAGAATGTCAATCACATCTAATTCATGATCACAATAAGGGAGAATACATATGCCAAAACTGCGGTTGTGTAGTTATGGAACAGGTATTCGACTATGGTCCTGAGTCACACTCGTTGGACTTCGAAGAAAATTCCAAGAACGTAAGGGCTAGTGGATATACAAGTGTTTCACTCCATGATTACGGCTTGCGAACCGAAATTGGGGTCGGGTCAAGGGATTATAGTGGAAAATCAATCAACCACCAAGTAGCAGAACAGATGAATAGTATGCGAAGGTGGCATTCGCGCATAAGGGTTGCATCTCCGAAGGAAAGAAGGTTATCGAATGTTTTATCCAAAATTAACGAGATTTGCTCTTTAATGTCTCTTTCCAAAACAGTTATAGAGACTGCGGCAATGCTCTACAGGAATTTCGAAACTATGAGTGAAGCAAAGGGAAAGTCGATCACATGTATAGCAGCAGCCTCAATATACCTGGCGTGCAAGAGATGTTCGATCGTTAGGTCGCTTGAGGAGATCGTTAGAGCTGAAGGAATAATAAAGGAAGACAGATCAACATTGAAACTTGCATCAAAGTACTATAGAATGATGGTTATTGAAATGGGTGTTTTTACAGCCCAAGACTCGTTAGGCACTGACGCGGCCCAGCCCATTGCATCCCATACACTCAATCCTTCATTGGTTGCTCAGTCTGAACCAATTCCAGTAACTCTTGCAATCGACCAATATATTTCGAAACTTGCTAATGTAGCAAAGATCGATACAAGAGTTGAAAGACTGGCAATCGACCTTGCGCACAAGACTAATAGCAATCTTATAGCTGATGGTAAAGCACCAAATGGTTTAGCTGCAGCATACATTTACCTGGCTGCGCTATTGCTTGGGATCAATTTACTGCAGATGGACATATCTACACTTGCTGGTGTCACGGAGGTCACTATTCGCAACAGATGCAAAGACATCTTGTCAAATTTTAAACTTAAGGTTACAGTTAAGCCGGTGCCGGGAATGCCTCTCTCTTAGTCTTGATATGTCTGTAGGTCCATATTATATAACGGCCTCTCATTGGCAGTCGCAGACTAAACCTTTTGTAGCAAGAACTATGTCTATTGGCTATGCATACGGAAATATTGTTTATATTATTCTATGAAGAAGATTACCCTATGAGAAAAATAAACGGAGAGACCGTTACAGGAATAGCGCTCATTTTTCTGGCAATACTGTTTATCATGGCAGGGATGGTAAATCCTGTCTGGGCTCTGCTATTTTGGGCCGATGTCCTTATTCTTGTGATTGGAGTCGCATTTATGATTCTAGGAATGTGGACTCTCAAGAAAGACCTGCAAAGAACAAGGCATAAGGTTTAGTATGATGCAAGTAGAATAGGGCTACTTCTGTAAGGTGTTCTGAAAAATTGAGAAATATTGAGAACAACTGACTGCGACAACATGCGAATAGAATGAATTAGTATTCGTCTTTTGTCATATCGCTAATTGGATATTGCTAGTCGACAAAAGCGTTAAATGCAACTCACTGTGTGTGATATTGTTGTGAGCTTGACATTCTTTTGTAAGCGTGGAAACCATAAGGACTGTCCTGGAGTCTGGCCTATGGACTATAAAGATGAATGTACTCATGATTGCTCGTTTGATATTACAATTTCAAAGTGTGGTTGTCAATGTCATAAAGTAGCTTAGAATACTTATGCAAAAGGCAACTATCTAGCGAATATTAATGTGATTTGGACACAAGGTTTATCTGCTCTGGATTGAAAAATCAATAATACTCTATTAAGGTCAATCATTATGTGTTTTTAATATTGGCATATTGCTGACGAGGTTGTGAGCTGCAATGTAATTGAAGAAAGTAATTACAGTGCTACTTTAATCCAAAGCTGTTACTTTATGAATTAGCTCCTGAGCTTGTTGACGAATATCCTTATTAATTTTCACTATAACCATACCCTTGAGAGGCTGGCCATAAATAACCACTGAGCCATCCGGTGCCAAGACAAATAAGGGTAGCGCGAGCATATCTTCCTCGCCGTATACAAATATTCGAACTGGAAAAGGCTTTTTCAGTGCGTCTTTAATTGTAGCTATAGCTCTTCTTGACACAGACCCGGGTTTATTTGAGCAGCGGATATGGGAGAACTTCTTTTGATCCCTTTCTAACATAAGACAGGCGATTTTGGAGCTATCTATTCGTTTTCTTCTCTCCTTTCCGTCAACAATAGACAAATCTGGAATTATTCCAAACGAGAGTAATTTGGAAGTTGTGGCGTCCCCTACCGTCGCTAGAACTCGAGAATCCCTTACGTAATTTTCAATTTTTTTTTTGTTATATCCTCATCTAGGATGAGCTCGCCAAATGGTTCTTTTAGTGATCTAGTTATTTCAAGGGGAAGGACCATTTTTTTGTTCTGCTGATATAGATGAAATAGTTGAGGTTCGTTTATCTTCTGGCATTTCATTTAAATTTAACCCAGCGGCAATAACACTAATTCTGCCTGCTGTTACTTTGGCCATTTTTCTGAGTGCATTTGCTTGAATAGAGTCAGGGTCAGAGATTATGACAGGCTTACCTTTATCACTTCCTTCCATAATCTGGGGAAATAATGGAATTTCACCCAGAAAAGGAATATCGAACTTTTCACTTATTTTTTGACCTCCTCCTCTACCAAAAATGTTTATGTGTTCATTGCAATGAGGACACTCAAGATAGCTCATATTTTCTATAACGCCAACAATAGGCACATTCAATTTACTAAACATACCTAAAGCCTTTACTGCAACATTCATAGCTACATCTTGTGGGGTAGTTACTATTATGATCCCTGTTACAGGTATAGTTTGAGCCATTGTTAATGGAGCATCTCCAGTTCCTGGGGGCAGGTCTATTATTAAATAATCAAGTGAGCCCCACTCAACATCTGTTAAAAATTGCTTTACGATCCCAGAAACTATCGGGCCTCTGTAAATACCAGCCTGCTGGGACTGTTCGTAAAAAAAACCCATTGATATAACCTTAATTCCTTCCACATTGGGCGGCTGAATCTTGTTGTTAAGAACCTGAGGCTCTTCCTCGGCTCCCAGCATTAGAGGGACGCTAGGCCCATAGACGTCTGCATCCAAAAGACCTACTTTGGCTCCGCTTCTTGCCAATGCAAGTGCTAAATTTACGGCGATTGTTGTCTTGCCTACCCCTCCTTTGCCGCTAGCTATTGCAATTATATTCTTGACATCTGGTATTAATTCATCCATAGATATGGCGCGACCTTCCATCACACGAGCGGTAACTTTTAGATCGAGACTCTGTACACCTATACCGGCTATTGCAGTACGCACATCCTGTTCAATATCGCTGTTGAAAGGACAAGCAGGAGTGGTAAGTTCTAATGTGAATGAGACCTTGCCATCTGTGATCGCAAGATCCTTGACCATACCCATTGATACAATATCCTTGTGCAGCTCTGGGTCGACAACCTTCCGTAAGGATGACATGACTTGTTCGACTGTTACCATTTTACAATAAAAAATCCCTTCACTGCCTATTTAAACCCTTCAGGTATTAAGGGGGGTCATGGGAATAGTCTTTTCACATCTTGAAACCTTTTCCTTAGGGTTACAATACTTGTATCCCCTGCCACTGCTATCTGTGCCTGGCTAACTTTTTCTCCTTCTTTGAGACACGCAGCATATAGTACTGCAACGGCAAGAGCATTAGGGTCTTTGCCATGTGAAATTGGGTTTTCTTTGATTATTCTAAGCATTTCTAATCCACGTCGGTATGTAATTTCACTGACCCTCGCTTTATTTGCTATCTTTGCAAGATATGCATTCGAATCTATCACGGGCAAATGGAGTTTCATATAGCGCACTAAAAGTCGATAGCACTTCCCTGCAAATATTGAGTCAGCATTCACTGTGTCGGCAATTTCATCTAAGGTTCTAGGCACATTTAGCTCCCTGCATGCGGCGTATACTGATGCGACGACAAGTGCACGAATAGACCTACCCTTGATAATATGCTTATCCAGTGCCTTGCGATAATTGTATGCAGACTTCTCCATTAATGCATCACTTAGAGAAAGCTTGTCTTTTATAGTACCAAGAATAGCGAAAGCATTCTTGAGATTTCTATGATAACTTCTATTATTGCTCGAAATTTTATTCCACCTTCTCATTCTATGTACCTTGCTTAATTGTTCTGGACTAATTGTCGCTCCATTTGCGTCTATGTTAGAGTAGGAAATGAATGTAGAAAGTCCCATATCGTGAAATGCAAGTGACGTAGGCATACCTGTTCTACTCTTACTTTCCATATCATCACTAGAGTAGATTCTCCACTCAGGTGATAAAGACTCAATATTGTCATGTAATACCATACCGCATTCGCTACAAACTACCTCACTGTTATCTGCGTCATATACTATTGCCTTACTATTGCATAAACTACATTCTTCCTTGTCCAAAGATATTCCTTCTTCAGTAGTATTCAAAGCCCTTTTAGTCATAGGAAAACGCAGTTGGGCCGGTACATTTAAGGAATGTGTGTACAATTAAACTTAGTAGCACAATAAGTGTACAAAAGGACACATAGCAACGGGATTAAACACAAATTTGATATATTTAATATCATTACTATTCCTTGAATGGGCACCAGGAAATCTGACGTTGATTATGACACCCGATCATCAACAGTTACAAGATCGTTCCGATTTGAAAATGAATTATCAAAGATTTTAGAGGATGAGGCAGAAAGAATGGGAATCTCAGTTAATGCACTAGTCGGAATTATATTGCGAAGGTACTGTGAATTCACAAGATATTT
>Ga0126305_10000404_pt1 | contig 18788 bp, 23 predicted proteins | sample Plot26_FD_92536 | JGI IMG/M metagenome (GOLD analysis project Ga0126305, IMG submission 92536) | Serpentine soil microbial communities from UC McLaughlin Reserve, CA, USA - Plot26 | ecosystem: Environmental > Terrestrial > Soil > Grasslands | place: USA: UC McLaughlin Reserve, Lake County... | reverse complement strand
GAGCATCGATCGCACTGCATCCTGTTCGCCGACGCCGGGTCGGAGCTCGCACGCCGCCGCTTGGAGGCGATCGCCGCCGAGCGCGACGGGTTCAAGCTCGCGGAGGTCGATCTGGCGCTCCGTGGCGAGGGCGAGATCCTCGGTACGCGCCAGCACGGGTTGCCGCGCTTTCGGGTGGCGGAGCTCCCCGACGACGTCGCGATGCTCACCGAGGCACGCCGCGAGGTGATCGCGCTGCTGGACCAGCACGGATCGCTTGGCGCACCCGAGCTCGGCCCGCTGCTCGACGCGGCCCGCGAGCGCTTCGGTGACGAGGCGATCGCCCCTTGAGGATCGTCGCGGGTGAGCTCAAGGGGCGGCGTCTGGCGAGCCCGCCGCGGCGGTCGGCGGCGGTGCGGCCGACCTCGGACCGGGTTCGCGAGGCGGTGTTCTCGATCCTCGGTGACATCGAGGGGGCCAGGGCCCTGGACCTCTACTGCGGGACGGGGGCACTGGGGATCGAGGCCGTCTCGCGCGGTGCCGCCGGCGCAACCCTGGTCGACACGCACACGGCGCTCGCCCGGCGCAACGTCACGGAGCTCGGCCTTCGCGATCGCTGTGAGGTCGTGCGCTCGGACGCTCGGGTCTACCTGCGCCGAGCACGGCGGCTGTTCGACCTCGTCTTCTGCGACCCGCCGTATAGACTCGCCGACCGTCTTGAGGGGGAACTCGACACGCTCATCGTTAACCGCCTCGCCCGGGGAGGGCGTTTGATCCTCGAGGGTTCGGCGCGCCGGCCGCTTCGGCTCAACCTGCCGGTGCTTGTCGAGCGGCGGTACGGCGACACGCTCGTGAGGATCCACGCGGGGGGCTCGGAGTGAGCGATGGTCGCATCGCCATCTGTCCGGGGACCTACGACCCGGTTACGAACGGCCATCTGGACATCATCGGTCGCGCCGCCCGGGTGTTCGAGCGGGTGGTCGTGGGGGTGGTGAACCAGCCCGTTCGAAAGCAGACGACGCTGTTCAACGCCGAGGAGCGCCAGGCATTCATCGAGCAGGCGATCTCGGACAACGGGCTGGGCAACGTCGAGGTCGCAGCGTTCTCGGTGCTGCTCGTCGACTTTGCGCGCGAGCATGACGCCACGGCGATCGTCAAGGGCCTGCGGGCGATCTCCGACTTCGAGTACGAGTTCGAGATGAACCAGCTGAACCGCAGCCTGGCCCCCGACATCGAGTCGCTCTACATCCTCGCCTCCCCGGACCACAGCTTCATCCGATCGAGTGGGGTCAAGGAGATCGCGACGTTCGGCGGCGACATCTCACGCCTGGTGCCGCCGGCCGTCGCGCAGGCGTTGATGGAGCGCCTAAAACGATGACCCCCGGCATCCCCGGACGCGGGAGCACAAGGGAAATCCCGAGCCGAAGGCCAGGGCAATGCGAGCGTGCGGGAGCGGAGGAGACGCCGGTTATTTTCCTGGGCAGGAGCTTGCAACTCGACGGCGAAATCTGGGCCGTCGGTCCGGGTTTCCGCCGCTCCGCGTAAGCTTTCCGCACTCATCATGGACGTTCTAGTCCTAATCGACAAACTCGACGACCTGATCCACAACGCGCGGCCGGTGCCGCTCACGGATCAGGTGCGCGTGGATCGTGAGGAGATCTACGACCTGCTCGATCAGATGCGGGCGACGATTCCCGAGGAGATCAAGCAGGCGCGATGGATCGTCAAGGAGCGGCAGGAGATGCTCGCCGAGGCCAAGCGCGAGGCCGAGCGGGTGGTCAAGGAGGCTCGCGATCAGCAGGCGCGCTTGATCTCCGACGAGGAGGTCTACAAGCAGGCCGAGCGCGCCGCCGAGGAGATCATCGAGGACGCGCGCGAGACGGAGCGCCAGATTAGGCTTGGAGCCGAGGACTACGCCGACGAGATCCTGTCGACGCTCGAGGTCAACCTCGAGAAGTTCCTCGCGGCCGTGCGCCGCGGGCGCGATCGCCTCGCGGGCCGCGAGGAAGAGCCGGCCGAGGTCGGCTAGCTCCCTCGCCCCACCACCCGCTTCATATGGCGAGCCCAGCCGGCGAGATCCGCCGGGCACGACCCGACGACGCCGAGAAGCTCGGCGACTCGCTGGCCCGCGCGTTCAGCGACGACCCGGGTTTCTCCCACGTGCTGCCGAACTCGGCGGACCGCACGGAGCGGCTGCGGATCTTCTTCGAGACCGAGCTCCGCGAGGTCGCACTGCCCCGTGGGCTCGTATGGACGACCGAGGAGGTCGTAGGGGCGGCGGTTTGGGGTCCTCCGGACGGGTGGCGCGTGCCGCTAACCAGAAGCATTCGGGACGGCCCCACGATGCTGAGGGCGTTCGGGCGACGGCTGCCGCTCGCTCTTTGGTCGCGGCTGCGCATGGATGTCAAGCACCCGAAAGGGCCGCCGCACTGGTACCTGGCGGTCATGGGGGTCGCCCCCGAATGGCAGGGCAGAGGGCTGGGGACCGCGCTCATGCGCCCCGGGCTCGACGAGATCGACGCCGCCGCGCTTCCCGCGTATCTGGAGTCCTCCACGCCTCGGAGCCGCGCGCTGTATGAGCGCAACGGATTCGCCGTCACCGGCGAGATGAACGTACCCGCGGGGGGGTCCGCCCGTTTGGCTGATGTGGCGGGATGGCCCCCAGACACAGGGGGATTAGGGTTCGGCCGCATAGTGTCCCGGCGACCGACGGGAGGTTGCGCGATGGGTGACAGGTGGTTCAGCAACGAGGAGCTTCGGGAGATGTCGCGGCCGACGATGGAGCGGGCGGTGGAGGCGATCGAGGCCGGTGACCTCGAGAAGGCGAAGGCGCTCTGCGAGGCGATGAAGTCCGAATCGCAGTTCATGCACGATCTGCTGGTCGACGGGATCGCGGGCCTGATCTCCTTCGTGAAGGAGAGGCTCGGCGACGACGGCGTGGAGGAGGCCTGGACGTACTCGCTGGAGCGCAGCTGGCGGAAGCCGGTCGAGAGGATCGCCGACAGTGATCGCAGGGCGATCGCGGAGGCGCTGGCGGCCACCTGGCGTGCCCACTCCACCAGCGGCGTCGGTCCCAGCCCGGGCGCCTTCGAGATCACCGAGGACGACGAGAAGATCACGTTCACGATGAACCCCTGCGGATCGGGGCAGCGGCTGTGGCGAAACCGCCGCTACGGCCCGGAGGGATTCGGGGTCACCGACGAGGCGCACCACTGGAGCTACGAGCGCGAGGGATTTCCGTTGTATTGCACGCACTGCGCGTTCATGAACGAGACGCTGCCGATTCGCTGGATCGGCTATCCGGTCTATCCGTCGGATCCCCCTGAGGACTTCGATCGCGATCCGTGCACCTGGTACTGGTACAAGGACCCCGCGGACATCCCGGACCGCCATTGGACACGGCACGGGCTCGACCGTGAACCAACCTCCTGAGGACGCGCTTGCTGTCGGGATCCGTGCGCTGATCGCCCAGGCGGAGGGGTCCGACCCCGGCGCGCTCGCGCTCTCGACGATCCCAGGCGGCGCATCGAGGGAGACGTTCCTTGCCGAGGCCGGCGATCGCCGCTGGGTCGTGCGAAGGGATCCCCTCGGCGCACGGGATTCCTTCGCGCCGCTTGAGGTCGAGTTCCGTGTCGTCCAGGCGGCCGCCGCCGCGGGGGTGCCGGTGCCTCGTCCGATCGCGTTCGAGCCGGCCGATGGCCGCCTCGAGAGCGCCGGATTCGCGATGGACCACGTCGCCGGGACCTCGGTGGCACCCCGGGTTCTGCGGCGCGACGACCTGGCCGCGGCGCGCCGGGTACTGCCGGCGCAGCTTGGAGAGGCGCTCGCACGAATCCACTCGATCGAGGGCCGCGAGATCGAGGGTGTCTCCGCTTCTGACTCCGATCCGGCGTTCGCCGCCTGCGAGCTATGGGAGGCGACCCTGGACGGCGTCGGCGAGCCGCTGCCGGCCGTCGAGGTGGGCCTGCGCTGGCTGCGGCTACACCCGCCGCCCCCGCCTGCGCGGGAGTGCCTCGTGCACGGCGACTTCCGCCTCGGGAATCTGATCGTCGGTGCGTCCGGCCTGGCCGCCGTGATCGACTGGGAGCTGTGCCACTCGGGCGACCCGGCGGAGGACATCGGCTGGCTCTGCGTGCGCTCGTGGCGCTTCGGCAACGATGAGAAGCCGGTGGCGGGAGTGGGCTCGCTGGCGCAGTTGCTCGAGGCCTACGAGGGGGCCGGCGGGGACCCGCCCTCCCCGGAGCGGATTCGCTGGTGGGAGGCGATGGGAAACGTCAAGTGGGCGGTGATCTGCGCCCGCCAGGCCCACGATCACCTGACCGGCGCTCGACCCTCGGCCGAGCTGGCCTCCCTGGGCCGGCGGATCTGCGAGCCGGAATGGGACCTCCTCCAACTCCTGCCGTTCGGGGAGGGCTAGCCGCCGATGCAGGACCGGCCCACTGCCCCGGAGCTGCTCGACGCGATGGCCGCCGAGCTATATGCAGAGGTGCGGGAGTGGGTTCCACGCGAACGCCGCTTCCGAGTGCTCGTGCTCGCCAATCTCTGCGCGGTGATCGCGCGCGAGCTTCGAGCCGGGGACGAGCCTTCGCGGCGCGATCTGGAGCTGTTCTCGGCGTTGAGCGGATCGCACGCCGATGACGTGCGCGAGGCCGCGACGGCCCTTTCCGCGTCGATTCGCCAGGGCGATCTCGACGCGCGGCTGTCGGAGGCGATCGCGGGACTGCGGGAGCACGTCGCCCGCAAGCTCGACGTCGCCCGGCCCGGGTATCGATGAGTCACAACGCGGTCTCGTGCTCGCCGGCCCGTCCGGCGTCGGTCTTCTCGTAGAAGCGGCCGAGTAGCGCCTTGGTCTCCTCCGGATCCGCGCACGTGTACGCGTTCCACGCCTCGGTTCGAAGCTGGAAGTCCAGCGGCTGGCCGATCACGTCGAGGATCGTCTGCTTGGCGGAGCGGACCGCCGCCTGGGAGTTGCGCAGGATCTGTTGGGCCACCAGTTCCGCCTCCGCCATCAGCTCCTCGTGCGCGACGACCTTGCTGACCATGTTGCACTGGAGCGCCCGCTGGGCGTCGATGGGCTCGGCGGTCAGCAGCATCTGCATCGCCACGCCGACACCGCAGGTGTTGACCAGTCGCACGAGCCCGCCGTCGCCGTGGTGGAACCCGCGGCGCGCCTCGAACGAGCCGAACATCGCGCGTTCGGAGGCGATGCGGATGTCGCAAGCCATCGCGGTCTCCAGGCCGCCGGCGAGCGCCCAGCCGTTGACGGCCCCGACGATCGGCTTCGGGATCCGGTGCATCCCGCGGGTGAAGCCGTTCAATCCGAGCTCGACGATCTCGCGGATGTCGTGTGGAGTCGCGTCGGCCATGATCGGCGGGATGTAGGTCTTGAGATCGGCGCCGGCGCAGAACGCGTCGCCCTCACCGGTCAGGATCGCGACGTCGACGGAGTCGTCGTCGCGGAAATCGGCCCAGGTTTCGATCATCAACCGGTGGACGTCGGGGTCGATCGCGTTCCGCGCCTCGGGCCGATTGATCGTCACGTACGCGATCCGGTCGCGCTTCTCGTACAGGACCTTGGGCATTGCTTCTCCTCCTTGCTGGTGGGCGGCGAGGATCGTATGCGGCGGCGCGCTACGCTCCGCATCAACAGGCGAGTGCTGCCGACGCGCAGCCTCGAAAGAGCCCGCTCAGTGGCGGGCTCTTTCCGTTGCGGCCTTCCCGCCGCCGAAAGTCGCTTTATTCGGTCTATAGCCGAATAGATCGATTCTCGATCGCTAGTACGTCGCGCGGATGACCGCCAGGTCGTCGCCGCGCCAGACGATCTCGCCGGCGCACCACTCGGCCATGTCCTCGGCGGGGGAGGGAAGGTCGACGCCTTCCTCCAGTGAGGCCACCTGCGGGTCGGCAACGACGACGTCCCCCATCACGAGAGCGCGCGACTGCTCGCGCACGCGGCGGAAGAGGTCCCGCTTTCCGTCTTCGTCGAGGTGATGCACCGAGAGCACCGAGATCACCAGATCCCACGGGCCGTCGGGCAGAGGGTCCTGCATCCGGGCCAGGCGGACCTCGATTCCGTGCTCGCGCGCCTTGAACACCATCTCGGGCTGCGAGTCGAGCCCCGTCACCTCCGCGTCGGGATAGCGCTCCAGCAGGCGGCGCGTGGTCTCGCCCGTGCCCACGCCCAGTTCCAGCACTTGGCCGGGCGCGAACGGGATCGCCTCGATCGTCGCCGTCTGCAGGTCGTCGTAGCGCGGGACATCGGCCCGGATCTCCTCCAGGTACGTCTCCGGATCCATGTGGAATTGGGCGCTCATGCGAGGTCTTCGCGTACCCGCTCTGCCGCTAATCTCGATCGGGGATGGCAGCGGGATATCACAGCGTGGATCTATCGCGGTTCGCCCTCAGTCCGGGTGAGGGCCGCAAACTCGAGCTGGACGTCGATCCGGGCGAGCTCGAGCTGGGCGGCCAGCGCTACGCCGTTCGCGGGGACGCCGTCACTGCGCGCCTGGACCTGTCGCGCACCGCGGCGGGATACGCGGTGCGGATGCGGTTCGCGGCGCACGTGGACGGGCCCTGCATGCGCTGCCTGGAGGACGCGGACGTGGCGGTCGAGGTCGATGCCCGCGAGGTCGACCAGTCGCGCACGGCCGACGAGGAGCTGTCCAGCCCGTACATCTCCGACGACGAGCTCGAATTGGCGCGCTGGGCGCATGATGCGCTTGCCCTGGCGCTGCCGATCCAGCTCCTTTGTCGGCCGGACTGCAAGGGCCTGTGCCCGGTGTGCGGGGCATCGCTGAACGACGCCGATCCCGCAGAGCACCGTCACGACGCGGATCCCGATCCCCGGTGGGCCAAGCTGCGCGAGCTGAAGCTCGACCAGTGACGCGGGCCGGCGGTCGCTAGCATCCTCAGCTTCATGGCCGTCCCGAAGAAGAGAACCTCCCGCACGCGCCGCGACAAGCGGCGCGCTACCCACAAGGTCAGCGCGCCCCGCCTGAACGAGTGCCCGCGGTGCCACCAGCCTCGCCTGCCGCATCGGGTCTGCCCGAACTGTGGCACCTACGCGGGCCGCGAGGTGATCGAGCACGAGATCGGCGAGGCGGCCCCCCGGGAGACGGCTGCCGGCACGGAGGAGTAGCGCTTGGCCGTCACCGTGGCCCTCGACGGCCGTGGCGCCGAGCGAGGGCCCCAGGCGGTGATCGCCGCAGCTCGCGCTGCCGCCGCCGACGGCATCGGGCTGCGTGTCTTCGGCGACGGGGAAGTCCTGGCCGAGATCGGTGACCTCGAGGGGGCGGAGCTGGTGCCCACCGAGGAGGAGATCACCAACTCCGACGAGCCTGTCGCGGCGGTGCGATCCCGGCCGGAGGCGTCGGTCGTTCGAGCCGCCTCCGATGTCGCCGAGGGGCGTTCGGATGCACTGGTGAGCGCTGGCCCGACCGGAGCCACGATGACCGCCGCGCTGTTCGCCCTGCGCCGGATGCAGGGCGTCCGCCGTCCCGCGCTCGCGCTCCAGCTACCGGTGCCGGGGCGCGCCGGGCGGCCGCTCCTCCTCCTGGACGTCGGCGCGAACACCGAGGCCCGGGCCGTTGATCTCGTGCAGTTCGCCTACCTGGGATCGGCGTTCAGCGCGGCGGTTCTGGGCGTCGAGGACCCTCGCGTGGCGCTGCTGTCCGTCGGAGAGGAGCAGAGCAAGGGCTCCGCGGAGGTGGTGGAGGCCAATTCCAGGCTCGCCGATGCACCCGGGATCGAGTTCCTCGGCAACGTCGAGGGGCGCGATCTGATGGGGGAGACCGCCGACATCGTCGTCACGGACGGATTCACCGGGAACGTGGTGCTGAAGACGATCGAGGGGACCGCCAAGGCGGTCGCCGATGCGGTCCGGGAGGCCGCGCGCTCCGGTGCGCGGGCTGCCGTGGGGGGAACGCTGCTGCGCCCGGCGCTCGGCGCGCTGCGTCGCCAGCTCGACCCGGACACGACCGGTGGCGCGATCCTGCTGGGGCTTCGCGGGGTTGCGGTCGTCGGCCACGGAAGCTCGGGCGCCGAAGGAATCGCGAACGCGGTGCGGCTCGCCGCCCGCGCCGTTGAGGAGCGGGCGGTGGACCGAACCGCGGAGCTCCTGGAGGACTCCGGGATGACTCGCGGGGTAATGCGTGATAGGAAGGTGTCGTGACTACCGACGGTTTGAGTCGTGCCGATGTCCTCCAGAAGGTGCGCGAGCACCTTTCGACCGAGCTCGAGGTGCCGCTCGAGCAGATCACGAATGAGACGCGGCTGCGCGAGGACCTGGACGCCGATTCCCTCGACCTCTACGAGCTCGTGATGGAGCTCGAGGACACCTACGGCATCAGCGTGTCCGAGGAGGAGGCGGCCGACATCGAGACCGTGGGCCACGCCGTGGACTTCGTCGCCGGGCGCTTGGGCGTCGCCGCGTAACGGGCGCGTGGCGCGGGGCATCCGCAGCCTCGGCCGCTTGCGGCGGCGGGCCGCGCACGATGAAGGGCGCGGCAATCTCGCGGAGCTGATCGCGAAGCTCCCGGAGGACCTGCGCCGTCGCGCGGTGACGCACTCCTCCTGGGCCGGGCATCGCGCCGACTCATACGGGCGCCTGGCCTTCCTGGGCGACGGCGTGCTCGGGCTCGCGGTCGCGGAGCACCTGTTTCGGCGCTTTCCCCGCGCCGACATCGGTCGGCTGACGAAGGTCCACGGACAGGCGGTGAGCGGCCGCGCATGTGCCGAGGTCGCGCGCCGACTCGACCTCCCCGCGATGCTGACCGAGGCCGCGCCGGAGTCGCCCGAGGGCGGCATCGACGCCGAATCGCTCCTCGCCAGCGAGCGGGCGATGGCATCGGTATGCGAGGCGGTGATCGGCGCGTGCTACCTCCACTACGGCTTTCAGCCGACGGCCGATGCAACGGTGCAGGCGTTCGCGGACCAGATCGAGCTGTCCGAGGAGACGATGCTCGACTTCAAATCGGCGCTCCAGGAGGAGCTCGCCCGTGAGGGGTCGCGCGTGACCTACGAGGTGACCAACGAGGCGGGCCCGCCGCATGCCCGTACCTTCGAGGTGGCCGCCAAGCTCGACTCCGAGGTGATCGGAATGGGGGAGGGTCGCAGCAAGAAGGCGGCGGAGCAGGCGGCCGCCGCCGAGGCGCTGGAACGTCGAAAGGGGTAGGAAGGCCTCTCCCGGCGGCGAAACTCCAGCTAGCCGCCCGAAATCACGTCCGACCGGATAGACAGCCTTCCGAACGCGTGCACCTGAGCTCGATCAGCATCAAGGGGTTCAAGTCCTTCCCCGAGCGCACCCGACTGGAGTTTGCGCCCGGGGTAAGCGTCATCGTCGGTCCGAACGGCTGCGGCAAGTCCAACATCACCGACGCCGTGCTCTGGGCCATGGGCGAGCAGAGCCCGCTCGCGATCCGTGGCCAGACGATGCAGGACATGATCTTCGCGGGCGGCGACGGGGAATCGCCGCGTCGGCACGCGGAAGTAGAGGTCGTGCTGGACAACGGCGACGGCACCACCGGCGAGTTCTCTGAGATTTCCATTTGCAGGCGGCTCGATCGAAGCGGCGAGGGCGAGTATCGCCTGAACGGCGCCCGGTGCCGCCTGGTCGACGTGATCGAGATGCTCGCCGACGCGAACCTGGGTAACGAGATGCACTCCGTGATCAGTCAGGGCCGGGTGGAGGAGATCGTCCACTCGCGCCCTCGCGAGCGGCGGCTTCTCGTCGAGGAGGCGGCAGGCCTCGGCAAGCACCGCAAGCGGCGCCGGCGCGCGCAACTCAAGCTGGAGCGCACGCAGGACAACCTCGATCGGGCGCTCGACGTGGAGCGCGAGGCGCGCAGCCGGCTGCGCCCGCTGAAGCGCCAGGCTCAGGCCGCGGACATCCATGCGCGCCTCGAGCGCGAATCAGCCGAATTGCGGGGCCGTCTGCTCGCGAGCGAGCTTCATGTCCACGGCGCTGATCTTGTTGACGCAGAGCGCGCGGCCGCCGAGGCCCGGGAGGCGCGCCAGGAGGTGGAGTCCGAGCTCGCGAAGGTGGCGTCGAAGCGCACCGAGATCGAGGAACGCCTCGCGGATCGCGATCGCGAGCGCACGGCCGAGTGGGGCCGCCTCACGGCGCTGCGGGCCGCCCACGAGCGGCTCAGCGTTCGCTCCGAGGCCCTCGTCGTTCGCCGCGCGGAGCTGGCAGCCGAGTTAGATCGGCAGCGCGCGGCATTGGGGGCACTCGCCGAGGAGGCGGCGTCAGCTGCCGACGATTCCGGCGATCCGGTGGGCGCCGGCCTGCGACGGATTGGCTCGGCGCTCGACGAGGCGACGCAGGCCCACCGCGGGGCCACGAATGCCTCGAACGACGGCGATCGCGCCAACGAGGTCGCGCGAATCCGCGACGCCGCCGAGCGCGCCGCGAGCGGAGCGCGCCGGGTCGAGGGCCTGCTGGGCAAGCGTCGCCAGGACTCCCTCGAGGGGCGCATCGTCGCCTCGACGGCCGTGGTCGGGAAGATCGACGTCCTGCTCGAGGTGGGAGCCGGTGCCCGCGATGCCGTTGGTGAACGCGCCACGGTGCTCGAGCGCCAGATGCTCGACCGCGGCGACGCCGAGGACTTCACGGTGCGGCTTCGCGAGTGCTCGCAGGCCGAGTCGGGATTGCAGTCGCGGCTCCACGCGACGGGCGAGGCGGTGACGGAGGCCGAGGTGAGGGCGGCCCACCTGCGCGACCGCCGCGACGAGGCCTCCGCCGGCCTCGAGCGCGTCGCGAGAACCCTGGGGCGCGAAGTCGAGGCGGCCTCAGCGGCTCTCGATACCGCGGAGCGCGAGGAGATCGAGCGCAAGCTGGAGCGGCTCGCCCGCCGTCGCGAGGCGCTGGGTCCGGTGAATCCCCTGGCCGAGCGCGAGTACGCCGAGGCGCTGGAGCACGTCGAGCAGCTCGCCGAGCAGCGGGCGGATCTCGAGGCCGCCCTGGCCGAGCTCGATGGCCTGATCACGGACACCGACCGGAAGATCCGCAGCGCATTCGAGGAGACCTTCGAGGCCACCCAGCGCAACTTCGAGGAGCTGGTCGAGCATCTGTTTCCGGGCGGGCGAGGACGCCTGCGCCTAGTGGACGAGCGAAGCCCGAAGCTGGTCCTCGGCGGCGAGTCGGAGGACGAGAAGTCCGAGGAATCGGAAGACGACCAAGACCCTGACCAGGGCGTGGAGATCGAGGTCACCCCGGCCGGCAAGGCGACGCGTCGCCTCTCACTGCTCTCCGGTGGGGAGAAGGCACTGGTGGCGCTCGCGTTCGTCTTCGCGGTCTTCCTGGCCCGCCCGTCGCCCTTCTACATCCTCGACGAGGTGGAGGCCGCGCTCGACGACGCCAACATCGATCGCTTCCTCCAGCTCGTTCGGCGGTTCTCGGACCGCGCGCAGTTTGTGATCGTCACCCACCAGAAGCGCACGATGGACGCAGCGGACGTTCTCTACGGCGTGAGCATGGGCAAGGGCGGCATCACGAAGGTGATCTCCCGCCGTTTGTCGCAGGATGGCGACGCGGTCGAGGTGACCGCCGAAGTCGCCGACGCCGCCTGACTCTGCGCCACTAACCTGCGGCGCCATGGCCCGCAGCTGGAGTGAAGCCTTCGACCTGGGCGACGGCACCATGCCTCCGGCGTCACAGGAGGACGAGGCACAGCGCAGAGGTGTCTTCCGACGTCTGCGGGAGTCGCTCTCCAAGAGCCGCCAGGCCCTGCAGGCCGAGCTCAGCTCGAGCCTGTTCGAACAGCTCGACGACGAGACGTGGGAGCGACTCGAGGAGGCGTTGATCCTCGCCGACGTCGGGGCGAAGACGACCGCCGATGTCGTTGGGCGGCTCGAGCACGAGGTCGAGGCGGGAAGCGTGGGCGGCGGCGAGGCGCTGCGCGAGCGCCTTGTGGAGATGCTGGCCGAGGTCGCCGCAACCGATGGCGCCCGCATCGATCTCACCAGCCGCCCGGCCCTTCTGATGGTCGTGGGCGTCAACGGGACCGGGAAGACCACGACGATCGGCAAGCTTGCGTGGCACATTCGCGAGGAGCTCGGGCTGTCGGTGATCGTCGCGGCGGCGGATACCTACCGCGCCGCGGCGATCGAGCAGCTCGAGACGTGGGCCGAGCGCGCGGGAGTCGAGATCGTCCGCGGCTCCCCGGGTGGCGATCCGGGTGCGGTCGTCTTCGATGCGATCGGAGCGGCCGAATCGCGTGGCATCGACGTCGTGATCGCGGACACCGCGGGCCGCCTTCACACCCACACGAACCTGATGGAGGAGTTGTCGAAGGTTCGCCGCGTCGCCGCGAAGCGGCTCGAGGGCGCCCCGCACGAGTCGCTGATCGTGATCGACGCCACCACCGGGCAGAACGGGCTGCGGCAAGCGCAGGTGTTCGCCGATGCGGTGGAGCTGACCGGGGTGGTGCTGACGAAGCTGGACGGAACCGCGAAGGGCGGGATCGCGCTCGCGATCGCATCCGAGCTCGACCTGCCGGTGAAGCTGATCGGGGTGGGGGAGGGGCTGGAGGACTTACGACCGTTCGACCCGCGAGAGTTCGCGGCCGCTCTCGTGGGGGAGTAGCTCGAGCTCGTAGCGCTGGTAGGTGATCTCGGCTCGTCCCCAGCGGGGACCGGTCTCCTCTTCGGTGAGGCGGAATCCGTGGTCTCGGTAAATGTGGGCGGCGGCGCGCAGGTCGCTGAAGGTCTCGAGGACCGCGCGGTCGAAACCGGTGTCGCCCGCAGTCTCGAGGAGCTCACCCAGGAGCTGTCGCCCGAGTCCCATCCCCCGTAGCTCCGGATCGAGCACGAAGAACCGCACACAGGCCACGCCCTCTCCCTCGTCGGTGAGCGCGAGGCTCCCGGCGTGCCTCCCGTCGCGCTCGACGATCCAGATCGCCTCGCTGTCTCGGGGGAAGCCCCGCAGGGCCGCGCGGGCCACGGCGGCCGCGACGTGCGCCTCGAAGCTCGAGTCCACGCCGTACTCGCGCGCGTAGAGGAGCCCGTGGTGCTCGATGATCGCCCCCAGGTCACCGGGACGAAGCTCGCGTCGAATGGAGTGGTGCATGGCCTGATTCTCACAACTACGTGAATCGCCGCAACACATTGTTGTCACCGAATTGATCGTGAAATACGATGAATCTGTGAACGACACCTGCCGGTCGCGGAGCTAAAGCTCCGCGCCAACACACCTGATGGAGCTTCGACAGCTTCGATACGCGGAGGCGGTCGCCCGCCATCGGCACTTCACCCGCGCCGCGGAGGAGCTCCACGTCGCGCAGTCCGCGCTCTCCCACCAGATCCGCCGACTGGAGGCCGAGCTCGGCACAGAATTGTTCGCGCGTACGAGCCGGACCGTCGTCCCGACCGAGGCGGGCGAGGCGGTTGCCGCCCGGGCGCGACGGGTTCTGGCCGAGGTCGATGGCGTCCGCGAGGAGGTCGACGACCTTGAGGGCCTGGTGAAGGGGAGGATCACGATCGGCGCGCTGCTTCCCGCCGGCGCCATCGACGTGCCGGCGCTCCTGGCGCGGTTCAGCCACGCGCACCCCGGCGTCGACGTCACGCTTCAGGAGGGCACTGCGGGCGACATGTTGCGGCACCTCGCGCGGGACGAGATCGACGCGGCCTTCTCCCTGCTGGCCTCCGAGCCCCCGGAGAGCCTCGTCGCGGAGCGTGTCAGCGTGGACGAGCTGGTCGCCGCGTTCCCACCGGGCACTGCGCCTGGACGCGGTCCCGTTAGTGCCGCCACGGTGGGTCGAGGCGTGATCCTCACACCACGGTCTGGGTCAGCGACCAAGACGGCGCTGGAGGAGTTCTTCGCCGCAGCAGGGGTGCCGTTCCACGTCTCGTGTGAGAGCGGCGATCCGTTCCTGCTTCGCTGCCTGGCCTCCGCGGGGTTCGGGACCGCCGTACTGCCGCGCTCATTGACTGAGCGGAAGGGGCCCGCCGTCGACGTTCGTCCCCTGCGGCCGGCGGTTCGGCTGCCCGTGGCGATGCTGTGGCGACGGGACCGGCGCCTCTCGCCGGCTGCTCGGACCTTCATCGAGTACGCGCGCGACGCCGCTGCCGACGGCACGCCGTAAGCTCGAATACGTGAACTGCACCTGCAACTGCCAGCGCCGTACGGCGCTGGCCTGACACCAATGTTCGACCAGCTCTCCGATCGTCTTCAGGAAACGCTCTCGGGCGTTCGCTCGCGCGGCAAGCTGAGCGAGGCGGACGTCGATCGCGCGATGCGGGAGATCCGCCTCGCGCTGCTCGAGGCCGACGTCAACTTCAAGGTCGTGAAGCAATTCACCTCCCAGGTGCGCGAGCGATGCCTCGGCGCCGGGGTGCTGGACAGCCTCAATCCAGGCCAGCAGGTCGTGAAGATCGTCAACGAGGAGCTCGCCGCGTTGATGGGCGGCGCGGGCCGCGACATCGCGTTCGCCAGCTCCGGACCCACCGTGATCCTGATGGCGGGGCTGCAGGGCTCGGGGAAGACGACGGCGTGCGCCAAGCTGGCCAAGCTCCTCGCCAAGCAGGGAAAGACGACCGCCCTCGTCGCGTGCGACACGCAGCGCCCAGCGGCGGTCGACCAGCTCGTCACGGTCGGCAAGCAGGCGGGGGCCAAGGTGTACGAGCAGGGGACCGGCCGCGACCCGGCCGACATCGCCGAGTGGGCGTTGGGCCAGGCCAAGGCCGCTGGGGACGACGTCTTGGTCGTCGACACCGCCGGACGGCTTCACATCGACGAGGAGCTGATGGACCAGCTCGTGGCGATTCGCAAGCGAACCAAGCCGCACGACATCCTGCTCGTGCTCGACGCCATGACGGGGCAGGACGCCGTGAACGTCGCCGAGGAATTCGCCTCGCGGGTGGAGTTCGACGGCGTGCTGATGACGAAGCTCGACGGCGACGCCCGCGGCGGCGCTGCACTGTCGGTGAAGGCCGTGACGGGCAAGCCGATCCTGTACGCCTCGACCGGTGAGAAGCTCGCCGAGCTCGAGCGCTTCCACCCCGAGCGGATGGCGACTCGAATTCTCGGGATGGGCGACGTCATGTCGCTCATCGAGAAGGCCGAGGAGGTCTCCGACGAAAAGCAGGCTGAAGAGCTTCAGCGCAAGATGCGCCGCCAGGAGTTCACGCTCGAGGACTTCCTGCAGCAGATGAAGCAGGTCCGGAAGATGGGCCCCCTGAGCAGCGTGCTGGGAATGATGCCCGGCATGGGCAAGACGATGAAGCAGCTCCGCGAGGTCAACGTGGACGACCGCGAGCTCGACCGCCTTGAGGCGATCATCCTGTCGATGACGCCCGCCGAGCGAGCCCGGCCCGACATGATCGACGGCTCGCGCCGCAAGCGGATCGCGAGGGGATCCGGTACGACCATTCAGGCGGTCAACCAGCTCGTCAAGCAGTTCGGCCAGATGCGCAAGCTGATGGCGCAGATGGCGAGGGGGAAGATGCCCGATCCGCAGCAGCTTTTACGAGGTATGTGAGGTGCGACTGTGTAACCTGAGCCGCCGCAGATGGCCGTAAGAATCAGACTCACGAGGGTCGGGTCGCGCAAGAACCCGATATGGCGCATCGTCGTGGCCGACCGCCGCTCGCCGCGCGATGGCCGCATCATCGAGACGATCGGGCACTACAACGCTCAGACCGATCCGTCGACGATCGTGATCGACGAGGACCGGGCCCGACACTGGCTCACCCACGGCGCGCAGCCCACCCGCACGGTTGCCGGGCTCCTGCGAACCCAGGGGATCCAGGCCGTCGGGCGCTGATGCGCGACCTGGTCGAGTTCCTCGCCCGGGCGCTCGTCGAGGACCCCGACGCCGTCGAGGTGACGGAGGTTGAGGAGAACGGCGATCTGGTGGTGGAGGTGACGGTGGGCGGTGACGACCTCGGCCGACTGATCGGCAAGGGCGGCCGCGTGGCCAACGCGATCCGAACCGTCGCCAAGGCGGCCTCCACCGGCTCCGACCGGCGGGTCCTGGTCGAGTTCATTGAAGATTGACGTCTTCACGCTCTTTCCCGAATGGTTCGACTGGTTCTACGGGCAGCGCCACGTGCGCAACTCGGTCGAGGCCGGCACTGAGCTCCGGCTCTTCAACTACCGGGACAGCACACCGCTCGGCGGTGGGCAGGTAGACGACGCGCCCTACGGGGGCGGTGCCGGGATGGTCCTGCGCGTCGACGTGGTCGATGCGGCGCTGAGCGCAGCGTACGCGGACGGTCGCGAGCCGAGCCGGGTGCTCGTGCTGGCCCCGTCCGGCCGCCAGCTCGACGAGACCCTTGCCCGCGAGCTGGCCTCCGAGCCGCACGTGGCACTTTTGTCGGGCCGCTACGAGGGGATCGACGAGCGCGTGCGGGACCACCTGGCGACCGACGCGGTCTCGATCGGTCCCTACGTTCTGTCGGGAGGCGAGCTTGCGGCGATGGTCGTCGCCGACGCGATCATTCGCAAGCTCCCCGGAGCCCTGGGCCACGCGGACAGCGCCGTCGAGGAGTCCTTCTCGGAGGCGCTGGGCGGCGCTCCGGAGTATCCCCACTACACCCGCCCGGCCTCGTACCGCGGCTGGGGCGTCCCCGACGTGCTCCTGTCGGGCGACCATGAGCGCGTACGGGAGTGGCGGATGGAGGAGAGTCGCAGGCGGGGTGACGGCACGACTGAATAGCGCGCGGGGCGCGGCTTGGAGCCCGGCGTTGGTTGGGCTGGGTAGGGGGAGGCGCCCGGGTCGCTCCGCCAGCACGAGTAAGTGATTGACCCCCATATAGGTGGTAAATCCCGCACTCGATGGTCCTGGCGCGATCGACTGAACGATTGGGGACACATACGGTCCCCAAATCCACACTCGACGCTCGGAGTCGCACCACCGACGCCGAGGCCGCCCCCTCGGTGCCCTGGTTCGCGCCACCGTTCGGCCGGGTCTGCCAAACAACGCCTAGTAAGATTCGCCGCCGCGCGGCCGCGGGCCAGGCTTGTTTCTTTGCCTGCGAGCCGCTTTTCTGCGCCCCCTCCGTGAACTCGACGCCATGAGCACGATCATCGACAGCATCGAGCAGCGCCAGCTGAAGCGCGTGCCGCGCTTCGCGGCCGGGGATCGTGTGCGCGTGCACTTTCAGGTCGTCGAGGGGACGAGGCGCCGTACGCAGGTGTTCGAGGGCGTCGTAATCGCTCGCCGCGGCTCCGGTGCGCGGGAGACGTTCACCGTCCGCAAGCAGTCCTTCGGCGTGGGCGTCGAGCGGACATTCCCGGTGCACTCGCCCAAGATCGAGCGGCTCGAGGTCGTCGCCCGCGGCGATGTTCGCCGGGCGAAGCTCTACTACCTTCGCGGTCGCGTCGGAAAGCGGGCGCGGGTCGCCGAGCGGCGCTGGGGGATCGAGGACGATCTCGTGCTGACGACGGAGGAAGCCGAGGCGGTCGACTCCGAGGGGCTTGCGCAGAGCGAGGCCGAACCCATCGTCGAGTCGGAGGAGGCAGAGGGCGACGGTGAGGGCGCCGACGAGACTTCGGAGGAACAGCCCGCCGGCGAGGAAGCCTCAGGGGCAGACGAGCAGCCGGCGAGCGCGGAAGCTGCAGACGAGCAGCCGGCAAGCGAGGAAGCGGAAGCAACTGCCGACGAGGAGGGAGAGGCTGGCGCCGAAGCATCCGAGGGATCCGACGAGGGCGCCGAGGATTCCGAGGGTGAAACGGCCAAGGACGCACGGTCTGGCGGTTGAACCCGCTGATCCCGAAACCCAGCACGGGGCGCGGCGCCCTGCTCGAGCTTGTGGTGATCGTGGCGCTCGCCATCGGCTTGGCGCTGCTGATCCAGGCATTCCTCGTGAAGCCGTACCAGATCCCGTCGCCATCGATGGAGCCCACCCTGGACGTCGGCCAGCGCGTGCTGGTCGATCGCGTCAGCTACCGCTTCAGCGACCCCCAGATCGGGGACATCGTGGTCTTCCATCCGCCGCAGGGGGCGGTTTCCGGGGGGCCGCAATGCGGCGTTCGACAGCCTCCCGGGGAGGCGTGCCCGCAGGCGGTCGATCAGGAGGCCGACACGAACTTCATCAAGCGAATCGTCGCGGGGCCGGGCGATCGGCTTTCCATCAAGGGCGGCCACCCCGTGGTCAACGGCGTGATGGCCGAGGAGGACTTCATCAACCCCTGCCGCAACGGCGGCACGTGCAATCTGCCCAAGCCGATCACGATCCCTCCCAACGAGTACTTCATGATGGGCGACAACCGGGGGTCCAGCGACGACAGCCGCTTCTGGGGGCCCGTCCCCCGCGACTGGATCATCGGGGAGGCGTTCATCACCTACTGGCCCCCGGACCGCATCGGGTTCCTCTAGGACACCGAAATCACGGTCTTTGCGGGGTAGGGCGACGTCACGTCCCGGCCGGCGCCTGAATCCACCCGGACAGTTGTTCATCATGCTCGCGATGGCGCGGGTGGACACAGCGGCGGCAAAGGCCGAGGCTCCGGCGTCGCCCGCCCCGGCCAAGAGGCGCATCAAGGCCCGTCGCCGGCGCGCGGCGAAGCTGTTTCGCTTCGATCGCTCGCTTGGGTCGCGGTTCGTCGCCGGTGCTGACGAAGCCGGACGGGGTTCGCTTGCCGGGCCGCTGGTGGCCGCGGCCGTCCTGATCGACTACGAGACCCTCAGCATGCGCAATCGCCGTGCGCTCTCCGATCTGGACGACTCGAAGGTCCGGAGTCCGGAAGAGCGCGAGGAGCTCTATCCCCGCGTGCTGCGGGCGGCGACGCGGGTTGCCGTCACGGTGCGCTGCGTTCGCGGGATCGACTCGCGGGGACTTCACGTGACCAACCTCGCCGCGCTGGCCCG
>Ga0126305_10000400_pt1 | contig 18917 bp, 15 predicted proteins | sample Plot26_FD_92536 | JGI IMG/M metagenome (GOLD analysis project Ga0126305, IMG submission 92536) | Serpentine soil microbial communities from UC McLaughlin Reserve, CA, USA - Plot26 | ecosystem: Environmental > Terrestrial > Soil > Grasslands | place: USA: UC McLaughlin Reserve, Lake County... | reverse complement strand
TTCCAGCACGTCAAGCCGGGCAAGGGCGGCGCCTTCGTGCGGACGAAGCTGCGGCGGATCGAGGACGGCTCGGTGATCGACAAAACCTTCAGGGCGGGGGAGAAGTTCCGCCCGGTGCGGACCGAATCGAAAAAGATGCAGTACCTCTACGACTCGGGTGAGGCTGCGGTCTTCATGGACTCCCAGGACTACAACCAGATCGAGATCGCCAAGGAGCAGCTCGGCGATTCGATGCAGTGGGTGCTGGCGAACGACGAGGTCGACGTCCTCTTCGTCGACGAGCAGCCCGGCGATGTGCAGGTGCCGAGCGCGATCGAGATGAAGGTCACCCAGACCGACCCCGGCCTCAAAGGCGACACCGCCTCGGGCGGCGGCAACAAGCCCGCCACCCTGGAGTCCGGCGTCGTCGTCCAGGTCCCTCTCTTCATCGAGGAGGGCGAATCGGTCCGGGTCGACACGCGCAGCGGCGAGTACATCTCCCGCGCCTGACCGCTCCGCGGTCCGACGCTGAAAGAATGCAGGTATGCGCAGGTCAGACCAGCGGCGCGACGCCGTCTTCGCCAACTACCAGCGGGACGTCACCGGGCACCCCCTGGAGGAGCTGCTGGCGGAGGCAAAGCCGTTGACGCGCGAGCTGGCCGAGGGCGTCGACGCGAATCGGGAAGAGCTTGATGACATCATCGCCGCCCACGCGAAGGGGTGGACGGTCGACCGGATCGCGCCCTTGGACATGAACGTGATGCGGACCGCCCTCTACGAGATGGAATTCATGGACACGCCGCCGGAGGTGGCGATCGACGAGGCGGTGGAAATCGCCAAGGAGTACTGCGGCGCCGACGCGCCGAAGTTCGTCAACGGCATCCTCGGCGCCGTCGTCCGCGAGCGGGAGCCCGCCAAATGAGCCTTCGCCTGCGCGAGATCTCCGAGCGCCTGCGCGAGATCACCTCCCAGCTGCAGAGCGAGGACGTGAGCGACGAGACGGCCGCGAAGCTCGCGGCCGAGGCCGCGGACCTCGCCGCCGAGGCGGTCGAGGAGGCCAACCGCGAGGCGCGGCAGCAGGCCAGCGCCGAGTGACCGGCGCCGATCGGTGTTCCTTTTGTCCCCATAGGGTCCAAAAGGAACACCGCTGATGAGCTATCCCGAGGATCTGCGCTCGCTGGTCGATCGCGCGCTCGAGGATCTGAGGTTCTCTGCGTCCGAGCCGACGGCCGGCCTGGAGGAGGCGATGCGGTACTCGCTGCTGGCCGGCGGCAAGCGGGTGCGGCCGGTGCTGGCGCTGGCGACCGCCCGCGCCTTCGCCGCCGAGCCGGAGCGCTTCCTCCCGGTCGCCTGCGCGATCGAGCTGATCCACACCTACTCGCTGATCCACGACGACCTGCCGGCGATGGACGACGACGAGCTGCGGCGCGGCCTGCCCACCTCGCACGTGAAGTTCGGCGAGGACGTCGCGATCCTCGCCGGCGACGGTCTTTTCGCCGAGGCGATGCGGCTCTTCTGCGAGCAGCCGGGAGAGCCGGCTCGGGTCCTGGCGGCGCTACGGGAGTTAGCCTCCGCGACCGGCGTCGACGGGATGGTCGGCGGCCAGTACGTGGACGTCGTCGGCGCCGAGTCCGACGCGGAGGGGCTGCGCGCCCTGCACGCGCTGAAGACCGGGCGACTGATCGCCGCCAGCGTCAACGTCGTGCTTCTGCTCGAGGGAGCGTCCGAACCTGAGACAATGCCCTATCGCCGTTTCGCCGAGGAGCTGGGCGTGTTGTTCCAGATCGTCGACGACATCCTCGACGTCACCGAGTCCGACGAGCAGCTCGGAAAGCCACATGGAAGCGACGAGAGACATGGCAAACTCACCTACGTCAGCCTTTTCGGCCTCGATCGGGCCCGTGAGCTGGCGGCGGGGTCACACGCGAAGGCCACCGCGGCGCTGGCACAGGCCGGCGGCGAGACGGAGGACCTGAGGCGCGTGGCCGACTACATCTTCACGAGGAACGAATGAGCGAACAGCCCCCCACCCAGGGCAACGAAGACGTCAAAGACCGAATCGAAGAGCCGCTGCTGCCGGGGATAGACGCCCCGCAGGACCTGCACGGTCTCGACGACGAGCAGCTGCAGCAGGTCGCGCAGGAGATGCGCACCTACATCATCGACACGATCGGCGAGATCGGCGGCCACTTCGGCGCCAACCTCGGCACCTGTGAGCTCGCCGTCGCCCTCCACAGCCTGCTGGACTCGCCGCGCGACAAGGTCCTTTGGGACGTCGGCCACCAGGCTTACCCGCACAAGATCCTCACCGGCCGCCGCGAGCAGCTGCCGACGATCCGCCAGTACGACGGCGTGGCGCCCTTCTGCTCAATCCCCGAGTCCGAGCACGACATCATGGGCGCCGGCCACGCTTCGACCTCGATCGGCTATGCGGTCGGGCTGAAGGAGGCGATGCGGAAGGGGATCGGCACCGACGGCAAGGTCGCGGCGGTGATCGGCGACGGCGCCCTCACCGGCGGCGTCGCCTACGAGGCCCTGCACGCGGCCGGCGGCATGCAGACGCCGGTTGTGATCGTCCTCAACGACAACGGGATGTCGATCTCCCCCAACGTCGGCGCCCTCTCGCGCTACTTCAACCGAATCCGCCTCAACCCGCGCCTCTGGCACGCCCGCGAGGGGGTCGAGGACCGGCTGACGAAGCTGCCGCTGGGGATGGGCAAACGGATCGAGCGGCTCGGCCCCGAGATCAAGGCGGCGATCAAGGCCTACTGGGCGCCGGGGCTCTTCTTCGAGGAGCTCGACCTCGCCTACATGGGCGTGATCGACGGCCACGACGTGCACGCTCTGCGGGAAGCGCTGACCGAGGCTTTCGAGGCCGACCGTCCGGTCGTCGTCCACATCCACACCGTCAAGGGCAAGGGCTTCGCGCCGGCCGAAGAAGGCGGCCTGGAGTCGATGGAGGAGTGGCACGCGGCGAAGCCGAAGTCGATCGTCGAAGGGCAGCCGGCGGCGAGCGCGCCGAAACTGGTTCCCGTCACCGAAACGGATTCTCCCGAGGGGATCGAGGTGCTGGAGAAGCCGCCCGCCGCGGGCTCGCCACCCCAGTACACGAAGGTCTTCGCCGACGCGATCGTCGCCGAAGCCCGGGCCGACGAGCGGGTGATCGGGATCACCGCGGCGATGGCGGGCGGGACCGGCCTGCAGAAGCTCTGCGACGAGCTTCCCGACCAGTACTACGACGTCGGGATTGCCGAGCAGAACGCCGTCCTCCTCGCCAGCGGCCTGGCGCTGCAGGGCGCGAAGCCGGTCTGCGCGATCTACTCGACCTTCCTGCAGCGGGCCTACGACCAGATCGTCCACGACGTCTGCCTGCAGGGCCTCGACGTCACCTTCGCGATGGACCGCGCCGGCCTCGTCGGCGACGACGGCCCGACCCATCACGGCGTCTTCGACGTCTCCTACTTCCGGCCGATCCCGAACGTGGTCGTGATGGCGCCGCGCGACGAGGCGATGCTCGTCCACATGCTGCACACCGCGATCTCCCACGACGGCCCGGCGGCGCTGCGCTACCCGCGCGGCGCGGCGGAGGGCGCCAAGCTGCCGGCGAAGCCGAAGAGCGTTCCAATCGGCGTGGGAGAGGTCCTCGTCGAGGGCGAGAAGGTGGCGCTGCTCGGCTACGGCTACGGGGTCACCGTCGCGCGGGAGGCGGCCGAGATCCTCGGCAAGCACGGCCTCCAAGTGACCGTGGCCGACGCCCGCTTCGCGAAGCCGATCGACGGAGAGCTGGCGGAGCGCCTCGCCCGCGAGCACGAGCTGCTGGTGACGATCGAGGAGAACGTCCTGCCCGGCGGCTTCGGCTCGGCGGTGCTGGAGCACCTCGAGGACGCCTTCGCCGATGCGCCGGGGGAGCGGGCGCGGGTGCTGCGAGTTGGCCTCCCGGACGCCTACGTCACCCACGGCAAGCCGGCCTTGCTGCGTGCCGAGGTGGGGCTCACCGGCGAGTCGGTCGCCGACCGCGTGCTTAGCTCACTGCCCAGTGCGCAGCCTGCTCTGACCTGAGGATCATTGACTCGAGATCACTGACCCAAGATCACTGACCTAATCACTTTTGACGATTGATTCAATTGGCGCAATCGATTAGCCTGCGCCAGTCTCTCCGGTGAACGGAGGAGCCGGCAGTTAAGAAGCCAGCGCTTCTGGGGGAAGCACCGAGGGGAGGAGAGGCGCGCATCTCTATATGTGTGGATCCGCTTGGGGAAGCGGATCTCTCGCGCCCGCCTCATCGGCCGGGGCGCGAGGCGCGCGTCCGGACATGGGGAAGATGATGCTTGCTTTAGCGAGTCGGCTGGCGGAGACTCCATGCGTGCCAGGCGCGACGCCAGAGACCGACGGCAAAGCCAGGCGGCGCCAGGTTCCACGTTCCGGTCACGGCGACTGGGAGCCGCGGGAGCGGGACCCGCTGGCGATCCTCGCTGCCCAGGACGAGTCCAGGCTCCCCGAGCTGGTGCCGCTGCGCTACGGCCGCATGGGGGCTTCCGCCTTCGCCTTCTTCCGCGGCGCCGCCGCGGTCATGGCCGACGACCTCGGCGCCGCCGCGACGACGGGGCTGCACGCCCAGCTCTGCGGCGACGCGCACCTCTCGAACTTCGGTGTCTTCGCCGCACCCGACCGCCGCCTCGTCTTCGACTGCAATGACTTCGACGAGACGCTGCCCGGGCCCTTCGAGTGGGACCTGAAGCGGCTCGCCGCGAGCATTGTCGTCGCCGGCCGCGAGCGGGAGCTCGGCAAGCGGCGTCGGCGGGGGGCGGTGCTGGCCACGGTTGGGGGTTACCGGCAGGCCATTCGTCGTTTTGCCTCCCTCGGCGAGCTCGACGTCTGGTACGCGCGTATCGACGTCGAGTCGGCGATCGGCAGCCTCCGCTCAAAGGTCGACAAGGGCCGCTTCCAGCAGATCGAGCGCAGCCTCGAGAAGGCCCGCTCGAAGGACAGTCGCCGCGCCCTGCAGAAGCTGACCGAGAAACGGGACGGTGGGCTGCGGATCGTCAGCGACCCGCCCCTGATCACGCCGGTCGAGGAGCTGACCGACCGGACCGACGTCGAGGCGCAGCTGGAGGCGATGCTCGCCGCCTATGGCGAGTCGCTGGCGGCCGACCGGCGGCATCTCCTCGCCTCCTACCGCTATGTGCACGCGGCGCGGAAGGTGGTCGGTGTCGGCAGCGTCGGCACCCGCGCCTGGATCGTGTTGCTTGAGGGGCGGGCCGGGGGCGATCCCCTCTTCCTGCAGGCGAAGGAAGCCGGCCACTCGGTGCTCGAGCCCTACCTCGGCGCCGGCGCCTACCGCCACCACGGGCGCCGCGTCGTCGAGGGGCAGCGGCTGATGCAGGCGGCAAGTGACATCTTCCTCGGCTGGGTGACGGTCGAGGGGGTCGACGGGGAGCTCCGCTCCTTCTACGTGCGCCAGCTCTGGGACGGCAAGGGCTCGGCCGATCTGGCTCGGTTCTCGGCCCGCGACCTCGGCGCCTACGGCGCCCTCTGTGGGGAAGCGCTGGCCCGCGCGCACGCGCGCTCGGGGGACCGCGTCGCGATCGCCGCCTACCTCGGTCGCGGCGAGGTCTTCGACCAGGCGCTGGTCCGGTTCGCGGAGGCGTACGCGGACCAGAACGAGAGCGATTTCGAGCGCCTCGAGCAAGCCGTGGCCGACGGTGAGATCGACGTCGAGCGGGAGCCGCGGTGAGCCTGAAGACGATCCGGCGCGGCGCCCTCGTCCTCCTTCTCGACGCCGGGATCCTGATGCTGCTGTCGGTAATCCTCGAGGGCTTCGTCCTCGACGGGCCCCGCGCCGCCCTCGGCGCGGCGGCACTGATCGGCCTCCTCAACGCCCTCGTCTGGCCGGTGCTGGCGCGGTTCGCGCTGCCGCTGACCGTCCTCACCCTCGGCCTCGCGGCGCTGGTGCTGAACGGCCTGCTGGTGACGATCGCGATCGACCTCCTTCCCGGGGCCCACGTCAGCGGCGTCTTCGAGGGCACCGTGATCACGATCGTGATGGCGGCGGCGACGGCGGCCGTCTACGCCCTGCTGGCGATCGACGAGGACCACTCCTGGCACCGGCAGGTGGTGCGCCGGCAGGCTCGCCGGCGCAAGCGGATCATCGAAACCGATGTGCCGGGAGTCCTCTTCCTCGAGATCGACGGACTCGCCCACGACGTCCTCCTGCGGGCGCTGCAGGACGGCAGCGCCCCGCACCTGGCGCGCTGGGTGCGGGGCGGCTCGCACCGGCTGCGGCGCTGGGAGACGGATTGGTCCTCGCAGACCGGCGCCTGCCAGGCGGGGCTGCTGCACGGCTCCAACGAGGACATGCCGGGCTTCCGCTGGTGGGAGAAGGAGCGGGGGACCGCGATCGTCACCAACCACCCGCGCGACGCCGAAGAGCTCGAGCGCCGCCACTCCGACGGTCGCGGCCTCCTCCACGCCGACGGCGCCAGCCGCGCCAACATCCTCTCCGGCGACGCCCCCCACTCGATGCTGACGATGAGCACGGCGCTGCGGCGCCGGCGGCCGATCGGCAGGGACTACGCCGCCTACTTCGCCCAGCCCTACGCGGTCGCCCGGACCTTCGTCCTCGCCCTCGCCGACATCGGCCGCGAGCGCCGCGCCGCCCGCGCCCAGGTCCGCGACGACGTCCGTCCCCGGATGGAGCGGGGTCGCTCCTACGCCTTCGCCCGCGCTTGGGGGACGGTGGTGCAGCGGGACCTCCAGGTTGCCGCGGTGGTCGGCGACGCGCTCGCCGGGCGCCCCGTCGTCTACACGACCTTCCTCGCCTACGACGAGGTCGCCCATCACTCGGGGATCGAGCGCCACGACGCCCTCGCCGTGCTGCGCGACCTCGACCGCCAGATCGCGCGGATCGCCAGCGCCTGCGCCGAGGCGCCGCGCCCCTACCGCCTCGTCGTCCTCTCCGACCACGGCCAGTCGCAGGGGGAGACCTTCCGCGATCGCTACGACGAAACGCTGGAGGAGCTGGTCCGCGACGCCTGCGACCCCGACAGCGTCGTCGCGGCCGAAGACGGCGACGACGACTCCCTGTCATACATCAGCGCCGGCTTGACCGAGATCGCCCGCGACGACACCGCGGCGGGCCGGACCGTGCGGCGGGCGACGCGGGACCGTCTCGCCGACGGCGCGGTCGTGCTCGACGACGAGGCGCGTGAGGAGATGGCCGCGAGCCGCGGCGGCGAGCTGCCCGAGCTCTCGGTGATGGCGTCCGGCTGCCTCGGGCTGATCAGCTTCCCGCGCGAGCCCGGCAGGGTCTCGCAGGAGCGGATCGAGGCCCTCTATCCCCGTCTAATCCCGGCCCTACGCGAGCACCCCGGCATCGGCTTCGTCCTCGTCCGCTCCGAGAGGGAGGGGGCGGTGGTCCTCGGACCGCGGGGAACCCGCTTCCTCGATTCCGGCATGGTCGAGGGGGAGGACCCGCTGGAGCCGTTCGGGCCGAACGCGGTCGACCACGTGAAGCGCACCGACGGCTTCCCCCACTGCGCCGACCTGATGGTCAACAGCACCTTCTGGCCGGAGTTCGGCGAGGTGGCAGCCTTCGAGGAGCTGGTCGGCTCCCACGGCGGCATGGGAGGGACCCAGAGCTTCCCCTTCGTCCTCCACCCGGCCGAGCTCGAGTGGCCGGCGGAGGAAGTCATCGGCGCCGAGCGGGTTCACCGGATCTTCCGCCGCTGGCTCGCCGGGCTTGGCCAGGACGCCTACGCCAGCGAGGTCGCCTCGCCCGGCGAGAGCACCCGCGTCTCGACCTGAGGCGCGACCTCGCGCATGCGGTCGAGAAACTCTTTTCCCGGGTGCCAGAGCCGATCCGGACGCAGGTGGTGGAGGCCGAAGGGGTAGAGCGTCCCCCAGTGGATCGGGATCGCCACCCGCGGGGAGAGGAGCGCCGCCGCCTCCGCCGCTCCGCTCGGATCGAGGTGGCCGGGACCGACGGTCGGGCCCCAGCCCCAGATCGGCAGCAGCGCGAAGTCGAGCCCTCCCACCAGGTCCTTCATCCCCGGGAAGAGGTCGGTGTCGCCGGCGAAGTAGACGCTGCGGGTGCCGCGAACGAGGAAGCCGATCGCCTCCGAGTGGCGCGCGTGCCGCCGCCGGCCGCCGTCGTGGCGGGCCTCGACCGCGGTCACCGTCAACGAGCCGATTGAGACTGATTCGCCGACTGCGAGCTCGCTCGCGGCGAGGAAGCCGCGGCGAGCGAAGAACCGCCGCGATCCCGGCGGGACCAGCATCCGGGTCTCCCGGTCGAGCTTTCGCAGCGAGCCCAGGTCGGCGTGGTCGTGGTGCAGGTGGGAGACCAGGACCGCGTCGAGGTCCTCGGTCGCCTCGGTGGCCGGCGGGGCTCCGTGGCGCACCAGCGGGCCGAGGTGGTTGCGCAAGACCGGATCGGTAAGCACCCGGGTCCCGTCGAGGTCGATCAGAACCGTCGAGTGTCCGACGTAGGTGAGACGGTCCGAGGTCATATGGAGAAGCGGCCCCCTGAAGACGAAGTCGCCGAGATCGAGCCGGGAGCCCTTGCCGGACTCTTCGCGGCGCCGCAGTGGATGCGGGATCTCGGTTTCTCGTCCTGGCTGCTGGTCGGCTTCGGCGCGGCGCTGGTCGGGGCAATCTGGCTGCTCTCGCTGACCGAGACGATCGTCCTGCCCGTGATCACCGCGGGGATCATCGCCGCGGTCGCCTCGCCCTTGGTCGACCGGCTGCGGCGGGTGGGGGTGCCGCGCGGGATCGGCGCCGCTCTCGTCATGCTGGCGATCATCGCAGCCGCCTTCGGAGTCGGACTGCTGGTCCTGACCGGGATCGCCAGCGAGGCTGCGAACCTCTCCCAGCGGCTGCAGGAAGGCGCCGATCAGCTCCAAGGCTGGGCTCAGGACCTCGGGGTTGGGGGCTCGGCGGCTGCCGACGCCAACTCCCACGGCAGCGCCTCGGCCAGCGACGCCTTCCAGGCGCTGACGCAGGGCGTGCTCGGGGGGGTCGACAGGCTCGCCTCCCTCGCCGTCTTCCTCTCCTTCACCGCCCTCAGCCTCTTCTTCCTGCTCAAGGACGGGCCGCAGATCGGCGAGTTCGTCGAGCGCCACCTCGGGGTGCCGGTCCCGGTCGCCCATTCGATCCTCGGCCGGGTCGCCTCGAGCATGCGCGGCTACTTCCTCGGCGTCACGATCGTCGCCGCCTGGAGCGCTCTGCTCGTCGCCGCCGGCGCCCTGATCCTCGACGTCCCGCTGGCGGGGACGATCGCCGTCGTCACCCTCCTCGGCGGCTACGTCCCGTACATCGGCGCCTGGACCGCGGGGATCTTCGCCGTCGTGATTGCCCTTGGCGGGAGCGGGCCCGAGGCCGCGGGGGCGATGGCCGTGATCGTGTTGCTCGCCAACGGAGTCCTTCAGCAGCTGGTCCAACCGATCGCCTACGGGGCGGCGCTGAACCTGCACCCGCTCGCGGTGCTGATCGCGACGATCGCCGGCGGCTGCCTCTTCGGCACGGTCGGCCTGGTCCTGGCGGCACCGCTCCTCTCGGCCGCGGTGAAGATCGCCGCCGACCTCAGAGCGGCCGAGGAAAAACCCGCCCCGGCGCCATAAGCACCGAGGCGGGCAGAGTTGCAGCGCCGGAGACATCCAGCACTGTCACCCGACGATTGCACCAATCTGTGTCATATAAGGCTAGACTCAGCTTGGCGGTGCTCATCGGGGCTTTGACTGGTGGCCCAACCCTAACGGGACGGTGGGCACCGTCGCTTACGAACTGATCTGCTCCGCCAGCTCGACGATGATCCCCTCGGGGCCGCGGACGTAACAGAGCCGGTAGCTGTTCTCGTAGCGCACCAGCTCCCCGACGAGCTCGATCCCGCGGTCGTTCAGCCCATCGACGACCGCGTCGATGTCGTCGACGAGGAAGGAGACGTGGCGGAGCCCCGAGAAGTTCGAGGCCGCATCCGAATCCCCCCTCTGCATCGGCGGCGAGTGGAACTTCACCAGCTCAACCTCTGCGCCGCCGTCGGGAGCCCGCATCATCGCCAACTCCGCCTTGACGTCGTCGAGCCCGATGATCCGCCCAACCCAATCCCCTTCGACCTGACCCGTGCCGCCCCCCTCGAGCCCGAGCGCGGCGAAGAACTCAACCGCAGCCTCGAGGTCCTCGACCACGATCCCGACGTGTTCCATCCGCTTGATTGCCATGGTGGCGATGGTAAGGAATTCGCGGAAGGCAGCCACAACAGAAAACGCCCCGCCGGGGGAGGCGGGGCGTCTCTGGGTTACTACGGTACGACGCGGGCACCGAGAGCACTTAGCGTCGTACCTTGGTCGAGATCGCCTGCGTCGCCGATTGGCCGGCGGCGTCACTCACGGTCACCGTGACCCGGATTCGCGCCGTCCCGAGCTTTCTCAGCGCCCGCAGCGCCGGACGCGGGAGGGCAACACGTATCGGAGTGGTCGATCCTGCGGCAAGGGTCCCACGGGGCGTCACCGAACCCCGGTAGGAGTGTTGTCCGATGACGATCTGAGCTCGGCTCGGCGCAAGCTGGCAGGAGTCCGGGCAAGAAACCGATCCGACCGTGGCCCGACGGCCCATCAGTCGACTGTGCTTGCCGGTGACTACCAGGGTCGGAGCACGCGGCGTCTTGATGGGCATCGTGGGTGGGGTGCTGGTCGTCGCGCCGCGGATCGTTACCGGCACCAGGGTTTGCTGGTTATCCATTGACACGATGATGGACCCCTGCCCGGGGGTCGAACCCGCGGTGAAGTAGTCGAACGTGTAACCGTTCTGGAGGCTGCTGGTACCCGAGGACAGTTTCCCCACGGATGAGGAGAAGCCGACCGGTACTCCCTGGGTCGGGATTCCCAGATTTGGTTCGGGTCCGTCGGAAGTCAGTACGGCTGCGACTTCGGCCTCTTCTCCCGGATTGAGTGCAATCGAGGTTCCGGTTGGCAGTTCGATGAGCCCGTCGTCCTCCGTGCGCGGCCCGATCAGAGCCTCGAGCCTGACGTTGTCGCTCGCGTCGACTCCCGCGCTCACCGTGTCGCAGCCGCTGCCACCGGGCCCAGCGTTGCACCCCCACCAGTTCTCCCTTGCCCGGAGCGTTCCTGAAGCCTGGTTGAGAACGCCCAGGTGGGTCGTCCCGACGATCCGATTGCCTTCGATGCGAGCTCGTCCGGTGACATTCCAGGGAGAGGCACCGCTGGCGACAACGCCATCGTAGGTGCCAGGGAACAGATTCCCGAGGATCGAGACTCCGTCGACTGCGGGGCCCAGCTCGATCCCGTATGGATAGCAATCGACGAATTTGTTTTCGAGGGAAACCAGGATGTGGCTTGACGGAGTTAGGCCGCCCTGGTTCCCGAGGATCTGTAGACAGCCGGCGCTTCCGTGCCCGTCGAAGCTGTTTCTCATGATGCGCGCCTCAAGACCGTTGATCGCCAACTGCGGCCCGCTCGTCGATTCGAACTGGTTTTCGGTGATGTCGTTTTCTTCGCCGAAGCTTTCTTCCACCAGCCCGGTGATCCGGGTCGGCACCGCCATATCGTTGCCATCGAGAGAGAGTCCTTCGATCCTCGCGCTGCTGTCCCCGAGCACTGCGTAGCCGTCGATCGACGCGGTGAAGTGGTTCGCCTGGATGCTGAGTTCGGAGAGGCTGCTCGCACCCAGTCGGATCCCGTCACCGGCTCCATCGATCAGGTTGAGGCCGACCGAGACGTCCGCTCCGTCGGCTTCGAGCAGGACGCCGGATGAACCTCCCGAGATGATGTCTTCCTGGACTCGAAGGCCGTCGATGTCGACACCGGCGGCGCGGACCGGGGTGCCGGTCGCGCCCGCGACGATGCTCAGCTGTCTGAGCGAGATCCCCTTCGCCTCGAGATTGACTGCCGTCCCGGAGCCACCGGCGATCACCGCCTGCGGTTCTCCGAGCCTGCTGGGGCCCCCTGGTCCGATGAGCGTAAGTCCGGACTTATCGACGACGACTTCTTCTTCGTAGAGGCCCGCGTCGATGGTTACCCAATCGAAGCCTCCGGCTTCGTCAACGGCGTGCTGGATGGTCGCGCAGGGCGTCCATTCGGGAGGGTGAAAGTGGCAATCGTTACCGGCGTCCACCCCGGTGGGAGACACTCCAACGAAGTCGGCTGACGCCGACTCTGCTGCGGTCCCGAGAATGGACAGGGACACCACGAAAGCGGCGATAGACCGTGCCTTCGCATCACTTCTCAGGTCGAGTCGCCACATATCTTCCCCTTCGGCAGGTACAACTCTAGGTGAGGCGTTTAGTGCCTTCTCACCGGTTGGGCGTTGAGCGCTCAACCTATCTCATCGGTAGAACTCGCGGCGGCGGTCTGGACCAACGCTGCGCCTCGAAGCCTTGGACCACGCTGATGAGCCGTTGCTACCGAAACCTTTTATCCTCCATAGGGTTGACGAATTGCCCCGAGTCCTAAATAGGTCCTGTCTCGTCCTCAAGGCCCTCGTCCTGGCTCTGTCGATCTGCGCTTGTCCCGCACTGGGCGCGGCGCCGATGACGGAGACGACCATGTTCGAGCTCGGGTCGGGGGTCCACGCCCACTCGGTAGCTTTCGACGCCAGCGGCCGTCTCTGGTTCGTGGGAGGCGCGTTGGAACGAACCCAGGTTGTCGGTCGGCTTGAACCCAATGGCTCCGTGATCGAAATCCCGATCCCCGACTCCACGAGGTCTTACTACTCGGCTGCGATCACCGAAGGTGCCGACGGAGCGATGTGGTTCACCGATCCTTGGACCTCAGCGTTGGGCCGTGTAACGGCATCGGGTGAGATCACTATGTACAAGCTGCCTCGCGGCACCAATCCGCTCGACCTTGTGAGTGGCTCCGACGGGGCGCTGTGGTTCACCGACCCCTACAAGGACAGGATCGGCCGTATGACGACGAGCGGCGAGTTGGCTCAGTTCAGGCTCGCCCGCCACAGCGGGCTCAGCGACATCGCCCGCGGCCCGGACGGAAACGTCTGGTTCACGCTGCGGGAGAAGAGCAGGATCGGGCGGTTGACCCCAACGGGAGACCGAAAGCTCTTTACTTTGCGAGGAGTCGAACCACGGAGCATCATCGCTGATCAGGGCGGCCTGTGGTTTACGGAGGGCTCTTGGGCCGCTCCGAAAGGAAAGAACCGTCTAGGGCACATCGACACTGCTGGAAAGGTGACCCAGTTCAGGGTGCCTGGGAAGAGCGGTACCAGAGAGATTGCGGTCGGACCGGACGGTCGAATTTGGTTCACCGCCGGGTCGGCGGGAGGAGCAATTGGCTGGATGTGGCCGAGCGGCGAACTCGGCCCTCGCGGGTGTCTCGATGAACACTGCTGGCTTCCCCCAAGCTCGCTCGCGGTCGCTCCCGACGGCGTCCTTTGGTTCGGGACGGACTTGGCGACCTGTGGAATCTGCGGTGGAGGTTCGGCGCAGAGCCTCGGGATGGAATCTGGGTGGGTTGGCCACCTGGGTCTCGGCGCCTGACGAGATCGGCAGCAGGCGATCTCTCAACCCCGGATCGTTGGGCCGGAGGAAGCCGGGACAGGCGTACCAAGCCGCTTCGGATCGTCGGTGAGATCTCCTTGCATCGAGTATTTGGCTCTACAACAGAAAGCGCCCCGCCGGGGAGGCGGGGCGCTTCTGGGGTTACTACAGGGAGGAGAGGACTACTAGCGGCTAGGGTGCGCCCTTCGGCTCTCCGATGGGGAGGCCCACCGGTTATGTCCGGTTGAATCCGGCTTACGGGCATTCGTACTGGCGCACTGGCACCTCGCTGAGGTGCAGCCCTGGTTGCCCATGCCGAGCGACTTGCCGGGTTGGCTATAGACGCTTTGGCTTAGTACCCGGACGATCTCCCGATGCCAGATCCCGAGATCCTCGCCGCCTTCGGCAAGCGTGTTCGCGCTCTCAGGCTGGGGAAGGAATGGACCCAGGAACAGTTAGCCGACAAGGCCGGCCTAAACCTCGGTCAAATCTCACGCATCGAGCGCGGGGTCCGCGAGGTTCGCTTGACGACCGTCCTAACCCTCATCGTTGCCCTCGAGGTCACCCCCGACGATCTACTAGGCGATCTCTAGTTGCCCATCACTCGGGACCGTCCAGGTCCGCAAGGCGACGAACGCACACCTGTCGCACCAGCTGATTGTGTTCAGCTTGTGCAGCAAGTTCTGCACGCATCTCTGATTCTTCGGTGTCTTCCGCCTGCTTGTTCAGCACGGTCAAAGCCCTTTGCAAGACGGGGCGGGGAGTCGACAGAACCGCTCCCGTCCCTTCGTCCCCCCAGCCGAGATCTACGACCAGCTGGAGCAGGGCAGAGAATTCCATCGCCAGTCGATCGGCGGCGGCCCAATCTTCCTTCTCGATGGCGATAAGTACGTCTCCGATTCCGCTGAGCCGGACGACGATGCTTTTGTAGAGAGCGTTCCGCTCATCGCTATTTAGGTGTGGTGGCGGTGTAGTCATTGATCGCGCTTGTGGACGACCGGCCCAGCCTCAACCCGCGGCACCCACCAGTCAGAGCGTCCGCTTGATCGGGGAGAAGCTGGGCCGTCCACTGCCCGAAGTGCCAGATGGGGTAGTGAGGTACTGGACACTTCCGTCCTTGGGCAAGGCGTTTGAGAAACCTAGGTGCGACCCCCTTCAGGGGGAGTCCCGATGGCGAGCATCAGAAGCTCGCCGGCATCAGTTGCCCGGAATGGCATCCCGGTCTGCCGATCGGGTCGCCCCGCCGACTCCACCACCCCGAAGCGCTCAAGCACCGAGACGTGGTAGCTGACCTGGCTGAGCGCTATCGAGGTGGACTCGACACGCCTTCGCTGAGCCTCGGGAAGATCCTTCAGCGCGCCTGGAAGCTCCTGAAGGGCCTCTCTTGGACTTAGGCGTTCTCGGCGAGCCAGCACCCGAAGGAACGCGATTCTGACGGGGTGGCTGACCGCTTGAGCAAGTCGACCGTCGATCCGAGGGTTGTCTCGATGCTCCATGACCCATCCCGAAGTAGTGGCGCGGCCGAACTTCCTCAGACCGCGAAAGAACAATGCGGCCAATCTAGGCCTGCCGACCGAGGTCTTTCAAACGCAATTCGGTAACTAATCGGCCACCCAACCGCTCGCCGCCGATCCTCCCGGCGATTCGAACGCCACCAGGTAGACCGTCGCGATTATCGGCTCCTCCCCCGATTCGGAAAGTCTCACCTTCGCCGCGGCTTGCTGGGTGAGCAGGTCGTGGAAGGCCGCATCGACGGAGGCGATCACCTGATTCCAACCAAGCTCATCGAGAAGAAGCGGCGTCCAAGTGTGGTGGCGATCGGGCCGAGCATCGAACGTCCCGGCATCCAATGCCTCCCTGACCTGCTCTGCGAGCTGTTCGAAGACCCGCCAGCTGAAAGTTCCGCGGACGGCCTCAGCGACCTCCGACCAGTTTTCGGTGTCGAAGATGGCTGGTCCGATGGCCCGGTAGAAGTGCTCGGTGGCTCCCCTACGCCTGCCGCCGGTCTCTTCCCGAGTCTTGACGAGCCATCCATCTTCTGCCAGCGCCTTGAACCGCCGATTGACGGCGGATAGCCGAGGTGCACCGCCGAATCTCCCAAAGAATTCGGAGGCGCTCATCTCGCGCAGGTTCAACTCCTTGACGATCTTCAGACTGAGCGGATTCCCCAAGACCTTCGCCAGCCGAACGGTGAAATGGGTGAGCGGGTAGGCGCTCGCCTGCGTCGGCGGAGGCAGGATCAGACCGGAGCGATTTCGCTCCAGCCTCGGAGAGTCAAAGGCGGCTATGCCAACAGCGGCTTCGATGGGAACGCCGCCCGAACTCGCGAGTCGCGTCCGCGCGTCGGCCTGCTCCTCAAGCAGCGAGCGGAACAAGGCCATCGCGGACCCCAGGATTAGGTCTCGGCCTTTCTCATCGAGGACCAAGGGGGTCCACGTCAGATGACGCTCGGGCTTCGCGTCGAAGGTGCCGGCTTCCAGACCCTCTTTCACCCGCTCCGCGAACTGCTCGAAGGTGCGCCAGCTGAACTCGGCGCGCAGCGACGGTGGCAGCTGCTCCCAGAGGTCGTCCTCGATGATCGCGAGTTTCGGCGCTCTGTAGAAGTGCTCGGTGCCGCCACGGCGCCGACCCCCGCTCTTCTTCTCAACGAGCCGGAGCCAGCCGTATTGCGCAAGGCGCTTGAAGTGTTGGTTGAGGCTGGCGAGCGAGCCGCCGCCGTACTCCTCCCGGAACTGAGACGGGCTCATGGCGCGCCGGAAAAGCTCGGTGACGATCTTCAGCCGGATCGGATCGGCGAAGACAACCGCGAGCCTCTCCAGTCTGCTCGGAGGCTGAGAGGTGACCCGCACCCGCGCGGTGGGGCTGTCTGGGCTATTCCTCATCGTTCTCTGAGCGAATTGCATTCCCAGTAGTTATCAGAACAGCCCGGTATCCGCCCCATTTTCTCGATGTAACGTTTGCTTTTAGATCCATTAAGCAAACCAAAAGGGGGTGAGGAGGATGCGGGTCATTTCGACCGGATCGGCAACGCCGGTTCTCTCCATTACGAAGTCGGGCTAGCTGACAAGCCCTAAACCGCCCCGGCTGGTGCGGTCGGGGCGGCCTTCCTCGGTCGCTTTCTCCGCCCTCCTCGCCCCCCAAATACTCATACAAGGTGGTTGTGAACACTCAAGGAACTTACCGATCTGGCCTAGTTGCCCCTAGATTCGGCGCCCCCGCGGGGACTGACCCTAGGACCGCGGTCCGGATAGAGGGCCGGCGCTTTTGCCCTTAGCGGCGCCGGCCCTCGCTTCTTTTGAAGGGGGGAGCAAATGAGATTCGATTTATGCGAGTCGCTGCTACCCACCCCCGTAATCAGCAAGTCGGGCTGAACCTCGGGCGAGATCGCCGCGCCGGATCCTGACTAACTAAGAGCCGTCAATTCGGGAATTGGGGATCATGAAGCGCTTCGTCAGAGTGGACGCTCAGGGACGCGAGGACCTCTTGGAGGAGGTTCGCCGCTACAACGCCCGCAGGCGCGAAATCGAAGAGGAGTCGGCCGAGCGGTCCGGTCGATCCCCCTCCGGACCCGTAGTCCGGGCCATCGCCCTTCCGCTCTCCGACGAGCAAGCGGCAGCTGTCCGTGCGACGGGACTTGAGGACAAGGGCAGCCCCCCCTCTAGATGCCCGGGGCGGTATCCAGCATCATCCCCGCCGAGTAGCCAGCACTCGCGAAGGCGCTCCCCGTCTTTGGTCACGCTGCTGACCCTCCATGAGTGCCGCCACACCTTCGCCTCTCTCCTGATCGACACGGGCGCGAATCCGAAAGCGATCCAGGTAGTGATGGGGCATTCGAAATTCAGACGACCTTTGACGTTTACGGACACCTGCTGCCCGGGAGCTATGACGATGTGAGGGCGCCCATGGACGCCTACCTGGCGGATCGGCCCGAGGGATCAGCTGGGCCGTCCCCGTCGGTCGAGGCGCCGACCCGCTCTAACGACTAGAAACGCTGCCCTGTCGTGCCAGGTTGGCGGCCCACTGGCGCACCGGCATGAAATCGGCTGCGGACCGCCTCACTTCCATACAGCGTGTATGCGGCGATTTGGCTTGCTAGAGCCTCCACAACAGAAAACGCCCCGCCGGGGAGGCGGGGCGCTTCTGGGGTTACTACAGGGAGGAGAGATATGTATCTCTATATATGTGTGGATCCGTGGGAGGTAGGTGAGCCCGATTAATGTCGAGTGCGTCGCTGTGGGAAGCAGCGAGGCTATGGTCGACGCGGGGTTCAGCCTTGAAAGTTCTTGGTGCTCCTTGAGTCGGTTTCCTCTTTCGAATCCTTGAACAGCGTACGAACGTATGTGCGACTTGTGTGTGAGTGGGGTCACAGAGATCCTGCTAATCACGGACTCTGCGGGGTCGCTACCCGATTTGATCCAAAAGACCAGATCAAATTCGGTAACTGGTTGCGGATCAATGTCGCATTCGTTTCTGAAGCTCGAATAAAAGGCTGGTTTCGAGGGCTCGCTGTAGCTTTCGCGGAGTGAAGAAGACCCGGATAGACGCGGTTTTGGCCGATCGCGGCCTCTTTCCCTCGCGCTCGGCGGCAGCGGGGGCGGTGCGGGCCGGCGAAGTCCGGATCGGCCAGGACGGGCCGGTGGCCCTGCGGCCGAGCCAGCTGGTCGAACCCGACGCCAACCTGATCGTCGACGAGGGTCCCCGCTATGTCTCGCGCGGCGGCACCAAGCTGGAAAACGCGCTCGATGCGCTCGGGGTCGACGTCGAGGGGCGCGACTGCCTCGACGTCGGCGCCTCGACCGGCGGCTTCACCGACTGCCTCCTGCAGCGCGGCGCCGCGCGGGTGATCGCGACCGACGTCGCCTACGGCCAGCTCGACGTGCGGATGCGCCAGGACCCGCGGGTTCACGTGATCGAGCGGCTCAACGCGCGAGAGATTCATCCGACGGACCTTCCGTTCGTGCCCTCGCTGGCGACGATCGACGTCTCCTTCATCTCGCTGACGAAGGTCTTGCCCGCGGTGGTGCGGTGCCTCGAGCCCGGCGGCGAGATCCTGGCGATGGTGAAGCCGCAGTTCGAGCTCGGGAAGGAGCGGGTCGGGCGCGGCGTCGTCCGCGATGCGGCCGACCGCCGCGAGGCGATCCTCACCGTCGCCGTGGCGGCGCGAGAGCTGGGGCTGCCCCTCCGTGGCTTCGCCTCTTCGGGCTTGCCCGGCCCGAAGGGCAACCGCGAGACCTTCGTCTGGTGCGGCGGGGCCGGGCCCGAGGTCGACGACCTGGAGGCGACGATCGCCGCCGTGGAGGGGGACGGATGAAGACCGCCGCCCTGATTACGCACTCGCACCCGCCGATGGCCTCGGAAGCGGTCTCGATCGCCGCCGAGGTCGCCCACGACCTCGGTTGGCGCCTGGCGGCGACCGAGGACGAGCTGCGCAAGC
>Ga0126305_10000399_pt1 | contig 18931 bp, 12 predicted proteins | sample Plot26_FD_92536 | JGI IMG/M metagenome (GOLD analysis project Ga0126305, IMG submission 92536) | Serpentine soil microbial communities from UC McLaughlin Reserve, CA, USA - Plot26 | ecosystem: Environmental > Terrestrial > Soil > Grasslands | place: USA: UC McLaughlin Reserve, Lake County... | reverse complement strand
CGCCAATCAAGTCCTGGTTGAAGACGCTGCCGTGATCGTCGATGTAGGCGGTCTTCGCCTCCTCCTTGAGGCGGCGGACGATCTCCAGCGCTTCCTGGATCCCGGCCTCGTCGCGGAAGACGGCGACTTTGGCGTCCATCGTCTGGCCCAGCTCGAGCCTGATCTCGGAGATGCGGCGACCCGAGCCCTTCTCGCGGGAGACGAGGTCGGCGACCAGATTCTCCTCGTCCTCCAGCGCCTTCTTCGAGGGGCGAGCGAGGTCCATCCGCTTGGCGCGGGCGGCGGCGTCGCGCCCCGAGCGCTTGCCGAAGATCAGCGTGTCCAGCAACGAGTTGGCGCCGAGGCGGTTGCCGCCGTGGACCGAGACGCAGGCGGCCTCGCCGGCCGAGTAGAGGCCGGGGATGTCGGTGCGGCCGTCGACGTCGGTCTTGACCCCGCCCATCGTGTAGTGGTTGCCCGGCTTGATGTGAATCGGTTCGCGGGTGATGTCGACGCCGGCGAAGTCGCGGCCGACGAGAACGATCTCGCGCAGCGCCTCGTGGACGCGCTTTTTCGGGACCACGGTGATGTCGAGAGCCACGGTGCCGTCCGGGAAGCCGCGGCCCTCGTTGATCTCGGTCTGCTCGGCGCGGGAGACGACGTCGCGCGAGGCCAGCTCCATCTTGTTCGGCGCGTACTTCTCCATGAAGCGTTCGCCCTTGGCGTTGAGGAGATGAGCGCCCTCGCCGCGGGCGCCCTCGGTGATCAGGAAGCCCTTGCCCGCCAGCGTCGTCGGGTGGTACTGGATCATCTCCATGTCCATCAGCTTGGCGCCGGCCCGGTAGGCCATCGCAATTCCGTCGCCGGTGCAGATCAAGGCGTTGGTGGTCGGCCGCCAGACCATCCCGTTGCCGCCGGTGCAGAGGATCACCGATTTGGCCTGGAAGAGCTCCATCGAGCCGTCGGCGACGTTGCGGGTGACGACGCCGCAGCACTCGCCGTTCTCGTCGAGCGCGAGCGAGCTGCAGAACCACTCCTCGTAGCGGGCGATCTGCTCGGAGTACTTCATCAGCTGCTCGTAGAGCACGTGCATGATCGCCTGGCCGGTGATGTCGGCGACGTAATAGGTGCGAGCGGCGGAGGCGCCGCCGAAGGCCCGGGTCCCGAGCTTGCCTTCCTCGTTGCGGTGGAAGGTGACGCCGAGGTGCTCGAGGTGGAGGATTTCCTCCGGCGCCTCGCGGGTCATGATTTCGACCGAGTCCTGGTCGCTGAGGTAATCGGAGCCCTTGATCGTGTCGAAGGCGTGGGACTCCCAGGAGTCGCCCGGGTTCAGCGCCGCGTTGATGCCGCCCTGGGCGGCGTTTGAATGGGAGCGGACCGGGTGAACCTTGCTGATGATTCCGACCGACACGCCTTCCTCGGCGGCGGCGAGGGCGGCCCGCTGGCCGGCGAGCCCGGCCCCGATTACGAGTACGTCATGGGATGGCACGGGCGCGATGCTATACAGCGAAACTCCGAGCAGGTAGTCGGAATTCGTCACACCTGGGGATTGATCACAGATGGGGGTGTGGGGGGCGGCGGGAGAGGGTCTCGGCGGACAACAGCGGGGAGGGTCCGGCGAGACCCTCTCCCGCCGCCACTCGAACCTCTGCGGGGGTCAGGGGTGACGGGTCGCTAGGCGAGAGATGGCTGCCGAGCAGAGGTCGATCGCGCGTTCCAGGGTTCCGAAGTTGATGTTGGCTGCTACGTCGGTGGGCCAGTGGTAGTTGCTCGCCTGCTTGAGGTCGTTGCAGCTGCAGAGGACGGCGGTTTCGTAGCCGGCGGCAAGTGCCTCGAGGCCGTCGGTGCCGTTGCGGATGCGGAGGTTGGGGTAGAGCCAGACGCCCTCTTCGGCGGCGAGGCGGTCTATGAAGGCGAGGGCGCGCGGCGGGTACTCGTGCATCTTCAGGAACCCCTCCCCCCGGAGGACCAGCAGATGGTCGGAGCCCAGCGCCTCCAGGCAGAGGAAGAAGGTGCTCTCCTTCGACAGCTCCGGGAAATGCCGCTCCCCGAACGCCTTCATCCCCTCGCTGAACGACTCCTCCGAGCCGGTCGAGAGGAGGATCAACCGGACACCCTGCGGTGGCTCGGCGGCGTAACGGCGGGCGAGCGCCAGCAGGGCGACGACCGAGGCGCCGTTGTCATTGGCGCCGGGGACGCTCTTGCGGACGCCGATGTCGGTCATCGCTGCCGCCGTTCCGATTCCCAGCAGCAGTCCGATCTTGGCGAGCACCCTCTTGCCGGTAAGGGCCCCGAGGGCCGCCAGCAGCGGGCCGCCGACGACCGGGAGCATCAGCGGCGGGCTGGTGTCGTTGCGCTCGATCAGCCCGAGGCGGTCGGCGACCTGCGCGGTGCCCGGGTGGAAGACGAGGCCGGAGTGAGGAGCGTCATGGTGGGCGATAAAGACCAGCGTCTGCGCGGCCGCAGGGTCGCCCAGTTCGCAGACGACGTTGTAGGTGGTGCGCCTGGGGAGAAGACGGCGGAGGCGGCGCTGGTTGGGAGGAAAGTCGTCGGCGATCCCGGCGGCGCCGACGGTTCCGAGCAGAGCCCCGATCAGCCGTCGTCCCTTCAGCGCGGCTGCCGCTCCGAGCACACCCAGGGCGGCGCCGAGCCCGAGCGGCCACCAGAAGCTGCCGTGGGCGTCCTCCGCCTCGATCCGCGCCGGCGCTCCCTCTTCGGCGAAGCGCTCGACCAGCCACTCGGCCGCCCTGCGCTCCCCGTCGGAGGCCGAAGGTCGCTCGATCTGCTCCAGCTGCTCGAGTCGTTCCCGCAGCCAATTAGCTTCACCGGGCATCGGATCCGCAAGGTAGCCGCTTACCATGGGCCCATGCTGGGCGGTGGCACGATCACCCTGTTTCATTTCCGCGGGATCAAGGTCACCGTGGACTGGTCCTGGTTCATCGTCCTTTTCCTGGTCATCCTCTGGATGGCGGGGTTCTTCGAAGACCTGCTCAATGAGGGAGGGAGTGGGCCGTTCCTGCTGGGGGTGCTGGGGGCGATCGGCTTCTTCGGCTCGATCCTCCTGCACGAGTTCGGCCACGCGGTGGTGGCGATGCGCAACGGGATCGGGATCACGAGCATCCAGCTCTGGATCTTCGGCGGGATGGCGCGGATGGACCGCGAATCGGATTCGCCTGGAACCGAGTTGAAGGTGGCGCTGGCCGGCCCGGCGGTGACCGCTGCAATCGTCGTCCTGCTGACTGCGGTCGGGACCCTGGCGGTCGGTTGGGGCGACTTCAGGGAGGCGGCGGTGCGGGAAACCAGCTCCGACGCCTCCGGGGTCGTCGCCTTGCTGGCGTTGCTGGCGAGCATCAACCTCTTCGTTCTCGTCTTCAACCTGCTGCCGGCCTACCCGATGGACGGAGGGCGCGTCGCCCGCGCCCTCGCGTGGTGGAAATCCGGCAACCGCAACTCAGCGACCCGCTTTGCCGCCAACCTGGGCCGCGGCTTCGGTTACCTCTTCATCGCCCTCGGCCTGATCCTCGCCTTCAGCGGCGACGAGTTCAGCGGCATCTGGCTTGCCCTGATCGGGATGGTCATCAACGGCTCCGCCCGCGGTGCGGCGAGGCAGACCACGCTCACGGATCACATCGGCGACGTCCGCGTCGCCGATGTGATGGACCGGGAGCCGGTGGCTATTCCCGGTGACCTCAGCGTCGAGCGCGCCCTCGACGAGTACTTCCTCCGCTACCGCTGGCCCTGGTTCCCGGTCGTCGATGCCGCCCACCGCTTCCTCGGCCTGGTCGACCGCGACCGCGCCGACGAGGTGCCCGAGGTTTCCCGCTCGACTTCCCACGTCTCGGACCTGGTCGACCACGACATCGGCCTCTTCGTCCGCGACGACACGCCGCTCGACTCGCTGCTCGCGAACCAGAACCTGCGCCGGCTGGGTGCACTGATGGCGGTCGATCCCGAAGGCCGCCTCAGCGGCGTGATCACGATCGAGCAGGTCGGCAGGGCGCTGCGGGACGCGACCGCAGGGCAACCCTCCTAGCTAGGAAGCCCTAGCGCTAATCCGGCGCCGCTGAGGGCCGCCTGAGAAGATCTCCCCATGCTCACCGACCGTGTGATCGCAATCGCCGGAGTCGGCGGCGGCCTTGGCCCTCTGGTCGCCGAGCGGCTCGCAGCGGCCGGCGCGACGGTCGCCGGCACCGACCGCAGCCAGGCCACGCTCGACACCCTCGCCTCCGAGCTCGAACTCCCCTCGGAACGCTGGGACGGCCGCGGCGTCGACCTCCTCGACGAGGGCGCCGCCCGCGCCTGGAACGCGGCTCTGGTCGAGCGCTTCGGCCGCGTCGACGGGCTCGTGCATCTGGTCGGCGGCTGGCGCGGGGGTGAGCCTTTGCACGAAGCTCCCCTCGAGGACTGGAGCCTGCTTCACGACTTGTTGATCCGCACGGTCCAGCACACCACCCGCGCCTTCCACGACCAGCTCCTCGCCAGCCCCCACGGCCGCTTCGTCCTCGTTTCCTCGAAGCAGGCGCAGAAGCCGACCAATTCGAACGCGGCCTACGCGGCCGCCAAGGCCGCCGCCGAGGCCTGGACGCTCGCCCTCGCCGACGGCTTCGAACCGGGCCCTGCGACCGCCAACATCGTCGTCGTCGACGCGATCCTCACGCCCCGCATGCGCGAAGAGGATCCGGCGAAGGAGTTCCCCACCTTCACCCCTGCAGAGGACATCGCCGCGGCGGTCGCGTTCCTCTGCTCAGATGCGGCCAAGAAGATGAACGGGCAGCGCCTCCCACTTACCATGGGCAGATGAGCAGCCGCAAGGCGCAGACCTCCACGCCCGACGGCAAGCTGACGATCGGGGAGCTGGCGCGGCGGACGGGGATGACGATCCGCAACATTCGCGCCCACCAGACCCGCGGTCTGCTGCCTCCGCCCGAGGTCCATGGCCGCACCGGCTATTACAACCAGGACCATGTCGCCCGGATCGAACTGACCCGGGAAATGCAGGCCGAGGGCCTCAATCTCGAGGCGATCCGGCGGGTGCTGGAGAGCAGCGAGGGTTCCTCACGCGAGATGGTCGACTTTGCCCGAGCCGTTCGTGCGCCCTTCGAGGACGAGACCCCGGAAATCTTCGAGGCCGAGGAGCTGGCGGCCGCCTGGGGGGTCGAGCGATTCGACCCGAAGCTGCTCGGCCGGGCTGAGAAGCTCGGCATCCTCCGCCAGCTCCCCGAAGGCAAGATCGAGGTGATCAGCCCCCGTCTGCAGCAGGCCGGAACGGCGCTGGTCGAACTGGGCGTCCCACCCCAGGCCGCGGTGGAAATCGCGGAGGAACTGCGACGCCGCTCCGAAGCGGTGGCCCGCAGCTTCGTCGAGCTCTTCGTGCAGGAGATCTGGGAGCCGTTCGACCGGGCCGGCCGCCCCGAGGAGGACTGGCCGAAGGTGCGCGAGGCACTCGATCGCATGCGCCCGCTCGCCTCCGATGCGCTGCTGGCGATGTTCCAGATCACGATGGGAGAGTCGACGGAGAAAGCCGGGGAACACACTCTCCGCGACGCCGCCAAGCCGGCGGGCAAGCGCCGGCGCTCCTCCAAGGGCAATCGCTCCAAACGCGGCTCCCGCTAGTCCCAGGCCGCCCTTCCCGTCATGTACGCGGCTTGACACAACGGGGCTTTCGCGCCTAGTGTGCCCGGTTCGGGGAAGCCAGGGTCAAAGGGGAGGGTATTGGGCGAGCGGGGAAAGATCGTCACAGCGATCGCTAGAGCGGTGGCCGAGTACGGCTATTCGCAGCTGACTTTGGAGCAGGTCTTGAGCGACGCGGCGGTCTCCGCAGAGGGGTTCGAGGCGCAGTTCGACAGCCTCGAGCAGGGGCTGATCGCAGCCCAGGACGATTTCCTGCAGCGACTGCGCCTCGAGGTCGCCTCTGCATGCGAGGTCGACCGCCCCTGGCCCGACCAGGTCAGAGCTGCGCTCGACGCGGCGCTTTCCTACCTTGCCGATGCCCATGCCCTGGCGAGGGGGTTCGTGGTCGAAGCGACCGCGGCGAGCCTTGTGGCCAGCGAGCGGCAATTTGCCGCGTTGGAGGACTTCACCGAGCTCCTTCGCGAGGGCAGACGCCTCTACCCCGAGGCGGCCGGGATGCCTGCGTCGACGGAGCGGGCGTTGATCGGCGGCATCGCGTCCATCGTTTGCGATCGACTGCTTGCCGAGGAGCATCAGGCGCTCGCGAGGCTCGAGCCGCAGTTCGCGGAGTTCCTTCTCGTCCCTTATCTGGGCCGGGCCGAGGCGAGCAGGTTCGCGCGCAACTGAGTCGGAGGCGTCAGTCGCCGGTCAGGGGGGCCAAGGCGATCTTCGCCAGCTCCGGGGCCTTGCCGGGAAGCGCGTCAGCGCGGTCGTGTGCGATCTCGCGCTGGATCGCAAACCAGATCCCGGCAGCCGTTGCCTCCAGCACGACCCGAGGCGTGCCGCCTGGTTCCTTTGCTCCCGCGGTCGGTCCCAGCAAGGAGACGAGGCGGTCCATCGTTTCGTCTGCCCGATCGAGGGCGGGGGGCCCCGCACTCGACAGCTCGCAGAAGGCCAGCCGCGCGTACATCGGGTTGCCGGCGATGTACTCGGTCAGGGTGCGCAGGGCGGTCCCGACGGCCTCCGGTTTGCTGGGCGCGCTCTGGAATGCGTTGTAACTGACCCCCAGGGCCTTCCCGGAGAGGAGCTCGTAGGCGGCGATGAAGGCCTCCCGCTTGCTGTTGAAGTTCTCGTAGAAGGTCTGGTTGGACGTTCCTGCGGCTGCGGAGATCGCCGGGATGCTGAGCGATTCGTAGCCTCGCTCGACAACCACCCTGGCGGCGCCGCGGATGATCCGCTCGCGCTGGCTGAGGCTGGCGCGACTGATCGGGCTGTCGGGAGGCTCCTCCCAGCTGAGACTTACCTCGCTCTCCTCCGGCTCGGGGAGCTTGGGCGCGGGGCGTTCGGCCGCGGCGACAGCCTGCCGGACCGGTTCGCTGTCGGCGCCCTGGTAGCTCAGCGCCCAGTCGATCAGCGGCTCGACGAGGTCCGGCAGTTCCTTGACGTTGCCGCTGCGCAGGCGCCTGTAGACGACACCGCTGACCCCGGCGACGATCGCCCGCACCGTGAGGTCTGAGACCTCCTCCTCCGAGGGGGCGTTGCGGAAGTACTGGCGCGCCATCTGCTCGAAGGCCTCCCAGGCTCTTTCGCGATGCGCAATCCCAGCCGAGCCAAGCGTCAGCGAGTCGACCGTCGCGAAAGCAGCCGCCTCGGGTCTGGCGACCACCAGGTCCATGAACCGTCCCAGGGCAGCCACCAGACGCTCCCGGATACCCCCGGCGCCATTGTAGGACGCTTCGACCTGCTCGGTGAACTGGGCCACGATTTCGTCGAAGGTGGCGAGGAAGCAGCTCTCTTTGCTCTCGAAGTGGTCGTAGAACGTGCTCTTCGACACCCCCGCCAGGGCGACCAGCTCCCGCACGGTGGTCGAGGCGAAACCGTGGCGGGCAACCGCCTCGATCATCGCTCCTTCGAGGCGGCTCTTCTGATTGCTTGCCACCTCGTCCGGTGGCATCCGGTGGGGGCCTCCGGCCAGGCGCGGGAACAGCGGCTGCAACGACTTCGGGGCTCGGTCAGCAGTCGCCATCCGCAGACCACGATATCCCGCACTTCCGAGCGTCAACCACGGTGGCAGGGGCGGGTTCGTTTACCAGACAGAGCGTCCAGATGAATTCATCGGGATTCCTCCGGAAACTTCCGCGTAAATGTATATAAACGTCTAGAGTACTGGACATTCCGTCCAGCGAAAAAACTTGCCCGGTCATTGTCGGGACCCGGGCTTGACACCTTTCGAGAACCTATGATTTAGTCCGCCCGCCGCTCGGAAGGGACCGAGGGCAAGACAAGATGGGGCCGCCAAGGGCAGGGGGCTCCGAAAGGAATAGGGAGAGGCCGATGCCAGGGAAGAAACTCATCTTGTTGTTCGTTGCTGCCATCGCAGTGCTGGGGGCGGTCCCGTCGTTTGCGGCGGAACCGACGCAGGAAAGCTACGTGCAGGCGGTGGAACCGATCTGCAAGGCGAACACCGAAGCCAACGAAAAGATCCTCAAAGGCGTGCGCCAGGCAGTCAAGGCCGGCCACTACGACGCGGCTGCCAAGCAGTTCGCAGCAGCGGCCAAGGCGTTGAAGCGCACCCGGGCGCAGCTCCTGCAGGTGCCCAAGCCCGCCGCGGACGCAACCCGGCTGACGAAATGGCTGGGCTATGTGAAGACGGAGGCCACCCTGTTCGAATCGATCTCCAGGAAGCTGGCGAAGGACGAAGTAACCAGCGCCCAGAAGATGGTGGTCCGCCTGATCAGCAACGCGCGGCAGGCGAACAACCAGGTCCTCGACTACGAATTCCGCTACTGCAAGTTCCAGCCCTCGAAGTTCGTCTGAGCAGATGCGCCGGGCAAGGCTGAAAATCGGCCTGACCTTGCTCGGGACGGCGCTGGCGGTACTGACCGCCAGCGCCCCGGCCGAGGTCGTCCAGAGCGGCAACCTTCGGGTTTCCTTCGAAGGCGGGCTCGCCCCCCACTCGCTGCCGCGCAACGCCCGGGTTCCGGTCGCCGTCACCCTCTCCGGGCACGTCATCACCACCGACCGGGCGGCGCCGCCGCAGCTGCGAACGATCTCCCTCGCGATCAATCGCAACGGCAAGCTCAACCACCTCGGCCTTCCGAGCTGCAGGTACCACCAGATCCAGCCGGCATCGACCCGCGAAGCGATCCAGGCCTGTCGCGACTCGATCGTCGGGACCGGCGAGTTCCGCGCCAACGTCGTGTTGCCCGAACAGTCGCCCTTTCCTTCCAGCGGCAGAGTGATCGCCTTCAACGGTCTCCTGCACGGTCGGCGCGTCGTCTTCGCTCACATCTATGGCACCGAACCCTTGCCCCAGTCGCGGGTGCTCGCCTTCGAGGTGGGACGGACGAAGGGGGCGTATCGCACCACCCTGACGGCGGAACTGCCGCGGGTGGCGGCGGACTGGGGATACGTGTCCAGCGTCGGCCTCACCCTCGACCGGAAGTTCCAATACCGGGGTCGGAGCCGCAGCTACATCAGCGCCGGCTGCCCGGCGCCGGGGGGGTCCACCGTTGCCACCTTCCGGCTCGCGAGGGCATCCTTCGGCTTCGAAGACGGTCGCGTCCTCACCTCGACCCTCTTCCGCAGCTGCAAGGTAAGGACCCCGTGAGCACCGCCGTCCTGAAGGGTGCCCATGACCCCCAGGACAGCACCCGGACGTTCGCCGACTTCCTCAACCGCGGGGACCTCGAGGGCGCTGCCTCCTGCTTCACCAAAGACGCCTGCCTGCTGACTCCGGACGCCACCGCGATCAGGGGGAGGGAGGAGATCCGCCCGATCCTCCACCAGATGATCGTCGGCGAATCCCGGATCGAGGTGCAGGAGAGCTCCGTGGTCACGGCCGGTGAGGTTGCGCTCGGAACGGAGCGCTGGCTGCTCACCTTGGCCGGCTCCGAGGGAGAGCCCTTCCGCAGGGCGCTGACCCCGACGACGGTCCTGCGCAAGCTGGACGACGTCTGGAAACTCGCGGTGGCGATGCCGTGGGTACGACGCTGAAGCGCTTTACGTTTCTCTAGCAAATATTAGTTCGATTTGCAGGGATTTCCACTCCCTCTGTACCGAACTTGACAAGGTGTCACCTTCGGTCTATGGTTCCGCCACCGGCCAGTACATGCCGGTTCTTCAAGACCAGGGACTGACAGGGAAACGGGAGCTTCGGCCGACAGGGATCGGCCGCAGGAGCTCAGCAACGGGGAGAGGACGGGGATTTGAGTAACGCGGATTCGTGGATCGCCATTTCGGCCGATCGCATGCCACCCGAAACGAAAGGGATACGAGTGAGCAAGGCAGAAAAGGCAACGATTTTCGGCTTTCCGGGGAGCGCGCGCGTTGCGCTCGGCGCGTTGCTTGCGACCGCTTCCTGCGCTCTGCTCATGGTCCTCTTGGGGGCTGCACCCGCTGCCGCCGCCTGCCCGAACGAAGTCTTCCGCAGCGGCCCCTCGGCGAAACTGCCCGACTGCCGCGCCTACGAGCTGGTCACTCCCGCCTACACCGGCGGGATCAAACCGCAGGGCACCAACTTCTCGAACATGTTTCACGGCTTCGAGTTCAACCTGCTGAACGATGCCGGCGACAGCGTCATCTTCAACACCTCCGGTGCCGCGCTCAGCGGCACCCCCGGCAACGGCTTCAACGACCGCTACCGCGCGAGGCGGACGGCCACCGGCTGGGTGACCGAACTGGCCGGCGCGACGGCCATGGAGACCACCAGGTTGACCCCGGGCCCCGTCTCCGACGACCACGCATACGAATTCTTCAACGCCGGGCTCAACGAATTCAACCTCGAGCCCGAGTCGACCCTGCAGGCGCCCTACGGCGGCCGGGTGGTCGACATCCTCAGGAAGCCGGGCGGCGAATACGAGCTGATCGGCATCGGTTCGCTAGGCGAGACCCGGACCGCGACCGGGCATCGGATCACGCCGGGCGCGACGCACGTCATCTTCAGCACCCAAACTCCGCTCGAGCCCGAGGCCTCTCCGGAGGGCATCACCACCATCTACGACCGCACCCCCGGTGGGCCGACGCAGGTCGTCTCGCTGCTCCCCGACGGAACCGCTTCCTCGGACGGCGCGGTCCAGTTCCTGGGGTCTTCCACCGACGGCAACCACGTCGCCTTTGCCACTACGGCCGGCCAGTTCGGCGATGACAACCTCCGCTGGTGGGTCCGGAGCAACAACAGCGTCACCAAAGAGGTTTCTCGGAGCGGCGGCGTGGCGGTCGGCGAGGAGCTCACCTGCGTGGGCAGCGGCGCGAGCACGGTCACTTACCAGTGGCTGCGCAACGGCGCGCCGATCGGCGGCGCCACGAGCGCGACCTACACGACGGTGGCCGCCGACGCGGGCACCCTCCTTCAGTGCCAGGTCGAAGCGACCGGCAGCGAAGGCACCAGCTTTACGACGAGCATGCCGCGCTACGTCGAGCCTTTCGCCGGACAGAACTTTCCATATACGGGGAGCCAGTCCACGTTCATCGAATCCGAAGGCCCCTCGATCGAGGCGGGCGAGGTCGCGACCTGCAAAACGGATCCCAACGCCCCTTGGCAGGGCAATCCGACCTTCTCGTACCAGTGGTTCCTGGACGGGGTCGAGATCCCGGGCGCGACCGGCGGAACCTTCTCGGTCGCCCCGGCTGACGAGGGCGGATCGCTGATCTGCCGCCTCACCGCTTCAAACTCGGACGGCACCGTCGCCACCTTCAGCGGTTCCCGAGCCGTCTATCCGATCCTGCCCGCGGTCGAAGCGGGAGCGATCCCGACGATCGCGAACGTGACCGACGCGGGCGACGCGCCGGAAGCGGGCGACGAGCTCTCCTGCTCGCCGGGGACCTGGAGCGGCAGCCCCTCCTTCGCCTATCAGTGGCTGCGCAACGGCACGCCGATCGGCGGCGCAACCGCCAGCACCCACACGGTGACGGCGGCGGACGAAGGCGCGTCCCTCCAGTGCCTGGTGACGGCAACCGCTGACGAGGTGACGCAGGCGACCAGCAGCCCGCTCGTTGCCGATCCGCAGCCGGGCGTGGCACCGCCTCAGCAGGGGAACGGCTCCAACGCCGGCTTCATCTTCGCCAACCAGGGCCAGGTCAATGACCAGATGTCCTGTGAGGGAGGCTTTTGGGACGGCGAACCGACCCTCGGCTTCCAGTGGACGCGGGACGGCGCCGAGATCGCCGGCGCAACCGAACAGTCCTACACCGCCACCCCCGCCGATCTGGGCAGCGTGATCCAGTGCAGGGTGATCGCAACCAACGCCGGGGGCAGCTCGGCGGCGACCTTCGCCGGAGCATCCTCCGGCGGCCCGCGCTTCATCACCGCGGACATCCCGAACGCCAACGCCGAGGTCGAAGGCGGTAGCACCGGGATGACCTTCAACGGGCTGTACGGCGGTCATCTCTTTTACTCCGACGGCCCGAAGACCGGGCCCGGCAATTGGGAACAGGCTCCGGCTGACCTCCTCTCCTACGACATCGCCGACGGCACCACGACCCGGATCACCGACGTCGGAGACGCCAAGTTCTCGCACGTCTCCCGCGACGGCTCGCACGTCTACTTCGTCTCCCCGTCTGAAATCGGTGGCGAAGGCAACAGCGGCGAACCGAACCTCTACGTCTGGTCGCGCGCCGATGACAGCACGACCTACATCGCCACCGTCGAACCGCACGACGTCGAGCTGCACCGAAACTCTCAGGAAGACAGGGGAGCCAATCTGGCCAGCTGGATGCTCGCGAACGAACCGGAAAAAGAAGCGATCGTGGGCCTCGGGATATCGGACACGCGGTCGACTCCGGACGGCTCGGTGTTCCTCTTCCAGACCAGCGCCCAGCTGACCTCGTTCAACAACATCGAGGAATCGCCGGAAGACTGCCTGGACAAATTCACCGGCGGCGAGCGTTGCCCACAGGCCTACCTCTACGACACCGCCACCGAGGAGCTGACGTGCGTCTCCTGCCCGCCCGGCGGCGTTGGGCCGGCCGACGGGTTTGTCGAGTTCTACGAATGGGGCGTGGTCAGCGACCTCAACCCGCCGAGCAACCTGACCAATGACGGGACCACGGTCGTCTTCGAGAGCACCGAAGACCTCCTCCCGCAGGACGGCAACGAACGCAAAGACGTCTACCGGTGGAAGAAAGGCGAGGGCCTGGCGTTGATCTCCACCGGCCAGGCAACGACCCCCAGCCTGATCTACGGGGTCACCCCCAACGCTTCGGACATCGCCTTCGTGACGACCGAGAAACTGGTTCCGCATGACGCCAACGGCGGCACCGAACGTATTTACGACGCCCGCGTCAACGGCGGCTTCCCGCCCGACGAGAGCACGGTGACCGAGGCCTGCACGGGCGATGCCTGTCAGGGCAATCCGAAAGCGGCGCCGGAAGCGCCGAGCATCCCCAGCACCTCGCTCAACGGCGCCGGCAACGTCCGCGAGAAGCTGCGCTGTCCGAAGGGCAAGCGGAAGGTCGTGCGCAAAGGCAAGGAACGCTGCGTCAAGCGCAGGCACCAGCAGCACCGCAAACACAAACAGCGCCAAGCCGGTTCCCACCGGGGGGCCGGTCGATGAGGGGCCGCCGATCCAGCGCCGAGACCAGCAACGACGTGAGCAAGGAGAACGCAGAGATGGACTTCCGCACCCCGAAGAGCCGCGGCGCTCGTCGCCGTGGTCCGGTTGCCACGCTCGTGCTGGCCATGGCCGTCCTCATGGCCGTCCTCGCGCCTGCGGCCAATGCTGGCTACGAAGACTTCGCGCTCGAAAGCTCCGAAGCGTCGCTGTCGAACAACCAAGCCGGGGCGCACGCGGACTTCGAAACGAAATGGATCTTCACCAAGGACAGGACCGAAACCGGCGGCTCCGAGGACCTGCCGTGGGCGGCGATGCGGGACGTGGCGACGGAGCTGCCGCCCGGCCTGATCGGCAACCCCTCGGCCTTCCCCACCTGCGAGGCGGCAATCTTCGCCCCCAACTTCAGCGAACCGCAGATGTGCCCCCTCGACACCCAGGTCGGGATGATCGAACCGGGCGCAACCGGGTTCTTCCCTCCGGGCAGCTATAAAACGCCGCTGATCAACCTCGAGCCGCCCGCCGGCGACCCCCACGTCGTCGCCCGGCTTGGCTTCGTCGCCGTGTTCTTCCCGCTGTACATCGACGTCCGCCTCGACCCCAAGCGCGACAACGCGCTGACCGCGACCGTCGTCAACGCTCCTTCCACCGCGGCGGTGACCGGGTCCTTCAACAGGTTCTGGGCGGCGCCCACCGACGACAGCCACAACGCCGAACGGTTCACCTGGTTCGACGCGCTGGTCTGCGGCGGCCAGTGCAATGGGCCGGTCGAGAGCGGCCTGGAACCGACCGCGTTCATGACCAACCCGACCAGTTGCGGCCCGACCGAAGTCGGGACCGGGGTCAACGGCTACGAAATCCCCGAAGGCTACGACTACGACTTCACCCCGCTCGCGAACATCGAAGGTTGCGAGGCGGTGCCGTTCGAACCCACCATGTCGTTGGCGCCGACCACCCGCAACGCCTCGGCGAGCGGTGGCATCGATGTGAGCCTGGAGATCCCGCAGCAGGGCATGCTCGATCCCGAAGGGCTCGCCTCGGCTCACCTGAAGAGGGCGGTCGTGAAGCTGCCCGAGGGCGTCTCGCTGAACGCCTCCGCCGCCGACGGCCTCGGCTCCTGCACCGAGCAGGAGATCGGCGTCGACCGCAACGAGCGTCAGATCGTCGGCCTCGCCGGGCGCGCCTCGGGCGTGGCCCTCACTCTCGAAGGCCAGACCACGTCCTACCTGCCTCAGGTGGCGACTCCCGCTCAGGTGCAGTCCGCGCTCGAGGCGCTGCCGAACGTCGCCCCCGGCGACGTCGCGGTCAGCGGCCGCCGTGGGGGACCGTGGGTCGTCGACTTCACCGGCTCGCTCGCCGGTCGCGACATGCCGGTGATCGGCGGCGTCCACAGCGAGCTGCAGCAGCTCTCGGTCGCGGCCAGGAGCGGCACTTACAACCTCACCTACGAAGGCGAAGAAACCGCCCCACTCGCCCTGAACGCCGAAGCGTCCGACGTGGAGGCCGCCCTCGAAGCGCTGGCGGCCGTCGCCCCGGGGGAGCTTGAAGTCACCGGCGGCCCCACCCTGGGCACCGCCAACGGGAGTCCTCCCTGGCAGCACCGCGCCTTCCACATCGCCTTCACCGGCCCGCTGGCGGGGACCGACGCACCGTTGGTCGGGACGGTGGACTCGCTCAGCGGCGACAGCCCCGGCGGGCATCCCAAACAGCTCGGCGTCGCGGTCCTGAGGGAGGGCGGCACCGCCGTCTCCACCCACACGGTCAAGCAGGGGGGCACCCTCGGCTTCGACGACGAAGCACCGAAATGCCCGGAGTCCTCGAAGGTCGCCACCGGTCAGATCGTCACCCCGGTGCTCAAAAACCCGCTCAACGCGAGCCTCTACATGGCGAAGCAGAGCGAGAATCCCTCCGGCTCCATCTTTGCCGGCTATCTCCTCGCCCGCGGGCAGGGAGTGACGCTGAAGGTGCCGGCTAAGTTCGACGTCGACGGTGCGACCGGTCAGGTGACCGCCACCTTCGACAACGCCCCCCAACAGCCGATCAGCACGCTCGAGCTGCACTTCAAGGGCGGTAACCGCGGCCTGATCACGACCCCCAGGCAATGCGGCACCTACCAGACCAGCTATCAGCTGACCCCCTGGTCCGGCACCGCCCCGGTGGCGGGGACGAGCAGCTTCACGATCGACCAGAACTGCACCGTCAAGCCGTTCGCCCCTGGCTTCAGGGCCGGCTCGACCAGCCCGCTCGCAGGGTCGTTTACCGAGTTCGTCACCCAGGTGACCCGTGAGGTCGGCTCGCCGGCCCTGACCGGGATCGGCGTCGACCTGCCGCCGGGGGTGACCGCGAAGCTGGCGGGCATTCCGTACTGCCCCGAGAGCGCGCTGGCCTCGGTGCCGACCGCCGCGGGCAGCGGTGCCGGTCAGCTGGCGGCGCCCTCCTGTCCCGCTGCCTCGCAGATCGGCAGGGTTGTCGCCGGGGCCGGGTCGGGGGCCCCGTTCTACGTCGACACCGGGAAGGTCTACCTGGCAGGTCCCTACAAGGGCGCGCCGCTGAGCCTTGCGGTCGTCGTGCCGGCGATCGCGGGTCCGTTCGACCTCGGCAACGTCGCGGTGCGCGTCGCGGTCAGGCTCGATCGAGCCACCGCGCAGGTGCACGCGGTCTCCGATCCGCTGCCGACGATGCTGCAGGGGGTCCCCCTCGACCTGACGGACGTGCAGGTCCGGCTCGACCGCCAGGGCTTCATGCTCAACCCGACCAGTTGCGAGGCGAGTGCTGCCACCGGCACGATCCAGGGCGCAGGCGGAGCCAGCGCCCAGGTCTCCTCCCGCTTCCAGGTGGGTGAGTGCGCGGCGCTCGGCTTCAAACCGCGGTTGACGCTGCGGCTGAAGGGAGGGACCAAGCGGTCCGATAACCCGGCCTTGACCGCGGTCCTGCGGCCGCGCTCGGGCGACGCCAACGTCTCCAGCCTCTCGGTGGCGTTCCCGAGCTCGGAGTTCCTCGACCAGAGCCACATCCGGACCGTTTGCACCCGGGTCCAGTTCGAGGCCGACTCGTGCCCGAAAGGATCCGTCTACGGCAAGGTCACGGCTTGGACGCCGCTGCTCGACAAGCCGCTGCAGGGCAACGTCTACCTGCGCTCCTCGAGCAACAAGCTGCCCGATCTGGTCACCGACCTCCGGGGCCCGGCCGAGCAACCGATCCGGCTCGAGGCCGCCGGCCGCATCGACAGCATCAACGGCGGCATGCGGAGCACGTTCGACTTCATGCCGGACGCGCCGATCACCCGGGTCGTCCTGAAGATGCAGGGCGGCAAGAAGGGCCTGTTGGAGAACAGCCGCAACATCTGCGCCAAGGCCTACCGCGCCAATGTTCGCTTCACCGCGCACAACGGCCGGTCCTACGCCGATAACCCAAAGCTGCAGGTCCGCTGCAAGGGCGGCAAGAAGGCGAAAAGGGGCAAGCGCGGCAACAACGGGCGTCGCGGCGGCTAGCGCCGCAGAAGCAGCCTTAGGAGATGAAGACCGCCTTGCCACGCCGCCGTTCCGTTGGGAGCGGCGGCGTCTTTGTTTTCCTCGCCTTCCTCTGCTTCCTCGCGGCCTCCCCGGCCCGTGCGGCGATGATCGACAACCGCGGCTGGGAGCTCGTCTCGCCGGCGGAAAAGAACGGCGGCCAGGTCGACCCGCCCGGGACCGTCGCCGGTGGCGGGGTCCTGCAGGCGGCCGCGGCCGGTGGTGCGGTCACCTACAGCTCCAAGGCCTCTTTCGGCCCTGAAGGGGTCGGCGCTCCTCCCGCCAGCCAGTACGTCTCCCGTCGGGACGCCAACGGCTGGACGACCGAGAACATCACCGTCCAGAACCTCTCCGGGACCTATGACCTCACCGGCGACAGAGGGACGCCCTACCAGCTCTTTTCGCCGGATCTCTCCCGGGCACTGCTGCTCAACGGCGACCACTGCCGTGGCGAAGCAAGCGGCTGCGCCGTCGCCAACCCGCCGCTTCCGGGAACCGACGCTCCGGCCGGCTACCAGAACTACTACCTGCGCGAAGGGGGAGCCTTCGAGGCCCTCGTCGGCGCCTCGGACGTAGCCGGACGCGGGCTCGATCCGGCCACCTTCGACCTCCGCCTCGGCGGCGCCTCTCCCGACCTCGGCACGGTCGTCCTCTCGACCTGCTCGCGCTTGACCGCGGCCGCTGCCGACGGCTGCGGTTCCGGGGAGGAGAACCTCTACCGCTGGTCCAAGTCCACCGGGGCGCTGACGCTGATCAACTCGACGCCGGGGGCGGAGCTCGCCGCACAGGCCGGTGCCATCTCTGCGAATGGCTCGCGCGTCTACTGGCGCGACAGCGGCAGCGGCAACCTCTACCTCTGGGAGGGCGGCTCGAGCTCGCAGGTGGATCTCGCGGCCGGTGGCGGCGGCATTTTCGAGACTGCCTCGGCGGACGGCTCGGTTGCCTTCTACACCGAGGAGGGGCACCTCTGGCGCTACGCGGCCGGGAGCAGCGCCGACCTCACGCCCGGCGGCGGCGTCCTCGGGGTCCTTGGCGCCTCCTCGACCGGCTCGGTCGTCTACTTCCAGGACGGCGGCGGACTGCGGCGGTGGAGCGGCGGCTCGACCACCACGGTCGCCCCGGGTGCAGCTGCCGCCGCGCCGAACACGTATCCGCCCACGAGCGGTCGTGCGCGCATCAGCCCCGATGGCACGAAGCTGCTCTTCGTCTCCACCGAATCGCTCACCGGGTACAACAACCTCGACAAATACACGGGCCTGCCCGACTCTCAGGTCTTCCTTTTTGACGCCGCTGCCGGTCAGCTCACCTGCGGTTCCTGCCATCCGCAGGGCAAACGGCCGATCGGACCCTCGACGATCCCCGGCGCGGTCGCAAACGGGACGGCACCCGGCTCGATTGCCTCCTACAAGCCTCGAGCGCTCTCCGCCAACGGGCGGCGGGTCTTCTTCGACTCTGGCGACGCGCTCGTGATCACCGACGCGAACAGCAAACCGGCCACCGGGGCGGGCATCCCCGACGTCTACGAGTGGGAGGCTCAGGGCGAAGGGACCTGTGCGAGCCCCGGCGGCTGCGTCGGGATCGTCTCCAGCGGCCCCTCGACCGAGGGCGCTACCTTCGCCGACGCCTCCGCCGATGGAACCGACGCCTATTTCCTCACCGAGGCCTCTCTCGTCGATGCCGACCGGGGCGCCATCGACCTCTACGACGCGCGCGTCGACGGCGGCTTTCCGACGCCGCCGCAGCCAATCCCCTGCGAAGGCGATGCCTGCCAGCTGCTGCCGACCGCGCCGCTCGACCCCAGTCTCGGGACGCTGCGGGAGGGCCTCGGCAACCCGCCGGTCACCTACCGCAAGTACTGCCGCAAGGGCTACGTCAAGCGCAAAGGCCTCTGCGTCAAAAGGGGTCGACCCTCCTGCCGGAAAGGCTTCGTGAAACGCCAGGGCCGCTGCGTCAAGAAAGCCGGTAAAAAACGCCAGGCGCGCCAGAGCGCCAAGCGCGGGGGCAGCCGATGAAGAGGCGGCTCGCCATCGCGGCCCTGCTCGCGCTCTCCGTGCTGGCACTCTCCGGCGCCACCGCCCGGGCCGCTGCTCCCACCCTCGGTCCGGTCGAAGCGACCAATATCCAGGGCGTCTCGGCGCTGCTGAAAGGGACGGTCGACCCGAGGGGGAAAGCGACGACCTACTACTTCGAATACGGCATCCAGCCCTCCTTCGCAGGCGCCGCTAGAACGCCGGCCTCGCCTGCTGGTTCCGGCTCCGGCGCGGAAGCCGCGCGGGCGGCGAT
>Ga0126305_10000398_pt1 | contig 18940 bp, 13 predicted proteins | sample Plot26_FD_92536 | JGI IMG/M metagenome (GOLD analysis project Ga0126305, IMG submission 92536) | Serpentine soil microbial communities from UC McLaughlin Reserve, CA, USA - Plot26 | ecosystem: Environmental > Terrestrial > Soil > Grasslands | place: USA: UC McLaughlin Reserve, Lake County... | reverse complement strand
TCCCCCTCCTCGGCACCTGGCAGCGGCAGGGGCATCGCGGCGTCGACGGCGGGGTCTGGTTCCGGGGCTCCGTCGTCCTCGACCCGGAGGCGCGGCTCGCGGCGCGCCGGGGACGCCTCGCTCTGCTCGTCGGCCGGTCGACCCTCGGCGGCTATCAGGCCTACGCGGCGGGCCGGCTCCTCGGCAGCTCGAGGGGCTGGGGCGAGGGTCTGCCGTTCCGGTTCCCCGAGGTCTTCCCGGTTCCCTCGGCCGCGGTCGGCCGCGACGGCCGGCTCTTCCTGGCTCTGCGTTTCCACCGGATCGGGTGGGTCTCCGACGCCGACCCGCGGACCTCCGCGGTGGGCGGCACGTTTCTCCTCGGCGACGAACGGGCCCTGCGCGACCGTGTCGAGGCCGCCTGGAGCCGGATCCTGCTCGCCGACCTGCCGGTGCTCGCCCTCTGCGTCATCTTTCTGGCCGTGGTGCCGTACCACGTCCTGATCTTCTGGCGGCGCCGGCGGCAGACCGAGCACTTGTGGTTCGGCCTCCTGGCCCTCGCTTTCGCCGTCAACACCTTCGCCAGCTCCTACTGGATCTATCGGCTCACCGCGCGGTTCGACCTGGCGGTAAGGATCAGCGACTCTTCCGGCCACATCGCCGCGTTGCTGGCGATCCAGTTCCTGTGGGCTTTCTTTTGCCGGCCGATCCCGCGCTGGCTGCGGGCCTATCAGCTTTCCCATGGCCTGCTAGCCCTGCTCGTCGGCTTCTGGCCCGACGTTCGCCTCGTCGTCACCAGTCAGGGACTCCGCGGGCTGTGGCTGCTGCCGCTGCTGGCTGCGGCGGCGGTCCTGATCATCCGCGAGACGGGTCGCGGCGACGCCCACGCCGGGACCCTCGCCCTGGCGGGCCTGGTGCTGATCGTTTTCGAGGCCCTATCGCTCGCCGGCAAGACCCTCCCCCTGCCGTGGCTCAGTGCCGTCCCGCTGCCGCCGTTCGGCTTCGCGGCGGTGCTGCTGGCGATGAGCGTTTCCCTGTCCGGCCGGTTCCGGCGGGTGTACGACGAACGCGACCGGTTGCTGCTGACGCTCGAGGTGGAGGTGAGGGAGCGCACCAGCGCCCTCGAGCAGGCCAAGCAGGAGGCGCAGGCGGCGAGCCGGGCCAAGAGCGAGTTCCTGGCCAACATGAGCCATGAGATCCGCACTCCCATGAATGGCGTGATCGGCATGACCACGCTGCTCCTGGAGACCGCCCTCTCGCCGCGCCAGAGGGACTCGATCGGGATCATCCGCGCTTGCGGCGAATCGCTCCTGGTGCTGATCAACGACATCCTGGACTTCTCCAAGATGGAGGCCGGCAAGGTGACGATCGAGCGCGCCCCGTTCGACCTCTCGGGGGTGATCGAGGAGAGTCTCGAGATCGTCGCTCCGCTGGCCACTCGCCAGCGGCTCAAGCTGCGGCTCGCCGTCGCCGAGGGGACCCCGAAGGCCCTGGTGGGCGACGTCGCCCGGGTCCGGCAGGTCCTGGTCAACCTGCTCGGCAACGCCGTCAAGTTCACACCCTGGGGTGAGGTGGAGGTCTCCCTCTCCGCCCACCCGTTGCCCGACGGCCGCTACGAGGCCCGCTTCGCCGTCGCCGACACCGGCGTCGGCATTCCCGGCGAGCACCTGGAACGGCTGTTCGTGGCCTTCCAGCAGGTCGACGGCTCGCTCGCGCGCCAGCACGGCGGCACCGGCCTCGGGCTGGCGATCTGCAAGCGCCTGACGGAGCTCATGGGAGGGCGGATCTGGGCCGAGAGCACGGTCGGCCAGGGCTCGACCTTTCACTTCACCGTCGTCGGGGACTCCGCCACCGCTACGCCGCCCGAGCCGACCGTCGCCCGGAGCGCCGACCGCGGCCTCGCCCGGCGCCATCCGCTGAAGATCCTGCTGGCCGAGGATCATCCGGTGAACCAGAAAGTGATCCTCGGCCTCCTCGAGCACCTGGGCTACCAGGCGGATCTCGCCACCAATGGGGTCGAGGTCCTCGCCTCTCTGGAGAGCCGCGCCTACGACGTGGTCCTGATGGACGTCCAGATGCCCGACATGGACGGCCTGTCGGCCACCCGCTCCATCCGGAGCCAGCTCCCCGCCGACCGTCAGCCGCGGATCGTCGCCATGACCGCCCACGCCATGCCCGGCGACCGCGAGCGTTGCCTGGCCGCAGGCATGAACGGCTATCTCAGCAAACCGGTGCAGCTCGCCGCTCTGGAGGAGGCCCTGGCGTCAACGCCGCGAAGCGCTTCCGCCGGCTCCACCGGAGAGCCGGTGGCGGCCGAGCTGGCCGCCGACCCGCTCGACCGCGCGGTGCTGGACCAGGTGATCGGCCGGCCAGGGAGAGGTGGCGGCATGGACCTCCTCGTCACCCTCGCCGGCCTCTACTCGGAGAGTGCCGCGAACGATCTCGCCCGTGTGCGCCAGCTCGTGTCGGAAGGGCGGTGCTCCGAGGCGGCGCGCACCCTCCACAGCCTCAAGGGCAGCAGCTCGACCCTCGGACTGGTGCGCGTGGCAGCCGTGTGCCTCGCTCTGGAGGAGACGCTGCACGAGGAGCGGACCCGCGAAGTCACGCCGCTCATCCTGCGCCTGGAGAAAGAGGTCGACCGCGCCCGCGAGGAGCTGGCCAGGGTGGTCCAGCAGGGGCGCGTACAGGTGTAGAGAGTCGTATCATCAGGTCTAAGGGAGGGCCTGATGACCGACCGACCGCAGGACGAAGCCACTCAGGAGAGCCACCATGGCGCGCCGGCGAGCGCCGACCACGACCGGGAAGTCCCCGAGGTCGACCTGCTCAGTCCTTTGACGATCCGGGGCGTGACCGTCCGCAACCGGATCGTCATGTCGCCCATGTGCCAGTACAGTGCCGAGGAGGGCTTCGCCCACGACTGGCACCTGGTCCATCTCGGCAGCCGGGCCGTGGGCGGGGCGGCCCTGATCGTCGTCGAGGCCACGGCCGTCACCCGCGACGGGCGGATCTCCCCCGCCGACCTGGGGATCTGGACCGACGAGCACGCCGAGCCCCTGGCCCGCATCGCCCGCTTCGTCCGGTCCCAGGGAGCGGCCGCCGGCATCCAACTGGCTCACGCCGGGCGCAAGGCCAGCTCCGAGCCGCCCTGGAAAGGCGGGCGTCCCCTCCTGAAACCCGAGGAGGGCGGCTGGACGGTCGTCGGCCCCAGCCCGATCCCGTTCCACGACGACGGCCCCGTCCCGGTGGCCCTGGACGAGGCCGGCATCGACGAGGTCGTCGCCGCCTTCGAAGCCGCCGCCCGGCGCGCCCTGGCGGCCGGCTTCCAGGTGCTCGAGATCCACGCGGCCCATGGATACCTGCTGCACGAGTTCCTCTCGCCGCTCAGCAACCAGCGGGACGACCGGTATGGCGGCAGCCTGGAGAACCGGATGCGCCTGCCGCTACGGGTGGCGGAGCGGCTGCGCGGGCTGATGCCTGAGGATCTGCCGCTCTTCGTGCGGATCTCGGCCACCGACTGGATCGACGGCGGCTGGGACGTCGGGCAGTCCATCGAGCTGTCGAAGCGGCTCAAGGCTCTGGGAGTGGACCTGATCGACGTCTCTTCCGGCGGCACGGTGCCGAAGGCGACCATCCCGGTCGCCAAGGGCTACCAGGTGCCGTTCGCCTGCCGCATCCGCGAGGAGGCCGGCATCAAGACAGGAGCCGTGGGGCTGATCACTGAAGCGCAGCATGCCAACGAGATCATCACGGGTGGAGACGCCGACCTGGTCTTCATTGCCCGCGAGCTCCTGCGCGAGCCGTACTGGGCGTTGAAGGCCGAGCACGAGCTGGGAGAGGAGCCGGACTGGCCGATTCCGTATGGGTATGCGGTGAAGCGGCGGGCTCGGTGAGCTCCGAGGGGAGAAGCATTGGCACATTTTGAATCTCCTCCCGAGCCTGGGCGGGCTGAGGTCGAGAGAATCCTGGAGGATCTGATCAAAGGCCTCGGCTCGAGAGAGCAAGCTGCTGATTGGGCAGCTCGTTGGGTGAACGCTGACAATCCCAACGTTGAGGATGACTCTGTCTGGGAGGCTCTCAGCGGGCTGGCCATGGCCGATTTGAAGACTACGGATCGTCCTTACCTCTATGACGAGTCAGATTTCCGCCAATGGCTAACGAGCCTTCGCGAAGGCCCCTGAGATAGCCCGTGGCCTCCAAAAACACTTTCCCCGGTTCCTCTTGACGTACTTTTGCGACAGTGCCATATTAATCAGCGTTAAAGGAGGAGCGAAATGAAAAACTCAGTGACACGTCTCCTGCGCCTTATAGGTCTTTTGGTTCTATGTCTGGCGGCATCCAGCAGCCCCAGCGTTGCCGGCGGTGACGATGGACCGCTGGCAAGTTGTTCAGTCGCGATCTGCGCGCCCGGCGAGCCCGGAGGGTGCGTCGAAAATTGCGATTGCACTGGCACTTTTAGCTGCTGCCTCGACAAGTGCAGACGATGCTGCGGCTAATCGCTCCGAAAGCTCAACTAATCTAGTGCAGGCATAAGGTTCAACGAGCCAATCGCTCACACCAGGACCAGCCCCCGAGCGCTTCCGGATAGAATGCGCCACGGAAGCACTCGGGGGGAGGTGCCGCGCGCCGAACCTTCTTCAACCAAGCTCAGAGGAGATCTTGAATGAAACGAATTGCCCTGGTTGGATTGGCTGCACTGCTGTTCATTGCAACTCTCGCTGGCGCCTTGCCGGCGGGAATCGACGAGAATGCCGGAGCGATCTTCGCCCCGGAATCGCCAGCCTGCGCAGAGGCCTCAGGCGCCTCAGCGCCCATTTTTCTCCAGGCGACCGACTTCACCTGCGGCGCTTGCAGCGTACCGGCCTGTCAGTTTTCCAGTCCGACAACCTACTGCGGAGTCGCGCCAGATGGTACGAGGAAGTACTGCCAGGCAACCACCGCTTGCACAGGAGAGGGAATCCTGGTGCGCCGCTGCCTCTGTGTGGTGGGAGGAGACATAGTTCCCTGAGTCGCTGATACGGTTGGATCGTGGCGGCTCAGCCTCTCTGCCGGGGCTGGCGGAGGGCGAGCGCCGATTCGCCGGCCCGCAGGAAGTCACCCGCCTCGTGCCCGGAGAGATGGAGCCATGGATCCAAGCGCCTGAGCTGAAAGGGGTCCTTTGCGGAGAAACTACTCGAAGTCTACCCCTCCACCCCGCGATTCTCCATCCTGCCTCACTTGTTCCCGGTTGGCTCACGCTTGCTTGATTTCTTACTCGCCTCCGACTTGGTCACGACGTGCGTCTCTCCTATCTCCGGCGCCTTGCCAGTGACTAGTCCCTTGACGAGCTCGAACAGAACCACGGGCTGCGGCTTGGTGACTTCCATGAACGTGGCCGACTCGATGTCGACCCCGATCAGGACGATCCGCGGATCATCGGCCGTACCATCCTGCTTGCCTCCTTCGTCGCCGAACCAGGCTCTCCAATCCGGCCGGTAGAGCTCGCGAATCTTTCGGCGATCGGTCGAGATCTTCGCGATACCTGACACGGAGACCCACTCACGCGTTCGATCCTTATAATACGAGAGGTTGACGTGAGAATCGTACTCGAGATCGGTTAGCTTCGATGTGTCCCTGGACGTGACGAACCAGAGATCGGCGCCGCTCGCCGCCACCTGGTTCGCCATCGGCCGCGAGACGAGATGCCCGTCTTGGCGGCGCGTCGTGAACATCGCCGTGTCGATGTCTTCAACCATCTCGTAAAACTGCTTCAATTTCTTTTTCATAAGATTTTCTGAATGCAGAATAGATGCCAGACGGTGCCCTACTCGATGCGAATACAGTCGACAGGGTAGCTCATAATCATCGCGCCCTCGCGGTCCCGAAATTGGCGGCCCGATCTCCAGACTCGATGGAGCGGCTTCCTGAACCCGCGACTGGAACAGCCTGCCATGGAGGCCGCTTACCAAGGCGTTGAGCAGGGGAAAATAGGCGCCGAAGAAGAGCACCATCGCCAGAGTGAAGTTGCGCTCACCGAACAGCCGGTCGATCAGGTTGTGGGGATAGGCGTAGCTGGTGTGGAGGGCGTAGCGGAGCGATGCAGAGCTCCGTCGTCTCTAAGCAAAGGTGCTTGCCGACCCTTTTAGCGATACCGGAACAACCGCTCCGGCGGAACCGTTCGACGGAGCCGGCCGTCCTCGAGACGCCCCGCCCCGGATCAGACCGGCAGCGCCGCCAACGCGTCGAGAACTTCCTGCGCCGACTGAAAGCGGTCCTCGCGCCGGCGGGCCAGGAGGCGGGCGAGGAGGGCCGCCCAGGGCTCGGGCGTGTCGGGGCGGACTTGCCGGACGTCGGGGGGATCTTCGCGCAGCTTCTTGAACAGCAGCACCATGGGCTCGGCGATCTCGAACGGCTCGCGGCCGGCGATGAGGCTGTAGGCCACCAGGCCCATCGAGTAGAGGTCGGTCCGGCCGTCCAGCTCGAGGCCCTCGACCTGGTCGGGCGACATGTACATGGGCGAGCCCATGACCGTGCCGGTGTGGGTCAAACGGGCGCTGAGCCCCGCCATCGAGGCGATTCCGAAATCGAGGATCTTGAGGCGGCTGGCCGTGACCATGACGTTGGCCGGCTTGAGGTCGCGGTGGACGATCCCCTGGGCGTGAGCCTCGTGGAGCCCGGCCGCCATCTCCGAAAGGAGGGAGCGGATGCGCGCGAACGGCAGGGGCGATTCCTGCGCGGTCACCTCGTCCAGCCGGCGCCCCTCGATGTGCTCCATGGTGACGAAAAGGCCGCCGTCGAATTGGCCGATGTCGTAGACCCTCACCACGTTGGGGTGGCTGATCCGGCGGCAGATCTGGACCTCCCGCAGCAGCCGCGACTCCTCGGCGAGGACGCCATCGCCCGCGGCCAGCACCGTCTTGATGGCCACCACCTCGCTCAACCCGTGGTCGAAAGCCTTGTAGACCCGCCCCATGCCGCCCCGTCCGAGCTCGGCGAGGAGCTCATAGCGCCCGGCGAGCCGGCGGCCCACGACGGGGGTGTCGGATGGCGCTGGCCATGCCGGCGGCTCCGGCGCCGCTTCGGGGATAGAGGACGCGGCCGGCGGAGTGCCCCGCAGGCTCTCGGTCCTATCGAGCACGTCGCGGTAGTGCACGTCGCTCGCCGTCACCCGAGCGTAGCAAGCCTGCGCGGCCTCGAGCTCGCCCATGGCCTCGAGACACCGCCCTTCCCAGTAGTTGAGCTCGAGGTCGAGAGGTGGGGCGGCCGCCAGCGGGATGGCGTCCGCCGGAATCCGGCGCAGCCGTTCCAGGGCTTCCTCGTAGAACCCCTCGACGATCAGCAGCGGCGCCAGCAGGAACGCACCCTCGGCGAAGCCTGAGTCGGCCGGCCACATGGGCATCAGAAGCGAGGCGGCCTTGGCCTTGTCGCCCACCGCCAGGAGCTCCCGCGCCCGGCGCAGAGCCTGGCTCTGACGTGCCGGAGAGGGTGCCACGCCGGTGACGGTCGCAGCTCTGGGGGTGGTGGCCGGGACGGGCTGGCGGGCCTCCTCCGTTTTCCGAGCCGGCGCCTCCACGGCCTTGCCGGGATCCGCCGCCTTGCAGCACCGCGCCGCGTCCGCCGGACGTCCGGCCTTCTCATAAGCCTGGGCCGCGCGCCGCGGCTCGCCCGCGGCTTCCCAGCGGTAGGCGGCGCGGCTCCACTCCCGTCCCGTCTCATAGGCTTCGGCGGCTTCGCGGGCCAGGCCGAGCCGGGCGAACAGGTCTCCCGCCTCCACCGGACGCCCTGAGCGCAGGTGGATCTGTGCCAGGAGACGCTCCCGGTCGGGCACCTTCCCCGCCAAACGGGTGGCCTCCTCCGGATTGCCAAGGTCCAGATGGCACTGGAGCGCCTCCTCGTAGTGCCCGGCACGTTCGAGCAGCTCGGCCACACGAGGACTGGGCGACAGCGGGCGAAGCAGAGCCCCCGCCGGTTCGCGGCGTCCGAGGCGGACGAGCAGGTCCGCCCGCTTGAGCTTCAGCTCCGTCAGCCGGGGTGTGGCGGCCATCCTGCCGGCGTCCCGCGTCTCGAGGCTCCGCTCGGCTTCCTCCATGGCGCGCAGGGCCTCGCGCAGATCGCCCGCGTCCTCGAAGCAACGGGCGGCCCGCTCCCAGGCCTGGGCTTTCTCGAAGAATTGGGCGGCTTGCAGGGGCTGGCGCAGGGCGAGCGCCGACTCGCCGGCCCGCAGGAAGTCGCCCGCCCTTTCAAACAGCGGCACCGCTTCATCATGGCGCCCCTTCCTCGCGAGCCGCTCCGCCGTCTGCAGAGCGGCGGGGCCGTGGGGGGAACGCCCGAAGGCTGAGATCAAGCCATGCTTCAAGGATTTTTTCCTCGCGCCCGGAGAGATGGAGCCTGACGGCGTCCTCGTGGAAGATCTTTGCCTACCTTAATGCCCGCAGGTTACGAAGGGTATTACGGGCGCGAGACCGACGAAGACAAGGACAACAAGGACTGCAGAGACAGCAAGGACACCGAGGCTCCTGAATTCTAGAGGTCCTTGCAGTCCTTGTCGTCCCTGCAGTCCTTGGCCGATCCTTTCCCCTGAGATAGCCGCGCCTCTCCCGACAGTACCCTCTTGAAAACCCATCTCCAGGAGACGACCCAATGCCCGAGAACGAGATCGTACGCTGTGCCATCCATCCCGCCATCGGCATTGCCCGGGTCGGGAACGCTCCGGCCGACGAGTACTACTTGGCTCCGGAGATCCCGGGGCAGGCCGCCGATCCCGGGGCTCCGGGCTATAAGAATGAAGAGGGGCAGATCCGGCGCGAGGCGGCCCGCTTCCGCGTGTACGGCTACGACGCCTCGGGCAAGATCGTGAAGGAGATCACGGCGGACGACGCCGACGTCGTCTGGGAGGTCCACCTCGCCAACCGCAAGGCGGCCTGGTACAAGTTCCTCAACGCCCTGGATCTGAAGCAGTTCGTCATGATCCCCAACCACCGCAACGGGGATATCCCGGCAGGACGCCGGCAGGATCTGGTGATCGATCCGGGACCCCGACGGATCAGTGGCAAGGAGCAGAGCGGGCCGGAGTATGCCTTCGACCACGGCTGGATCTCCTTCCAGGAGGGGAGCCCGATCGAGGTCCCCCTGGGCGAGGTCCGGACCGACGAGAAGGGGCGGCTCATCGTCATCGGCGGCGCCGGGCACTCCGCCTCGGCGACCGGCGCCCAGGCGGTCACCTTCGCCAACAACGACGGCTGGTACGACGACACGTCCGACGGCCCCGTGCGGGCTACGGTGAAGCTCAAAGGGAGCGGCGAGACCCTGGAAGCCGAGCCTGCCATGGTGGCCGTCACCCCGCCCAACTACGGGCAGGGGCTCCACGGCCCCGTCACGATGTACGACGTGGTCTACGACCTCTTCCTGCGCCAGGGATGGACCTCCCGGCCGGGAAAGGTCCGCTTCTGGGAGGATATCTTCCCCGTGCTGGCGCGCCTGGTGGCCAACCAGTGGGTGAGCCAGGGCGCCTACTTCCTCTTCGGCGCCGGCTCGCCCAGCGACTTCAGCGATCCGGCGTACCTGGAGAGGCTCGCGAGCCCCGATCCGCTGCACCGGCCGGCGCGCGAAGCCGTCTTCCGCTGGTTCCGTCAGCCTCCGGCGCCGTGGGACGATCCGAGTCCCCGCGCCGAGCTGCCGCCGGCCGATCCTGCCGGCCTGCCGCCGTTCTACGGCGACGGCGTCGATTATCCCGACACCACGATCTACGACCTCGCCCTGACCACCACCCTCTACGACTGGCTGAGACTCTGGGCCGAGGGGGATTTCGAGACGGGGGAGCGGCCCAAGGCGGTCTCGGGGATCGACGAGGTGCCGCTGGAAAAGCAGCCCGCCACCCTGGACCGCGCGCCCCTCGAGGACTGCCTGGGCGGCCCGTTCCATCCCGGCATCGAGCTGACCTGGCCCATGCGGGTGCCCTCCATGTGGCGCCCGCCGGCCGCCGCCGGCGGGCTCCTGTTCCGGCTCAACGTCCTGGCCCCCAATGAAGAGCCGAAGGACGACTACGGCCCCTTCCTCACGCCCCAGATCGCCCTTGGCCCCGGCGGCCCCGTGGAGGCGAGCGGCCCCGGCACGCTCACCCGCTGGCTGGGCATCCCCTGGCAGACCGACGAGGCGAGCTGCCTCTCCGGCTACAACACCTCGAACTACCTGCCGCTGCCGTCGTTCTGGGCGGCGCGGGTGCCCAACCAGGTGCTGGCCATGCAGTCCTACGACCGCCTCCAGGACACCAGCCTGCCGGAGGCCCAGAAGATGAAACACTTCACCTACCGCCAGTTCTGGCTGCGCGATCTGAACGCCAGCGGCGCCTACAAGGACCGCATCAACCAGATGGTGGCGAGCTGGCACGACATCGGTATTGTCGCCGAACAGCCCGCGCCGGCCGGCGGCACGGGCCCCGGCTGGCCGGAGCGCTACTGGGTGGAGACGGGCCGCGCCGAGAGCTTTACCGAGCCCGACGCCACCTTCGAGCAGGTGAAGCGGGCCGAACGGCCGGCGGAAGCGGAAGAGGCCCGCGAGGCCATATTCAAGGTTACGTCGGAGGCGTTGCCCGCGCGGACCCCGGCGGAGCGCGCCGCCCGGCCCTCGCCGCGGCGCCACGTCGTGCGGCGCGACCGGTAAGAGGACGATGGACGGCAGGCCTCACGCCGTCATTGCAGGGGGCGGCCCCGCCGGCGCGGTGGCCGCCCTGGTCCTCGCCCGGCGCGGGATCGCCGTCACCGTCCTGGAGTCTCGCGCCACGCCGGAGCGCAAGGTGGGGGAGTGCCTGCCGCCCAGCCTCTCGCCCCTCCTGCGCCACCTGGGGCTGGCCGATCTCCTGGGCGCGGACGGGCATCTGCGCTCCCTGGGCAACCGCTTCGTCTGGGGCTCGCCCCAAACGGGCGAGCGGCCGTTCCTCACCGGCACCCGGGGCGACGGCTGGCACGTCGACCGCCAGGTCTTCGAAGCCCGCCTCGCCGAGCGCGCCCGGGCCGCCGGCGCGCGCTGGCGCTGGGGCTGCCGGCTGACCCGCTGCGAGCGGAGCGGCGGCCGGTTCCAATTGCGGATCGAAAACGGCTCCGCGAGCGAGGCCCTCGACGCGGACTTCGTGGCCGACGCCACCGGCCGGCGCGCTCACGTGGCGCGGCGCCTCGGGGCCCGGCGGCTGCGCTACGACCGCCTCGTGGGAGCCGCCGCCCTGCTCCGCAGCCCGACTCCCGACGCCGACACCTACACCCTCGTGGAAGCCGTGCCGGACGGCTGGTGGTACTCGGCCCTCCTCGGAGACGGCCGACTCGCCGTGGCCTTCATGACGGATGGCGATCTCCTGAAACCCAACGACTGGCACCAGAAGTTGACGCGGACGCGGGAAACCCGGGCTCGGGTCGAGGACCACGGCTACACCCTGGAGGAAGCGCCCCGCGTCCTGCCCGCCGAGACCTCCCGCCTCGACGCCATCGCCGGCGACGGCTGGCTGGCCATCGGCGACGCCGCGGCGGCCTACGATCCCCTCTCCTCGCACGGCATCGGCTCGGCCATGGGCTCCGGCTTCTACGCCGGCCACGCCATCGCCGACCTCCTCGCCGGCCGTCCGGAGGCCGGGCCCGCTTATCTGGAGGTCATGCAGAGTGCCTATGGCGGCTATCTCGATCTCCAGAGGGAGCATTACGCCGCCGAGCGCCGCTGGCCGGACGCGCCGTTCTGGCGGCGGCGGCAGGAGGCGTACGGGCTCGAGACGGTGTGAGGATAGGATGAGCCCATGATTTCCCTTGCCCGCCGGAGCCTCTTCGCTGTCCTGAGCCTTCTCTGCCTGGCCTGCGCGGGGGCACCCCGGGGAACGGAAAGGGGGCCTTCCATGCCTGGAGACCTGTCGCGAATCGATCACATCATCCTCGGCATCGACGATCTGCAGCGGGGGATCGAAGAGCTCGAGCGCCTCACGGGCGTACGGGCGGTGTTTGGCGGCGCCCATCCGGGACGGGGCACGCAGAACGCCCTGATCTCCTTGGGCGAGCCTCACTACCTGGAGATCCTGGCGCCGAATCCGGAAGACCCGGGGAGCGCCGAAGCCTCCGGCGAGCTCGGAAAGCTGACCTCTCTCACCCCTATTGGATGGGCGGCGCGGGGCGAGGATCTGCCGGCGTTGCGGGAGAGCCTGCGAGGGCAGGGCGTCCAGATCGGAGAGGTCCGTCCTGGGGCGAGGAATCAGCCGGACGGAACCCGGCTCGCCTGGAGGACGCTCGCCCTCTCGTCGCCAAGCCCTCTCCTGCCGTTCTTCATCGAGTGGGACCCGGTCACCGCGCATCCGTCGGCAACCTCCCCGGAAGGCTGCCGGCTGACCGGCTTCGCCCTCGAAGATCCCGCCCCGGACACCCTGCGGAAGCCCTTGCAGACAGCCGGAATCCAGGTGGCCGTCCGCGAGGGAAAAGAATCCCGTATCCGGATCTCCCTCGCCTGTCCCAAGGGGAACGTGGAGCTCCGGTAGGCGGCCTCTAGAGCTTGCGGCCTTCGCCGGCCGGGAGCTTCCGCGTCCGGTACAGGTGCAGCCGGTAGATCCAGCCTTCGAGGCCTGCCGCCGTCACGATGGCCAGGGTGCCGACGGTCGCCGTCCGCCACAGAGCGTTCCAGAAGGGGAGCGACACACCCTGGTAGAGGTCGGTCAGGAGATGATCCAGATTCCGGGCGGCAAACAGGCCGGCCCAAAGCAGAAAGACGGCTCCGAAGACCAGGCTCCACAGGGTGACCCGGGGATAGACGCGCTCCGCCGGCACCTCTCCGGCCGAGCCCTTGTCGAGCTCGTTCAGGATCTGCTCGACGGACACCCAGTACCGGGAGCGCCACCACCAATCCCGCAGCCCCAGGAAGCCGCTCCTGGGAGGCTCGTGGGCGAGGGCATCCCGAAGGGCCAGGATCAGTGGATCGTCCGAACCCGCGGAGAATTCCAGAAAAGTGTCGAGGGTGAGCGTCCGGGCGAAGAAGCGCCGGGCGAAAGCCGCGGTGTCCCGCCGCACTGCAGCGTCGTAAAAAGGCATAACGTGTCCCTACCGTCCTTGAATCGAACCTTAGGCATAAGTATATGCCCTCAGGGTCCGGCAGGGAAGAGGCCTTACTGAAGCTTGGACTCGATCCGTTGATCCGGGATCAGCCAGATGAGCGCGACCAGCACGTAGAGGGCGCCGGCGATCCCCTGGTGGACGAAGGCCAGGGGGATGGCGAGGGCATACAACAGCATGGAGACCTTGCCCTTGCGGTCGTTGCCCACCGCCGCCGCGAGCTTCGAGCTCCTGCCGTTGTGGGCCACGATCAGCGTTTGCAGGATCGTATAGGAGATGGCCGCAAGGATCAGCACGCCCCCATAGACCGCCATCGGCAGCGGCGCGAAATGGTTCTCGCCCATCCACCCGGTGGCGAACGGGATAAGCGACAACCAGAACAGGAGGTGCAGGTTCGCCCAGAGGATCTTGCCGTTGATCCGTTCCGTGGCGTGGAGCATGTGATGGTGGTTGTTCCAGTAGATGCCCAGGAACACGAAGCTCAGGACATAGCTCAGGAACACCGGCACCAGGGGAATCAACGCCCGCCAGTCCGTGCCGTGGGGAACTCTCAGCTCGAGAACCATGATGGTGATCAGGATGGCGATCACGCCGTCGCTGAAGGCTTCGAGACGCGCTGTCTTCATTAGCTCTCTCCTTGAACGGGAGGCATCTTACGATGGAACTTCCCCACGGGGCTGGTTGACCCTGGCCCTCCGAGGCCATGATCTCGGCGAAACCACTGACATAGAGAGACATAGCTGAGATCCAGGCAACTCGTCCTGGAATCCATATAGCCCCGGATAACATTCCCCAGGCGTCCTTATCCCCGGTAGGCTTATCCGCTCAGTCAGGGCGACAACTCCCATCTTTGCAGCAAGATGCCTGCTCGGCGCCCAAGCCCTCCCGAGGGCGAACGCCATTCACCCCGCCAAGTTGCCTTATCGTTGTGGCCTGCCAACGTTGAAGATTCTAAGAAACCAGCGTAGGATAAACGTACATGGAATCAAAGAGTTGCATGCCGCCCGGTTTTTTTACCTTCGAAGCCATGGGATGACGATATGCATTCCGGGTAGCCGAGTGGGGGGCGGATACAGGTGCGTGAGCGGTTGGCCGTCGCGTGAAACCAAGAAGTAGTGATGCGAGAAAAATCGTTTGGGAGTACCTCAATGCCTCAACTTGATTTGGGGTGCGCGAGGGCTGCCCTACCCCCGATTGGCCGGAAAGGCCAACTGCTGGGTTCTACTCGGGGGGAGGTCCCAAGTCCCTACTTGCGGCTGCGGTGCCGGTGCGCATAGAATATCATCATGTGCGCACTTCCAAACAAGGAGATCGTCCCATGAAACGGCTTACACGACTTGGATTCGCCATTATTTTGGCCGCAGTGGCTTTGGTTCCTGGGAGCTCAGAGGCAGCATGCACAATAGAGCAGTGCACCTATATATTGGCTAACACAGACTGTAGCCAGTACGTCTGTCCTCAGGGGCAGCGTGCTGTCCCGAGATGCAACGGGATCTATTGCTACGGTTACTGCGCTTGCAGGAGATCCTAATCTCGGTGGGCGGCGGCCCGCCGAGCCCCGGCGAGTCACCGCGGTCCTAGACGCCGGTCCGATACCTCGCACAAGGCGGCTGCCCTCCGCCGCCCGGTGAGGATCCCTTCGCAGAACAGGAAGCGCATGGACTGTTTGGCACCTCCGCTACCCTCCGGTGCCAAACAGCCTGAACCCTCCGTCTTCGTCCAGAGCGTACGTGGTACAACTCAAGCCAGTTTGGTGCCTCCGCTACGCTCCGGCACCAAACTGGCACTGGCGTATAGCAGAACGTCTAGCCATAGCGTGGTGCTCAGAGTAGAATTGGAGCAGTCGCTGCAGAGGGGAAGCTGCACACGAATATTGCGACGTATCGGTAGTGCGGCCAACCCCGCCAATCGAGCGGACGGAAACCGCAAACAGCGCGGTTGCCGCCGCTCATCGGCATCAGTGTTGGGCGACGGTGGCACCCGTTATTGAGTAGCCAGGGTGCAGGGCCGCCGAAGTTTGATCGCTAAGCAGGGTTCCAGCCACGAGGCAGTGGGTAAACCGAGTACACGAGAGGCTTACATGGCAACTGAACCGAACGCGAACATCAGCGAGATCGACGGTCCGTACTTCCCCGTTCACCTTCAGTGGATCCCGCGTGTTGGAGAACTCATCGATCTTTGGTCCTCACTGGATGCTGCCAGCGGGTACCCGCCCTTCCACTGGTACGAGGTGGTTCAAGTAGTCCACAAGATCCACGACGTTTCAAATAAGACGGGGGGCGAAGGAGCGCACTTCGTCACAGTCGTTGTGAGGCCAAGTTCGAGCCACTACTTCCAAGGTTTGGGGTAGCAGATGCCCTATGATGTGTGTAGGTGGTCCGCTGCGCCGACAATCCTGAGTCTGGAAGGCATAGGACAGTGCAGCCTAGGTCTTTATCCATTCCGTGCGCCTGACATCTAATGAGGTCTGATGATGGATCAATTGACAAGAGAGGATCTTGATCTAATTGTAGAAGCTCTGGGATATAAGAAACAGGCAGTCGTTGACTATAACGGCTATCCAAGCTATGAGTTCAAACAATCTCAGCTTGCGAGAGTAGAGAGTGTCATTGCGAAGGTTCGGGCTATGCGAAATGCGGGGCCAGGTTGAAGTCGCCCAACCCAAGGCCTCAACCGGACGTCACCGCTGGCGCGGTGCCGCGCGGTTAGGCCCAAAGCGTTAGCCGGCAGTCACGGTCACGGGGCAGCACACACAGCCAACTCGCCCACAGGTGCCACCTGCTTCAGGTATGTATCCCTGTCGATTCCGTAGCACAGCATGTCCCGCCCGAGATGGTTGATGCGCTGCAGGAGCCTCTCGCCGATACGTTCGGCAACGCGAATAGAGGCTTGGTTCTCCGGATGGATGAGGCTGACTACACGATCCTTGCCCAGGACGGTGAAGGCATGGTCTAGAGCCGCGCGGGCACCCTCAGTGGCGTAGCCATGTCCCCACGAGCGCCGCGCCAGAATCCAGGCGAGCTCGAATCCCGGCCAGCCTGCCGGCTCGGAGAAACCGATCACGCCGGTGAGCTCCCCGGACTCTTTGTGCTCCAGCACCCACATGCCGGTCCCCCCGAGCTGCCAGTGGCCCATGAGGAAAGCCATGTGCCGCCACGATCGCCCCCGGTCCCAGGGTTCCGTCCCGCCCCCCAGATAGTGCCGGACTTCAGGGTCCTCATTGAGCGCCGCATAGTCGTCGATGTCGCCCGGCCGAAACGGCCGCAGCCGCAGGCGGGGTGTCTCAAGAGTAAGGATTTCGAGCATGCAGGGAGTGTAGAGAGGCCGGGGCAAGGCGAGAATAAGGGATCAGAACGGGGGACTTCCTGTCCCGTGAAAGGGACAGGAATCTGCTGTTCCGCGGAAGGAGAGGTGCAGGGCGAGGGGTGCTCCTCCCTCGCCCAGGTATTACTGCCCTGACGACTCGCCTTCCGATGAGGTGCTGTTGTTCGAGGGAGGCTGCGCGTTCGGCGTGGGATTGCCGAACGGGTCAGTGGAGCTGCCCGCCTTTCCGAACGGGTCAGTGGAGCCGCCCGCCTTCCCGAAGGGGTCAATTCCGCTGCCCTCCTTCCCGAACGGGTCGATCGAACTGCCCGCCTTTCCCCAGATCCGGCTCACGAGAGCCCGCGCCTCGGACAGGAGTCCGGTGACGCCGAGCCGGGACTGCCATACCTCTTGCGGCCGGTGAGCCGCAGCGGCCAAAGGCCCCGCAACAAGGAGAAGCGTGAGGAGGAGAGGCGCTGCGCGGAGGCGGTGCGGAAGGATCATGCTGGGCTCCTTTCCAGGCGGCCAAGACCCGGCTGCCACCATGGCGCCGGGATTCCGCCCTCCTAGAGATGGTGCCCTAAGGGACGGACAATTCGTCCCCCGAACGGTACAGAGTGCGGTTCAAAGGGGCAAGTGCCCTGGACCGGGCGCGTATGAGCGCGCTCTTTTCCCTTCAAGGCACCACCTGTTTGAAGGCCGAAGTTCGTCTTTCACGGTATGCTGGCGGCACGAAGGGAGGACTCTCACATGCGTCACGACGGGCCGGTTCCAAGGCGCGAGGTAGAGACATGGCACGAGTAAGAAAGCGTTGGGAATCCCGGGAATCCGCTCCTCTTGGCAGGGTGCTCGCGGTCCTCCGGGCCGCGCTCGACTTGACCCAATCGGACCTTGCCCGGCTCTCGGGGGTGAAGCGGTCGTCCATCTCGGAGTACGAGTGCGGGAGGAGCACACCGGACGCCGTGACTCTCGAGCGTCTCCTGGGTGCCATGCACTTTCGGTGGACCGCGTTGGACTTCGGGGGATGGTTCGTCGACCGGCTCCTCCTCGACTGCCGGATTCCCGAAGGGGAGGACTTCCAAGGCGGCAGCGCGCCGCTTCTCGCCACGGCCTCTTCACTGGCGACGCGGCTCAGCGCCGACGTGATGGCGGCAAACCAGACCGCGGCACGGTTGAGCAAACTGGTTCTCACGCTCCAGGAAGAACAGAAGCGGGAGGATCCACCGCCACCGGCCGGCAATCCGGGTGCTCCCACAAGGGATCGCAAAGCCGAGCGGCGGGCGGCCGAAGCACTGTGGACCCGAATCAAGCTCCTGCCCCGAAAGGAACAGGTGGAGGCACTTCGGGGTACTCCCCCGGAAGCACAGTGGGCGGTCTGCGAGCTGCTGTGTAGGGAGAGTCAGCGCCAGTGCGGTGAGGACCCGGTGAAGGCCGCATCGCTGTGCGAGCTCGCTCTTGCCGCCGCCGACCTTGCCGAGGGCGGCGAGGGTGTACGCGCCAAGCTGCGGGGCCTTGCCTGGGCGCACCTTGGAAACGCCCTGCGCGCCCGCGACGACTTTGATGGCGCGGAGGGGGCCTTCACCTCTGCCGACGAGCTCTGGAAGGTGGGAGAAGGCGTGGCGGACGGACTTATCGAGGAGGGGCTGATCTTCGCCTTGAAGGCTTCCTTGCGACGAGATCAGCGACGGTTTGATGAAGCAAAAGATCTTCTCGAACGTGCGTCGCTGCTCGCGAGCGGTCGTACGTTCCGAATCCAGGTCATGGTGAGCAAGGCCAAGCTTCTCGAGGAGATGGGCGACTATGACGATTCGGTTGCACTTCTGCAACAGGTCATGGAGGCGGTCTCGCCGAAGGAGGAGGCGCGAATCCTCTTCCCGATTTGGCAGAACCTCGCGAACACGTTGAGCAAACTTGAGCGCTTTGAGGATGCCGCAGCGCTCCTGCCGGCAGCCCGCGCACACCTTCTAAAGGCCGGCGGAGGGTTGAATCGGGTTCGGCTCCTGTGGACGGAGGGACGCGTCACCGCAGGACTCGGCGATGTCGAGGAGGGGATTGCGCTCCTTGCTCGGGTGCGCGGGGAGTACGCTTCTCGAAATATGTACTATGACGTGGCACTCGTCTCCCTGGAGATCGCTGTTCTCTATACCTGTCTGGGGAGGACTGAGCAGGTGAAGACGCTCGCCCGGCACATGACGCCGATCTTCCAGGCGCACGCGATCCATCGGGAGGCGCTTGCTGCACTTACCCTCTTCCGGCAGGCAGCCGAGCGAGAGCGGGTCACGGAGGAGCTCGCCCGGAATATCCTCTCTTACTTGCGGAAGGCGCGCTATGCCCCAGAGCTGCGGTTTGAAGGTGGAATGGAGACGTAGTGAGGACGCACCACCCGATAAGCCAAACGGCTTGGAGCGTTGAGCGATGTCCAGAGTATATGCTCTAGTCCGACGTGCCCGAAGTTCGTTCCGGGTTTGCGCTGCACCGAGAGCCTGGACGGGGGAACGACGTGACGGTTGAAGGGATTAGCAAAGCGAGCGATTCCTCCGCCTCGGAGACGCCCCGACGCGGGAGGCCTCCGAGACCTCTTCGTGACCCGTCTGGGGTCGTCTCTACGGAGCGTT